>Ga0335074_10006016_pt1 | contig 16810 bp, 11 predicted proteins | sample Lox_Sample_23_FD_206715 | JGI IMG/M metagenome (GOLD analysis project Ga0335074, IMG submission 206715) | Soil microbial communities from Loxahatchee National Wildlife Refuge, Florida, United States - Lox_Sample_2.3 | ecosystem: Environmental > Terrestrial > Soil > Wetlands | place: USA...
GCGAAAGCTGCCGAGCACCTGCACGCTGATCGGCCAGGGCCACTGCCTTCCGGCGGTCACCGGGGGTGGCAGTCGGTAGCGCTGAATCAGCCTGCGCGCCGACTCGACCGCGATTCCAGCGTCGAGCGCCTCGTGGCACAGCTCACCGACCGGCGCTGGAAACACCAGGCATGCCTGCGACGCCGAAGGGCTGTATTGGGCCGTCGTCAACGCATCGCACAGCAGCTCATGACAAGCGGCGCGCTCGCCGCGACGCAACGCCGCGTAGGCGCGCAGCAGCTCGCAGTCTTCAAGCCATGGCGCGGCGGGGGATTGCTGGAGAAGCTCGCTGGCTCGGTCCGCAAGCGCGCTCAGCTCTCCAGGCGGCAGGCTGTCTTCGATTCGGGTCAGCAGAAACTCTCGAAATAGCGGGGCGTACTCACAGGTCCCCGCTGCGCCCGCACTGCGCACGATGAACAGCTGGCGCCGCGCGAGCCGATTCAGCACGCACCACGCCTGCGCGGTGCCGCTCAGCGCTTGCGCCATGCGCGAGCAGACGCGCGGCAGCAGTGCCGTCGAGACGAGAATCTGTCGCTCCTGCGAGGTCGCACGATCGAACACCTCAGCGGCGAAGTAGCTGGAGACGCCTCGGCGCAGCTCGTGGTCCGCCTGCTCCGAGTCAGTGGGATGGCGGCGCAGCGCATCGACGGCGAGCGTCAGTCCGGCCGCCCACCCCGCGCAGCGCCGCTGCAGCATCTGGGCCGCAGCATGGTCGGTGACGACCTCGCCTACGAGCGCGCAAGCCTCCGCCGGTGAAAAGGCCAGCTCGGAGCCGGCAACGACTGCCATCGTGCCGTTCGCAATCAGTCGTGCATAAACGGCCGGAGGCTCGCCCCGTCCGATGAGGACGATGTTCACGCCTGCGGGGACCTCCCGCGTCGTCGCCGCAAGCAATGCGTGAAACGGCGAGTCGGGCGGTATGTCGTGACAATCCTCGAAGAGGACCATCCCGGGCTGCTGCGGGCGACACCATAGTTCGCGCAGCGCCCGGCGGTCGACACCAACCCCGCCCGCAGGGCCCTCGGCCCCGCTCTGTGCGGGCTCCTGCCACACCCGCTCGGCGGGACCGGTGTCGACCCCAGTGCCGCCGTGCCAGAGCGACTCGGGGGTACTTGGGCCGCTCTCGACGTGATACCACCGACCCGCGAGACGACGCTCCTGCAGATAGCTTGCAAGCAAGGTTGTCTTCCCGGCACCCGGGCCGCCCCCTATCCAGATGATGGGCATGGTTCTCGCTGCATCGAGCAACCCGAACAGCCGCGGACGAGCGCGGATGGCATGCACGGTCGGCGCACAGAGCAGGGTCAGGGCAATGGGCGATGTGAACATGTGAGGGCCCCTTCTACGTGAGTTCGGTGTGAGCAGCACCGCGCCACCTTAGTGCCGCTCCCCGGCCGAGTCGTGATCCGACGGTAATGGTTTGGTCATGGAATGGTGTCGGGTGAGCCACCCCGGCAGCCGCGCCGGGCTTCCAGCATCGCGCGCTGACTGTCACACCCGACGATTCTGTACCGGCGCGCTACCGCTTCTTTATCCGCCGCTGGGGGAGCGCTGGCGAGCGCACTCGCAGTCCCCTATCCCCGATCGGGGGCGAATGTGCCGCGTTGACACAAATCAAAGCCGTAACTGGCGACTCCGCTCGCTGCATGAGGCCGCGTGTCCGGTGGCCACGATGGCCCGAGCTCGAGTTTCACGAGACCATTGCGCAGCGAATCGCGGCGGCGCACAGCATTCCCCGACTTCCTGCGGGGTCGCAACATCGGCCAGCAGCCGGCGAAGCTGTTCTGAATGGCAGCGCACGCGGCCGCGTCGCCGCTCTCCGGTGGGCTATGAGCGCCGTCGCAATCTCACGCCGGATGCTCGAGGTTCGGGTGGGGACCCACCGAGGGTCGGCCACGGGCTCGCCAGCGCGCCAGCAACCAGGCGAGCGTACCGTACAGTGCGATGAGCAGTATCAGCCCACGCACCTCGGAGCGTGCCTCCTGCCAGCTGGCGCCCATCTGATTGAACTTCAAGAGCCCCTGGATCCCGTGGGTACTGGGCAGCAGATCGGACAGCGCGACCACGGGCTGCGGCATCGACTCGACGGGAAAGGCAAACCCGCTCAGGAAAAGAAGGGGGACGGACAGCGCCGCGACGACCTGCAGCGCTCGCTCGCGCTCGCCCATCCAGCACCCAACCACCACACCGAGCGCGCTGATCGCGACCGCATAGAGGCCACAGAACACGATCGCGGCGCTCAGATTGCCGCCACGCGGCAGATCATGGAACCAGAAGACGAATCCGATCCAGAACAGGAGTGCACCGAAGACCAGGATCGAGAGCGCGCCGAGCATGCCACCGAAGGCACGCACCGAGAGCGCACCGTCGGGGGCGATCGACCACACCCCCTTCTCCACCCAAGTACCGATGAGGATACAGATAGCGATCAGCAGCAGCTGATGCACGATGATGCCCGTTGAGGCAGGCACGACGTAGCCTTCGTAGCCTTGCACGGTATTGAAGAGCGGTTGTTTGATCACGGCGGGGCCGGCGTGTGCCGCGCGCAGGAGCTCGGCCGGGGGCACGTGCGACTCGAGCATATGCGCAGCGATTGGACCTGCAGCGGTTGCGGCGAGCACCTGCGCCGTGGACCCGAGGATCGTGCCGTCGACCACGATGTAGCCACCGTTGCCCATGATGGTGACACCGGTGGGCGTGCCGCGCAGCACGTCGCGGTCGAAGTCCGGTGGTATCGCGACGATGCCCCCGATCTCGAGGTGCTGCAGCAGCGGGACCGCATCCTCGACGCGGCGCACGACGCTCGTCACGTGCAGCTCGCGCGTCGAGTCGAGGTCACGCTCGAGTTGTCGCGACAGCGGACTCCCATCGTAGTCGGCCACCGCGACAGGCACCTGACGTACGGTCTGCGGCAGGTACGGCAAGGGGTAGAAGAAGCAGTAAAAGATGACGCCGACGACGGCGGGCATGACCGCACCCTTGTCGCCGAGCACGCCCGCGAGCGTCCCCTTGAAAGCGTCCCACAGGCTCATCGCAAGCCCCAGCCGGAGGGGTCACGACAGCGCTGCGCCAGGCGGGGTAATGCGATCGCGAGGGGCAGCAGGATGAATACGCCCCACAGTACCGCAAGCGGTGCGATCGAGTCCGAAAGCGGGGAGCCCATATTCCACTGCTGCTGCTGAATCTCATAGAAGTAATGAAACGGCAGCATCTGGCTCCAGACCTTGGCGCCCGTAGTCATGGAGAAGAGCGGATAGGTGAATCCGGTGAAGGAAATCGCCGTGACATTCGCGATGGCGGACACCGCAAGCCCGATTCGCAGCGTTCCCGTGAGACCCACGAGCAGTGCCGGGATCGCGCAGCAGGCGAGGACGAGGCTCGCCAGAGCGGCCGACCACATGAGGAAGCTCCCGTGTACACTCCAGCCACGATAACCCGCGAGCCACACGAGAATACCCGCGCCGAGCATCCCGAAGCACACGAGCTGGGGCAGGAGCTTGCCCAGGAGCGCGGCGCCGATGCTTCCGCCCGCGCTCTGCAACCACTCACCGGCGGTGCGGTCGCGAAATTCACGCCCGATGGCGAATGCCGCGGCGCCGAGTACGAACAAGTGCAAGGTGCTTGGGAGGAACGCACCCGTGAGCGCGCGCTCGAACGAAAGTTCGGGACCATAGAGCGAGCGCAGCTCCGCGTGGATTAGCTGCGAGCGTCGCTCAGCGCCGTGGAAGCCGCCGCCCAGAGCGGCGAGCCCCGTGAGCGCTCGTCCCCCCAATACCGAGCCGATGGCGCCCAGCACGTCGTTGGAGATAGAGGATCCGGCGGCATGGTATTGCTCGTTGGTATATAAGACGACAGGCAACGGATCCCCGCGCAGGGCGCGGCGTTGCCAGTCAGGTGGCACCTGCACGATCGCATAGGCGCGGCGCTGGCGTACCCAGTGTCCCGCCTCCGCAAGGCTCGGCGGGTGCGCCGCGATCGCCACCGAGCGCGTTGCATCAAGTGCAATGGCGAGTTCGCGCGAGTCCTGCGAATGATCCTCATCGACGAAGGCGATGGGCAGCTTGGTGTTGACGCCCGCGGCGAAGATTCCCCAGATCAGCAACAGCGAGATCGCGGGAACGAAGCTGATGAGGGCGAGGTCCCACGGGTGAGCGAGGAGGTAGTGCAGCTCGCGCGCACCTGCTGCGCGCACGGCCTGAAGGAACATCCGTCAGCTCCGATCGACCAGCACGGACATCCCGGGCCGCAGACCCCGGACCTTCTCAAGCGGCCGTGCCCGCACCTCGAAGGTCTTGATGTCATAGCCACTTGACTCGCGGGTCGCCCGCCAGGTTGCATACTCCCCCTTGGGGCTGATGTAGTAGACAGAAAATCGCACGATTCGACCACCGAGGGCCGGTACCTTGGCCGTGAACTGCGTGCCGATGTGCACATGCGCGAGCTCGTTCTCCCGCAGGTTGAATACCGCCCACACGTCATCGAGATTGACCAACGTGAGGATCGGAAAGCCGGGCGGTGCGAGCTCGCCTTCGTGCAGCACAACCTTATCGACTTCGGCGGAGATCGGAGACCTGAGGCGGATGTCAGCTGCGAGCGCACCGACCTCCTCCACCGCCGCCCCCGCACCTCGGGTGGTCGCCGCCGCCGCCGCGCGCTCCTCGTGCCGAAAGCCGTTCAAGGTGAGGTCGTATTGAGCCCGCGCGGCACTGGCCGCATCCACTGCGGCGCGGTACGCGGTCTCAACCTCGTCGTCTCTCTGCTGCGAGGTCAGGCCCATGCCGTAGAGCGCGTGAATCCGCTTGAAGGTGGTCTCGGCGAGCGTTTGGTCGGCGACCGCACGCTCCCAGGTCGCATGCGCAGTTCGCACTTCCTCGCGTCGCATGCCGTCATCGAGCAGCTCTTGATGGGCCTTCGCCGCCTCGAGCAGCGCGCGGGCCTCCAGCAGCTTGGCTTCGATTTCGGGGCTATCGAGCCGAACCAGGAGATCGCCGTCCCGCACCTCATCGCCCTCGCGCACGCTCAGCTTCGCGACTCGACCCAGGATCTTCGGTGAGATATCGATGTAGCGCCCGTCCACCTCCCCCTGCAGCGGCGCCTGCACGACTCGGTTGGCGAGATACAGGCCGTAGATAAGAAAGGCGATCACGGCAAGGATGGCGATGGGCCGGCTGATCCGGGCGAGCGCCGAGTGCAATCTCGTGACCGATGTCTTGGCTTCGTTCATGGCGGGTGCTTCTTAGGGGGGTAGCTGGATATCTGCCTGCCGGATATATTCCGGGAGCGCGCCTGCTTGGCCAGCGGCCTTCAGGAGCTGCGCCAGGGCGATGTCGTAATCGTAGGCGGCCAGCGCCCGCTCGGTCTGCGCGCCTGCTAGGGCGCTGCGCGCCTCGTTCACGTCGATGCTGGTGGCCTGCGCTTCCTCGAATCCCTTCTCGCGCAGTCGCAGATTCTCCTCGGCCAGCGCGATGGTCGAATCGAGCAGCTGAAACTGCTCGCGCGCCTGCGCCACTTTGCGAAAGCTCGCTTCGACCGCGGTCGCAATGGCGGTGCTCGCCGCATCGTGCAGCGACTGCGCCTCGCGCACGCCGGCACGTGCCGCCGCCACCTTGTTCGCGCGGTCCTCGTGCGCGAACAGCGTGAAATTGATGCCTACGCCGGCGATCCAGTCCGGCTCAATGGGGCTTTGATACTTGCGAATCGGATTGTAGGATCCGAACGCGAAGACTTTCGGCTTCCACAGTGACTCGGCGATGGCCATGCCCTGCTCGGCCTCCTCGCGCTGCGCGTTGAGCGCCGCAAGTGTCGGACTGCCGCGCTCGGCCATCGCAAGCCATTGCGCCAGAGGCTGCAGCGGTCGGCTGGAGACGAAGAGCGGCGTGCTCGTGCCGACCGGCTCGGAGCGATGCAGCAGGCGCCGCAGACTGGCCTCGGCTATCTCGCGGTCGCGCGCGGAGGCCACCTGCTCGCGCGCCGCCTGATCACGCGCGACCTGGGAACTCAGGCGCTCCACCTTGGGAATGATTCCATGCCGCTCGAACTCGATGGCGCGATTCAACTGCCGATCCGCCTGCTCGAGCACCGAGACGCGCGTGCGCTCGACGTCCGCCGCAAGCTCGAGACCGAAATAGGCCTGCGCGAGCAGCACGTCCAGGTCCTCCTCCGTGGAAGTCAAGTCCGCGCTTGCCGCACGAGCGCCCGCCGCCAGCGCCCGCTGCGTCGCCTTGATGCTGCCGCCTGAGTAGATCGCCCAAGTGCTGTTGATCGAGGAACGCGGGCCGCGAAAGTTGTAGCTGAAAGGCAGATTGCCGAGGGGCGTGCCCTCGAGGGTGCCGGTCTTCTCGCCGAACAATTCCGTCGTGGTGGAGGTGAGGTCCGGCAAGCCGAGCCAGCGTACCGCGCGAGCTTCCTCTGTACTGCGGCTCAACTTGGCCTCGCTCGCCTTCAGCACATCTGAGACTTGGTGAAGCTCGGCCCTCGCCTGCTCGTACGAAAGGACCGGCGGTTCGACCTCAGCGGCTGAGCCGAGGCAGACACCCCAGCCGAGCGGCAAGAGCGCGAGCACTGCGCGCACGGTCATCACGCGCAGCGCCGTGTGCCGGCGCGAAGCACTGTGCGTCCTGCCCACGGTTCCTGCCCGCGACCGCGGCCCGGGAGCGAGGCGACCGCCGACGGCAAAAAGACGCGGCGGGAGTCACCCGCCGCGCAAACTTCCCGCGGTTTGCGAGAAGAGGGGGGCCTGCATCGAAGACGGCGCGAGCGCACGGTGCGAATCGGGCTGCACGCATCGCAGTGACGGATTGGTCGCCAGAGGAGCGCGCCGCCCGCCACAGCGATTCCGAGCAACAGCGGAAGAAGAATAGGTGTGGCGGCTAGCATGACTCATCCAGAGAAGATGCCGTCTCAAGCACCACGAGCGAGGCGCATCTGCAGCATCGTTGCGTGGCCTGCGGGGAATGCTATGGCGCGCAGGCTCGCATCGGGCACACGGATCCGCATGCCGAGGCGGAGGCAGGCTGAGTGCGATCCATCCACCGTGGGGCTTTGGGTCCCAGGGCATCGAGCGGTGAGTCACTGGTGAGTGCCCCGCGCCTTAGCTCCCGCGATCAAGGTGCCGAGACGCGCACGCCCCGCCCCTACCGTGCACGGACCAATGTTCGGTAGTATGCTGCAGGCACCCTCGGAGCTGCTGCTGAGAGGCGCGCTGTTCGAGCTTTATCAAATACGCGCGTCTAGCTAGAAGGGGGACATTACGCGGTGTACGGCCTTTTGGGGCAGAAGAATGAGATCGCGTCGGGGCTTTCTTCCAAACGTTCTGCTGTGGATGACACCGCTCACGACTGGCGCGCTCGATCCGATAAGCGCGAGTGCCGCGAATGTCCAAATCGATGGTGCTCCGACAACGGCGCCGGCTCATCAGGAAGAATCGCCGCCGAAGAGTGATGCGACCTCTCCTACACCAAGCAGGTCTCCGTCTCCTGGCGCGCAAGGCGAGGCCCCGTCCGGGCAGCTGCAGCAGGTCGTGGTCACCGCCGAGCGGATCGAGGAGGACGTGCAGAGGGTTCCCGCAGAGGTGGTCGTATTGCAGGGTCAGGAACTGCGTGATCAAGGCCGCATTTCCGTGCAGCAGATGCTCGAAGATGTCCCCAATGTGACCTACGGCGTGACGCCGCCAACACAAGCGTCTCCGGACAATCCAAACCGGAACATCTCAATCCGGGGAATAGAGCCGGCCCAGCAGACTGGGGCGCTACCGGGTCCGTCGGTCGTTGCAACGTACGTGGATGACGTTTTCCAAGGCATCGGGCCGGACTACGACCTCAACCGGGTCGAAGTCCTCTACGGACCGCAGGGGACGCTCTACGGACGCAGTGCCACAGCCGGCGTGGTCGCCTTCCACACGAACGATCCCATCCTGAAGGACTACAGTTCAGATCTCTACGCCGAATACGGTTCTGATGATCTAAGGAACGCGACAGCGGTCTTGAATCTCCCCGTGGGAGACTCGTTGGCGTTTCGAGGCGCTGCACACATCGACAATCAGGACGGTTTCTGGTGGAACGTCGACGGAGGGACTGTCAACGTTTGGGAGGGCCGACTCAAGATGCTCTATCAAGTCTCGAAGCTCAGGGTTGTCCTGAGTACATCATACGAGACAGTCACAACTTACACTGGCGGTCCGCAGCAAGTGCTAAGCGCTCCTGAGACCGTCGACTACTCCGTCCCAGGCACCGCCGTGAGAAAGGTCGCCGACGGCGACTATGCACAGTACATGGCTAACGTCGCCTACGACCTCGGCACGGCCACCCTGACCTATGTCGGCAGCGAGCACAGCTATCATCAGAGCGGCTTCCAGGGTGTAGTCGGACCGCCCTTCATGCCGATCGAGAACGCTGGGCGCTATCAGCCTTATCAATTCAATACCCACGAGCTGCGGCTGGCGTCGAATCCAGGTGGAGCGCTGGTGTGGCTGATCGGTGCGAATTTTTATTCCAACATTTATCGCTTGACGCGGACGTCAACAATTGAGCGTGCAACACAATGCGGTCCCTGCGGCATCCCCGACACTACGCCAGGCGTTGCGGGCGGGGAGATCTTCTCCAGTGGCCACAGCGGCAGTGTCAAAGACTACGCGGCATTCACTGAGGAGACCTACTCGCTGGGGTCGAACCTGCGCATTACCGGCGGGGTTCGCTTTGATCACAACGTGGTGGAGCAGACGACGTTCTACGACTTCAACCTCAATTTGGATCCGTACGGCCAAAGTCTCGGTACGTGTTCGAATCTCATCGCATACGGCGGCGCAACACCGCGGCCTTGCATGTATTCTGACTTTCTGACGAAGGTCAAGTTTGACAACATCACCTACAAGGTGCGCGGAGCGTACGACCTCGGCGCGTCGAGCATGATCTACGCCATGGTGTCGACGGGCTATCTCCCCGGAGACGTGCAAGTCTCACCGCAACCCCTCTCCGATGGCACTGTCAACTACCTGCGGCTACCTTACGAGCAGGAGCGTTTGACCTCTTACGAAATTGGCAGCAAAAATCGGTTTTTTGGGGAGCGGCTGCAGCTGAACGGTGATGTCTTCTACTACGACTACCGAGGCTGGCAGCAGGCCGCGCAGCTCGGCAGCACGGTCGGCGGTGCTCCGATCTTTTCGGTGGTCTCGGTTCCCCTGAGAGTCGCCGGAGTTGAGCTTGAGGCAATATGGGTACCAACCCAGGCGGATAGATTCACCCTACGGTTGGGGGCATACGACGCGGAAATCAGCAGTTGGCCGAACCTGCCGGGAACTTCGACATCGGAACGCAACTATATTTGGATCAAGCGGCTACCGGGAACCTCGCCGGGTTCGGGAATGGTGCGCTACCAGCACGACTTCGCGCTTGCCAACGGTTCAACGCTAGCGCCCTGGGCCGAGGTTAGCTATCGCGCCGGTGAGAATCTCATCGAGCTCACGGCTGCACAGTACGCGAGTCTTGCGGCCTACGATTACCAGCCCTCGTACGCGCTGCTGTACGCCGGCGCCACGTGGGACTCTCCTCGGGGTACCTTTCGAGTCACGACGTACGGTAGAAACCTCGGTAACAAGGAGGTCAAGAGCGCTCTCACCCTCGATCAGAGCACATTCTCAGTCATTCCCAGCGAGCCGCGGGTTTTTGGGGCGAGCGTCCAGGTTCGGTTTTGATACTGAAGCCATGACGAGGCGCATCACAGAATGCCTACTTACCACGTTCGCAGCAAGCAGTCTGACTCTATCGTGGTGCCCAGCTGCGCTCGGACTCGATGCCACATGGGATGCGAATTCATATGCGCACACTGCGAGAAGAATGCGCGACGGCTTTCCCAAAGCCCCGATCGTCGCTTTCGCCCAGACGCCGGACGGCTATCTCTGGCTCGGCACGCAATTGGGCTTGTTTCGGTTCGATGGTGTCCGGGGCGTCGCCTGGGATGAACTGTCCGGCCAGGCGCTTCCTAACAGCTGGGCCGGCTCGCTGCTCGCAGGGCGCGACGGAGCTCTCTGGATCGGCTCCAACGAAGGCCTGTTCCGCTGGAGTGGAGAGAAGCTAGTCGAGTTTCCGGCTCTTACGGGACTTGATGTGCTTTCGCTGCTTGAGGACCGCCAAGGTACGATTTGGGCCGGGGCGGAATCGGAGGCGACATCAACCGGTCGGCTCTGCGCGATCCGCGGTGGCGCTGCGCATTGCTTCGGCGAGGACGGACGCTTCGGCAGTCGCATCTATGATCTGCACGAGGATAGAGCCGGACGCCTTTGGCTCGCGGCGTCGAACGGATTGTGGCGCTGGAGTCCGGGGACGCCAACAGTTTATTCCTCGTTCGAAGTTAGCGCTGATGCCTGGCCAAGCTTGGCCGAAACTCCAGGAGGCGCGCTCGTTGTCTCCTCGCCCAAGGGCATCCGCCTGCTCAAGGATGGCGTGTTTCGTCAAATCCCTGTTCCTGTGGTCGTGTCGCAAGGCGAACGGGTGAAAGTTTTGGTGGACAGAGGAGGGGCTCTGTGGATTGGAACACAGCGCCACGGAGTGGTGCGTATTCAGCAGGGCCAGACGGAAACTTACGATACCGCCTCCGGCCTTTCTGGCGATCGTATCTTGGCGCTTTTCGAGGACCGTGAGGGCGACATCTGGGCTTCCACGGAGAACGGCCTCGAGCAATTCCACGAGGTCGCGGCCAGGATAATTTCCACGCAGCAGGATCTCTCCCCGGGCGAAGTAAGCTCCGTTCTTGCATCCAAGGACGGAACTCTCTGGATTACTGCCCCGAGTGGGCTGTTCCGCTGGATCGCCGGGGAGATGACTGCATACCGGGGCCAACGCGAGCACAGCAGAAAGCCATCGGGAGGGCTAGGCTCCGCGAGCCTGCGAGAGATCCTTGTAAGAGGCCTCCCCAACGCCACCTCCGGTTCGCTGTATGAGGATAGCCATGGCCGCATCTGGCTCGGGTCAAGCTCCGGGCTCGGGTATATCGAAGGCGATCGCTTCGTTTCCGTTCCGCGTGTTTCTGCCGAGCCCGATGCTGTTGTTCACAGTATCGTCGAAGATGCAGCTGGGAACATCTGGATTTCACAGCGTGCGGTCGGCCTCATTCGAGTGTCGCCGGGCGGACAGCTACAGACGCTGGGCTTTGACCAATTGGGCATCGGAGAGATCTGGCGCGTAGCGTCCGATCCACGGCGCGGCGGCCTGTGGCTCGGTAGTGTTCTGGGAACGATCTCCTACTTCGAGGATGGAAAGATCGTCTCCTCGTATTCGGTGGGACATGGAAGGGGAAAGAAGGCCATCAATGAACTCCGCGTCGGCCCAGATGGCACGGTGTGGGCTTCTACTGAAGCGGGACTTGCCATACTGAAGAGCGGCCACCTCGCTGTGCTGAGCAGCAGAAACGGGTTGCCGTGCGACAACGTGCACGGGACGGTCGAAGACAATGACGCCTCGTATTGGTTGTATACGGCCTGTGGCCTCATCCGGATCGAGCGGGCCCAGCTGGAACACTGGAGGGCGTCGGTGATCTCGAGCGGTCAGCCATCCCCAGGGCCGCTGACGACGGTTTTGGATGCATCCGATGCCGTCAAGAGCTTTGCAAGTCGCGGCAGTCTCTCCCCAAAAGTTGCAAAGACGCCCGATGGACGTCTTTGGTTCGCGACCACGGAGGGCGTCATGGTGCTGGATCCTCGCGCCCTCCCCCACAATGCGCTCCCGCCACCGGTTCATGTCGAGCGGATCGTCGCGGATCGCAAGACGTATAAGCCCTCTCCACGCCTGTATTTGCCTCCTCTTGTTCGCGACCTCGAGGTTGACTACACCGCCCTAAGTCTCGTCGCTCCGGAGAAAGTGCTATTCCGCTACAGGCTGGAGGGCCGTGATCCCGATTGGCAGGATGCAGGCACTCGCCGACAGGCTTTCTTCAGCGACTTAGCACCCGGCGCCTACCGCTTCCACGTGATCGCCTGCAACAACAGCGGCGTGTGGAACGAGCAAGGCGCGGCACTGGATTTCTCAATTGCGCCTGCCTACTGGCAGACCATCTGGTTCCGTGCGACGTGCGCCGCGGCATTTCTCATCCTGCTGTGGGCGCTGTATCAGCTTCGACTGCGACAGATCGCACGGGGATTCAACGCACGCCTGGAAGAGCGCGTCGCTGAGCGCACGCGCATCGCGCGGGATTTGCACGACACGCTGCTGCAAGGCTTTCAGGGATTGCTGCTACGATTTCAAAAGGTTTACGACCTGCTGCCATCGCACTCAGCAGATGCCAAGCGGATCCTCGGAGGCGCGATCGATCGCACGGCGCAGGCGATCAAGGACGGACGCAATGCGGTGCAGGGCTTGCGAGCATCGACCCTCGAGAGCAATGATCTGGCCGAGGCCATCAGGACTGTGGGAGAGGCGCTTGCAGCCGAGGCGAGGGGCCACGCACCGCTCAGGTTTTCGGTGGAGGTCGAAGGAGTGTCTCGGGCTCTGCACCCGATCGTGCGCGACGAGATCTTTCGGATCGCAAGCGAGGCTTTACGAAACGCGGTTCGACATGCTGCGCCGCAGCACCTTGAGGTCGAAATCCACTACGATGGGGGGCAATTCAGGCTGCGAGTCCGAGACGACGGCAAGGGCATCGATTCGCAGGTCTCCGCCCAAGGACGCCCCGGACATTTCGGGCTACATGGTATGCACGAGCGCGCACAGCTCGTTGGCGGCAAACTCACGGTTTGGACGGCCCCAGGTGCGGGCACCGAGATAGAGCTCAGCGTCCCGGCGGCCTATGCATATGCGACGACCGTCGCTCGCAGGCACGGCTTGTTCGCGGAGTGGCGGTCGGGCAAAGACGGACAGCGTCAATGATGAGCAGCGACTTAACTCCAATCAGGATCCTCTCGGTCGACGATCATCCGCTCATTCGCGAGGGGATCGCCGGCCTCATCGATGGTCAGGCAGATATGGAGCTGGTGGGCCATGCGACCAATGGACGTGAGGCGATCCAGCAGTTCCGGCTGCACCGTCCCGATATCACGCTGATGGACCTGCAGATGCCGGAAATGAGCGGGCTCGATGCGATTATCACGATCCGCGGCGAGGCGCCCGCAGCCCGCATCATCGTCCTCACCACCTATGCCGGGGACGTACAGGCGCTGCGCGCCCTGCAAGCGGGTGCACGCGCTTACCTTCTCAAGGACTCTTTGCACAAGGAGCTTCTGGATACCATTCGCGCGGTCTACGCCGGCAAGAAGTCCGTGTCTGCCGAAGTCTCCTTCCAGCTCGCCGAGCATGCCACCGACGATCCCCTCACCCCCGCGGAGGTGCGCGTCCTGTCTCTGATCGGTCAGGGCAATGCCAACAAGGAGATCGCCGCCCAACTCGGAACCACCGAGGACACCGTGAAAGGTCAAGTGCGCAGCATCCTCTCGAAGCTCGGTGCCAAGGACCGGGCCCACGCAGCCATGATCGGACTCAAGCGCGGCATCCTCGAGCTCTGATCGCTCTAAAGAGTCACCGCATCAACCTTTAGAAGGATTCCGGGGCATGGGCGCCCCGTTACCCTGCCATCGTGCGTCGGCTCTTCTCCACTTTCGCCCACGGCCCGCCGGGCGTGGGAATCTTGATCATGCGTGTGGCTGCCGGCGGCGCACTCATCGTTGAAGGGATCCAGGCGCTCGCGGCGGGCGGGCAGCTCGGATCCGTCCTGCTCCATGTGGGCTCGGTCAGTGTGGGGCTGCTCCTGCTCGCGGGCCTATGGACCCCGCTCGCAGCAGCGCTGCTCGCTCTCGAGGCGCTGTGGAATGTCCTCCTCTCTGGCCATCCGTGGCGGTGGATCCTGCTGGCAACGCTGGGCGCAGCACTGGCACTCATCGGGCCGGGTGCCTGGTCCGTCGACGCGTGGCTCTTCGGCTGGAAGCGCCTGCAGATCCGCGACCGAAAGGGTAGCGACGTCCCTCCTTTCGAGTAAACGTCCACTCCGCAAGCGCCCCTGGCTCACCCGACAGTGCGTTTCGCCGCGCCGATATCGTCATGATCTGGGCTCGTCAGGGGGCTGCGCCTTCGGGGCGATTGCCTCCACAGTGTGCACCGGATAGCGGAAGCCATGAGCATGCGTGCACAGCTCGGGATCGAAAGCGACCAGGATGGGAGATGGTTCCAGGCCACGGAGGGCCGCGGCGAGCGCTTTCGCCTCGACCCCATCAACCAGTGCCTGTGGAAGCAATGTGCGAACGCCGCGGAGCAACGCCTCCAGATGGCGCCCAAAACACTGGCCGTATTGCAACACCTCATCGACCACGCGGGCCGCTTGGTAAGGCTCGAGGAATTTCTCCAAGTCGTCTGGCCCGGTGTCTGCGTTCAGCCCGCGGTTCTCAAGAGCCAGATCCTCGCACTCCGGACGCTTCTCGAGGATGATGCCCACACGCCGTGTTTCATCGAGACCCTACCGCGCCGCGGCTATCGTTTCATCGCTCGGGTATCGAGTGAGGGCGCGACTCCCACGCCCATTGCCTCCGGCCCCTCGGAGTCGAGTCATCTGGTCGGACGCGAGCAGCCCTTGTCCGAACTTCAGAACCGCCTTCAGCGTATGCTGCGCCAACGCCAACGCGAGATGGTCTTCGTGACCGGGGAGTCAGGCATCGGCAAGACCTCGCTGGTCGGCGAGTTTGTGCGACGTGTGCGCCAGGAAATGCCCCAGATTCGAGTTGCCCTCGGCCAGTGCGTCGAGGGCTATGGGGGCAAGGAGGCGTACTATCCGATGCTCGAAGCGCTGCAGGAGCTATGCGCCGGTGCCGGCGGAGTGCGGCTGGTGCGCGAGCTCGCCACCTGCGCACCCAGCTGGCTCGCGCAGATACCGGGATTGACTCCAGCCACCCAGCGGCCGACTGTGCAGCACGAGCCGCTCGCCGGGACGCGCGAGCGCATGCCGCGCGAGCTCATGAGCCTGCTCGAGCGCTTGTGCAGGGACGCCCCCGTGGTGCTTGTCTTCGAGGACCTGCAATGGGCCGACCCGTGCACGGTCGCCCTCCTGGAAGTCCTGGCACGCGCCCGTGCGCCGATTCAACTGATGCTGGTGGGTACCTATCGCGCCGACGACCTGGCACCCGGCGAGCATTCCTTGCGAGCGCTTCGGCAAGAGCTGCAGCTTCATGGACTGTGCCGGGAACTGCGCCTTCAGCCGCTGACCGAGCGCGAGATCGCCGCCTATCTTTCGGCAGGCCTCTGTGCCGCGGTTTCCCCGCCCGAGGGCCTCGCGGGTCTCGTTCACCGGCATACCGAAGGCAACCCCCTCTTCATGGTTACGCTGCTGGAGCACCTGTGCCAGCGGGGGCTCCTGGCAAGGCTGCAGGCAAACTGGCAGCTGCAAGCTCCCCTCGACACCATCGAATTCGAAGTGCCCGAGACGCTGCGCGAGATGATAGATGCCCGCGTGGAGCGACTGTCTGCCGATGAACAGCACCTGCTCGAAGTCGCCAGTATCATCGGGATCGAATTCAGCGCGCAAGCATGCGCGGAGTGTGCAGGGCGGGACCCGGAACACACCGAGGAGTTGTGCGGGTCGCTCGCCGAGCGGCATTGCATCCTTCGGCGGTGTCAGAACGAACCCGCAAGTCAGTCCCCAGGGGACGATGAAACTCGGTACCAGTTCGTGCACGCCATGTACCGCGAGGTGCTGTATCGGCGCCAGCCCGTGGGGCGGCGCGCAGCCCTGCACTTGAAGGTGGCTCGATTCCTGAAGTCCGCAGCTCTCACTCCCGAGCTCGCACGCCTTCTTGCGCATCATTTCGAGCGCGGTGGCCGGCCTAAAGAGTTCGCCCGATATCGCAAGATGGCGCAAGAGCCAGAGCATCGTCGGGCGCTCCGCACCCCGGCCACGCCTAAATGCACACGTGTACGGGCAGTTGGGCAAAACTGCGCGCTCGCTTCAGGCTAGGGCAAGGGGTGGATAATGTGTAACGCTGCTGCGCGCTCCGAACGCTCCGCTGCCCGCACCGTGGTAGCTGAGATTTTATTCCGCGGGGCCTTCCTGCTGATCGATCGCAGCGGTCTGTGGATCTCCCCTTGGCATCGCGCGTGGCACAACCGTGTGTTCAATGCGAGTTGAGCGGTCTTACCATTTCAGTATGCCAACACCCCATCGCCCTGCGAGTGAAGCCCTACGCCACGTCACGGTCGTCGGCTCCGGCACCATGGGTGCGAGCTGGACTGCCTTGTTTCTCGCCCAAGGGCTGGAGGTCATCGCCACGGACTCCGACCCGGTGACCGAGGCACGACTGCGCTACTTCATCGATGAGGCGTGGCACGCGCTTCAGACCCTGGGTGTGTCCTCACACGGGTCGCCTGAGCACCTGACGTTCACCACCGATTTGGCGCGTGCCACTTCGCGCGCTCAATACATTCAGGAATGCGCTCCTGCTTCCAGCAAGCCGGCGGTCATCGCACAGCTCGACGCGCTCGCGCCGGCTGAGGTGATTATCGCCTCGAGCGCGGCGGACGCACCGATGACCCTCATGCAAGCAGGCTGTTCGCACCCGGAGCGTTGCATCGTCGCTGAGCCGTGTAACCCGCCGCACCTCATACCTCTCGTCGAAGTCGTCGGCGGCAAGCTCACGTCCGCGCAGACCATTGAACGGGCGATCCGATTCTATGCGTCCATCGGTCGCAAGCCCGTCCATGTACGCAAGGAGGTCCCCGGAAACGTCGCAAATCGTCTGCAGGCCGCGCTTTACCGGGAGATGGCTTATCTGATCGATCAGGACGTGCTCGATGTACGTGATGCGGAT
>Ga0335074_10006017_pt1 | contig 16808 bp, 10 predicted proteins | sample Lox_Sample_23_FD_206715 | JGI IMG/M metagenome (GOLD analysis project Ga0335074, IMG submission 206715) | Soil microbial communities from Loxahatchee National Wildlife Refuge, Florida, United States - Lox_Sample_2.3 | ecosystem: Environmental > Terrestrial > Soil > Wetlands | place: USA...
CCGCTGACTCGACCGGCTCAGTATCGGCAGGAGCAGCATTTTCCGCGGGTTGCGGGCGCATGGCCGCGGCGATGGCCGGGGCGTCGATGCGCACCACCTGGTTGCGGTCCGGCATGGCGATATAAACCTGCCCGGCATCGTCCACAACAGCGTATCCCAACTGGCCCGAGAGCCTGATCTCTCCAAGCTCCGTCTGGGTTTGCGCATCGATCACCGTCACAAACGACTGAACATTCGACTCCTGTTGGGATGCGGGTGGTTTGGGCTGGGTAGCAGGCGCAGGCGGCGGCTGTTCTCCAAGCCCGGTGTTGCGCCGGCGCGCCGCGGGCGCAGACGGGGGCGCCTCGGCGGGCGGATTGGCGCGGACCACGAACACCAGGTGCGTGAGCGGATCGAAGACCAGCCAGCGCGGATTCGCTCCCGTGTCGATTTCGCTGGTTTTCCTGAGCGTCTGACGGTCAAAGACCACCACCTTGCCCTGCCCGCCGTCGCTGATAAATCCAAACTGGCCGGTGTCGTCGAGCGCCACCTGGCGCGCTTCGTACATATCCTTGACTTCGCCAACCAGCGACCCTGTATCAACGTCAACCACCTGCATCACAGTGCCATGGGCGATGTACAGCAGGCCGGCATCGCGATCGAAGGTGAGATAGTCCCAGGTTCCCGTGCCGCCAATGTACCAGGTGGCTTTGACGAAGAACGGATGGCTGGGAAGATCGGTGGAGAGGGGCACCCTCTGCGCGGCCGAAGCCGCGCAAGCCAGCAGCCATAAGGACAGGAGCCGCTTCATCCGCACCCCTCCTTGCCAAAAAGACGCGCCCACGGTGAGGACTGCTTGTACCGCCGGAATCAGCCCCGTGCCCCATCCTTTTCACAGCTCTATCGTGATAAGGGTGGGAGGCCACCTACCCAAACCGGCAGTCTTCGACCCCTAAATCCTCACCAGCTCGCGCTGGATGTTGCCCGTCACCCATGCTTTTCCGGGAGCGGTCAACATGTCAATCTCGCTGCGCACGCCAAACTCCGGCAGGTAAATTCCCGGCTCGACTGAAAAGCACGTATTGGGCAGAATCAGCCGCTCATCGTGCGTCTCAAGGTTGTCCAGGTGCGCTCCGGGTCCGTGGATCTCCTGTGCGATGTTATGCCCGGTACGATGCGTGAAATACTGCCCGAAGCCGGCAGCATCAATCACCGCGCGCGCGGCATCGTCGCCCTCGAACCCGCGAATGGGCCGGCCCTCGGCAAAGGCCGATTCGACCGCCGCAATGGCCGCATCGCGCGCGTTGCGCACCGTCTCAAACACCTGCTGCTCGCGCTCGCTTGGGCTCCGGCCAACCACCCCCGTCCAGGTAATGTCGTAAAACACCGTGCCTGGCTCATTCTTGCGTCCCCAGATGTCGATCAGCAGAAAGTCGCCCTCAACGATTGGCGAGGCGCGCTCGGCGGTGGGCTCGTAATGCGAGTCGGAGCAGTTGGCGTTCACGCTCACGTCGGGTCCGTTCTCCCACACCAGGTTCTCGCGGCGCATGGCCTCGGCCAGCCACTGCTGGATGTCGAACTCCGTCACTTTGCCTTCGCCTCCGAAGGTCGGGCGAAGGCGGTGGCCAATCTCCTGCCACGCCTCGGAGACGATATGATCGATGGCCTGCTGGGCCGCCGTGTGGCTGGCCATCTGCTCCCCGCTCAGCACCGCCTCAAACTGGCTCACCAGGTCGGCCGAGCTCGCAATCTGCTTGCCCAGGCTGCGCAGAAACTCAACCGTACCCGCATCGACCATGGAGACATACATGATGTCGTTGTTCGGGGAGTACTGCATGGCGATGCGCCGGTAGTCGCCCAGCATGGCGTCGAGGCCGGTGTGCAGCTCCTGCCAGCTCGAGTAGAGCCCCTTCTGGCCCGGAAGAGTGTCGAGCCGGCCCTGTTCGATGCGGTGCACCAGTTTGCGCGGCTCGCCTGCGGCCGGAACAAAGTAGTACCAGCGCCGCGTGATATGAGCGTTCGGGTCCAGACCCAGGATGCGCCCCCCAATGGGATCGCGATGGTGATGGTCATAAAACAGCCAGCCTTCGAGGCCGGCGTCGCGTACAGCCGACTGTATGGCTTCAAGATTCATAACGGCAATCATACGCGCGCGGGCCGAGTTGTGGGATGCTGAAATATGCCTGAAAAAGTGCAACCGGAGCCCTCAAATTCAGCCCCCGGCGAACTGCCCAAAGTCCTGCTCGAAACCTGGGCTGTGAACGACGCGATGAACCAGCATTTGCTCAAAGAGCTGGACCCCAAAGCATGGCGCGTCGAGGTCAAAGGGGCCGGCGGCGATGCCCCCCGCACCATCGCGGCAATCTTTGTTCACATGCACAACTGCCGCGTGCACTGGCTCAAATACAACGCGCCACATCTTGAGTCTCCTGCCCTGCTCGATCCCCGGCGCTGCACCAGAACGCAGGCCGCGTCTGCCCTCGGCAAGAGCGCAAAACAGTGCCTGCGGATGCTTGAGGACGCGCTCTCCGGCGCGCCGGATCGCAAGGTGAAAAAGTTTGCGTGCGGGTGGGGACGCGCCTGGCCCGCCGGAGGAACCATGTTCGCCTACATGTTCTCGCACGAGGCGCACCATCGCGGCCAGATCCTGCTTATCGCGCACCAGCTCGGCTTGAGGCTATCGCGCGAATCCGCAGGCGGCATCTGGAACTGGGACAGGCTGTGGAAGGAGCAGGGATTGAGCAAGCGGCCGCGGTAGCAAAACGGCAGGTCAGCAAGCCAGCAAGGCCTCTCGGCTGGCGAGCTCTCAAGGAAGTTCCTTGCCATCCCGACCAGTTACCGTGGGTCTTGATGGACCTTGCCCCTCAGCGTTACCGCCAAGCGCATTTAGTTTTCGATTTTCAAATCAACAAAACCTGTGTTGAGGGACTGTGTACCCAAACCGTGTTTGATCTTGATTATGTTACACACGGCAATCAATCTCGATAGAGGTCGGTTTAATCGAGGAGCATCCAAGTTATGCTAAAGACCCGATCAGATCTACTGTCCTGCGCCCCCGACACACCATCTTTCAGCGATTTCAATGCCCAGGCTGCTATTCCATTCGGAGTCACCATCGAGCATATCTACCGAGCGATGCTGGATTTTACCGATTTTCTGAGAACCGTCGACACGGAGCTTGTTCGTAAGGACATGACACGGCTGGAAGATATGCTGATGCCAGCAAACTTTAGCAGTATGGTTGGAGAATTCATCACGAGCGTTCTCCCCCGGCACTGCCCAGCGATTGCGAAGAACAGCTACCACAATGGGCATCCTGACTTGCTTCCTTCTGGTAAGTATCCCGGCGATGCGGCTCAACACGCCGGTGCAGATGGGATTGAAGTGAAGGCGTCGCGTTATCTCAAGGGATGGCAGGGGCACAACGCGGAAGACGTTTGGCTTATGGTTTTTGTGTTTCAGAGTGGCCGCCCTGCCGACAAGCGTGCTGCCAAAGCAGAAACGCCATTTCGATTTCTGGCAGTGTACGGCGGTATGTTGGCAAAGTCCGATTGGCAGTTTGCTGGGCGAAGCGCTACCAGCCGACGAACCATCACAGCCACAGTGCTGCCTTCTGGATTCGAGAAAATGGCACGGAATTGGATTTATCGAGCACCCCGATTAGAGATCAAATCTTAGATCAATTTGATCTCGTTCGACCCCAATGCGAGACAACGGTTTAATCGCGTTGGTGGCCAGTTGGTAATAGGACTCATATTTCTCGACACCTACGCTGCAATACCCAAGCGCCTCAGCGGCGGCCACCGTTGAGCCCGACCCCATAAACGGATCGCACACGATCCCTTCTCCTAATGGCAGAATCGTCCATACCAATTCCCGCAGAAGTGCTTGCGGCTTCAGGCTTGGGTGAGGCGCGATCTCTTTCTCGGCTTTTGGTGTCCGGCCGAATTCGAGAACATCGGGAAAAGGCAATCCCTCCGGCAAACGACGCAGGCCTCCTGTACCGAATTTCCGAAGGCATTCGCCGACCGTCATCCCTGGAGGCAATGGTTTGCGAAAAATACCCCAGGGTTCGTATGCCCCGCGAGGCAATGAACAAACCCCCGGAAACTCGTCTTCGGCGTTTTTCGGCCGGTCTCCCCCTCGCAATGTGCGAACAATCCTTACGATCTGACCTCGAAATTCAAGTCCCCCATCGACGAGCGCAGCGTAGACCAACTGTGCCAGGAAGGAGTTGCAGGCGAGAATGACGTGTCCGCCCGGTAAAAGGGCATGGGAGGCCGCCTTGGCCCACTCAGTGAAAAAGCGATAAAGCTGCTTGCGCTCCCGATCGTTCAGTGCCGTGAACCTGGGAAGCGGGTTCCGATTGGAACCATCAAATGAAGGTGGAATTCGCCAAACCCCGCCATTTCCATTGGCGCGTTTCTCGATTTGGTCGAATTCGTATTCCTTCACGCCGTAAGGCGGGTCGGTAACGATTCCATGAACCGAGCCCGATGGAATCCGCCCCAGCCATTCGAGGCAATCGGCGTGAATAATGGTCGCCTTGCCCACCTTGGCGTGAGTGTACTCAAACACCAGCCTTCCGTTTTCAACTGTCGCAGCGCTCATCGTAGACAATCGTAGCCCACAATCAGTCTTATTGGAACAACAGCCCGCGAGAATGATACTGAATAGATTCTTATTTTGGGAATCAGTTCAGTTTCAGAGCGCCGCAAACGCCTCGGCCTGGTTGGCGAACAGCTGCGCGTACTTCGTGATGCCCACCATGGTAAACACCTTGGTGAAATGGGCCGAGAGCCCGAAGGCGTACACCTTCTGGCCGCTATTCGAGGCCTCGATCAGAAGCTGGATGATCAGCGCGATGCCGCTCGAGTTGATATAGTCCACCTTGGTGAAGTCCAGCAGAATAAGCTTGACGGTGGATTTGGGCAAGGCCTGGTAGGTGCCCAGAACGGCGTCCTTCGACGTGCTGGCAATGTCGCCCTCGAAACGCAGCACGGTGACATCGTGACCGGCCGGGGTGGTGAGTTGATCGACGCGCGATTTCGTCTCGGTCTGCACTGGGGTCTACGCCTCCGTTTGCTTGGCTGCTCTAAGTCTAATCTGCCTTGGGGATTGCTCTCGCCGTGACGATCAGTCTGCTTCTTTATCGAGCCTGATCACCAGCCGCACATAACTGCTCTTTCCATTGGTACCGGCCACCCACTCTGCCTCGTCAACCAGCGCCTGGATGAGAAACATGCCCATGCCGCGGGGGTCTTCCTGTCCGTGCATCTTGCGGTCGATATCGGGCTTGTGAGGCTGGGTCTTCATGCCCTTGCCGTCGTCGATCACCTTCACTTCAAGTTGGTCTTCACCGGCCAATAGCACCACGCCCACTGAGAGCTTCTCGTTCAGGCGATTGCCGTGCTCGATTGCGTTGATGCAGGCTTCGGCGACCGCCGTCTTCAGGTCCTCCACGCGGTCCTCGCGAAAACCCATCAGCTTGGCCAGGGCTGCGGCCGCGCTCATGGCCACCTTTTCAAAGCCAAGTCGCGAGGGCAGGCGGACTTCAACGGTTGTGGTCTTCGGCGAGTTCATGCCTCCATCTCCGTTTGTTGCTTTCCGCGGCTTAAGGCCAATGCCGTCATGTCGTCTCCCTGCTCGCCGCCCCCCGCAAAATCGTTGAGGGCGCTCCACATTGCATCGAGGATACCATCGGCATTTGGCGACCGGCACGTAGAAAATTCATGTAAAAGACGTTCCGGCCCAAACTCCTCATCTCCCTTGAAGACTTCAGTCAGCCCGTCGGTGTAGAAAAGCAGCCGCGAGCCGGGCGGAAACGAGCTTATCTCCGATGAATAACGCATGCCCGGCACCAGTCCCAGCGGCGTGCCCGTGGCTTTGAATTCGCGCGGCGAGCTGCCCGGGATCACCAGGAATCCAGGATTGTGCCCGGCGTTTACCACTTCGATGGCCCCGGCTCCGGGGTCGAGTCGCATCAGGATGGCGGTCACGTAGCGGCGGCGCGCCTGCTCGCCCTCGGTCCAGTGATGCTGGTTCATGCGCACCGCCAGCTCGTCGAGAGGCAGCCCGGTGGCCGCAATGCCGCGCAGCGCCGCGCGAAAGCTGGTGGACATGATGGCCGAAGCCAGTCCCTTGCCGGCCACGTCGGCCACCACCATCAGCAGTCTGCCCTCCGGCTCCTCCACTATGTCCAGGTAATCGCCGCCCACTTCGTAGCACGTGTCGGAGCGGAAGGCGATCGAATAGCCTGCGATTTGCGGCAGCCTTTGCGGTAAGAGCGAGCGCTGGATATCGCGCGCCGCGTCCAGGTCCTGCTGCAGGCGCGCGAATTCAAGGTTGCGCTTGTGGTTGCGCGCATTTTCAAGGGCCACCGCCGCCTGCAGCACCAGGCCCTCAAGAAAGTCGGCCTCGTAAAGCGTCAGTGAGCGGCCTTCTGGCGTAGCCACTACCAATTCGGTCATGCGTTTGCCGTCGCGGTCGTTGAGGGGATAGGAGCAAATGGCCGAGCCCTCGGGAGCCCGCGTGGGATCTTCGCCAAACGTCAGGCTGGCATCCGGAAAAGCGGCTCCCGCCATCTCCAACTCGCGCACCACGATGCGCAGCACCTGTTCCAGCACCTCGTGCTCGTGTACCGTGGCGTGAACCTGCCGCGAAACTTCAAGCAACGCCTGCAGCCTGAACACCTGCTGTTGCAGATCGATGGTCTCGCCATTGCCCGCGAGCTGGGCCTCGATTTCCATGTCGAGCGTGCCTCCGTGGAATCTCAATGTAGCATGGCCGGGCTCCTGCGCGGCGTCGTGTTTGGAACGGGTGCACCCCGAATCAGAAATCCTCGACAGGTTGCTGATGGACTCATGCGGCGCGTCGTCTCGTGAAAGGGCACGGCCGGCACTTCTGAACTTCAGCCTCGACCGCCGAAAAAGCCTTGGAGTTTTCAATCAGGGCACGACCTCGGCCGCGCCGACGTACTGCCTCCCGGAGGGAGGCAAGGAATTTAGCCCAGGACGCAGTCCTGGGTAGAGCAAACCAAAAGGACCGCAGCCCCGGAGGGGCGGCACGAGTCGGCGGGCACGGGCCGCTGGCCCTGCGGTTTTGGAAGGGGCACTCGTTTCCTCGTGACGATTAAGCCCCTCAATCCGAATCCGGCGCTTTAGTCCATGAGAGTGTTCTCTCTTCACGAATTTGCATCTATTTGATTCACTACGACCGAATAATCACTTCCCCGGCCTGGGCACCTGCCCTCACCCCGAGCAGCCAAACGATAAGAAAACTGTAATTGAATCGTTAAACCCTCCGCGCGCCACGTTTCGCAAGAACAACAAACGCAAGGGGTTCACACAGGCCGAGATTACCACCGGTTACCCGCGGAAAGTGCGATCATCCGCCGATTCATGCCCCGCCCTTCCGGCTGGAGTATGCTGTTTCCACTAGACCGGACCAGGAAAATGCGTGAGGAATTCGAAGGCGTGCGAGGGTTCCGTTTTCTTGAGGAAAACGGAACTTGGCAGCATCGACTCGCGCTGGGCGATTTCCTGGTCCGGTGTATCCGCTACAAGGGAGAGCGGTCTCCATGGACCCAATGAGCCTTGCCATGAAGTATGGCTGGATACTCGTAGCTTTGATCCTCGTCATTCTTCTCCATAAGGTGCTTCTGCGGTATCTCTTCGGGACGGTAATCGTCTCAAAAGATCAGATCGGAATCGTCAACAAAAAGTGGGTGATCTTCGGTAGCCACCGCACCCTGCCTGACGGCGCCATCGTCGCGCTGAGCGGAGAAGCCGGCCTGCAGGCCGACACCCTGGCCCCGGGAATCCACTTCGGGCTGTGGGCGTGGCAGTACGCTGTATCGCTCGCGCCCTTCACCACCATCGACAAGAGCCAGATCGGCATCGTGGAAGCGCGCGACGGCAGGCCGCTTTCGAAAGGACGCGTGCTGGCCAAAGCCGTCGAGTGCAACTCGTTCCAGGACACGCGGCAGTTTCTTGCCAACGGCGGCGAGCGCGGCCCGCAGATCTCCGTGATTCCGCCCGGAACCTACCGCATCAACACCGCCATGTTTACCGTGCTGCCGGCCGAAGTACTCGAGATTCCCGACAACTCGGTGGGAATCGTCACCACCAAAGACGGAACCCCGCTGCCCACCGGCGAGATCGCCGGCAAAGAGACTCCCGGCCACAATCTCTTCCAGGATGGCGAAGTCTTCATCCGCAATGGCGGGTACAAGGGTTTGCAGGAGCAGGTGATCCTGGCTGGCCGGTACTTCATCAACCCGCGCTTTGCCACCGTTGAAATCAAGCCCATGACCGAGGTTCCCATCGCCAACGTAGGCGTAGTGATTGCGTATGTAGGCGAGGAAGGTGTCGACCAGAGCGGCGACGCATTCAAGCACGGCAACCTGGTAAAAAAGGGCCAGAAGGGCGTGTGGGTCGATCCGCTCGATCCCGGCAAGTACGCCATCAATCCCTACACCCACAAGGTTGAAGTTGTGCCCACGGCCAACATCGTATTGAACTGGGCTACGGGCAAATCTGAGGCGCACAAGCTCGACGAGCGGCTCTCCACCATCACCGTGCGCTCGTCTGACGGCTTCACCTTTAACCTCGACGTCAGCCAGATTATCCACGTGCCGCGCAACGACGCGCCCAAGGTGATTGCGCGCTTCGGCACCATGGCCAACCTGGTCACGCAGGTGCTCGAGCCCACCATCGGCAACTACTTCCGCAACGCGGCGCAAACCTCCGATGTGATCGAGTTCCTCAAGAAGCGCAGCGAGCGCCAGTCCGAGGCCAAGGTTGCAATTTCAGCGGCCCTGGTGGAGTACAACGTGAACGCCATCGACACGCTCATCGGCGACATTACTCCGCCCGACGCGCTGATGAAGACGCTCACCGACCGCAAGATCGCCGAGCAGGAACAGGTCACTTACAAGACGCAACAGCTTGCCGAAGAGACCCGCAAGGATCTCCAGCAGGCCAAGGCGATGGCCGATACCCAGGCCCGCGTGGTTGACGCGGAACGGAGCGTCTCGATCGCCGACTTTGCCGCCCAGGCCGTGGTGAAGCAGGCCAACGGCGAGGCGCAGTCCAAGACCATCAACGCCGACGCCGACGGCAGGGTAATCACCACCGTGGGCAACGCCGAAGCCGCAAAGACCCTGGCCGTGGGTACGGCCGAGGCCGACGTCATCAAGATGAAGATTGCGTCGATGGAATCGGGCAACTACGCGGCAGTGCAGATTGCGCAGGCTCTGGCGTCGAACCACATCAAGCTGGTTCCCGACATCCAGGCCGGCGGAGGCGGTGCCGACCAGGGCGGCCTGATCAACGTGCTGCTGGCAAGGATGCTGCAGAACGGCATGAGCGGCAACGGCACGAGCGGCAACGGAACAACGAGCCAGCCCGCCGACGAGCAGCACCAGTAATGCGCTGATTCGGTTGCGTGCGCACTTTTGGCGCCGGAGCCGGGTGCCCCATCCTTTTCACAGTTCCATCGTGAAAAGGGTGGGAAACCACAAACTTCAACCGGCATATTTCACGGGCCGCTGAGCGCCGCCTCCCGAATGTCTCTCACTTCGAGAACGCGCGTCTTGTAGCCGCGCCGCGCCACGTTCAGCATCGCCTGCCCGATCTGCCGCGTGGTCAAAAACTGGTTCGGCGCCACCACTCGAAGCACCGGAACCAGCGGCCCCAGCACCGTGTAAAGCGCGTTGTAGAGCGCCGTGCGCGAACGGATGCCGTCGAGCGGCTGAATTATGCCGGGGCGAAACATGTAGGCCTCGAGCGGCAGCCGCAGCAGTGCATTTTCAGTTCGTCCCTTCACGCGCGCCCACATCGCGCCTCCTTTTTCGCTCGAGTCCGTCCCCTGGCCTGAGACATACACAAACGTCATGCCGGGATTCACTCGCGCCAGCGTTTCACCCGCGGCGATCGTAAAGCCGTACGTCACGCGTTCGTAGTCTGTCTCCGTCATCCCCACCGACGAAACGCCCAGCGTGAAAAAGCACCCATCGTAGCCGCCCAGCCGATCCTCGATAGCGCTCAGATCGCTCAGGTCCTGATGCACAATCTCAGTGAGCTTGGGGTGGCTTTGACCGCTGCCCCTGCGGCCCACCGCGGCAACGGCCTCAACGTCATCGGCCAGCAGGCACTCCCGCAAAACTCCCTGGCCCACCATGCCCGTCGCGCCAAACACCATCACCTTCATTCCTGCTTCCTCCGCATTATCATCAGACCCGCGCATTACCAACAGAATAGATGGCGCCCGAACCATGCCTGATTCCCCATGCACCGCCAACCGCACCGCTGCAACGAGCAATTCTCATGCAATCCTGTTGCGGGCACTCCTATCGCCGGGCCTATGGTATCGTCGAATCTATCCCGATCGCGGCCCTTGGGAATCCTGATTTAATTCAACGTATTTCCGTCTCGCAGAGATCGGCTTTGTTTCACTTGTCGCTTTTTCCCGGCCTGCGCGGTGCACACGTGTCCAAACATTCAACTGGAACCCGCTTCCCATGTTTATACGAAAGCCGAAGGTGATGCGATGACTCCGCCCCTGAATCCAGGCGACAACAACCTGGTTCTGACCCTCGAAGAGATCGGCGAACTCGCCGAAGAGCAGGGCAAACCAGCCGAAGTGCTGATGAAGATCGTGGCGCTCATCGCCGCGCGCTTCCACACCGATGTCTGTTCGGCCTACCTGCTCGAGCCCGATCGTTCCAACCTGGTGCTCGCGGCCACGGTCGGTCTTCACCCCAGTTGCATCGGCACGCTGCGCATGCCCATCAACGAAGGGCTGACAGGGTTGGTCGCCGAGCAGTTGCTTCCAGTGTGGGTCGCCGACGGCCGCAATCATCCCCGCTACAAATACTTCGAGAAGTCAGGCGAAGCGGAGTACAAGTCGTTCCTCGGCGTGCCCCTCATCGACCGCGGCATTCTGCAGGGCGTGCTGGTCGTCCAAACCAAGCTGGAGCGGGATTTTAGCGTAGACGAAATCAGAATGCTCGTCGAAGCTGCCGCACAGGTCGCGCCCATTGTCAGCGAAGCGCGCACCCTCGACCGCTTCATCGCCCCCGCGCAGGAGAAGCTGTGGGAACTGGCGCGCAACGTGTGGTGGTGCTGGGACAACGATTGCTCCAGCCTCTTCCGCGATCTCAACCCCACCCGCTGGCGGCAACTGAATCAGAACCCCATCTCACTGCTCAACGAGATGCCGCTGGGCGAAATCGAGCGCCGCGCCAGCGAGCTGGTGCTCCACAGCCGCATCAACTACGTCTATCGCCGCCAGCAGGAGTACCTCAGCGCCGATCGCACCTGGGGAGCCAATCACGCCGGGGTCCTGCGCACCCGTCCTGTCGCCTACTTCTCCGCCGAGTTCGGACTTCATGAGTCGCTGCCCATCTACTCCGGCGGCCTCGGCGTGCTGGCCGGCGACCACATCAAAAGCGCATCCGATCTCGGAATTCCCCTCATCGGCATCGGTCTCTTCTACACCCAGGGCTACTTCCTGCAGCGGCTCGACGCAACCGGCTGGCAGCGCGAAGAGTATTTCGAGACCGACATCAACCAGCTGGCCATGCAGCCGGCCATCGGTGAAAACGGTGAGCCGGTCACCATCGAGGTTGCCACCCGCGGCACGCCCATCCGCGCCAAGGTATGGCGTGTCAAGGTGGGCCGCTGCGACCTGCTGTTGCTCGACTCCAACGTTGAGGGCAACGCGCCCGAGGATCGCGAAACAACTTCGCGGCTCTACGGCGGCGACAAGCGCACCCGCATCCGGCAGGAGCTCCTCCTTGGCGTGGGCGGATTCCGCGCACTCAAAGCCATGGGCATCACTCCCGGCGTGCTGCACCTCAACGAGGGCCACAGCGGCTTCGCGGTCTTCGAGGCCATCCGCTCCCGCATGGAAGAGGAGGGCCTGGACTTCTACGCGGCCGCCAGCCAGATTCCCCGCGAAGTGATCTTCACCACCCACACCCCGGTGCCGGCAGGGCACGACCGCTTCAGCGCCGACCTGATCGAGGAACACCTCGGACCGCTGCGCGAGGAGCTGGGCATCACCCACGAAAACCTCATGGGCTTTGGCCGCGAGCAGCCCACCGATTACGGCGAGCCCTTCTGCATGACCGTCCTGGGGCTCAAGCTGGCCAGGCGCGTCAACGCGGTGTCGTCGCTGCACGGCGAAGTGTCGCGGGCCATGTGGAGGGGGCTCTATCCCGGCCGCCCCGAAGACGCGGTGCCCATCGGCCACGTCACCAACGGCGTGCACGTTCCCTCCTGGCTTGCGCCGCAGATGGCCAAGCTCTACGACCGTCACCTCGGCGTCAACTGGCACCGGCAGAGCGGCGCCGACCACACCTGGTCTGCAATTGAACAAGTCGACGACGGCGAGCTGTGGGAGACGCACCTCAGCCTCAAAGCGCAGTTGCTCGAGTTTGCGCGCCGCCGCGCCCGCGAACAGGCCGAGCGCCGCAATGAGCCCGCCGAATCGCTCAAGCGTCTCGACAAGGTGCTCTCGCCCGACGCCCTCACCATCGGCTTTGCCCGCCGCTTTGCCACCTACAAGCGCGCAAACCTCTTGCTGAAGGATATGGAGCAGCTTGCATCCATGGTGAACGACGCCAAGCGCCCCATTCAGTTTGTCTTTGCCGGCAAGGCCCATCCCCACGACGAGCCCGGCAAGCGCATACTCCAGCAGATCGCGCAGATGATGCGCAATTCCCAATTCGGCGACAAGTTCGTCTTCATTGAGGACTACGACATCAACGTGGGCCGTTACCTGGTCCAGGGCGTCGATGTCTGGCTCAACAATCCGCGCCGTCCATTGGAAGCATCGGGCACCAGCGGTCAGAAAGTGGTGCTCAACGGCGGCCTCAATCTTTCCGTTCTCGACGGATGGTGGGCCGAGGCCTACGACGGCCTCAATGGATTCGCCATCGGCCGCGGCCGCACCCACTCCAACATGGATGTGCACGACAGCCGCGACTCTGACGATCTCTACCGCGTGCTGCTCGACGAGGTCGTCCCGCTCTACTACGAGCGCGACCGCGACGGCCTGCCGCGCGGCTGGATCAAGCGCATGAAGCGCACCATCCGCACCCTCGGCTGGCGCTTCAACGCCGACCGCATGGTCATGGACTACACCACCAGGTGCTACATCCCCGCCGCCGGCGGCACCTCGAGCGAGATCCGTCTGCTGGTGTGAGGAAAACAGCGCATCCAGCAAGCGACGTGCCCCACGCTGAAAGCACATTGAATAATGACCTGCGTCATCCTGAGCATCTTTACTTGCTCGGGGAGCAAGTAGCGGCCGAAAAATGACACTCGCAAGCTGATTGATTCTGCGAGAGTTATTTGTTGCGTCATGAGGAGCGGAGCGCGCCGGGGACCCCGCAAATGCGAAGCGTTAGCGGAGTTAGCGCAGCGAACGATCTGCCGTAAAAATAGCGTTAGCTGGGTATCTGCTCAACTCATGTGACTCCAATATCTGGAGTTTCATGCCCGCTAAACGTCCCCACCCCTTGCTATTACCTGAGTGAAGCAGATACCCATATAGCGTTATTGAGGGCTGCGCAGTTATAGAGGGCTGCGCAGTTATTGAGGGCTGCGCAGTTATTGAGGGCTGCGCAGTTATTGAGGGCTGCGCAGTTATTGAGGACTGCGTAATTAACCTCCGGCAAGCGCGCCGTAGGCGCAGCGGTTGTTAGCCCCGCGCTTTAGCGTGGGGGAGGCTGGCCAATTGAGAGCCGGAGTCCCGTAGGGACGGTGGAAGAACATTTCCTTCGCACGGACCAATAAAGGAAGCAGCGCCGAGCTCCAGCCCGGCGTGGAAACCCGGTGGTCATCCGGGCGTCCCCACCCGCACTCGGCTCGCCCCGAGCCCGCATTTTCATCTTCTCTGGGCGCCGCAACGCGGCATGTAAGACGGCATTCCCACCGTTTTTGCCCCAACCCTACTCTGTCTTCACAAAATGCACGGCCCATTTCAACCCCCGCCGGCGACAGGGTCCGTCAGAATGTCAGCCTGCCCGTAACCACCATCACGCGGCCTGACCCCGGAGAACCGAATGCTCCGTACGGGCTGGTCGGCGCAACCACATCGCTGTTGATGGTGCCGAAACCTTCTCCCGCCAGCGACGCGTCGTTTTGCGGAGCCGCAAAATTCGTGTGGTTGAAAACATTGAAGGCCTGCGCGCCCACCTTGAACTGCACCGGGCCTTCTGCGAGCACGTTCTTGTACAGGCTCAAATCCACGTCCGCATAATGCGGCCCGTAGAAGGCATTCCGCGGCACATTGCCGAAATCGGTCTGTGCGGAATCTCCATACTCGTCCTGGATCGATACGCCGGAGCCATTGAAGTAGTGCCCTTGAAAACAGGGCTGGGAATACGAATTGCAAAAGTGATTGAAGTGGGGGTTCAGCACATCGGCCAGCACGGTGCCGTTGCCGGTGCCGTTGTTGAGATCGTTTTCCGCGTTGTTATTCACCACGCTGAAGGGCAGGCCCGAACGCCAGTAAGCCTTCCCGGCAACGGTCCATCCGGCGGCTGCAGACTGCACAATCTTGTTTTGAAAGTGGTATGGCTCAATGTAAGTCAGGTCCATCAGAAAGTTATGGCGAATGTCGTAGTCCGCATTGGAGTACATCAACTTGCGCGGCTGGTTCGGCACAATCTGGTTGCCGAATCCGTTGTTGTTGAAAACCTCACCCTGACCGCCATTCGAAATATCGTCGATGGCATGTGAATACGTATACGAAATATTCGTGTTCAATCCGTGCCCATCGATGTGCTTGTATTCGATCCACCCGCCGTTATATCCGCCCAGGGCATCGTCGTTGATAATTCCCATCGATCCAAAGCGCGGATCGGGCGGATTCACGGGAACGCCCTCGAAACTGGTGTACAGCGAAGACGGCGTATAGGCGTTGCCCGCCAGGTTTTGATTGATGCCGTAGTCGTAGCTCACCAGGTCGTAGCCATGATTGCCTACGTACGACACGATCACCGCGTCCGAAGCACCGAACTGCTGCTGCACTTGCAGACTCCACTCCACATATTTTGCGTTCACCATGTGATGCGGGGACAGGTAATGGCTCGGCGCGAAAAATGGAACGCCCGCCGGCAGCGACGCCGCCAATTGGTTCGCGCTCTGTCCCTGCGAAAATCCCGTGGTCAGCACATTGTACGAAGCCGCCGCAAACGCGGGCGCGCTTCCCGCACCTTCGGCCACGTTGCCTGCTTCCACGAACGCGGCGTACAAATCGGGGAAATCCAGGTACTGGTTCTCGATCAGCGCGCCCGGAAATGCGTCCGCAAACAAGCCCGCGCCGCCGCGCACCAGCGTCCTTCCCTGTCCGGTCACGTCCAGGTTGAACCCGAACCGCGGTTGAATTACGGCCAGTTCCAGCGAATCGAACGAGTTGCTGTATCCGGTCGCGATGGTGGCGTTGTAGGGCGTGTCCAGCGTCGCGCTGGTGTCGGGAAAAGTCCCCAGATACCGCGAAAAACAATTGGTGGTGCAGGCGGGGTTTCCATTGCGGTCGATCCGAACGCCGTAATCCAGCACCAGCCGCGGCGTGGCCTTCCATTCATCCTGTCCGTAAATACCGTAGTTGTAGCCGTCGATGTGGATGTGCTTGGCGGCGTCGAACGTCTGGTTGAAATTGGAATCGGACGATCCAGGCAACACGCCGCCCGCCAGGTCTCCCAGGGAGTTGAAGAAAAAGTAGCCGCCGGTGGTATTTACCGATGGGTAGCCGTCGGTCACGTCATAGCGCTTGAAGTTCACTCCAAACTTCAAATTATGGTTGCCCTTCAGCCACGAAACATCGTCGACAAATTGATACTGCGTGGAGTTCGTTGTGGTCGGATTGCCGCCCCAATTGAATCCGATCGTGCCGCCCTGTCCCATTCCCGAAGAAATGTTGGTGCCGCCATCGTACTCTTCAAAAAACTGCGTGGGCGATGCCGCCAGCGTTGCTTGCAAGTTGGCCGGCCCAAAGGGAAACGAATAGACATAGCCGGACATGATGAATTGGTTGGTAACGTTGGGTGTGAATACATAGGTATGGTTCAGTTGAGCGTTCCAGATCGGCTGGCTGCTATCGACATTCAGCACCGGATTGACGACGCTGACAAAACTCGGCTGGTAGCCCTGATCGTCCGAGATGCGAACGAAGATCTTCTGCTTGTCGCTCAAATTCCAGTCGACTCGGCCAATGGCCATCCATTCCCGCAGCGCTCCGCTTGTCACACCCTGCGCGGCGGTCATACACGGGACGGCAGTTCCACCCGCGGGCGCGGTACCGAAATAGGTATTGGATTGGCCAAACACCGGCGTGCCGGCATAGCTGCCGCAACCTAAATTTCCAGAACTATCCTGCAGAGGTCCGCCGCCCGTGGTGATCGGCACCGCGGTCTTGTAAAACGGCGAGGTTTGCAGCAGATTGAACATCTGCGTGTACAGCCCGGCGCTGGCCGCGGGAACGGTATTCAGGATTGTGTTCTGGAGCGCGGCGGTGGGAAAGTTCACAAAGCTGGCCGAGGGCTGTACGTAGCGAATGCCTTCCGTGTCGGCGAAGAAGAACAACTTGTTGTGGATGACCGGGCCGCCGATCTGGGCCGCGTACTCGTTTGAAACCGCCTTCTGGCGCGGCGTGCCCAGCAGGTTGTTGAAGAAGTCGTTCGCGTTCAGCCCGTCGCTGTTGTAGGTGTAGTTCAACAGCCCGTGAACGTGATTGGTGCCGCTCTTCGTGTCGTAGGTCTCAACCGCGCCCGCCTGCCGTCCCCATTCCGTACTGTAGCCGTTTTGCACAATCGA
>Ga0335074_10006018_pt1 | contig 16805 bp, 20 predicted proteins | sample Lox_Sample_23_FD_206715 | JGI IMG/M metagenome (GOLD analysis project Ga0335074, IMG submission 206715) | Soil microbial communities from Loxahatchee National Wildlife Refuge, Florida, United States - Lox_Sample_2.3 | ecosystem: Environmental > Terrestrial > Soil > Wetlands | place: USA...
GGGGCGCGGGGCGCGGGGCGCGGGATGGTTAGCCGCCGGTGAGGCTTATCGGGTTGACGACGTCGGCCACGATCAGGACGACGCTGAAGATCACGATCACCATGAACAGGCTGAAGCTGACCGGCAGCACTTTGGCCATGTTGACCAGGCCGGGGTCGGGGCGCCCGCGCAGGCGGGCAAACCAGGCGCGGATCCGCTCGTAGACGATCACGGCGATGTGACCGCCGTCCAGGGGCAGCAGCGGAAGCAGGTTGAACGCGCCGAAGAAGATGTTCAGCGAGGCGATGAGCAGCAGCACGAAGCTGACCTTGTACCGCCAGCCCACATTCGCAGCCACCTCGGCGCTGGTGATCTGGGCCGCGCCGTAGATGCTGGTGACCTGGCCCGCGGACGTTTGCGACCGGTTCTTGCTGAACAGATCGTGCAGCCCCCCCGGCAGCTGCGCGACGGCCTGCGCCGAGCCGACGAGCACCTGGCCGAAGGTCGCGCCCGAGTACTGGATGGCGCCCAGCGGGCTGGCCAGCTGGAACACCACCCCCGAGGGCGCCATGCCCAGGTAAGAGCCGCTGCGGCCGCTGACGTTGGCCAGCTTGGCGTGCAGGGTGACCGGCTTCCCGTCGCGCCGGACGGTGATGGTGACCGGCGTCCCCGGCCGCTGGGCCCGGATCAGGTCGGTGAGCTGGGTGAAGTTGCTCACCGGCCGGCCGTCGATGGCGGTCACCACGTCGCCGAGCCGCAGCCCGGCCAGCTTGGCCGGGGACGTCTGGTGTGACCCGGCGCAGGAGCTGTTGTCGTAGGCGGTCAGGCTGACGGGCACGCACGGGCTGAGCGTGCCCACCTGGGTGTTGTCGTTGGCGATGCCGACGCCGAGCGCCAGCCCGAAGATCAGGAGCAGGGCGAGCAGGAAGTGCATCGCCGAGCCGGCCAGCAGGACCAGGATCCGCTGCCAGCCCGGCTTGTTGCGGAACGACCGGGGCTCGTCGGCCGGATCATCGGGATCGTCCAGCGAGTGCATGCCGACGATCTTGCAGAACCCCCCGAACGGCAGGGCCTTGATCCCGTACTCGGTCTCGCCCCGCCAGGTGGACCAGATGGTCGGGCCGAAGCCGACGAAGTAGCGGGTGACCTTCATGCCGAACCTCTTGGCCACCACGAAGTGCCCGGTCTCGTGCAGCATGACGGAAACCAGCAAGGCGACGATGAAGATGGCCCAGCCGATCAGGTCCATCCGGTCGTCCTCCTAGCCGTTCAGCTCCCGCGCCCGCCGCCGGGCCCACTCGTCGGCGGACAGCACATCCGCCACGCTCGCGACCGCCGCGCGCGTGGCGTCATGCTCCGAGAGTATCCGGGCCACGGTGTCAACAATCCGGGTGAAGCCGATGCTTCCCGCCAGGAAGCCGGCCACGCACTCCTCGTTCGCGGCGTTATACACGGCGGGCGCGGTGCCGCCGACCGCGGCCGCCTCCCGGGCCAGCGCCACGGCGGGGAACGCCGCGTCGTCGAGCGGCTCGAAGGTCCAGGCCGCCGCGGCCGACCAGTCCAGCCCCGGCGCGGCGTCGGGCACCCGGTCGGGCCAGGCCAGGCTCAGCGAGATCGGCAGCCGCATGTCCGGCGGGGAGGCCATGACGACCGTGGCGCCGTCGGCGAACTCCACCATCGAGTGCACGATCGACTGCGGATGCACCACCACGCCGATCCGGTCCAGCCCGAAGCCGAACAGCAGGTGCGCCTCGATCACCTCCAGGCCCTTGTTCACCAGGGTGGCGGAGTTGACCGTGACCAGCGGCCCCATCTTCCAGGTCGGGTGGGCCAGGGCCTGCTCGGGCGTGACGTCGGCCAGCGCGTCCCGGCTCCAGCCGCGGAAGGGCCCCCCGCTGGCGGTCAGCACCAGCCGCCGGACCTCGGACCGGGACCCGGCGCGCAGGCACTGGGCGATGGTGGAATGCTCGGAGTCCACCGGCACGATCTGGCCGGGCTTGGCCCGGCTGGTCACCAGCGGGCCGCCGATGATCAGCGATTCCTTGTTGGCCAGGGCCAGCGTCCGGCCGGCGTCGAGGGCAGCCAGCGTGGCCTGCAGCCCGGCCGCCCCGGTCACGCCGTTGAGCACCACGTCACACGGCCAGGCGGCGACCTCGCAGATGGCGTCCGGGCCGGTCAGCACGGCGGGGGCCGGGGCAGGTGCACCACGGCCCGTTCCGCCTGAAAAAGCGCGGAGTGCGGCCGGTAGCCGCGCGGCGGCGGCCGGGCTGGCTACGGCGACGGCCGCCGCCCCGAACTCGACCGCCTGCCGGGCCAGCAGGTCCAGGTTCCCGCCGCCGGCCGCCAGGGCGGCGACCCGGAACCGGCCCGGGTTGCGCCTGATGATGTCGAGCGCCTGGGTCCCGATCGAGCCGGTCGAGCCCAGGATCACCACGTCGCGCGGCTGGTCGGCTAGGGTCACCGACCCATTGTCCGCTACCGGCCGGGCCGGCAGCACCTCCGGCCCTGACGTGCGTGTCGGGGCCGGGGGGTGGCCGGCGCGGTGCCGTCAGGACAGGGCTGAGATCTGGCGGGCCAGGGCGAAGTCGTTGGCGGTCAGGCCGCCCGCGGAGTGGGTGCTGAGGGTCAGCGTCACCTTGTTCCAGGCGATGGCGATGTCAGGATGGTGATTGGCGCTCTCGGCCAGGTAGGCGACGGCCCCGACGTACAGCAGGGCGTCGCGGAAGTCGGCGCGGTGGGTCATGGTGGTGATCGAGTCGCCGTCGCGGGTCCAGGCCGGGACGGCGGCAAGCTCGGCGGTGATCTGGGCCTCGGTCAGAAGTTCCATGGTTCCGGCATACCATTCGCAGGTGACGTCATCGAGGCAGACTCCACTGATAGCAGAGCACGAGCGGCTCGGGGCGGTCATGACCTCGTTCGCAGGCTGGCAGATGCCGCTGCGCTACGGCAGCGAGATGGCCGAGCACCAGGCGGTGCGGCACGCGGCCGGGCTGTTCGACCTCTCGCACATGGGCGAGATCCTGGTCCGCGGGCCGGGCGCCGGGGCGGCCCTGGACTACGCGCTCACCGGGTTCTTGTCGGCGCTCGCGCCGGGCCGGGCCCGGTACACGATGATCTGCGCGCCGGACGGCGGGGTGCTCGACGACCTGGTCGTGTACCGGCAGGGCGAGCAGGAGTTCCTGGTCATCGCCAACGCCGCGAACACCGCGGTGGTCTTCGCCGAACTGGTTTCGCGTTCTTCCGGCCTTGACGCGGCCATCTCGGACGCCACCGAGGACTACGCGCTGATCGCGATCCAGGGGCCCGCGGCGGCCGGGATCCTCGGCCCGTTGGCCGGGGTGGACCTGGGCGCCATGAGGTACTACGCCGGGGCGTTCGGCGATGTCGCGGGGCGGCCGGCCTGGGTGGCCCGCACCGGGTACACCGGCGAGGACGGCTTCGAGGTGTTCTGCCGGCCCGCGGACGCGGTTGGCGTGTGGGAGGCGCTGGCTTCGGCCGGTGCATCATCGGGGTTGATTCCGGCCGGCCTGGCCGCCCGCGACACGCTTCGGCTCGAAGCGGGCATGCCGCTGTACGGCAACGAGCTCGGGCCGGACCTGACCCCGTTCGAGGCGGGCCTGGGCCGGGTGGTGAAGTTCGACAAGCCGGGCGACTTCGTGGGGCGCGCGGCCCTGCTGGCCCGTTCCGTGGCTGGCCCGCGCCAGGAACTGGCCGGCCTGAGCCTCCAGTCCCGCCGGGTGGCCCGGCACGGCTACCCGGTCTACGCCGACGGCAAACAGGCCGGCACCGTCACCAGCGGCGCCCCCTCCCCCACCCTGGGCCACCCGATCGCTATGGCCTACCTGCCTGCTGGCCCGGACGCGCGCGATGCTGTACTTACTGTCGGCATCCGGGGCGATGCGGTCCCGGCCCAGCTGACGGATTTGCCGTTTTACTCCAGGAGTCGATAACGATGAGCATCCCAGCCGAACTGCGCTACACGCCCGAGCACGAATGGGTGTCCGTCGAGGGCACTTTGGCGTCGATCGGCATCACCGAGTACGCGGCGCAGCAGCTCGGGGACGTGGTCTACGTGTCCCTGCCGGCGGTCGGCTCGGCCGTCACGGCCGGCGAGCCTTGCGGTGAAGTGGAATCGGTCAAGTCGGTCAGCGACCTGTACTCGCCGGTGGACGGCGAGGTGGCCGAGATCAACGGCGAGCTGGAGGACGACCCGTCGCTGGTCAACGCCGAGCCCTACTCGTCCGGATGGATGTTCCGGGTCCGGCTGGGTCAGGACGGCAACGGGGACGCGGCCCTGCCGCCCGACCTGCTGTCCGCGGCCGAGTACGAGGAACTGACCAAGAGCGCCGGCTAGCTTCGCCGTCGCCTGAGTGGGCCTGGCCGGTTGCTGGGCCGGGCCCGTTGCCGGGGGTCAGCGCTTGCGGCGGAGCAGCAGGAGCAGGACGGTCACGCCCACCACCACCGCGGCCGCGGCGGCCCCGGCCATGACCGGGTCGATATGGCCGGCCCGCTCGCGGAACTGCTCCGTGGCCCGCTCGACGTTCTTCCTCGGGCTGACCCGGTCGGAGATGGCGTCGATGGTGCGCGCCAATTCGGCACGGGTGCGGTCGATGTTCGCCACCAGCGTCTCCTGATCGACGGGCTTCGATCCGGTATCCGCGTCGGCCATAGCGTGCTCCGTTCCCGCCGGGCTTCTTCCAGGTCAGGCTTTCTGGTCAAGCTTTCTGGTCAAGCTTTCTGGTCAGGCCGCCTATTTTGTCAGATCGACGGTGACCTTAACATCGCCCGGCCGGCCGGTGCCGCGATCACAGCGGATCGCCCGTTGTCCGGTAACGCCGCTGACGATGCATTTACCCCGTTATCACGGACTGCTCCCACCTCATACCTCCTGATGAGCAAAGTATGAGTTTAGGTAAATTCATGAGGGCATCACCCCGGGTGACCTATGCTGCTCACGGACCACGGGAGGCGGGCTGGTGGCGGCGCAGGCGTACGCCCGCCTGGGCTACTCCCGCTCCTGGCGAGGAGAGTGAGCAATGAGGGCCAGACGGGTGCGCATCGTGGCGCTGCTGATCGCCGCCGCGACGCTGGCGTTCGCCAGCGGATGTTCCAGCAGCGGGAGTTCGGTGGCTTCGGCCGGCGTGGAGAAGCCGGACCTGAACGTGGCCGTGGTGCCCGCCCTGGACTCCGCGGGCTTCTTCGTCGCGCTGTACGAGGGGTTGTTCGCCCGGGCGGGCCTGCACGTCAAGTTCACGCCCGCCACCAGCAGCGACACGGTGATCAGCGCGCAGGTCAAGGGCCAGTACGACATCACCGGCGGCAACTACGTCTCCTACCTCCAGGCCGAGGCCGCGCACCAGGCCAACCTGGACATCTTCGCCGAGGGATCGGTGATGGAACCCGGCACCCAGGGCATCTACGTGATGCCGGACTCCCCGATCAAGTCGCTGGCCGACCTGAAGGGCAAGACCATCGCCATCAACGCGCCCAAGAACATCCTGTACCTGCTGGTCTCCTCGGTCCTGGCCGAGCACGGGATCGCGCCGAGTTCGGTGAAATTCGTCACCAATTTCAATTTCCCCGAGATGCCCGCCGCGCTCAAGGCAGGCAAGATCGACGCCGCCGTGCTGCCCGAGCCGTTCGCCAGCGCCGCGGAACAGGCGGACGGGGCGGTGCCGCTGGTCGACCTGGACCAGGGCGCGACCACGAGCTTCCCGGTCGAGGGCTACGTGGTGACCAAGCAGTGGGCCGAGAAGTACCCGCGCACGCTGGCCGCCTTCGACAAGGCGCTGGAGGAGGGCCAGGAGATCGCCGACTCCAACCGGGCGGACGTCCAGCAGGCCTTCGAGGACCTGCCGATGAAGCCGGTGCCGCTCGGCGTGTCCAAGCAGATCGCGGCGGTCATGACGCTGGACGACTACCCGTTCAGCACCAGCCAGGTCGACACCGTGGACCAGGTCCGGCTGCAGCGCGTGGTCGACGTCATGCAGCAGTTCCTGGGTTTCCAGTCCGCGTTCAACATCAACTCGATGCTGATCGGCGGCTGACGCCCCGCACCATGATCAGGGCGGCCGGTCAGGATTCGGCGATCCGCCGCTGCAGGAACCGGCGCTCGGGTGCGGTGCGGGCCAGGTCCAGCGCGCGCCGGAATTCGGCCCGGGCCTCATCCCGGCGGCCGAGCCGGTGCAGCAGTTCGGCCCGGGTCGAGTGCCAGTACTGGTAGTCCGGCAGGTCCAGCTGGTCGACGATGGCCAGCGCCGCGGCCGGCCCGTCGGCTTCCGCGACCGCGACCGCGCGGTTCAGCCGGACCACCGGGGAGCCGGTCCGGTCGGCGAGCCTGGTGTAGAGCGACGCGATCTGCGGCCAGTCGAGCCGCTCTTCGGCCTGCAGGGAGGCGATCGCCGCCTGGATGACGTACGGGCCGGCGGCGACCGGGTCCTGCAGGGCCCGGTCGAGCAGGGCGCGACCTTCGGCGACCTGCCGCCAGTCCCATCGTGACCGGTCCTGATCAGGCAGCAGCACCAGGTCCGGGCCGTCGAACCTGGTGTCCCGGCGGGAGTCGTGCAGCAGCATGAGCGCCAGCAGGCCGAGCACCTCGGGCTGGGCCGGGAGCAGGACGGCCAGCACGCGGCCGAGCCGGATCGCCTCGGTGGCCAGGCCCGGCCGGTCCGGGTCGCCGTAGCCCTCGTTGAAGATGAGGTACACCACGGCCAGCACCGCGCCGAGGCGCTCGGGCAGCCGCGGGCCGGACGGCACGCTGAACGGGATGCCGGCCACCTTGATCTTGGACTTGGCCCGGGTCAGCCGGCGCTTCATGGTCTCGGGCGGGACCAGGAAGGCCCGCGCGATCTCCTCGGTGGACAGGCCGCCCACGGCGCGCAGGGTCAGCGCGACCTGGGCCTCGACGGCCAGGGCCGGATGGCAGCACATGAAGATGAGCTCGAGCCGCTCGTCCGGGATCGTGGTGGGGTCCATAGTGTCCCCGGTGTCGTCGTTCCCCGTAGCGGGCTCCGCCGCCGCCAGCAGGCGGAGCTTGGCGGCCAGGACGCGATCCCGGCGCAGCCGGTCGATGGCCCGGCGCCGGGCCGTCGTGACCAGCCAGGCGGCCGGGTTGTCGGGCACGCCGTCGGCTGGCCAGCGTTGCGCCGCGATCGCGAAGGCTTCCGCCGCGGCATCCTCGGCGAGGTCGAAATCGCCGAAGTAGCCGACCAGCGAGGCCAGCACCCGGCCCCACTCGTCGCGGAAGACCTGTTCGATCAGGGCTGCTCCCCCGTTCGGCTACGCCTGGTCGGTCACGACCGGGCGGATCTCCACCGAGCCGCCGAGGCGAGCCGCGGGAATCCGGGCCGCGACCTCGGCCGCCTGGTCCAGGTCGTCCGCTTCGAGCAGGTAGAAGCCGGCGAAGATCTCCTTGGTGTCGGCGAACGGACCGTCGGTGACGAGCATCTCGTTATCGATGACGCGGACGGTGGTCGCGGTCTCGACCGGATGCAGCGAGGCGCCGCCGACCATCCCCGGCAGGTCCGTCAGGTCCATGTACTCGCGGTGCACGGCTTCGCGCTCCTCGGCGCTGAGGGCATCGGCCAGCCCAGGCTTGGAGTAGATCAGCAAGGCGTACTGCATCTGGTGCTCCCTTTTCCCGTTTTTCCCGCTTCCCGTTTTTCCCGCTTCCCGTTTTCCCGCGTGGATCATCTTCTCGCGACCATGACGAACGAGTCCCGTCCGGGGGGACAGCGTCTCCGGGCTATAGTCCGCCTATGCGCGCCAGGCCTGACCGGGACCGGCTCGCCGTCTGGACCTATCAGGAGGCGGGCGAGGAGATCCCGGTCGGCGACCCGTCGGTCACCGATGCCGAACGGGCGGCGGCGGGCCGGGAGACGCTCGCGGAACGCTTCGCGGCCATGCTGCCGGGCAACCGGAGCCGTGCTGCCGCGCAGTACGCTGCGGGCGGGCTGCCCGACGGGCAGGACATCGTGCGAGTCTGGCGGCCACGCGAGGAGGCCGAGTTGCGCGCCCGGCTAACCGAGCCGTCGCTGGCGGTCTGGTCCTCCGGCGACGTCCTGGACGTGCTGTGGCAGGGCCAGGCGGCCGAGGTCCAGCTGTACGGCGGGGTTCAGCCCCGGCTATGGCCGGTCCCGGAGACCGATGACCTATGGGAGGTGTCGCTGCGGATCCGCCGGCTGGACGAGGCGGTGATCAGCCTGATCGTGGCGTCCCGGCAGGCCGGAGGTGACTGGCCCGCGCAGGTGCCGGGCATCCGGGTCTGGCGCGGCCCGCGCGCCCCGGCCGAACCCCCGGCTGCGCCGCTACGCGGGACGGTCGAGGAGCATACGCTCGACAGCGCCGCGCTGCGGACCGCGCGGCAGTTGACGGTCTACCGGCCGCCCGGAACTGGCAGGCCGGTGCCGGGCTGCCTACTCGCCGACGGGGAAGCGGTACGGGGGTTCGCCCCGGCCCTGGACTCGGCCATCGAGGCCGGCGCCGTCCCGCCCGTCCTGCTGATCGGCCTGCACAATGCCCCCGGCCCGCTCAGCACCCGATCCGGCGTGCGCGCTCAGGAGTACCTGCCCGGGCACAACCGCAGGCGTTTCGACGCTCACCTCCGCTTCGCCGCCGACGAGGTGATCCCGTGGGCGGCCGAGCGGTTCGGCCCGGTGGCGCCGTGGGTGGCTGCTGGTTTCTCCAACGGCGCGGTCTGGGCCATCACCGCCGCGCAGCGGCGCCCGGACCTGATCGGCGCGGTGGCCGCGTTCAGCGCCGGCCTGGTCCCGCAGCGGATCAGCGGTGCGGCCCGCTCGGCCCGGGTCCGGCATTATCTGGCGGCCGGCACGCTTGAGCCCGGTTTCCGGCGGTCTACCAGGCAGTGGGCCGAACGGCTGGAGAAGGCCGGGCTGCCCTACCGTCACGAGGAATGGATCGGCGGCCACGACCAGGTCTGGTGGGCCCAGCAGTTTCCGGTCGCGCTGGGCTGGCTGCTCGGGGCCTAGGGCGCGACGATCATGGCCCCGATGGCCAGGATCACCCCGATGACGATGGCCACGGCGACCAGGACGATGGCCACCGCGTTCCCGGTGAGGAGAGCGGCCAGCATGCCCACGTTGGCCAGCGCCACGACGCACGCACCCCCGGTGACGGCGGTGTTCATCGGGACCCGGCGCCGCACCCGGACGGCTGGCTGGCGCGGCGGGGCTCCGATCAGCTCGACCGGGAGGTCGGCGGTGACCGCGACCAGGTCCGCGTAGGTGCGTGACGCGAGCGTCTGGCCCACCCGTGCATCGAACTCGTCCCGGGCCAGCCGACCCTGCACGAACGCGGCCTTGAGCAGGTCGATCACCCGCTCGCGGTCGGCGCGCGAGGTCCGCAAGCCCGCCGCTGCCGCCTGGGCTCCCGGTTCTGGTCTCACCGGCGCCTCCCACCTGTATTTACAGCGTAATCCGGCCACCGTCCGGCGGCTACGCCGCGAAACTGGTTCAGGCGGCGGGGGCGACCATCGATGCCACCAGGGTGCCTCGCTCGATCTCGGGGGCATATTGCCGGCCCAGGAGACCGAATTCGAGCATGGCCGCGGCGACGCGCTGGATGCGGCCCTGGTCGACCGGGCCGGTCGGGTAACCGGACAGCGCCATGGACGTCGTCACCAGAGGCCCCAGGTTGTCGTACTTCGCGATGGCGGCCTGGACGTCCGTCGCATCGGTGTCGGCGAGCAGTTGTCCCGCTTGGATGGCCCGGACGAACGCGGCCGCGGTCTTCGGGTACTTCTGTGCCCAGGCCGTGGTGGCGACGTACCCGTCGATCGGGAAGTTCACAGCTGAGCCCTGATCCAGGTCAGCCAGGATCCGGTCGCCGTACTTCTCTCCCGCGAAGGTGATGTACGGCTCGGCGAGAAACGCCGCGTCCCACGTCCCGGCCTGCAGTTGCGCGGGCATCGCGGGGAAGCCCTGCAGGTCGGTGACGAAGCGCACCTTCGCGGGGGAGATCCCGTGGTCCGACAGCAGGACGCTGATCAGCAGGGTGCCGATGCTGTCGGTCGCGTTGACGGCAATCCTTCTGCCCGTCAGCTGTGCGAGGGACACGATGGGCGACTTTGCCGTGGTGACCAGCACGCGGGTATCCGGCCGCAGAATGTCGGCCTCGGCCAGGACGCGGAACCTGGCCCCCGCCGCCTGGGCCGCGATGTAAGGAATGTAGCTGCCCGCGCTGATGTCGACCTGGCCTTTCAGCTGGTCGGCGATGATTGCCTGGCTGCTGGCGATCGGCTTGATCGTCACGTGCAGCCCTTGCTTGGCGAACAGCCCCTGGTCCTGAGCGATGTACAGGCCGGCCAGGTCCGCGGCCGGCAGGGCGGCGACGGTGATATCCGATAGTCCGGCATCGGGCAGCGGCGGCGCCGACACGGTACTGCTCACCGAACTGCACCCGGCGGTCAGGGCCACGATCACTGACACGGTGACCGGCACCATACGGAAGCTGCGGATGTTCATCGTCGCCTCCCGCGAACGGCGGCCTGGACTATGGCCGTACGCAGAACACTCCGTGAGCGACCCCGCAGATAACCGCTCGGATGAGTGAACAAGGATCATGCTAAGCATCCGATCTGGCCGCCGCGGGCGCTCCCATTGGCACCTTTCAGATTCGTAATATGTTGCGGCCCGGCCAAAATGTTCGGGTGACCCCTGCCCGCCCGCCCGGGCGGGGGTCAGATCGGGGAAGTTACGCGGCGAACTTCCACTGCTGGTTGCCGGAGACCATCGAGCCCTGAGTCACCGTCACCAGCTGGGCGCCCTTCGCTCCGGACTGCAGAATCCGGTGCGTGGCGCGGTTCGTCCAGGTGAAGAAGCCCGTGGACCCCACCGGGGTGGCGATCCACCGCTGCCAGTTCGACCCGTTGCACGTACGGAGCCGGACGTGACCATCGCCGGGATCGGACATGCACATGTTCGAGATCACCCCGTCAGGGGCGAAGAAGAACATGACGCCGAGCGAGTTGCTGCCCGCAAAGGGGAGCTGGAACCAGTCGGTCGCCGGGTCCGTCGTCGAGTTGGACCACCCGATGATGGGATTATCGGTCGCCGCTGACTGCCCGGACGAATCGATCACCAGCACCGGGCTTCCGTTGTCGGCCTGGGTAGCACAGTACCCGGTGAGAGCGCCAGCCGTGCATCCAGCCGTTGATGCCTGCGCCCCCTGGGCCGTGAGCGCGAGTGCAGCCACCGTCACCGGAACTGCAATCGCTGCGAGTATCACCCTGATTCTATTCATATTTCGCACATCCTCTCCCGAATCTAGGGCGTCCTTTCAAACGAAAGCCTATACATGCGAACAAGAATCTATTATTGAGCCATTTGACCTGCACTGTTAGGATTTATAACCGTAGTTAAAGGGGACCAGAAGCGGGGGTCGTGGTGTATTTCCACCCGGATGAGGTTCGCCATTTCAGGACACCTGGTTTCGGGCCGGGTCGGGGGAGCCTGCCCGACAGTAAATCGGCGCCACCTAGAAGGTGGCGCCGATTGTCGATCAGCGAGGCCCGGCTGCTTCCTGGCCCGTCCCCTCCGCGGGTCAGGCAGCCTGCTGATAGCCGGGGTCCTCGTTCTGCTGGGCGGGCAGGTAGGCCAGGGCCGACGGCTGGGCTGACTGCGGGCCGGTGTCCGGGTGCCGCGCCACCAGCCAGGCCGGGATGCCGACCCACAGGGCGAAGAACAGGACCATCAGGGGGATGTTGTACAGCAGCGGGCTCATCTCGGCTCCTAAGTATCTGGATTGATTTCTCCAACCATCGCGGATCTGGGTACGCCCGTCAGTCACCCCGCTGACAGCCTTGCTGTCAGCTTGCTGACACGTCGGGCTAGTACTAAACGGCGAGCCGCGACGGTTCCCGGTGTGGCTCCGTGACCTGCGGCGAAGCGAGAACGCAAACGGCAGTGCCTGCAGCGCGCGAGCTACCTGAAGCCGCAGATCGCTGGTCGCCGCGAGATCTGCAGCGTTCTTTGCGACAGCAGGTGCCGCCGCCGAGCCCGATCAACTCGATGGCAGCGGCCTCGGCCATCGGGCGTTCCGACTGGGTGCCGCGGAATGCGGCGCTGGCGGCCAGGAGGAGTCGTCCTGTCCACCGCTCAGCCCGGTCGCGCCGGTCGTACAGGCCATCGAGCGCATGTCCTGGGCGAGGCGAAGATCTGCCCGCAGGTGTCAGGTCCCCCTTTTTGCCGGTGTCACTGCCAGCAGGCGTCCTGGCCCCGCTGTCGTAGCACTAGGCCTGGTACCTGGTGGGGGTGGTGGTGTAGCTGCGGCCGGAGGGGGCGCGCCATTTCAGCACGCCGGGTCCGGGTTGTTCGAGGTGCCATCCGTGGGCTTGCTTGAGGCGATGATGGTGGCGGCAGAGAGGATCATGGCTACATTCGCAGATACAGCTTATGAACTGGGAAAGCAGTCAGCGGCTCACGACTGTTCCGGTGAGTAGCGACTAGCGTGCCCGCACGCATCCGCCAGTTTCATGATCATGGCCAGTTCTGGCCGCTATTTGGCCGTTTCTGGCCATGATCATGGCTCCAGCCCCGGGCCGCCAACATGTGTCATTATCGCTTGCACCGTGGAATACGGCAGCACTCGCAGATATGGTTCTTGAACTGGGGAAACAACTTTTGTCCACTACTTTCCCAGGACTTGTCGCCCGTTGGATGGCCGTCATGGGTGACGGCGCGCGCCATGCCTGCTGATCGTGGCGTGCAGAACGGAGGATAATTGTCCGCATGGAGGCTGGTGCTCTGCCGCCGCGCTGGGGTGCGTATGCGCGCCGCTTGCCGTCGTCTCTGGAAGACCTGAGGGGACCTGCTGCGGGCGAGGTTGAGCTGCCGCTGCATGTGGCCTGGTCGGGGCGCCGTGTGTACGACGTGAGCCAGGAAGATCAACGCCTGGTCCTGTATGCATTGCTCCTTGCGGAGGCACAGCGAGAAGATCTCGAGCGGTTCGTGCACCGCGAGTCGCTGGTCAGCATATGGCCCCGGTTGCGGCGGCTGCTGGGTCCGCACGCCCGCCGGGAGTGGGAGCGGCAGCTCATCACGCCGACTTCACGGTGAGCCTGGACGGGCTGCCTCCCGCTCACCTGCGCGTGCTGCTGGATGGTTTGCCTGTCTTCGAACAGTACGGGCTGCTCCTGGCCGGAGGGTACGCGTTCAGGGCCCACGAGATCCTGCACCGTCCGTCTCAGGACCTGGACTTTGCCACCAGGGACGACACCCCGCTGCCGGAGATCGCCGCGCAAGTCCAGCGTGCGTTCCAGCGCGCAGGCTATAGCGTGCGGCTTGTCGAAGCGGCCAGCCTCAGGTATGCACGCCTGGTACTGCAGCTTCCCGGTTCCGGTGAGGAACTGGAGATCGATCTCCTCAAAGAGGCGCTAGAGCCCAGGTGGGTAACGGTTCAGATAACACCTGCGGCAAGCGTGCGGGCGACGTCGCTTGAAGACACCGTCGGCCTGAAGGCGCGTGCCTGGCACGACCGGTTCGTGATCCGCGACATCATCGACCTTCATGCCGTCGCCGGTACCTTCTCATATGCCGACCTTGAGAACCTTGCCCGCCGCCACGATCCGGACCTCGACTTGGAGGCAATCCGGGACCACCTCTCGCCGGGGTCAGCGTCTTCGCCGACGAAGATTTCGCTGAATACGGGCTTGATGAGCCGACGATCGAGGATCTGCGCAACTGGGTCACGGGCTGGTATGACGACCTCGCCCTTCGACTCGCCGCGGACCTTACCGACGATGAAGTTCCGGATGACCTATGACCAGTACACGCGACATGAAGCCGGCTCCTGTTCCAGGGAGCCTGGCAACAAGTGTGTCGTTATCATTTGCACGGCGGAGCGTGTTGGCATTCCCATATAACCTGTTGAGCTGGGAGAACAGCTTCGGGCTCTGATTTTGATGAAGAGCCTTTCAAGGGTACGGGGCGCGGGCGGAACGGGACAGTCGCATGGCGTCATCGGGGGGAGACGATAAGGAGTGGAAGATCCTGCTATCCGCTGAGGTCGAGTCGTTCCTCGACCATCTGTACGAGTCCGGCCCGGCGAGCCACCAGCTGGTGAACCAGGCAATCCAGGACGTGCCGGGCCGGTTCGTCGCCGCCCTTGGCGGCACGCTCAAGCTGGCCTGAGAACGCGGAGCCGACACGACCTGTGTGCTGCCCATCCGGTTCTACCTCCGCGGCGTGGCCTGCGCTGGGCCAGCGGGAAGAGGCCCCAGGGGGAAAGGGGCTGTGCCCGCTGTCACTCCCTCCTGTGCAGGATGAGGAGGAACTCGGCGGTCGCCTGGCTGGAAAGCCCGCCAAGGAAGCCGAATCCGGCTGGCAGCGTGATGCCCCAGCGCCCTGACGCGACCGGGAGCGACCCGGCGGCCTCGACCGCGGCCCCGTCCCGCCGGGCCGAGACTGTAATCGTGACCAGCCGCGTGAGGCCCCGCAGCGTGAGTTGGCCGGGAAACGCCGCGGTGACGGTTCGCCCGCCGCCAAACCCCGCGGGAAGCCGCACCGGGCCAGCGAGCGTGATCGTGGCATCCGGATGCGCGGCCGTGTCCAGGCTGGTGGCGAACTGCGGCCTGGGCTTGCCGCCGACCGTGATCGCGGTCAGGTCGATACGGAACACCGCGCTGGTGACCCGGCCGTCGGCGATGACGGCCGTCCCGGTGACGGCGGTCGTCCTGCCGGTCACGTCATCACCGAAGCCGAGGGCGCTCTCCCTGATGCGAAACCCGGCAACAGATCCCGCAGCCACATTCCAGGTGCCATCGGCCGACCCGGCCGACGGCCTGGCGGCGCCCGAGGGCAGCGTCAGCGGCACCGCGGACGGCTGGGACTTGACGAAGATCGCGGCGCCTCCCACGACGATCACGACGAGGAGTACCACGCCGACCAGCAGCCACTGCCACCAGCGGCGCCGGCGCCCCGGCCCGCTCACGGCTCGCCACCCTCTCCAGGAACCACGCGGAACACGGGGTACCTCGGCGCGATGGCGGCGAAGTCCACCACCGACGCGTGCCGGCTGACCGGGATGTGCGGGCGGCCGCCCGGCACCTTCCGCAGGTAGCGCCGCAAGATCTCGGGGCGCTCGGCCGGCGGCACCTCGACGAGATGGCAGTCGATGGCGTGCCCGTGCCTGATAACCGCCCGGCCGCCCGCGGCCCGCACGTTCAGCACCCAGTTGCAGTGCTCGCCGAGCATCGAGACCAGGTACCACTGACCAGCCAAGTCCGCCATGCCCAGCGGGAAGCGGACGATCCGGCCGGACTTCCGCCCCGTCACCTCGAGGCTTACCCACCGCCGCGGCCCGAGGCCCAGGCCGAACACGGCGGCCCACAGCATCGAGAGACGGCGCGCTCGCGCGTCGGCCCGGCCGCCCGCGTACATGGACCGCAGCCTGTCGCTGTAGGACATCCAGGTCCTCATGGCCTCCTCCAAATATGCTAGGGATCAGAGCTCAGAATCTGAAATACGATATTTCAAATCTAGAGTCCAAAGTCCCATACTCCGGACCTCGACACAAGCAGGCAGGTAGCAGTGCCAGATCACGCGCAGGCCCCGACCGGCCTCGGGCGCCGCGGGCGGCGGCTCCCCGACGAGGAGCTGCGGCGGCGGATGCTGCGGGCGGCCGTCGCCATGGTGCACCACGCCGGGCTGACGGTCAGCCTGGACCACATCGGCTTCGAGGACGTCATCCGCGACGCGGACGTATCGCGCAGCGCCGCCTACCGACGCTGGCCGTACAAGGACCTGTTCTATGGCGACCTGATCGAGGAGCTGGCCAAGGAGGGCGCGCCACCAGGGATCGCGCACGCGGAGTACACGCTGATCCAACAGGCCGTCAGCGAGTTCCCTGGCGAGCTTGACACGCCCGGGCAGCGCCACGAGCTGCTGACCGAGCTATTCCGCCGGCTCGCGCTCCTGGACTTCCAGGCCCTGGCCGACTCGCCGGAGTGGCAGACGTACATAGCCCTGCAGGCGGCATTCAACTCCATCGCAGACGCTGAGCGGCGCGACCGCGTGCGGGCGGCCCTTGCCGCGTCCGAGCAGGAACGCCGGGCCCGCGTCGCGGCGGCCTGGGAGCTGCTCGCCAATCTGTTCGGCTACCGGATCCGGCCGGAGACCGGCGCCACCTTCGACACGCTGATCACGCTGGTTGACGCCACGCTGCGCGGGCTCATCATAATGGCCCAGCCGGTCCCTGGGATCGCCGCGTCCCTGGTCAGCGCCAGCCCATTCGGCGCGACGACCGCGCGCGAGTGGTCGCTGCCCGCCCTGGGCGCAGGCAGCGTCGCGACCGCGTTCCTCGAACCTGACCCCGGAATCAGGTGGGACGACGAACGAGTCGCGCGCATCCGCCAGCTGCTGAGCAGCCCTATCCCGCCATCTAAATGACACCGTTCAGGAGAGCCGGAAGTACCAGGAGCGCGCCAGTCGCGGCACGGGCCTGCCCGGCTGGTACTGGTGGCCGGGTGCCTGCGCCAGACGGCGCGGGATAGCGGACTAGAAGCCGCCTGGACAACGTGATTTGTTATCGCTTGCACGATGGAGCGAGATCGCATTCGCAGGTGCGGCCGCCCTGGTCCCACGGGAGGGTGTGGTTCAGGTCGCAGCGGGCGGCGGGGCGCCGGCAGCCCGGCGCGGTGCAAGTGGCGCTGCGGGCCCGGATGAGGTGGGCGAGGGTGCGGCTGGGGTGGTAGCCGGTCTCGGCGTGGGCGTGGTCGCAGGGGCCGCGGGCGACCGGGATCAGGGGGGTGGTGAGGCGGGGCAGGAAGTGCGGGGGGCCGGTGCCGGGCGGGGGGTGCTGGCCGCGGAGGC
>Ga0335074_10006019_pt1 | contig 16803 bp, 14 predicted proteins | sample Lox_Sample_23_FD_206715 | JGI IMG/M metagenome (GOLD analysis project Ga0335074, IMG submission 206715) | Soil microbial communities from Loxahatchee National Wildlife Refuge, Florida, United States - Lox_Sample_2.3 | ecosystem: Environmental > Terrestrial > Soil > Wetlands | place: USA...
ATCCCACTGCCGAGCGCCTCTGCGCCATGGACAACGCCCTCGCCCACATCGGCGGCCGCCCCGAGCTCCCCCTCGCCGAACTGCTCGGCGCCTTGGACGAGTCCGCTCTCGTACTCCTCGATCGCGCGTCCCTCGTCGACCGCCGCCTCACCGAACCCCGAGAGGGCGGGTTCGACCTCCCCAAGCCCGATCTCGGTCGGGAACTCGCCCTCGATGCTCATCGCTGATTCCCCCTTCTCCGCCCCTGAGTGGATGAGTTGGACAAACCGTCGCAGCCTGCTCGCGACCTGTCAACGAGCCGATCGGGTCCCGCCCGCCTACCCCTCGGCCATCAGGATCGCAGCCTCATGACCCGAATCGGGACCAACTCCTCTGGCGGCGGCCGAACGCAAGAGCGAGCGTGGAGCTCGCTTGACGTAGGAAGAGAGGATCGCCATGAAGGCCGCCGTCGTCACATCGTTCACCCAGCCGCTCGAGATCCAGGAGCGAGCCGTTCCGGAGCCGGGTCCCGGCCAGGTCCTCGTCCGGATGGAGGCCAGCGGGCTGTGTCACACCGACATCCACGCCGCGCACGGCGACTGGCCGGTCAAACCGACGCCGCCGTTCGTTCCCGGGCATGAGGGCGTTGGGCTGATCGAGGCGGTAGGAGAAGGAGTCGACCCCGCACGGATCGGTCAGCGGGTCGCGATCGCATGGCTCGGCTCGGCCTGTGGCCGCTGCGAGTACTGCATCAACGGGTGGGAGACCCTCTGCGAGCACCAGACCAACAGCGGGTACTCCGTCGACGGTTGCTACGCGGAGTACGCCGTTGCGGCCGCGGACTATGTCGTGCCGGTGCCCGACGCGGTGTCCTCGTTCGACGCCGCCCCGCTCACCTGCGCCGGCGTGACGACGTACAAGGCGGTCAAGGTCTCGGCAGCACGGTCCTCCGACCTGGTCGCGGTCTTCGGGATCGGTGGCCTCGGCCACCTCGCCCAGCAGTACGCGCAGATCGCGGGCGCGAGGGTCGTGGCGGTCGACATCGAGGAGAGCAAGCTGGCGCTCGCCCGAGAGCTCGGCGCCGCCTACACCGTCAACGCAGCCAACGAGGACCCGGTCGCGGCCATCCAGGCGCTCGGCGGTGCCGACGCTGCCATCGCGCTCGCCGTGTCGCCGGCATCGATGCGACAGGCCTTCGACTCGCTCAAGCGTGGCGGCCGGCTCGTCCTCGTCGCGCTTCCGCACGACAACGAGCTGGCGCTGCCGATCTTCGAGACGGTGCTGAAGGGCATCTCCGTCATCGGCTCGATCGTGGGCACGCGAACCGACCTCGCGGAGGTCTTCGAGCTGCACGCGGCCGGCAAGACGCGGATCGTCGCCGAGGAACGCAAGCTCGACGACGTCAACGCCTGCTTCGACGAGGTGCTGAGCGGGCGGGTTCCGGCGCGACTGGTGTTCCAGTTCTGACCTGAACACGTGGTCGAGCGCGCCGGTCGGCGCGCAGCTACGCCGGATCGGGTTGGGCGAGCGCGCGGCCACCCAGCCGCGCGCGCACCCAACCCGGCACCTCGCCGAGTCGTTCCAGTGGCAGGAACGCGCCGATGCACAGCACGTGCGGCAGGAAGCTGATCGTGATCGTGGCTTCGGACATGAGATGAAACGCAAGCATTGCCGCGACCGCGAGGTAGACCCCTCGCCCGCGTAGGAAGAGCACGACCGGCGAGACCAGCTCGCCGCAGAGGATGCCCCACTGCGCGACGTGCAGCAGCTGGGGCGCCTTCAGCAGCGGCGTGCCGAGCGCGGTGCCGCGACGCAGGATGGCCCAGGTGAGGACGGCGCCGTTGGCCCAGTCGAACCCGCCATAACGAAACTTGGCCCACGGCGCGAGCGCGTAGGTCGCGACCACCGCGACCTGGATGCAGCGCAACGCCCACCCGGCGCGCTCGGACCTGGCCCGGTCACCGCGTCGGGCCGGCCCAACCGTCGGCAGCACCGCGAGCGCAACGAGGAACGCGAACCGATCGTGCGGCACATAGCCGTATGAGTCGCCCATCAGCAGCCAGTCGAAGTACAGCGCGAACGTGAGCCAGCCGAGCAGGCGCGGCGCCCGGCCGGTTGCAGCGAGCGTCGCGCAGCACGGCACGGCGATCTGGACGGCGAGCGCCAGTGCATGGGTCGGGGTCGGCAGGTGCAGGAACCGCTCGACGGCAACCGGCTTGTAGGCACTCGAGACGTCGGCGCGTTCGGTGACTTGCGGCGAGTAGACGAAGACGTCGAACCAGGAGAACAGGTAGACGATGACGCGAAGGGCGGCCACCCGGCCGAGCGGCAGCGGGGTGAACCACCACCCCTCGATCGCCGCAGCGGCGCGGCGGACACGAACATTGCTCACGACGCGCGCCATCTCACCAGCGTGACGTCGGTCTTGCCGGCCACCGCGCGGTCGTGCAGCTGCCACCTGGTCTGCTCGATCCACAGCGCGATGTACGGCGACGCCGCCGGGTGCCGCTGGTGGTAGGCCTGCGCGAGCGCACCCAGCCGGGCCGGATCCGCCTCGTAGGCGCCGAGCTCGCCCTCGATGTCACCGCGCGCGAGCCCGATGTCGCTCTGCGTGACGACCACGTCCCGGCCCGCGGCCGTGCGTGCCATCAGAAGGTTCGACGTGATCACGCCGTCCGGCGGGTAGTAGCCGGCGTACATGCGAAACGGGCCGAACGGAAACATGTCATCGGTGCCCGCGACCGATCCGTACAGCAACAGCCCGAGCGCCACGACGACCAGGACCATGCGGGTCAGCCGCCCGCGTGAGTCGACGGTCGTGGGATCACAACCGGTGCCGGCGACCGAACGCCCGGCCGCGTTCGCGGTGTCGGCGACCACGCGCACAACCTACGCCGCAGGAAGCACCCCCGCCGTCAGGTCGCAGCCAGCGCACCAGCGGGAGCCGGCCCACCCGCCCGCTGGACCGGCAGCAGCCCGCCACGGCGGCGAAGCCGCCCGCGATCTGGTGGGATCGGGTCATGACAGCTTCCGGACCGGACCCGCTCGCGGAGGGCTATCCGACGTCGCTCGGCATCTCGACCCCGACGGCCATCCGACTGCTCAACCAGGACCTGGCCGAGGAGCTGATGGGACGGGTCGGCTTCGGTGCGCTCGCCTTCTGGCTGCTCGCCCGGCGCCGGCCCACACCGTCCGAGGTGCGGGTCTTCGAAGCCGTGCTCGTCGCGCTCGCCGACCACGGGTTCACGCCCACCGCGATCGCGGCGCGGATGACCTACCTCAGCGCACCGGACGCGCTGCAGGGCGCGGTCGCCGCCGGGCTGCTCGGCGGCGGCGCCCGCTACCTCGGCGTCACTGAGGACGCGGCTCGCTTCCTGGCCGACGCGATCGGGCCGAGCGACTCCCTGCCCGACGATGCGGCCGGCTGGGACGCGCTGGCCCGTGACGTCCTCGGCGCCGGTCGCGCCGCGGGCGGGTACGTGCCGGGTCTCGGTCACCCGGTGCACAAGACGGTCGACCCACGCACGCCGCGGTTGATCGCCATCGCCCGCGAGGAGTCGACGTACGGCCCACATCTGGCGCTGTTCGAGGCGATCGGACGCATCCATCCCGAGGTCCTCGGCCGCACGCTCCCGCTGAACGGCGCCGGCGTGTGCGGAGCCGCGCTCGCCGACCTCGGGCTCCCGGTCGATCTGCTGCGCGGCGTGGCGCTGCTGGCCAGGACCGCCGGGCTGCTCGGTCAGCTCGCCGAGGAGCGGGCTCGGCCGGTGGCCGGGCAGATGTACGCCGAGATCGATGGCCGCGCCCGCGAGGTCCCACTCGACCCTCGCTAGCGCGGCTCGCCGCAATCCGCCGCAATCCGGGCACCGGATCGCGCCCGACGCCGTTTTGCGCGCTTCGCCGCATATCCGAGGCGTCGCCTCACACGGACGGCGCAGTAAGTGTTGGTGCATTTGGGCGAGGCCGTTGGTCATCCTCGGCCGAACACGGAGGACGACGCGGGGCCGATGGAGGAGGAGGGACTGGGAGAGGGGGTTCTTGGTGGCGCGTATCCAGCGCAGCCACGTGGTGACGACCGTCGCCATGGTGGCGCTCGCCGCCTTCGTGATCTCCACCATTCCCGGCGTACGACCGCACCCGGGCTACAACCTCTACCTCGACGGCTTCCTGAACAACTTCGTCTACGCCATGTCCGCGGCGGTCTGCTATGAGCGGGCGCGAAAAGCGACGACGTTTCGGCCGAGCTGGTTCATTCTCACGATCGGCCTCGCGCTCTACGGCGGCGGGAACATCTACTGGACGATCTTCATCCGGCCGCTGAACCCTGAACCTTTCCCCTCACTCGCCGATGCGCTGTTCCTCAGCTTCATCCCCTGCGCGTTCATCGCGCTCGTGCTCATGGTCCGGGAGCACTTCAAGCGCTTCAGCCTCAGCCTCTGGCTCGATGGAATCGTCGGAGGCCTAGCCGCGACGGCAGGCGCCGCGGCCGCCATTCTCGGCCCGGTGCTGTCGACCACCACCGGCAGCACCGCGGCCGTCATCACCACGACCGCCTATCCGCTCCTCGACCTCGTGCTGTTACTGACGCTGGTCGCGACGCTCTCGCTGTACCACTGGCGCCCGCCGGTCGGCATGTGGCTCCTGGCCTGCGGCCTGCTCTGCTTTCTCGTGGCGGACGGCGTCTACACCGTCCTGACCGCGCACAACTCGTACCAGCCGGGCGGCCTCAACGACGCCCTGTGGGTGACCGGAACGATGATCATGGCGATGGCGCCCGGCTGGCCGGACCGACTCGCGGGTCTTCGCTTGTCCGGCTGGTCGTTGCTCGCCGTACCCGTCGTGTCGACTCTCACCGCGCTCGCCCTGCTGGTGTACGGCAAGATCCACCCGGTCGCCGTCGGCCTCGCGGCCGCCACGATCGTCGTCGCGCTGGTCCGGCTGCTCGTCACCTTCAAGGAAGCGTCCAACCTCGCGGACAGCCATCAGCTCGCCTTGACCGACGACCTCACCGAGCTCGGCAACCGGCGCGCGCTTTACATCCGCTCGGAGCAGGTGCTCTGCGAGCCGGACGTGCAAGCCGCGTTGTTGCTCCTCGACCTCGACCGGTTCAAGGAGGTCAACGACAGCCTCGGCCACCACGCCGGCGACGAGCTGCTGCGGCTGGTCGCGCGCCGCATCACCGACACCGTGCCCGCCAGCGACTCGCTCATGGTTCGCCTCGGCGGCGACGAGTTCGCCGTCTTCCTGCTGCACGCCGACCAGACCCTCGCCGAGCGAGTGGCACTCGACATCCGCGAGGCACTGTCAATGCCGTTCGGGCTCGAGGACGTGTGCGTGCGGATGACGGGCAGCATCGGCGTCGCGATCGCACCCGACCACGGCCTCGAGATGTCCTCGCTGCTTCGGCACGCCGACATCGCGATGTACCGCGCGAAGTCGCAGCGCACCGGCTACAGCGTCTTCTCGCGGACCGGCGACGACGTCGACGGGCGCGACCGGCTCCACCTCATCGACGATCTGCGTACGGCGATCGTCGACCGCCAGCTGACCATGCACTACCAGCCGAAGGTAGACGCCAGCAGCTTCCGCGTTCTGTCGGTCGAGGCGTTGGTGCGCTGGAACCACCCGACCAAGGGGCTGCTGCTGCCGGCGTCGTTCCTGCCGCTGGTCGAGGACTCCGGCCTGATGCACGAGATGACGGTCGCGGTGCTCGAGCAGTCCCTCGACCAGGTCCAGTCGTGGGTGGCCAACGGCACCAACCTGCCGGTCGCGGTCAACCTGTCCCCGTCCTCGCTGGTCGACATCGAGCTGCCGCAGCGGCTCGAGCGCATGCTGGTGGAACGCGGTCTCGACTCCTCCTTGCTGATCCTCGAGATCACCGAAGACGTGATCATGAGCGACCGCGACCGTGCGCGGCACATCCTCGACGAGCTGCGCCGGATCGGCATCCAGGTCGCCGTCGACGACTTCGGAACCGGCTACTCCTCGCTCGCCTACCTGCGCGAGCTCCCGATCGATGAGCTCAAGCTCGATCGGTCGTTCATCGCGACGATGGGCGCCGACGAGCGATCGCTCGCCATCGTCCAGTCCGCGATCGACCTCGCTCACTCCCTCGGTCTGCGCATGGTGGCCGAAGGGGTCGAGGACGAGATCACCGCACGCCGGCTCTGCGACGCCGGGTGCGACGAGGCTCAGGGCTTCTATTTCAGCCAGGCACTGCCGGTCGCCGAGTTCGAGGCGTGGCTGTGCACCTACGAGGCCACTCTCGACACCGCCGACCTGAAAGTAGGGGCATAGCCCATGACCGCACCTGGACGCAGCCTGCATGCTGCGCCCGTCCTCCAGCGTCACGTGAAGTACGGCGTGACGACGGTCGTCGCCGAGGCGTCTCGGCTGGCCATCCTCGCGGAGAGCGTTCCCGGCACGCCGGTCACCGCCCGCTGGCCCTGGCTGGCCGCGAGCGTGGTCAAGCCGGCGGCCGACGAGCAGCCGTGGATGGTCGGTGTGACGGCGGGCGACCGGCTGGTGGCGGCGGCGGTCCTGCTCGACGTACCCGGCACCCTGTGCCGGACCACGCTTGCCGGCACCGCTGAAGGGCATCGCGGTGCGCTGCTCGCGGTCGATGAGACGGCCGCCACCGAGCTCGGGATCGCGCTCGCCGATGCACTGCTCGGAGCCCCTCGGGACTTCACCCTCGGACCGGTTGGGCAGAGCCCGGCTCTCGCATCCCTCCTGCGCGAGCTGCCGATCGGGCTGACCATCGAGCACCAGCCCGTGCCCGTGGTCAGTGCCGGGCATCCGAACGGCATCGGAATGAGCCACGGCGTCGAGCGAACGCTGCGCAAGGCGCGCAACCGCATGAAGGCCGACGGGCTCGAATGGGCGATCGACGTGACCGGTGAAGGCCCGGAGATCACCACCGCGCTCCCGCTGCTCGAAAGTATCTGCCGCGACCGCGACCACGCCGGCGGCCGGTTGAGCCCGCTCGACCAGCCCGACCGGCGCCGGCTCTGGCACCGGCGCGTACTTGCGCTCGCGGCCAGCGGCCGGCTGCGGCTGGCCACCCTGCGCCTCGACGGCCAGCTGGCCGCCTACGTGCTCGGGATCGAGGACGGCCGGTCGTACCGCGTGCTCGAAGGGCGCTACGTGGACCGGTGGGCGCGCTACTCCCCCGGCCGGGTGCTCGAGGCGGCGATGCTCGAACGCGCGCTGGAGGGTGCCAGCTTCGATGTCTTCGACTGGATGACGGCGGTCGCCCCGGAGACGTTGCTCGCCGCGAACGACCTCGACCCGCTGGTCGTTGTTCGCGGCCGGATCTGACCTGCGTCCGCGCCGACCGGCCGGCCCGCTGACCGGCGGGCATCACCCGCGCGGCGGCTCACCAGGTGCTCCGCGCCGCCGTACCGTGATCTGACCGGTCACGACACACCGACGGGGTGGGCAGATGAGTCGATCGCGAAAGCCCGGTCGTACGGCGGCGGCCCGAGCAGCGAGGCTGCTGGGCCTGGCCACGTTGGCGGCCTCGACCTCGGCGGCGGTCAGCGCGAGCGACGCCGTCGGCGCCGCCCCGAGCTACCACTTCGACCGGCCGGCGGCGATCGCCGCGGCCGGCGGCCGGCTCTGGATCGCCAACCGGGACGGCAACTCGGTCACGATGGCCGGTGCCGGCGGAGCGCCGCTCGGTGTCCTCGCCGCGGCGAAGTACCGGTTCGGCCGGCCGGACGCGATCGCCGCGGCCGGCGGCCGGGTCTGGGTGTTGAGCCGGGCCGGCCGGGTCACCGAGCTCCGTGCGAGCAACGGCGCGCTGGTCCGCGTGGTGCGCGGCTCCAGATACCGGCTGCACGACCCGGTCGCGATCACCGTGGCGGGCGCCGATGTCGTCGTCGCCAGCCGGTCCAGCAACACGGTCACCGTGATCGACGCCGCGACCGGCGATCTCGTGCGCGTGGTCTCGAACCACACCGCGTCGGGCTTGCGGCTCGACCACCCGATCGCGCTGGCGGTTCACGCCGGCACGGTGTGGGTCGCCAACCAGGGCGGGTCGGTGAGCGCGTTCCGGCTGGCCACTGGGACCTTCGTGCGGCGGGTCGCCGCGAAGGCCGACGGCTTCGCGACACCGGCCGGGATCGCGTATGCCGGCGGCCGGATCTGGGTGTCGGACCAGGCCAGCAACGCCGTGACCGAGCTGCGGACGGACGGGAAGCTCGTGCAGGTGATCACGAACTCCAGCAACAACGCGAACTACGGCTTCGACGGCCCGACCGTAGTGGCCGGGCACGGCAAGCAGGTCTTCGTGGTCAGCCCGCCGGGGTCGAGCCCGATGGTGACCAAGGTCGAGACCAAGACAGCCGACGGCGACTGGTACGAGTGCAATACGAACAAGCCGAACCCGCACTTCGCCAACCCGACCGGCCTGGCGTTCCTCGGCACGCACATCTGGGTCGTGAGCCCGGCGAACAACTCCCTCGCCGAGCTGCACTACTCGACCGGCGCCCTGATCAAGCGCTTCGTCTGACTAGGCACCGGCTGACTTCGTACCGGCACGGCGCCAGATGTTCGTGATCGGCCTGCGGTGCTTGCTCTCGCCCAGCGGATGCAGGCCATAGGCCGCCTCCAGCGTCCGCAGCACGCGGTAGTGGTCGATGCGCTCGGCGTACTTGCCTGGTTTGACGCCGGCGCCGACCATGATCGTGGGGATCTGGTTCGGCACCACGTCCTCGTTCTCGTCCCACGTGATGATCACCAGCCCGTTGTGGTGCATCGCGGCGTGGATGTAGCGGCCCAGGTGGGTCCGCAGCCAGCTGTCACCCTGCGCGATCGTGCCGTTGTGCATGTCGTGGTTGAGGTTCGGGATCACGAACGACAGCGCCGGCAGCTTCGCGAACCGCTTCGGAAACGCACGGAACGGCTGATTCGTCGACGCGGGCAGGTCGGAGAAGTTGACCCACGGGACGTGCTTGCGCGCGTAGACGCCGACGTAGCAGCCGGTATAGCCGGCGTGCGGGAGGCTCTCGGCGTACCCGACGAACCGCTTGCCGGCGGCACGCAGCTCGGAGCCGAGGTTGCGTCCGGCAAAGGTGTGCGGGCACGAGTCGCTCGTGACCCCATGGGTCGAGCCGGAGAACAACGCGAGGTAGTTCGGCTCGCTCGGATGGGTGATCGCGAGCGAGTGGGTGAAGGATGCGCCTTTGCGGGCGAGCCCAGTGAGGTACGGCGCCTGCGGGTTGCCGATGATCTGCGAGTAGCCGTGGTTCTCCATCATCACGACGATCGTGTGCGCGGGCCGGGGAACCGCGGGATTGCGACCCGGATGCCTGTCCGGCCCGACCACAGAGGCGGACCCGGCCGAGCCGCCGGCCGGCAATGTCCCGCCACCCGGCCGCGCGCCGGTCGAAGCGGTCGGCGCGCAACCGGCGACGACCAGGGCGGCAAAGGTCGATCCGACGAGCGCGGGGAGACTGATGCGACTCAGCGGGCCTGCCACCTCCGGAAGATCCCTGCCCCGTCCGGTTATATGTCCGCGCTCTACTAATGTCACGCACAGGGCGCCGGGGCGCTCATCAGGTCGCAGGCCGCCGGATCGAAGGGCCTGCGACTGCCATCGAAGGGACCGGCATGGACAGACCTCCGGCACGGCGGGCATGACGACCGTGGGCCCGCCCCGCGGCAGCATTCTCGGCACCCGGGTCAGCCGGGTCGAGGACCCGGAGTTCCTGACGACCGGCGCGGTCTACACCGAGGACCTGGTCGACGAACGACTCGCGAACGCAGCCAGGATCACCTTCGTCCGCGCACCGATCGCACATGCCCGGATCACCTCGATCGACACCTCGGCGGCGCTCGCCGCCGACGGCTGCGTCGCCGTCTTCACGGCCGAGGACCTCACCGACGTACCCGCCCAGAAGCCGATGCTGCCGATGTACCCGGAGCAGGTCGCGCAGCCGCTGCTGGCCACCGATCGGGTCCGCTTCGTGGGAGAACCGGTCGCGATCGTCGTGCACGAGGGCCGCTACAGCGGCGAGGACATCGCCGAGCTGGTCGAGGTCGACTACGAGCCGTTGCCCCCGGTGATCGATCCGAAGGACGCGCTGACCGGCGACTCGCTGCTCTTCCCCGCGATGGAGGACAACGTCGTCCTCCGCCGCGACACCGATGAGCAGGCCGACCTGTTCGCCGACTGCGAGGTGGTGATCACGCAGGAGGTCCTCAACCAGCGAGTGGCCGTTGCGCCGCTGGAGAGCCGAAGCGCGGCAGCGGTCTGGGCGGACGGGCGGCTGACGACCTGGATCCCGAACCAGGGCGCGCAGAGCACCCAGCAGTCCGTCGGCGAGATGCTCGGGCTCCCGCTCGAGCAGGTTCGCGTCATCACTCCGGCGGTCGGCGGGGCGTTCGGCGCCAAGTTCGGTGCGGACCCGGAGGCGGCACTGGTCGGCTGGGCCGCGCGCCGGCTCGGCCGCCCGACCACCTGGGCGGAGACCCGCTCCGAGAACATGGTCGGGATGACCCACGGCCGGGCGCAGGTCCAGACCGTGAGCATCGGCGGTGACCGGGACGGCAACGTCAAGGCGTACAAGCTGCACGTGCTGCAGGACAGCGGCGCCTACCCGCGGTTCGGCGCGGTGCTGCCCAGCCTGACCCTGCTGATGGCGCCTGCGGTCTACGACATCGACCGGGTCGAGCTGTCGTTCGTGAGCGTGGTGACCAACACCACGCCGCTCGGCGCCTATCGCGGCGCCGGGCGTCCCGAGGCCACCGCCGTCATCGAGCGGGCGATGGACCTGTTCGCCGCCGAGATCGGCATGGACCCGGCGGCGGTACGCCGCCGCAACCTGCTGCCCGCCTTCACCGAGCCGCTGTCCACCAAGGGCGGCGCGCTGTACGACTCCGGCGACTACCCGATGGCGCTCGAGACCATCCTGGCCGCGGCCGGCTACGAGGGGCTGCGGCGCGAGCAGGCGCTGCGGCGCGAACGCGGTGACACCAAGCAGCTCGGCATCGGCCTGAGCGTTTACGTCGAGATCACCGGCGGCGGCGACGAGTCCGGGCCGCCGTCCGAGAACGCGACGGTCGAGATCCACCCGGATGGCACCGCGACGATCCTCACCGGCACCTCGCCGCACGGCCAAGGGCACGCAACCGTCTGGGCAATGCTCGCCAGCGACGAGCTGGGCATCCCGGTCGAGAACATCACCGTCAAGTGGGGCGACACCGACCTGGTACCCGAGGGTGGCGGCACCGGTGGGTCGCGCAGCCTCCAGCAGGGTGGCGCGGCGGTGCGCCAGGCCGCGCTCGAGCTGATCGAGGTGGCCCGCCGGCGCGCCTCGGATGAGTTGGAGGTTGCACCGGAGGACCTGGTCGTCGACCTGGACATCGCCGGGCTCGCCGTACGCGGTGACCCGAGCGCGAGGGTCACCTGGGCTGCACTCGCCGAGAAGGAGCCGCTGAAGGTACGCACCGTCTTCAGCGCGCCGGGCGCGACCTACCCGTTCGGCGCCCATATCGCGGTCGCGGAGGTCGACGTCGAGACCGGCAAGGCGGTGCTCACCCGCCTGATCGCCCTCGACGACGCCGGCACTCTTGTCAACCCGCTGCTCGCGGAGGGCCAGCGACACGGCGGCCTGGCCCAGGGGGCCGCGCAAGCACTGGTCGAGGAGGTTCTCTACGACGAGGACGGCAACCCGACCACGACCACGTTCGCGGACTACCCGATCATCACCGCGACCGAGCTGCCGAGCTTCGAGCTCGTCACGACAGAGACACCGACGACGTACAACCCGTTGGGGGCAAAGGGAATCGGTGAAGCGGGCACGATCGGTGCGACGCCCGCGGTGCAGAACGCGGTCATCGACGCGGTCGCCCACCTCGGCGTCCGCCACATCGACATGCCGACCAGCCCAATGCGTGTCTGGCACGCAATCTCAGCCGCAAAGGACAACCGATGAACGTCTCGATCACGGTCAACGGCACGACCCGCACCGATGACGTCGAGCCACGGCTGTTGCTCGTTCACTACCTCCGCGACGTGTGCGGTCTGAAAGCGACCAACGTCGGGTGCGACACGACGTCGTGCGGCGCGTGCACCGTTCTCGTCGACGGCGAGTCGGTCAAGTCGTGCACGGAGCTGGCCGCGCGGGCGGATGGTGCCGCGGTGACAACGCTCGAAGGCCTCGCCGACGGCGCCGACATGCATCCCGTGCAGGCCGCGTTCCGCGCGGAGCACGGTCTGCAGTGCGGGTTCTGTACGCCGGGCATGGTGATGGCAGCGGTCTCGCTGTTGGGCGAGAACCCGCACCCGAGCGAGCAGGAGGTACGGGAAGGGTTGGAAGGCAACATCTGCCGCTGCACCGGCTATCACAACATCGTGCGCTCGGTTCTGACCGCTGCCGAACAGCTGGCGGCACGATGATCCCGCCGGCCTTCGACCTCGTCCGCGCCGGATCGGTCGAGGAAGCGGTTGCCCTGCTCGCCGAGCACGGGGACGACGCGAAGCTCATCGCCGGCGGCCACTCGTTGATTCCGATGATGAAGCTGCGGTTGGCCTTCCCGTCGGTGCTGATCGACGTCCGTCCGGTGCGCGACGCGGCGTACATCCGGACCGAGGGCGACGACGTTGCGATCGGTGCGCTCACCCGGCACTGCGACCTGGTCGGCTCAGACCTGTTGCGGGCCGAGGCGCCGCTCATCCCGCTGACCGCGGCCCATGTCGGCGACCCGCAGATCCGGCATCGCGGCACGATCGGCGGCTCGGTGTCGCACGCGGACCCCGCTGCGGACCTACCCGCCGCGGTCCTCGCGGCGGACGCGACCCTGGTGCTGCAGGGTCCTGGCGGCCGGCGCTCGGTGCCGGCGACGGAGTTCTTCCTCGGCTACTTCGAGACCGCGCTGCGGTCCGACGAGATGCTGGTCGAGGTCCGCATTCCCCGGAACCCGGGAGCCAAGGCGCACTACGAGAAGTTCGTGCGCCGCGCCAACGACTGGGCGATCGTCGGCATCGCTACCACCGGCGGCCGGGTTGCGCTCGCGAACATGGGGAGCCGCCCACTGCGCGCGACGGCGACGGAAGCCGCCCTCGCCGGTGGCGCCTCGCCCGCGCAGGCCGCGGCGGTCGCCCACGAGGGCACCGAGCCCGTGACCGACATGCACGCCGACCAGGACTACCGGCGACACCTGGCCCGAGTGCTCACGCGCCGCGCACTGGAAGCTGTTGCTGCGTGAGGTGAGCGGATCGTGAATGCCTTCGTGTTCCCTGCCGGCGACCCGGACGTCCGGCAGACGGTCGCGATTCACCGACTGACCAACGCCGAAGCGCCCCGGAGGTGGTCGGTCGACGTCAACCGCAACGAGGTGCACGAGGGCGACCTCGCCTTCCTGTGGCAGACCGGAGACCACAGCGAGATGTGGCGGCCGGGCATCTGGGCGGCCGGGTTCATCTACCGCTTCGACCGCAGCGACCGACCGCACTGGCGCGATCCGGGTCTCACCACGCAGTACGTCGATCTCGAGATGGTCTGGGTACCGATCATCGACCGCGAGGAGCTGCGCGCCGACGCCGCGCGCGGCGGGCCGATGAAGGACTCGGTTCTCGCCGCTCGCTACCAGAAGATCCGCAGCCCGTTGAAGCTGCGCGACGCCGAACGGGACTGGCTCTTGGCACGACTTCCCCAGCCGACCCGGCGCTGGATCGAGCGCGAGGTCAGGCAGCCGTCGCTTCTGCCCGGTCGGCTTTCCGAGTAGACCGCTCCGATCAGCGCGCGACGACCCACTTCGCGTCCGGCTGGATCGTGATGACCATGAGCTCGAGGTCGCCCTTGGTCGCCGCGCCGCCATGCAGGTGCTTCACGAAGAAGATGCAGGAGGTGTTCTTCGCTGTCAGCCCGTGCACCCGGCACAAGGTGATCTTGTGCGAGTTGCGGTAGACGATCGGCGAGGTCTTCGACGTCACGCCGGGCGTGGTCGCGTCGAAGTCGAACGTCAAGTGCGTCGAGTGCGTCGTGTGCGCAGTCGCGGCGCTGACCTCGACCGCACGGCCCAGAGTCCGGTGACCGTGCAGGGTAGCCGGAGCGGGCCGCAGCTTCAGCCCGACGTGGTTCACCTTCGGGGAGCCGGCCTCGCTCGAGGTCGCGAGCACCACCCCTTCCGGCGCGGCGGCGGTCGCCTCCGGCTGCTTGCACAGCACCAGCGTCACGGGAGCACAGCTGCCGACTCCGATCTGCCCGCCGCGGTGCACCGGTGACTTCGGCACGGCGTTGCGGTTGATCACGATCGCTCCGCGCAGCACCGAGAACGACGGATGCCGCGAACCGAAGCTCACGGGTACGCCGACCACGACCGTGTTGGTGCCGCCGCCGTCCCGGACCAGGTTGCCTTCTTCGATCACGATCGGGGAGGTGGCCACGCTGCCGGCCACCTCGCGGTAGATCCCACCGGTGCCGTCGAACCGCAGCGTGCTCTTCGGCTCCGCGAACAGCTCGGTGTGGTTGCCCATCGAGACGTAGCCGTTGCCCGAGAACGTGGCGGATCCGAACAGTGTGATGACCCGCGAGGCGGTGAGCTCCGTGCCACCGAACGACGTGCCGTTGACGAGCAGCTTGCCGCCCGCCGCGATCACGGTCGCCCCGCCGCCCGGCTTGGTGTCGCCCGGGCAGCCCTTGGTCGACGGGTCGAACACGCACTCCGACGAGGTCTGAGTCGCAAACAGCTTGTGGCCTTTGACCTTCGCGCCGGTCCACTTCATGGTGCCGTGCACGGTCAGCGTGGCGTTGCCGCCGAGCGTCGAGGCGTCGAGGTCAAGCGTGCTGCGCTTGTCGACCGAGGAGGCAACCGTCTTGTCACCGGTCGCCGCACCGAGGAACAACCGCCCGCCGGGCTTGATCGTGAGGGTCGCGCCGTCGCCGACATCGACTCCGGCAATGTGAAACGCATCGGTGCCGCCGATCGTGACGTCGGCGGGTTTGCTGCCCTTGCCGTCCCCGATACAGACGTACTGGGTCTGGTACGTCGCGGTCGTCTGGTGGCGGTCGGGCACGGTGTTCGGCGACCAGTTCGACGCATCGGTCCAGCTGTGGCCGTCCCCCTTGCCGGTCCAGGTGATCGTCGTACCGGCTGTGTAGTTCACCGAGCAGAAGCTGCCGGCGGCCGCCGCGGTCGAGCCGAGCGGGACGAGCGCGAGCCCGGATCCGGCGGCGGCAAACCCGGCGAGGACGGCGACGAGGCGGCGGCGAGGCTGCATCGCCGCACCGTACTACGGGCAGTTGACGCACCGCCGGGCATCGGCCGGACCGGCCGGCGGTGCTAGTTGCCGCGGACGATCTGCTGGTAGCTGATGTGGTCGCAGTTGCGGCCGGCCTGCTTCGACGTGTACAGCGCCTCGTCGGCAGCCGTCAGCGCGATCGTCACCGGCGTCGAGTCGGTCACCGCAGAGATGCCGCTCGAGAACGTGAGACCCGGATGCATCGACGCCCAGCGGATCCGCATCCGGATCAACACGTCGAGTGCCGCCTCGGGCGAGGTCCCGGCCAGCAGCAGGACGAACTCCTCGCCGCCGTACCTGCCGGCCGCATCCTCGCCGCGCAGAGACGCGGTGAGCAATGCGCCGAAGTCGGCGAGCACCCGGTCGCCCGCCGCGTGGCCCTCACGGTCGTTGAGTGCCTTGAAGTGGTCGAGGTCGCACATCACGATCGTGTCGCCGACCTGCGCCGTCGTGAGCCGGTTGTCGAGCGCGCGACGGTTGATCAGGCCGGTGAGGGAGTCGATGTGCGCGTGCCGGGCGAGCACCAGCCGGTCACGCGCGGCTCGCTCGCTGCGGAAGGACAGCAGCTCGCCGACGAGGACCCAGATCAGCACGCCGATCACCAGCCGGATCGCGACCAGTGCCGACCAGGAGTCCTGGGCGACCAGCCAGACCGCAGACGCGACTGGAGCGAGCGCAACGCTGGTGAACGGCGGCTGGGTCAACCCGACGTAGACGAAGCAGAGGTTGATGAAGCCGGTGTAGGCGAGCGCCGCGCCATCGTCGGCGATGCCGAGCGCGGTCAGCGCGGCCAGGACGCTGACCGGATAGATCAACGGCATCCGCGACGGCTCGTCCCGCCACGGCAGGTACGGCGTGAAGAGGAACACCGCGAGCATGCCCAGGCTGACGACGAGCAGCGCGTATGGAGTGGTCCTGGTCGGGTGCAGCGACCAGATCGTCGTACCCACGATGACGCCGCAGGTGAGCAGCATGGCGCGACCCAGTGCCACCTGGCCTACCGCCGAGCGCGGGCTGTGGAAGACCTCCGCTACCGACTCGACGCGCGGAACGCGCTTCACCGTAGGTATGTCGGACGACCCAAGGCCCGGCCTTTAGCCCGTTCGGGCGAACCGGCCGGATCGCCCGAACGCATGCTCGGGTGCGACACCCGATGCGCTCAGGCGAACACCGAGTTCGAGCTGTCGGTGTTGGGCGACCGCAGCCGCGAGTAATGCGCGAGATCAACCTCCGAGCCGGTGATCGGCGCGCGCCAGTGCACGGAACGGACGTCGTGGTCACCGCCCGCCAGCCAGTCGCGAACGATGGCGGCGAGCAGCGAGCCGATCACCGGTGCGTTCTTGAACTGGTTGCCGCTGGTGCCGATGGCGACGAAGTACCCGGGCAGCCCGGTCTTGTCATAGATCGGAATCCAGTCGTCGGACACGTCGTAGACCCCGGCGTGCCCGGTGGGCCGGTGCGGAACCGTGACCGACGGCACCCGCCGGGCCAGCCGCAGGGTGTAACGCTCGAACGCCGCCGGGCTCGGATGCACGTCGTAGTCATCGGCATCGGTGAGCCACTCCATGGGGTCG
>Ga0335074_10006020_pt1 | contig 16802 bp, 19 predicted proteins | sample Lox_Sample_23_FD_206715 | JGI IMG/M metagenome (GOLD analysis project Ga0335074, IMG submission 206715) | Soil microbial communities from Loxahatchee National Wildlife Refuge, Florida, United States - Lox_Sample_2.3 | ecosystem: Environmental > Terrestrial > Soil > Wetlands | place: USA...
TCAGCCGCCGTTTCCCCGCTCGACGCGCGATGGCTTTGCCTGCCGCGCCGCGGAACTCGCCCAGGGGCCGCTGCGCATCGCCGGGCTGCTGCGAGCGGGCGAGGCGTGGATGGGCGGCGCGCTGCGCACGGGAGAAGCGGTCGAAATCATGACCGGAGCGGCCGCGCCTGAGGGCGCCGACTGCGTGGTCATGATCGAACACGTGGAGGTGAGCGAGGGGCAGGTGCGCCTGACGGCGGGAGCTCCGGCGGCGGGAGAGAACATCGTTGCGGCGGGCGCCGAGGCACGCGCGGGAGAGGTGCTGGTTCCGGCGGGCCGGCGCATCGGGGCAACAGAAATGGCTGCGGCGGCGAGCTGCGGGGTGACGAGGCCCGCGGTCTGCGCGCGGGCGCGCGTGGCGATTCTGGCCACGGGCGATGAGCTGGTGGATCTTTCCGAAACGCCGGGAACGCATGAAATTCGTAACTCGAACAGTTACAGTCTGGCCCTGCAGGCGGCCGGTGCGGGCTGCGTTCCGGAAATCTTTCCGGTGGTGCGCGACGATCCGGAGGCGACGGCTGAGGCGATCGCGAAGGCGAGCCGCCACGACCTGGTTCTGCTGACCGGTGGTGTGTCGATGGGGAAGTTCGATTTCGTGGAGCAGGCGCTGCTGGCGCAGGGCGCGGAGTTCTTCTTCACCGGGGCGCGCATCCAGCCGGGCAAGCCGGTGGTGTTTGGGAAGCTGCAGACGACGTATTTCTTCGGGCTGCCGGGGAATCCGATTTCGACGATGGTGACGTTTGCCCTCTTCGCCGCGCCGCTGCTGCGAGCGATGGGCGGCGAGACGGAGCGCGGTCCGCGGTTTGTACTGGCTCGGCTGGAGGGCGAGGTTCGGGTGAAGGCCGGGCTGACGCGGTTCCTGCCGGCGCTGGTGGTGAGCGATGTGCGGGGCGCAAGCGTACAGGCAATCAGCTGGCACGGATCGGGAGATCTGGCCGCTGCGGCGCGCGCGAACACGTTCCTGGTAGTGCCGGAGACCGCGGAGCGGCTGCAGACGGGAGATGTGGTTTCGGTGCTGATGCTGTAGCCGGAACTTTTACGGCATTTTCAGAGATACCGTGCCCTTTTTGCTCCATACAGAGTCGCCGCTTCCTGTTGCTCCCACCCCAACGCGAGCGCGTTGGGGACCCCGGAGTCGCGGCGACCTGGTATATCGGCTTTGGTTTGCGGAAACTCTGAAAATGCTTTAGCCGAGGATTTGCCGGAGCTGCGGCAGGAGGGCGCGAAAAGCGCGGCCGCGATGGCTGAGCGCATGCTTTTCCTCGAGAGAGATTTCGGCCATGGTGCGCCCGAGATCGGGAAGCCAGAAGAGCGGGTCGTAGCCGAATCCGCCGCGGCCGCTCGGTGAGGAAAGGATCTCGCCTTCGACAGCGCCGTCGGCGGTGAGGATGGTGGCTCCGGCGCGCGCGACGGCCAGCACGCAGTGGTAGCGGGCCCTGCGATTCGCGACGTCTCGCATTTGGTCAAGAAGGTACAGATTGTTGCGGATGTCGACGGGGTCGTCGCCGAGCCAACCGAGCGAGGCGCTGGAGGACGGGCCAGGGGCGTAGTTCGCGTCCTGCGCATAGCGCGCGGAGCGCACGCCGGGTGCACCGCGGAGCGCGTCCACTTCGAGGCCGGAGTCATCGGCGAGGATGAGCGCCGAAGGGTCGGAGGCGAGCCGGCTGTAATACTCCGCTTTCAGGCGCGCGTTGCCTGCGAAGGTGGGGGCATCTTCATCGGGCGCGGGAATCTCGCGCAGGCCGGGCAGAGGCTGGACGGAGAAGCCGCCATCGTCGGCCGCAACGGAGAAGTCGCGGAGCTTGCCGGGGTTGGTCGTGGCTGCGTAGATGATGAGCGTCATCGGGAAACGATGCGAAGAGGATTACGCGGAAGCGTCGATGGAGTAGTGGACGCCGGTGAGGTCTTCTGAGATCTGCCAGAGGCGGGCGGCCACAGCTTCGTCGTACGCCTGGGGTTCAGCGCGGACTTCTACGGGATATCCGCGCCTCTGGCCGAAGCCGTCGCAGCCGTAGAAGCGGCCGCCCGACACTTCGGGCGCGGTAGCGCCGTAGAGCGTGGGCAGCGCGCCCTGTGCGTCGGACTGCCCGATGAGCGCGATGAAGAGCGGAATGATCTTCGCGATGAGGCCGCCGCCCTGGCCGGGCCCTGCTGCGAAGAGATTGGTGTTGGAGACACCGGGATGGACGGCAACGCTGATGGCAGGCATGCGGGCGCGATCGAGGCGACGCTGCAGCTCGAATCCAAAGAGGAGATTGGCCAGCTTGGAGCGGCGATACGCGGGCCAGGGACGATAGCCATGTTCCCACTGGAGGTTGCCGAAGTCCATGGTGGCGCCGCGGTGGGCGAGGGAGCTGACGGTGACGATGCGGGCGGCGGGGTGGAGCAGACGAAGAAGCAGCAGGCCGGTGAGCGCGAAGTGGCCGAAGTGATTCGTGCCCAGCTGCATCTCGAAGCTGTCGCGGGTGAGGCGGCGTTCGGGGAGGGCCATCACGCCGGCGTTGTTGATGAGCAGGTCGAGGCTGCGGCCAGAGGCAAGGAAGGAGGCGGCAGCGGCGCGAACCGAGTCGAGACTGGCGAGATCGAGCAGGAGCACTTCAACATCAGCCTGCGGAACGGCGGCGACGATGCGGTTGCGGGCTGCATCGGCCTTCGCTCGATCGCGGCAGGCGAGGATGACGGCGCAACCAGCGCGGGCCAATTCCAGCGCAGCGTGGAAGCCGACGCCGCTGTTGGCGCCGGTGATGAGGGCGAGCCGGCCATCCTCGCGCGGAATGTCGGCAGCGGTCCAGCGGTGCGAGGCAGGGCGCATCAGGTTGCCTGCTCGTTGGCTTCGCCAAGGACCACGCGCGCCGTCATCTTGCTGCGTCCGCGGAAGAACGTGACGGTGACGGTGTCGCCGGGCTGATGGCCGTTCATGATCTCGGCAAGATCCTGGGAGTTGGTGACCTGCTGGCCGTCGATGGCGACGATGAGGTCGCCGCCGATGGAAATCTGCATGTTGCCGAGGTAGGCGATCTGATTGCCGCCGTGGAGGCCGGCGCGCTCGGCTGCTCCACCCCCAAGCGTGCTCTCGATGAGCAGGCCATAGCTGGCGGAAAGGCCCATCTGCTGGGCAAGGTCGGGGCCGATGGCGAGGGTGCGAATGCCCAGGGAGGGACGGCGTGCGTGGCCGTACTTCTGGAAATCGCCGAGCACGGCTTTTGCGGTGTCGATGGGAATGGCAAAGCCGATGCCGGCGTTCTGCTCGGCGCCATTCTGGGCGATCATCGAGTTGATGCCGATGACTTCGCCGCGCGAATTGAGCAACGGGCCGCCGGAGTTGCCGGGGTTGATGGCGGCGTCGGTCTGAATGGCGTTCTCAATGGGCGCGCCCTCGGGGCCGCGAACGGAGCGGATGGCGCTGATGATGCCGGCGGTCATGGTGCCGGAAAGGCCGAAGGGATTGCCGATGGCGTAGACCTGCTGGCCGACCTCGAGATCGCGCGAGCTGGCGAGCGTTGCAGGCACCAGGTTGGGCGCGCTGATCTGGAGGAGCGCGAGATCGTGCAGGCGGTCGCCGCCGATCAGGCGCGCGGTGTAACGATGCTTGTCGTGCGTCTGGACCTCGATGCTGCGGGCATTCGCGATGACGTGATAGTTGGTGAGGATGTGGCCCTGCTTGTCGAGGATGAAGCCCGAGCCCTGATCTTCCTGGGGGACGAAGCCGTAGAAGAAATCGAGGGTGACGGTGCCGGCGGTGATGTTGACGACGGAGGGGACGACGCGCTTATAGACCGCGATGTTGTTCTCTTCAGTGGCGTTGAACTGGGGCGCAGCGTCGGCCTCGGTGAGCGTGATGGGCGAGCCGACGCCGCCGGCGATGCGGGAATTGCGGAAGACGGGATGACTGGTGATGTACCAGAATCCTCCCACGATGAGGAGGACGAGGCAGACTCGGCGGAAGGTCATGATATTCGCTGCCGGGACGGGCCGCGGCACCTTTCATTGTAGCGACAACGGAATCAGACCCTGGCCAGGCAATGGAGTTCCGCGGCGATGCTCTGTGCCTGGGCGCGCGCCGATTCGAGCGTGCCGGAGTTGTCGATAACGAAGTCGCTCTGGGGAATCCTGACGGAGTCGGAGATCTGGGCGGCGAGGCGGCTGCGCGCATCGCGCTCAGCGGCATCGCGGCGCGCGGAGCCGGCATCGGGAGGCAGGATGCGCGCGAGGAAGCGCTGGATCTTGAGGTCGTCCGGCGCGGTGACGAGGACGATGCGATCGAATCGTTGCCGCCAGCCTGGAGCGCTTCCGCCGGCATCCGCCTCGAAGATGAGGGCCGACTCGACCATGGCGACGGCGGAGGGATCGCGAGCGAAGATACGATCCATCTGGCGCTCCTGCTCAGCGATCACGGGAGGGTGGATGATGCGGTTCAGTTCGGCGAGATGGCCCTCGGCGAAGGCGAGGACCGCGAGGCGAGCGCGGTCGAGAGTGCCATCGGGATGGACCACGGATGGTCCGAAGGTCTCGACGATGGAACGATAAACGTCCTGGCCGGGCTGCATCATGGATCGCGCGATGCCGTCGGCCTCAAGGACGTGGATGCCGCGCTCGCGGAAGAACGCCGCCACGGTGGATTTGCCGCTGCCCAGGCTGCCTGTCAAGCCAACGCGCAACATGCGTCACCCAGGCTCAGTGCGGGTGCAGCATCGGCGTGATGAACAGCCATGCGATGCCCAGAGCGATCAGCATGGCAAGCAGGATGAGGAGGAGCATGGTCGTCCACGAAATTCCCTGCCCGCCTGGTTTGGATGGCGACATAGTTTCCCCAGTGTACGGCTTGCCTGGACAAAACCCGCGGGCAACTTTTCGCGATTTCGCGGAGTTTGGCAAAAGATAGCAACACATTCGTGGGCAACCTGTGTCTAATCGAGCGAGGGCTCCAGCAGGCGAAGCGAGGGCGAAGGAGCAGACGATGGCCGACGACAGAAAGATCGAAAAGTTCCCCCGGATCGAGCTGTCCGATCTGCGTACCGAACTGCTGCAGTCCCATGTGGATAGCTGGCAGGCCGCGGAGCTGGTAACCGCGTTCCTCTCCGGGCGCGGCTACGGGGCGGATCCGAATCTGGTGCGCCAGGCGGTGCTGCGTCTCGAAGGCAACCAATGCTCACTGGAATGCATGCAGCTGGAACTGGAACGCATCGCGTACGTAATGTAGCGCGAAGGCGGTCTGACCGCGACCTTCCTGCGGCTTCGCGCGTCGAATGAGATAGAGAAAGCGGCCCGGGGGGCGAGAGCGAACGGCGCTCGAAAGGCGCGCCTTGCCCGAACACCGCAATGAGCCGCCAATCATCGACAATCCATCGCGCCGCGGTGAGGCCAGCCGGGCGCGCAGCCATTTCCTCGAAAAGGAGAGTGTATTTATGCGTATTCCGAACTTGTTCCGGAATCTGTCTCTGAGTCTGGCCACGGCGAGCTTTGCGTTTGCGGGAGCCGCGATCGCCCAGCCTCCGGCACCCGCGCAGAGCGGCACGATGCAACCGGCGCAGCACTGGGGTCTGGTGGGAGCGACGGTGCAGCTGGATCATGCGTTGAGCACCCGAAGCGCCCGCCAGGGGCAAATAGTGGAAGCGAAGCTGAACGGGTCTGTGCGAGCGGAGGACGGGGTCGACCTGCCCAGGGGCACGGCGCTGGTAGGGCACGTGGATCGCGTGGAGGCCTCGCAGAACGGGGGACCCTCGATGCTGAGCCTGGTGTTCACGAAGGCTGAGCTGAAGGACGGCCGCACTGTGCCCGTGAAGGTAACGGTCATTGGCGCGTATCCGTCGAATGAAACGGCGCTGGCGATTAACGGGAACCAGACCATGGGTGCGGCGCCCCGGCATGTCAGCAGCCAGGAGCGCGTGGATCAGGAGTCGGGCCTGCTGAGCCATGTTTCCATGCACAGTGCGGTGCAGAGCCACGCCTCAGCGCGATTTGAGAAGAAGGACGGCGATTTTACGCTGAAAGCCGGCACGTTCCTGCAGATCGGCATTGCGCCCCGGCAGGGGAACACGATGATGAACGCCGGGGTGTAGCGCCCGCATTCGAGTGAAGGATAAAGAGGAAAGGCCCGCGCCGGCGGGCCTTTATGCGGTGCAGGAGATGGCTGAGGGTCATACCTGCATGACTTCTGCTTCTTTCTTTTTGGCCATCTCTTCCATCTTTTTGATTTCCTCGTCGGTGAGCTTCTGAATCTCCTCGAGGGAGCGCTTCTCCTCGTCCTCGGAGATTTTTTTGTCTTTGGAGGCTTTCTTGATGAGGTCGTTGCCGTCGCGGCGGATGTTGCGGACGGCGGTGCGGTGGTCTTCGAGCACGCGATGGAGGTGCTTGACCACTTCGCGGCGGCGCTCCTCGGTCATGGGCGGCACGGGGACGCGGACCAGCTTGCCGTCGTTGTTGGGATTGAAGCCGAGGTCGGAAGTGCGCAGGGCTTTTTCGATGTCGACGATGAGGCTCGCATCCCAGGGCTGGATGACGATCATGTTGGCGTCAGGGGTGGTGATCTGCGCGACCTGATTCAGCGGCGTGGGCGTGCCGTAGTACTCGACCCTGACCTGGTCGAGCATGTGGATGGAGGCGCGGCCGGTGCGAATGGAGCCGAGGTTGGTCTGAAAGTCGGTGACGGCCTTGTCCATGCGCGTGCGGAGCTGGGCGGCGTCGGACTTGAGAGCGGGAATGCCGGTCATGACAGAGGGTGCCATAGGATTTGTCCTTCTGCAGTGAGGCTCAAAACAGGTATTGTACTGCGCCTCTGTCCTGTCGAATACACGCGTTAATGGACGAGGCGTGCAGAGATTCCCTGTTTCCTCATTGCCGCGACTGCTTTTTTGTCAAACGAGACGAAGGTCTCGCCGCCGAGCCACTCGCCTTCCCAGGCAATTACGCCGTCCGCGAAGTCGCCCCCCGCCCGGTAGACAGAGAGCGCGGCAGAGGCCGCGGCGCGATTAACGGCGACGTTGTGCGTATTCAGCAGCGCTTCCAGCAGATCGGCGATCTCTTCGCGCCGCAGCCTGTAAACACGGCGCAGGACCCAAACCAGCTCGCAGAGGCAGGACAAGGGCACGGCGATGATGTCGGCCTCGCGAAGGATCCGCGAGGCTGTGCGCGCCTGGGCCGCGTCGTCGCGCAGGAAGGCGCGGAGCAGAATATTTGTATCGGCAGTGGCCTTCATTCTTCGCCGGCCCAGCCTTTCTCGATAGCCTCGTTGATCTCTTCGAGAGTGGCCTTCTTCGAGGTGCGCCCGGCAAGGATCCCAAATAAGCGATCGATCTTACCGGACGGACGGGCGGCTTTGAGGACTCCGCGTCCACCGGGAAGCAGTTCCAGGTCGATTTTTTCGCCCGGCCGGATGCCGAGGTGCTGCAGCACTTCTTTCCGGAACGTAACTTGTCCACGGGACGTAACGGTCAAAGTCGCCATAAGCCAGCCCTCCACGTCTATCTATTTTAATGCAAGAGTGCATTACCAGTCGCAGCTTAGTTGGGCGGAAAGGGGATCCGCATTAGTTCCTGCACCGTTGCGTCTGTCCGGGCGATGGCTCGCTCCGATCGCGTGAATCCCATGCGTTCGGTCGCCACCCAGAGCAGATACTCGGCAATCTTCTCCCTGGGAGCGCGGGTGAGCAGCAGTTCATAGACATCGCCAAGGTAGCGGTCGTATTCGTCTGAGCGTTGGGTTCGTCGCACACGCCAATCGGATCCCATGTGCGGAGAAGAACGTGCCGGATCGCTACTCGAATATGACGAGATTCCGCTTTGTCCGGACGTCGCATTGCGATTACATGATGACGCGGACAGCATTATTGCCGTTGTTGGTGGCGGCGGCCTGAGAGTCGGCCTGCTCGTGAGCGTGGTAGCTGGAGCGGACGAGCGGGCCGGATTCGACGTGGCGGAAGCCCATGGCCAGCGCTTCGCGCTTCATGAACGCGAACTCGTCGGGGGTGTAGTAGCGGGCGATGGGGAGATGATCCTTTGAGGGGCGCAGGTACTGGCCGATGGTGAGCACGTCCACGCCCGCCGTGGCGAGATCGCGGTAAACCTGAAGGAGCTCGTGCATCTCCTCGCCGAGGCCCACCATGACGCCGGATTTCGTCACCGTCTTCGGCTCTATTTCTTTCGCGAACTGGAGCAGGCAGAGGGTGCGCTCGTAGCGGGCTCCGGAGCGGACGGCACGGTAGAGGCGCGGGACCGACTCGGTGTTGTGATTGAGGATCTCGGGGCGGGCTTCGACGACCATGCGGATGGCTTGCTCGTTGCCCTGGAAGTCGGGGATGAGGACTTCGACCTGGCAGCCGGGGGCCTGGCGGCGAATCTCTTCGATCACCATGACGAAGGCGCGCGCTCCGCCGATCACATCGTCGTCGCGATTGACGCTGGTGATGACGGCGAATTTGAGGCCGAGGGCGGCGACGGCTTCGGCGACGCGGCGGGGCTCATCGAAGTCGATGGGATCGGGGCGGCCCTTGGGGACGGCGCAGAATCCGCAGCGGCGCGTGCAGGTGTTGCCGAGCATCATGAAGGTCGCGGTTTTGTGGTGCCAGCACTCGCCGATGTTGGGGCACTGCGCGGATTCGCAGACGGTGTGCAGATTCAGGCTGCGAGCCAGCTTCTTCAGGTCGTGGTAGTTGTCGCCCACGGGCGCGCGGGCACGGAGCCAATCGGGTTTGGGCAGCGGACGGCGGGGCGCGAGGTCGATCTGGACGAGATCGGGCGAAGTGGCCATGCAGGTCTATTTTAGCGGTTAGCGGTTGCCAGTCCCCAGTTCCCAGTCCTCAGTCCCCAGTCCTCAGTGTTTCTTTGGGGTGGTTTCCGTCAGGGCTTCGTCGATGAGGGTGAAGAGGCGGGTGCGGTCGACGACCTCGACGAAGGGCGTGCCGGTGGTTTGGTTGGTCACGACCCAAATGGTGGGGGTGTGCTGGATGCCGACGCTCTGGCCGAGGGCGAAATCGGCCTTGACGAGGGCGGCCAGGCGGCCCTGCGGATCGACGACAAAGGGCAGCGCGAGGTGGTGCTGGGCGGCGAAGTCCTCGGCAAAGCGGTGCAGATCGTCCTGGCTGTGGATGGTGGGTTGGGCGGCAAAGACGGCGTCGCGGAAGGCATCGCCGAGGGCTTTGGATTTGGTATCGAACCAGCGCGCGTCGACGGCGGCCTCGAAGCTCCAGGTGTGGAAGGGCAGCGGGAAATCGTGACGCACCCAGGGAATGTGATATTTCTCGACCGCTTCTTTGATCACCGGATTAGCGCGGGCGCAGTCGGGGCATTCGAGGTCCTCGAACTCGACAATCGCGACGCGGGCGCCGGCGGGCGGACGAAGTGCCGCGGCGTTGTGGACCGCGGTGGTCTGGGACTCGGGGTTGGAGAACTGGGCGTGGGCGGGCGCGGCGAGAGCGAGCGCAAGAGCGGCGGGGACGAGGGCGAAGCGAAACGTGCGAGACATGGCAGTGAGGCTGGTTTCCATTGTAGGAGCGTGGGAGCCGGGCGGGAGCGCCGACGCGCGCGCAGGAGGACACCGTGGTCACCTGCGGGGCGCCATCCCGTCTACGGAGCACTCGGCGAACTTACGCGGTGAGCTGCGGCTATCGATGTGAAAATAAAGCCTGAAGCTCTGCCGGTTGCACGTTGTCGCAGGATCGTGCGCTTGCAGATGTCGTCCACAATGTTGTGGATCACACGATGGAATTCACGCTCGCGGGGGACAAGGGCTGGGCTTTGGAGGTCCCAAAGCCTACATCACCTGTCTGGCGCCTTCTTCCTCACCGTCCTCGAAAGCGGCCATGGCGATGGTGTAGAACTCCTCCCTGCGCTCGGGCCCGATGTACTTGTCGCGATAGCCCTCGAGGGCCGCGCAAACGAGCTCTCGTGCGCGTTCCGGGGGGTTGTACTGTTCCGGATGACGCCTGATCTGGATGCCCAGATGCCGGATATAGTCGAGCAGGTCGCTCGAAAGAATCATGACAACTCCATTTTGACTCTCACTCGATCCCGTAAACAGACTCCGGAAGCGAGCGCTTTAATTTTTTTGGAGGGAAGGGATCAACGGCTAAAGATGAATTTTCCCGACCCTGCAGGTGGTTTGATTCCAAACGCTCACCTGGTGTCTTCGGCTGTTCTGGCTGCTCGCTTAGTTACCCCGGTAATCGGCTCCGCAACTGGTTCATCCGCTGGGGGATTTCGCGATAGGTTGGGGGCGGGGGTCAATGCTTTTGACGAGATGAAACTGCGTATTGACGGGCTGGGAGGATCAAAGGAAAAGGCCATCCGGGAAGGATGGCCTTTTTTGTCCCAGGCAGATTGGCCCGGCTTCTTCTGAGCTGCGTTGTTAGTCCCCCATAACGGGCTCGCCCTTTTCGGCTGGCTTGGGGGCGGGGGCGATGGAGTCGAGGGTGACGAGGCCTTCGACGGGCTTTTCGCCGAGGACGTGCTCGCGGTAGAGCTTGGCCATCTTCGCGTTCTCAGCGTCCTGCTTCAGCTTCGCTTCGCGGGCGCGGAGCTTTTCTTCGCGCGCATTCTTGGCGATGCCGAGCTTGTCGAGAGAGTTGTTGGCCGCAGCGTTCACGTGCTCCTGGTTGAGGATCAGGGTGTGCTGCGTCGAGTCCATGCCGACCTTCTTGCCGCCGGCGAAGATCTCGTGGCGGCCGTGCTCGTCGTACCACTTGGTGAGCGTGGCCGTCATGTGCATCTTCTCGATGATGTTCCGCCAGCCGATGCCGGTGTTGTAGGCGCAGAAGCTGATCTCGCCTTCCTGGGTGGCGTAGGGGATGATGCACTGCTCGGTGCGGCGGAAGTCGTAGTTGAAGAGGTCCTGGAACCACATGCCGGCGATGAAGAGGAAGTTCCAGCGGTCGGCGCGGCGCTGCTCGATGTCGGCCATGGTGCGGTCGCCGGTCACCTTGCCGTAGTTGCGGCCGGTGGCGCCGAAGCACTTATCGAACTTCTGCAGCAGGTCGAGGATGCGGAAGTGGGTAGGCGACTTGGTCGGATCGTAGTTGCGCAGCAGCGCGAGAGAGACGCCGACGATGGAGAGGAACTTGCCGCGGGCGGCGTCGTTGACCTTGGCGACGTCTTTGGCCAGGCGATCGGCGTTGAGGAAGGCGGTTACGGGCACGGCTTCCTTCGTCTCCTTGTCGATCATGAGCGCCATGCCGATGCCGCAATTCGGATGGCAGCCGCAGGAGAGCTGGCCCCACTCATGGTTGGGGCCATGGACGAGGTCGGCCCAGTCGCTGAAGGTGCTCATGAAGCTGATGGGGAACCAGTCGCGGGTGGGCTCGCCGAGGCCGGTCTGGTTCTTCACGTCGTGCGCCATGTGGCTGAGGGTGTAGCGCTGGGCGGCGCGGCGCTCGTCAGTGACGGCTTCGTCGCGGCCCGTGAAGCTGACCGGCTGGAAGCTGAGGAAGTTGATCTTCTTCGGGTTATCGAGCGCGAACTGAATGATGTGGCCGACCTGCTCGTTGTTGATGCCGTTGATGATGGTCGTCACGGGAACGATGTCGACGCCGGCTTCGTGCAGGTTGTGGATGGCCTGGAGCTTCACATCGAAGAGGTTGCCGACCTTGCGGTGCGAGTTGGCGGCATTGCCGATGCCGTCGAACTGGAGGTAGGCGTAGCGGAGGCCGGCTTCGGCAGCGGCGCGGCAGAGCTCTTTGGATTTCGCGAACTCGATGCCGTTGGTCGCGGCCTGCACGGAGTTGTAACCGACTTTGCGGGAGTACGCGATGGCATCGAGGAAGTAGGGCGAGAGAGTGGGCTCGCCGCCGGAGAACTGGACGGACATCTGGCGCCGCGGCTTGATGGTGATGGCGTTGTCCAGCATGGTCTTGATTTCTTCCCACGTGAGCTCGTGGACGAAGCCGACCTGGTTGGCGTCCATGAAGCAGGGATCGCACATCATGTTGCAGCGGTTGGTGAGGTCGATGGTCAGCACCGAGCCGCGGCCATGGGTGACGGTGGAGGTGCCGTGGTTGTGGAGCTTGTCGTCGTTGTGGGCGCGGATGTCGCGGCCGGGGAAGACTTCCTCGAGGTGGCGGAAGAAGGCAGTGTCGATGGACATGACGTCTTCAAAGTGGCCGTGCTTCGGGCAATCCTTCACCATGAGGATTTTGCCGTCGCGCTCGATGATCTGGGCCTTGATTTCGCCGACCTTCTCGTTGAGAAGAATCTCGTGGGGCAGCTTGCCGTCGATAATCTGCTGGCGAATCTCGGGGACGCACTTCGGGCAGAGCGAGTCGGTGGTGCGGGGCCAGCCGAGGGGCGGCTTTTCCTTCTGCCAGGACTTGAGCAGCGGCTTGTCGGACCATTTGGGAGTGAACGAGGGGTTGGGGCGGATTCCGTTCAGCTTCTCAAAGACGGTCCAGGCGCCCTGGGCCGCGATGGTAACCGCGCGTTCTGCGTACTTAACAGCTTTCGACATGCTGAAATCTCCTGGGTGTTGGAGGATGTCCCGTGGGGTGCCTGGGAATCAGATAAGTAACTGTCTGCCAGGACTTTAGTCGTTATCAGGTTAGATGTGAAACGAGCCCCGCGGGAACGGAAGATGGCTAAATGGGGAAAATCGGCGTTCAGGAGGGAAATCGCGGAGGTGAATGGGGAGGGCGCATTGGCGCCGGAGGCTGGACGAGATGCGCGGAGAGGACCCGGGATGCGACAATGCTGAGCCGGGAGGAGAATCGATCCATGAAACGTTTCGTTCTGAGTCTGGGACTGCTGGCGCTGGCCCTGCCGTTGGGTGCGCAAAATCAGAATATGCCGCCAAAGAGCCCGCCGGCCAATGCGACGGGAGTGGTGGGCGGACACTCCATCACCATTAAATATTCTTCGCCGCGGGTGAGAGGACGCGAAGGGCATATCTTCGGGCCGGGCGGGCTGATCCAGAAGACGCACAAGGAGTATCCGGTGTGGCGGGCGGGAGCGAATGCCGCAACCACCCTGGATACCGATGCCGACCTGACCATCGGCGATCTGACGGTGCCGAAAGGAACGTACACGCTGTTTGTGGACATCAGCAATCCGGACCAGTGGACGCTGATCGTGAGCAAGCAGACCGGGGAGTGGGGGCTGGCGTACAACAGCGCCGACGATCTGGGCAGGGTGCCGATGCAGATGAGCCAGCCTCCGCAGATGATCGAGGACCTGAAGTGGGATGTGAAGAACGAGGGCCACGGCAGGGGAAGGCTGACTCTGGGGTGGGAAGACCATGTGGCGTCGGTCTCGTTCAGGGTGAGTCAGTGATCAGTAATCAGTGAACTGCGAACAGAGAAGAGGAGAGAGCGGGGCCGAGGCTCCGCTTCTCTTTTGGGCATAAGCAGAGGGGCTGCGGGTTGACGCCACATTTTCCCAAGCGGCGTCGGCGCTCCTCTTTCATTACTATGGAGCAGGAGGATTCCGCTCGCATGGTTTTTCGGATGTGGATTGCAGTCGCTGCGGCCGCGCTGCTGATGGGGTCGGCGCAGGCGCAGGTGAAGGCGCTGGGCAATACCGATGTTTCCGTCGATGGGTTTTATCAGATGTCGTCGAACGCCAGCGGCAATGGAATCACGGATACAGCGAGCAAATCGGCGGGCGGGGCGGCATTCCTGCGCCACAGCTATCACTGGTGGCTGGGCTGGGAGGCGGGATACGCGTACACGCGGTTTACGGAGAACTACACCGGGCAGCCGTTCGGGTACCAGCACAACCTGCATGAGTTCGCGGGCTCCTGGTATGTGCACGGACCGCGGGCGCTGGGGATCCAGCCCTTTGCGACGGCGGGCGTGAGCGCGCTGCTCTTTGCGCCGTCGCTGAACGGCGGACAGAACGTTCCCTACCAGGCGCGGCCGGCGGCGAATTACGGCGTGGGTATCAACGTGCCGCTGCTGACCAGCCATCTGGGGGTGCGGGTGCAGTACCGGGGCTTGTTTTACAAAGCGCCGGATTTCGGAGAGGCGTATCTGAAGACCAACGCGTGGCGGGAGACGTCGGAGCCGATGGCGGGCGTGTACCTCCGCTTCTAACCGGAGGAGCCGGGCATGGACTGCATCTTCTGCAAGATCGTGGCCGGGGAGATCCCGTCGAAGAAGGTTCACGAGGACGACGGGGTATTTGCGTTCCACGATATCGATCCGAAGGCGCCGACGCACATCCTGGTAATCCCGAAGAAGCACGTGGCTTCGCTGGCGCATGCCGAAGCGGGGGATGAGGCCATCCTTGGGAGGCTGCTGGCGACGACGGCGCGGATCGCGCAGGGTCAGGGGCTGGGACAGGGTTACCGGGTAGTGATCAGCACGGGTCCGCAGGGCGGGCAGACAGTCGATCACCTGCACCTGCATTTACTTGGCGGCCGGCAGATGCACTGGCCGCCGGGGTAGGACAGAGATCAGCGACCAGGAAAAAGCAGGCGGGGCTGAGGCCCCGCTTTTCGCATGATGCCGTCATGGCGGGGGTGCTCCATGGGGTCGCGGATCGCATTGCCATGGCAAGGCTGAGGGCACCTGGAGAGCCGCACATTTGCCACGGGCACGGTTACAGATCGGGCAGCGCGGGCGAGCCGGAGGAGCGGACGCGGCGGGAAAAGCCCCCGGGGCAGCGGGCCGATTTGAGGATGCGTGCGGCCGGGTCAGGGCTGAGGAGAAAATTATTTTGGCCCGGGCAGGGCTGGCTTGCGAATCGTTGCAAGTTGCCGCTATAGTGCTTGCTTGCAGAAAAAAGTGATGCAGATCACACTCAGAAGTGATCCAGAACACAACCCAACGTAAACTCCAGGCGCAGACGGTGAAGGTCTGCGTGCCGGACCAGCAGGGCCAGCTTCCGGGAGTCCCGGAAATCGCAGCGCGGGCGTGGAGCGCGCCGCTGCGGCTGTGTACAGCATTTTGATGCCCTGAACCAGCAGCGAATCACCAGGAGAAGCAGGACGCATTCATGCCGCAGATTTTCGACCGCAGCTCGAACGCTCTGGCTCGAATGAGCCTGATCCTGAGCGGGCTGCTGATCATCGCCCTCGGGCTGACTCTGGACGCACTGCAGCGATCGCCGTGGGTGACGCGCCAGGGGCAGCGGGCGGATCAGCCGGTGCCGTTCAGCCACAAGCATCACGTGGAGGGTCTGGGGCTGCAGTGCCAGTACTGCCACACGACGGTGGAGGAGTCGAGCTACGCGGGCATTCCTCCCACCGGGACCTGTATGAACTGCCACTCGCAGATCTGGACGGACGCGCAGATTCTCGATCCGGTGCGGCACAGCTGGGCATCGGGAGAGTCGATCACGTGGACGCGGGTGCACGATCTGCCCGACTTCGTCTTCTTCAATCATGAGATTCACGTGAACAAGGGCATCGGGTGCTCGTCGTGCCATGGGCGGGTGGATGAGATGCCCATCATGTACATGCAGAATTCGCTGCAGATGGAGTGGTGCCTGAACTGCCATCGCAATCCGCAGAAGAATCTGCGGCCGACGAGCGAGATCTACAACATGGCGTGGCAGGGGGCGTCGGAGCTGCATCCGGTGTGGTGCGCGGCGCAAAGCGTGGCGGCCGGCACGCCGACGGCGGAGAGCGTGACCTGCACGGAAAGTAATCCGAAAGGGAACAACGGTGTGGAGATGGCGAGCCTGACATCGCCGCTGCCGGGGCTGCACCCGCAGAGTGCGGGGACAGCGCTCAGCAGCGAAGATACGGCGCCTATCCAGCTGCCCGCGGGCCTGCACTACGTGAGGTTTACGAACCAGGAGGCGCTGGGGAATTTTCTGGCGCAGCACTACGACATCCGGAATCCGCGTGAGCTGAGCAGCTGCGAGGTTTGCCACCGATGAACGACAAACAGCGAACAGCGAACGGCGATCAGCGTACAGAAATGCTCGTGCAGGTTGAGCCGAAGCGGAAGCCGACCTTGGCGGAAGTGCGGGAGAAGCTGGCAAATCAGAAAGGCAAAAGGTACTGGCGGTCGATCGACGAGCTGGCGGAGACGCCGGAGTTCCAGGAGCTGGTGGCGAAGGAGTTTCCGGAGCAGAGCTCGGAGTGGATCGATTCGGTATCGCGGCGCGGATTCCTGAAGGTGATGGGAGCCTCGCTGGCGCTGGCCGGGCTGGCCGGTTGCACGAAGCAGCCGGATGAGCTGATTTATCCATATGTAAAGGCGCCGGAAGATCTGATTCTGGGCAAGCCGGTGTATTTCGCTTCGGCCTTTCCGTTCACGACGGGCGCTGTGCCGACGCTGATCAAGACTGAGGCGTACCGGCCTATTAAGGTCGAGGGCAATCCGGAGCACCCGTACAACCAGGGTGGAACGGATCCGATTACCCAGGCGACGCTGCTGGACATGTACGACCCGGACCGGTCGCAGCATGTGCTGAACCGGGGAGAGACGCGGCCGTGGATCTCGTTTGTCGCGGAATTCCGCGCGATGCTGGCGGACAAGAAGGCGTCGGGCGGGAAGGGACTGTATTTCCTGAGCGCGACGGTGACCTCGCCGACGCTGGCGCGGCAGTGGCAGGAAGCGCAGAAGAATTATCCGCAGGCGAAGCTGGTGCAGTACGATCCGGCGAATCGGGACAGCCATTACAGGGCGGCGAAGCAGGCGTTTGGGGATTATGCAGACGCGCAGTACCGGCTGGATCAGGCGGACGTGATCGTTTCGCTGGACGCCGATTTTCTGGGCGGGGCGCAGTTCCCGGGGTTCCACCGGCTGGCGAAGGATTACGCCAACAAGCGGAAGCTGCAGGGCGATACGAATATGAACCGGCTCTATGTCGTGGAGCCGGTGACGACGCTGA
>Ga0335074_10006022_pt1 | contig 16800 bp, 19 predicted proteins | sample Lox_Sample_23_FD_206715 | JGI IMG/M metagenome (GOLD analysis project Ga0335074, IMG submission 206715) | Soil microbial communities from Loxahatchee National Wildlife Refuge, Florida, United States - Lox_Sample_2.3 | ecosystem: Environmental > Terrestrial > Soil > Wetlands | place: USA...
CTCGAATAGCGCGATTACTTCCGTTAATGATGCCTGGCGAACCCACAACAAACGATCTGGATTGGACGCGGCTGCAGGGCACCATACTCGAAGGCGGATATCAGCTCGAATCGATTTTGGCCGCTGAGGAGAGCCAGGCAACTTTTAAGGTACGCGTGCTGGGAGATTCATCGGCCAACGCGTATGCCAAGTTATTTGTTGCGCCGGTGAGCCAGGCCGAAGAGCAGGCTGCGACGTGGGAAAGCACCAGAAAACTCAAGGAACAGCATCTGTCGACGCCCTTGGGAGCCGGGCTTACAGAGGTTGACGATTCGACCTTTGCGTATGTAATTTTGAAGCGGCCGGACGAGACGCTAGATACCGCAGTCCAGGAGCGCGCGCTGAGCAAGCAAGAAGCGGGCGATGTCTTGCTCGCGCTGATCCGGGGACTGGAGGAATTGCACTCACATGGATTGGTCCACGGGTGCGTGTCGCCCGAACAGATTATCGCGATCGGCGATTCCATCAAGCTTTCCACCGAGTGTGTACGCAGGGCGGGTGCTGCGCCGGGGCTGCCGTTGCCGAGGGCGAGATACATGGCTCCGGAGAGCGTGGGCGCGAACGTGACATCTAGCGCGGAGTTGTGGTGCGTGGGTGCAACGCTGATCGAGATTCTGACGCAACAGCCTTGCGGCGCGAATTGTGCCGAGCAAGCGGCGAAGTTGCCTGCGCCGTTCGATGCTATCGCGAGCCGGTGTCTGGAGGCCGATCCCGAGGCCAGGGTCAAAGTGGGGCAGGTTGAGGCACTGTTCCGAGGGCGGAGCGCCGCGCCGGATGCAGCGAAGCCGGTTTTGGCAGCCGCCGCAGGGGCTGGAATGGGGGCTACGGCTTCGAAGCGCGGCATTCCTGTGAACACCCCGAGCGTTCCCGCAAGAAAGTACGCGCCATTAGCCCCACGTGTGCCCGATACTTCCGAGCCCAAGCTTCGTGCATGGTGGATTTATGCAGCGGCGGGCATCATTGTCGTTTTGGGATTGATTTGGCTGCTGCGGCCAAAGCACACGCCGGTTCCGGTGACCCGGCAGGTTGCATCGCGAAATGCTACTACTCCGGCACAAGGAACGGCATGGGAGTCCAAGACGGTCACGCCAGAGGATGCAAAGACGGTTTCACATCCGCAGCCCACGGCAGTTCCCAGCGCCCATCAATCTGATTTCGTCAAAGGACCGGTTTGGCGCGTGGTGCTCTACACATATGCGCGCCAAGCGGATGCAGAGAGCAAAGCGCGTTCGGTAAATGGCAAACATCCGGGACTCAGCGCCGAGGTCTTTACTCCGAGCGGCGGAAGTCCCTATTTGGTTGTGGCAGGCGGGCGCATGAGCCGCGAAGATGCGACCCGCATGCGGCAGAAGGTTCGAGCGTTGGGCCTGCCGCGGGACTCGTATATACAGAATTACCCACAATAGCCGGGCAGGGTCCCGGAACCGTGAAACAGTTTCTTCCAACTTTGTTCGTGGAGTGATATGATGGCACTTCCTTATTTTTGCGGGCTGTCTAGGCTCGGCTAGGCGACCGCTCGGACTGACTGGGTTCGGCGCAACAGAGAAATGGAGCACCAGTATGCAGGTCGGTAGCCAGTCGATGGCGACTTTGCGCCCTTTTTGCCATCCGATGAAGGTTGTCTATTCCGCTCCCGCAGTTCCGAATTATGTAAGTGTCTGCGTAAGCTACCTGAGCGAACACTGGACGAAGATTGCTGTGGCGGTCATCGGAGGCTTGCTGGCCGGCTTTTTCGCTGGAGCAGTTAGTTCCAGGGAATACACGGCGCTGAGTCAAGTTGTTTACGCGGCAGGAGTGACTACGAACCAAACCGCGCCCGCGGTACTCGAAAACACAGCGGCTCAGAGTAATGCGGCTGAGCAAGCCACGTTGCAAGAAGTGTCGCGGTTGAAAGCAGAGAACCAGCAGTTACAAGCCTTGGTGGATGAATTGCAGAAGGAACGGCCGGCTCCTCATAGCCGAAGAGCCAGGGCGCACCGCCGCCGGCGTGGCGCACACGCGTGACCGTGCAACGCTAGTTTCGAAACTCACTGTCAGATCTTCCAGGTTGAAATCCAAATACAGCAGGACTCTCGTATGAACGAATGAGGAGAGTTCCCGATGACGTTGAGATTCCTCTGGGCGCTAGCTTCGGTGGTGGCGACGGTTTTTGCGGCGCCCGCGGGCGGATGGGCTGGCACAGATACGCAAGGCATCCAACTAGAACAGAAGCTGCAGATTCCCGGAGCCACATTGAAGGCTGGCACGTACGCTTTCAGCGTAGAAGACCGGTTGCAGGACCGGGCCATCCTGCGCATCACCGCGAAGGACAATGACAAACATTATTTCCTGCTGACAGTGCCAAATGGCAAGCTGGGCTCCGCAGTGGAGAACTGATTGATATTTTTCAGGCAGGCGGGGAAGGAAGAGATTTTGAGAGGGTGGGCGTGCCCGGGGTGCTCAGCGCCGTTGGAAGTGGTCTATCCGAAGGCGGATGCCGCGAAAATTACAGGAGAGAGCGGCGATAGTGTGTTAGCGGTGGACCCGGAATATGACAAATTGCCGTCGAATTTGTCTCCAGATGACATGAAGGTGGTGACGCTTTGGCTGCTGAGGCCGCAGCGGATAGGACCGAATCACAAAGGCGAAGGTGTGTCGGCGGAGAAGTACGCGGAAGCGCGGCCGGCGGAAACTTCGCCCCGCCAAGTAGCAAGTGCCGTTGCGGCGACCGAACCCCAAACCCGAGCCGCACTGAACCAACCGCAGCCGCGAATGCCAAAAACGGCGACGAATACGTTCGCGCTTGGCTTGTGGGGACTGCTGCTGACGATCGCGGGTTTCCTGTCTTTGGTGTTGCGGCGACGGACCCGGAGTGCCAATGAAGCGAGTTAGAGGATTCGCAAGTGATCGGCCCGTGGCCCAGTGCGATCAGAGCTGGTCGTTTCTGAGATTGCAGTGGAGACGAATCGGCTTGACCGCCGTGGCGGGCGTCTTCGTTGGCTTCGCGGCGGCCGCCGGCGCTAAGGGAACGCTTGCGATGCATCAGCGAATGGAGACTCCGCCATCGGTGTTTAGTATCCGCCAGGAGAAAGCAGACGAGCTGTCGCGCCTCAAGGTACGAAATCGCCGGCTGGAGGCGCTGGTGACCGCTTTGCGGCATCGGGCAGCACAGCCTGAATAGAAAGAACATTTCATGCCGAGGCACTGGGCGGAGATAGGGCTGATCGTTGCGGGACTGTGCCTTCTGGTCACCGCCGGGTGGAGAGTGACGGAACGAGCTCTATTTCAATCACGGCCGGAAGTTGTGGAAGCGTTCCGACCCGGTCTCCGCCTTCTGGGGCGTTTGGAGATTCCTCGGCTTGGGATGGCGGTATTGGTAGTGGATGGCGCCGATGAAAACGCCCTCAGCGTGGCCGCGGGACATGTTGCCGGGACCGCGGCGCTGGGTGGGAGCGGTAATGCCGTGATTGCGGGACACCGCGACGCTGAGTTCCGAGCTCTTCGCGGCATACGGGTTGGTGATCGGCTTCGTGTAAGTGCCGATCGGACATATGTCTACGTAGTAAGGCGCATTCTCGTAGTAAGCCGGAACGACACGAGGGTGCTTGCGCCGCAAAGCGCGGCTGGGCTGACGCTAGTTACCTGCTACCCGTTCCGGTACGTCGGCGACGCCCCGGAACGGTTTATTGTCCAGGCGGAGTTAGTAGGAACGTGACGCTCGTCACTTGGAGGAAGCAGTGGCGGATCGCTTGTGGCCGGTCTTTGCGTGACCGTCGCCGGCATCAGCGGAATTTCCTTCCTTGAGCGACGGAGTACCGGACTCGCGGGTGCCAGCTTGCTTGGATTTGAATTGCTGGAAGGCCGGGGCCTCGATGAATTGCCAATCGTCGCCTTCGTTCCAGGGGCCGCGGGCGTCGGCATCACCTTCGTCGTTTTCGCCTGTCGAATCGTTGAAATACTGATCCACAAGACCGGAGGTCGGGGGGATCAGGCCCACGCTGAAACGGTCCTTGCCCATACTTTCGAGGGCAAAAGTGAACGCCTTCATATGGGTAATCTCGCGGGTCATCAGAAACTGCAGGGCATCGATGGTTCCTTGGTCGTCGGTGAAGTTGATGAGCCGCTCGTAAACGATTTTGGCGCGTGCTTCGGCGGCTATGTTGCTCCGAAGATCGACATCCAGCTCGCCTGTGACCTTGAGATAGTCGGCTGTCCAGGGATCGCCCATCGAATTGAAAAGAGAGACACCTCCGCCGCCCGCGATCGCGATCAGCGGGTCTGCTTCGGCTGCGGTTCTTTCTTTCTTTGTGGGCTTGAGGTGCATGCGAGCCAAGGTGCCCACCACCTCCAGATGGCTTAGTTCCTCAGTGCCGATATCCATCAACAGATCCTTGCGTTTCGGATCTTCGCAATTCAGACCTTGGATGGAATATTGCATCGCCGCGGCCAGCTCGCCATTGGCGCCGCCGAACTGCTCGAGAAGCATGTTTCCGAACTTTGGATCCGGCGTTCCTACATTCACGGTGTACATCAGTTTTTTTACGTGGTGATACATTGTTCTGTTCCTCAGATGGGACGCATTTGGAGTCGGCAAGCAGACAGAGAAAACCAACTAGGATAGCTCGGAAAAATACCCGGTCATTGTCGTAGAGAGAGGAGCGCCGAGGCGCTCGGTTTCCCTAGCGTGCTAGGGTAAACCAATGGCCAGGGCTACCGAAAATCTACAAGGGTCACTCGAATTGCTGATCCTGAAGACGCTCGATCAGGGGCCGAACCATGGCTTCGGAATCACACACCACATTCACAGGGCCTCGGAAGGATTGCTCGAAATCGAGGAGGGCTCGCTATATCCGGCGCTGCACAGGCTCGAAAAGGAAAAGTTGATCGCAGGGTCCTGGAAAGTCACTGAAAATGGCCGGCGCGCGCGCTTTTATGCGTTGACTGCCAGCGGCCGAAGGCGCCTCACCGAAGTGAGGAATAACTGGCGCACTGTGGCTAAAGGTGTAAAGAAAGTTCTGCACTTTGCATAAGAGTTTCGAATAAGAAGGAGAGCGAACAGGCGACCGCATGCCGATTCAAGACACAAAGGCTACATACAATCGTTTTCTTCTACTGGTTGCGGGGCTCGGGGGGCTGCTCTACGGAGTGGATGTCGGCATCATCGGCGGCGCTTTGCCTTATCTGGAAGCGACCTCCGGGCTGAACGCCGGCCAGCTCTCGATCATTGTAGCGGCCGTGCTGCTGGGCAGTGTGATCTCGACCCTATTTGCCGGGCTGCTGGCTGATTGGATGGGGCGCAAGCCGTTGATGGTGCTCAGCGGCGTTACGTTCGTCGTGAGTATTCCGATGATTGCTCTTTCGCACGGCTATGGGCCTTTGTTTTTCGGGCGGCTGTTACAGGGTGTAAGTGGGGGATTTATCGGAGTTGTCGTGCCACTCTATCTCGCAGAGTGCCTTTCGGCATCGAAACGAGGGCAGGGAACTGGCATTTTTCAGTGGCTGCTGACGCTGGGCATCGTTGCAGCGGCGCTGATTGGCATCTATTTCAGTTATCGAGTGGCGGACGTTACTAAGATGGCGGATGCGGCGACGGTGTTCGCCTTCAAAGATCTAGCCTGGCGCCGGATATTTTGGGTGTCGCTCCCGCCGGGGATCTTGTTCGTAATTGGCAGCGCTCTGGTGGCGGAATCTCCACGCTGGCTATTCCGCCGCGGGAAGAGCGAAGCAGCCTATACGGCGCTTCTCCGTTCGAGAACAACCGAACAAGCCAAGACAGAGCTGAAGGAAATGGAGGAGACCGCGTCGGCTGAAGAGGCTGCCAAATCGGCCGGCAAGAGAGTCAAGGAATCGCTCTTGCGGCGAAAGTATGTTATTCCTTTCGTGCTCGCCTGCATCATTCTATTCTGTAACACCGCGACAGGAATTAATTCTATCATCGGCTATAACACAAATATCCTTCTCGAAAGCGGGCTATCCGATGTCGCAGCGCATTGGGGTTACGTGATATTTACAGCCGTCAACTTCCTACTAACGATCGTTGGGGTCATGTTAGTAGATCGTAGAGGGCGCAAGTTCCTTCTGACGATCGGTACGGCCGGTATCATTGTTTCGCTTTCTATTACCGGTCTGCTCTTCCTGCGCACGGAGAAGCTGCACGTTGACGCGCGCGCTGCCGTCCAATCGCTGGTTAGGCCTGATCAGACCACGACGCTGCGTTTCGATTCCGCCGAGGCGGGCAAGCTATTGGCGAATGCGGGCGATGCCGGCAAGGGAATACAAACCGGCCGGGCGGCGCTGACCGTGATCTATTCATATGGAGATTTCACAGCAGCGACCAACGTTGTACGTTCGGACGATCCCGCCGCTCCGCCGATTGTAATTACCCGCGCGAGCTGCGTGCCGGGCACCAGAGTTGAAGCATTCTTCAAAAACCCATTCGCAAATCTGGATGCCGCGCGCAGCGCGCCGTTAAGAATCGACAAAGCTCTGATCAGTCCGGTACCCGGTGCGAGGCACGGTTGGCTGGTGGCTCTAAGTCTCTACGCGTTTATGGCGTTCTTCGCTATCGGCCCGGGCGTCTGTGTATGGCTGGCGCTTTCCGAGCTGATGCCGACCCGTATCCGATCGAACGGGATGAGCATCGCCTTAGTCATTAATCAAGTAGTCTCAACCACTCTGGCGGCCATATTCCTGCCGGTCGTGAGCAACTACGGCTATTCGACAATGTTCTTTATTTTCGTCAGTTTCACCGTAATCTACTTCATAACCGCGGTCTTCTTCCTGCCGGAAACGAAAGGGAAGACGCTTGAAGAGATCGAAGAGGGTTTCGAGCGGGGCGCGAACTAGCGAAAAAAAGGCGCCTCTGCGCCCTAAAGCGCCATACTTTTGTCGCCGATCATTTATTAGCGGCATGAAAATACTTTGGTTGGCCGATTCGGCGTTAGCGCCTGATCCGGCGCAGTTGCTCTCGGGCGCCCATGCGTGGCAGGTGACGCAATCACTCGGGGAAGCTCTGTTCGAGCTCGAGCAGGAGCGTGACGCCTTTGAGGCGTGCTTTGTCTGCTTGCCGCTTATCGAAGACGATGCCGGCGTTGTGGTGGAAGAAATGCTCCGGGTCAAGCGGTCTCTGCCCATCCTATGTATTCGAGATTCGGGCACGGCGGCGGAGGCCGTGCATCTGCTGCAGCTTGGCGCTTATCACTATTTCGATCGCTATCCGGAGCGGAATTCGCTTGCCGAATTCTTGGCCAAATTATCTGCGCGGCAATGCGGGCCGCCAGGGGGCCGCGGCTCGTGGCGCCAGATGGTGGTCGGAAACAGCCCGGCCATGGAGAAAGTCACCGATATGGTGGCGCTGATTGCGGGCCGGCGATCCACGGTGATTCTCTTGGGTGAGACCGGCAGTGGAAAGGAGGTGGTCGCGAGAGCGATTCACCAAGCCAGTCCGCGCGCCGGCAAACCGATGGTGGCCGTGAATTGTGCCGCGATTCCGGACAATCTGCTCGAAGCCGAATTGTTCGGACATGTAAAGGGCGCATTTACGGGTGCAACCAACGCACGCATGGGCCGATTTGAGCAGGCCGACGAAGGAACTCTGTTTCTGGATGAAATCGGCGATTTGACGCTGGACCTTCAAGCCAAGCTGCTGCGCGTGCTTCAGGAGCGCGAGTTTCAAAAAGTCGGTAGTTCGGAGACTACCCGCGTCGACGTGCGAGTGATCGCGGCGACGAATGGCGATCTGCTGGAGCGGGTGAAAAAAGGAAAATTTCGCGAAGACCTGTATTACCGGCTACATGTGGTGCCAATCAGAATTCCGCCGTTGCGAGAGCGCATGACGGACATTCCATTGCTGGTGCAGCACTTCATCAGGAAGATTTGCGACCAGGAAAAGCTTCCCCTGAAAACCGCCTCTTCTGAAGCGCTGCACCGGTTGTGCCAATACTCTTGGCCTGGCAATGTGCGGCAACTGGAAAATGCAGTCGAGATGGCGATCGTTCTCTCAGGAGATAGAACAACGCTTCTGCCGTCGGACTTCAGTCTGCCAGTGCAGGTGGCGCCGAAGCCGTTGGACATGGGCGAGCCGCACATTATCGCGCTGCCCGAGGAAGGGCTCGATTTCGAAGTAGTGATTGCGCGGATCGAGCTGAATTTGCTGGAGCAGGCGCTCGAACGCGCACGAGGGAACAAGAAACTGGCGGCTGACATGCTGCGCTTAAAACGAACTACGCTGGCGGCGAAATTGAAGAGCCTGGAGGTGCTCACTTGCGGCACTGCTAAGTAATGTGACTATCGCTAGCTAAGCTAACTAGGGCAACAATCTAGAAAGACTCACCCAGGATCTGCTATCGTGTAGCGGGCGTGACGGGCCCGGCATCACACTTTCCCAAGTACATAAACCCATGCATATCGCGGTCGTACTGGTGCTTTGTGCATTCGCCGTCTTGATTTTTTGGCCATTCATACGAAACCGTAGTTTCAATCGTCAAGATTTCGTTTCCAGTAATGACAATTCCCTCGTAGTCCTTCTCCGATCCGATGACGCCAGCAAGATATTGGGTTCCAGTTGGGTACAGGGTTACTGGAGACGCGGGAACCTGTTTCACTTTTGGTTGCTCGACTCCATCAAAGAAGATCCTCCAATCAATCCGACAATGGCTTGCTGGAATGGTCCCGAAATTCTTAATTTCCACCCGGTAATCCATATTGGTCGTTTGCTTGGTCGGGTGATCGATTCTAATCAAGTTACCCTGTCCGTCTTGCCCCACAAAAACAACTTGTACAGCGTTTGGGCCAACATACGGGCGGTTAGCAGCATTGAAGGTATCTCGCGCAATGCCGTTAGTTTCCCGAATTGCACTCCATTGCAGCGCGGCGAATATGGTGTAGAGGAGTCCGGTTACGAAGATCAGGACCGTGAAAATAGCGACTATGGCGTTAGAGTGCTTTTGGTCAATAATGAACTGCCAGAATCGGCTCACGGGCGGATCAACTCGATTCTCCCTAGGCGTAGGACTCTTTGGTTTGGTATTGGTCTCACTGGGATTGGGGCGTTGTGCATTGGCGTTCTTCTGTTTTTTGCGTCCTTCGGAAGCGGTCGGTTCAGATGGTTTCTTTACGGCGTTGCGCTGATCCTCGCTGGATGGCTGGCCGCCCTTTATGGGCTGTTCACGTTCCTTCATGGCGTTCTCGGAGTGGTGGTGCTTTGAGAACCTGTTTTAGTAAGCGTTCAAACCGCCGATACTCAGGCGGCTTTGCGGGTTTGCGCTTTCTTCTGCGTCTGCTTTGTCTGGTTTCTCGGGCATTGTCACCCCTTCACCTGCGCGTACGTTAAGTGCCTGCCAGCGATACAGCCTAGCATCTTTACGAAACGCTCGGCATCCGCGGCCTTCCGCTCGTTATAGCGAAACAACTGCTCATCGAGGTATCTGAACAAATGGAACGGCTCGACACTTACGTAAGTGCCTTTGATGGCTCTTTTCAGGAGAGACCAGAGATTCTCCAGTTTGTTAGGATGCACGTTCCCGTCAACATATGCTTCGGCATGGTCGATCACTTTGTGCTCGTACATTAACTCCTCGGGTGAGTCAACTGGATTGTTGTCCTAATTAGGCCTTCTGGGCCTTGGCGCGCTGCAGGGAAATCGGTTTTGCATAGATGTCGCGGAACGTCTTAGCCGCCTCGTTGGCCGCCCATATCTCCAGGTCCGCATCCGCTTCGGCCTGCACGAATAAGTTGACTGTGCCGTCTTTGTCCGCGACATTGATGTCTCGCACTTTCTGTGCGTGTCCACGGTCGAGCGCATCGGCAATGCGAAGCAGCGGCTCGAGACTGACGACCGCTCGTTTGGATTCCGCATCGAGGGATTGGAAAAGTGAATGCCTGGGCTGCGGCATGGATTTGCGATGAAACCGGCAGAGCGCCGCGATGGTCAAGCGCTCCTTATCGGTAAAGCCCGGCAAGTCGGAGTTGGCCACCAGGTACGCAGAGTGCTTGTGGTGACCAGTGCCGCTGACATAGTGGCCGATGTCGTGCAGATGGGCGGCGGCTTCCAGCAGCTTCCCGGCTGCGGGCGGCAGCGCGTGAACATTCTGCAGGATTTCGAACAGCCGGTGCCCGAGACAAGCGACATGCCGCGCATGCCTCAGATTGACCGCGTAGTGTTTGGCCATCGCTTCCACGACCGAGCGCTGCTCCCGCGAAAGGTGAGACAGCTCACGGCCGACGCCTCGCGCCGCCAGATCGGCGATGATGCCGTCGCGAACGCCCGCTGTGCAGTAGTAAAGGGACCGATTGTCGAAGAGTTCTAAAGCTCGAAGGAACACGGCGGTGCCGGCGGTTACGATCTCAGCGCGCCTCGGCCCGATGCCGGGGATTTTGCGGCGCGCCGCCAAGTCGCTCTCGATCAACTTTGCATAAAGTTCGCGCACCTGCGCCAGGCTTGCCCGGAGCCGGTCCGCTTCGTCGCGCTTCGCCCGCGGCACCTGGTTGGCGGCAGACACAATCGCCGCGGCGGTGGCTGAGGTCGCGACGGCGCGATCGAATTTTTCGCTCCCGTGCTGCTTGTAAAACGAGCGGAGCTTCTCTTCGATATAGCGGTCGAGGCGATGCAGTTCGTCGGGGCGCGGCGGGTCGGTCTTCAGAAAAACTTCGGTGAGGCGCACTGCGCCGAGCGGTTTCGAGACTGCATCCAGCAGTTGGCCGCCCTGGCTGATGATCAACTCCGCGCTTCCGCCGCCCACATCGATGATCAGGGTCCGTTCCTTCGGCCGGGGCCACCTCGCTTCCACTCCCAGATGAATGAGGCGCGCCTCTTCCGGACCTGAGATCACCTCCACATTCGTCTTGAGTGCCGCGCTCGTCCGCTGCAGAAACTCCTCTTGATTGCTCGCGTCCCGCACTGCACTGGTGGCCACGGCACGCACCCCGCGCACATCGAGCACGCTGTAGGCGGCATACATCCGGGCCAGTTGGGCGGACAAAAAATCCAATGCCTCGTCACTGATGCGGCCCGAGCGGAATACGCTCTCGCCCAGACGCGTAACCTGCCGTTCTTGCGCCAGGATGCGCGTCGAACTCTGGCCTACTTCGGCGGCCATCATTCGCACCGAGTTGCTGCCGATATCGACGGCGGCGTAGCGTGGCATATTCGAGTTATAACAATTGCAGCTTTCGGATCAATGAATTGCCCTGAAGAGAAGTTTTTCCCTGACCACGGGCGAGTGCATATCTGGATTTTCGATTTATCGGGAAGCGCTCGCGCGCTCGAACATTTCCGGCGCCAGCTTTCTGCGGACGAAATCGCTCGTTCCGAACGATTCTGCTTTCCTCACTTACAAACGTCGTTCGTAGTCGCGCACGGGATGCTCCGGAATATACTGGCAAGCTATCTAGGCCTGCGGCCAGCCACGCTCGAATTCTCCTACAATCAGCAGGGGAAGCCGCGGCTCGCGGATGCCGGTTGCCGTCTTCGATTCAACCTTTCGCATTCGGGAGCGCTCGGCGCCTGCGCTGTTGCGGCGGAGTGCGATCTGGGAGTCGATATCGAACATATGCGGCAGATGCCGGATTTGTTCGACATAGCCCGCCGATTCTTCAGCCCAGAGGAATGTGTGGATCTGGAGGCGGTGCCGTCTGACCAGCAAGAATTGGCTTTTTTCAACTGCTGGACGCGCAAGGAGGCCTATATCAAAGCCATGGGAGGTGGGCTTTCGATTCCGCTCGATTCGTTTTGCGTTTCGCTGGTTCCGAATGAGCCGGCGCGCTTGATTTCGAATTGCGAAAATGATGCCCATAGGTGGAATATTCAGGAATTCGATCCCGGCACAGGCTACCGGGGCGCGGTTGCATATAACGGACCTCCGCGAGATCTGATTGTCCGTAGAATAGAGGCTGAAGAGGCGGCAGGGACTTGAGAAATTTGCGAGAGACTGCGCGACGCGTCGCATTGAGCCGGCGCGAATTCCTGCACGCCGCAACAGGCGCTACCGCAGGCGCTGCCCTGTTCGGCCTTGCTCCACTCAGAGCCGCCGAGTTGCCGCGCGGAAGAAAGACCGTGGTGGTCACGTTTGGGGGCGGCGCGCGCGACGAAGAGACGTTCATGCCCGATGGGCAGGAGAACATCCCGAACCTGCTAAAGCAGCTCATTCCGCAATCCACGATCTTCACTCAAGTGGTGAATCGCGGCATTTTGGGTCATTATGTGGCCACGGCGAGTCTGGCCACCGGCGTATACGAAACGTTCAATAACTTTGCCGCGGTCGCGCCGGAGAATCCGACGGTCTTCGAATATTTCCGCCGCGACCTGAACCGGCCGGCGACGGACGCCTGGGTGGTGGCGCCGAGCAACGGCTTCAATCGCATCGGCGAGAGCGGCCATCGCGCCTACGGCCCCGGCTTTGGTGCGGGCGTCATTCTCCCGAAGCGCCTGCTCGGGACCGCGCTGTCGGCCACCGGCGAAGCGCAATATGAGCATTTACTGCGCGATAACTATGAAACTCCGCTATATACGCCGGAGATTGCAGGCGGCGAGATAGAACTGCACAAGATGGCGGAGCTGCTGAAGCTTTCGGTGGAGACATTTACAGCACACGCCCGCAACCTGGCGAGTCCCGACGAGCTGTCGGTCTATATTGCCCGGCAACTTATGCGGCAGCTTGCGCCGAGCTTGTTATGGATTACTCTGCACGATATCGACATCGCCCATTCGGGCACTTACTCGCTGTATATTGACGGCATTCAGCGCACCGACCGGTTATGCGCTGAGATCTGGAACGCAATTCAGAGCGAGCCGGAGTATGCGGGGAAGACAACCTTGTTCATCTTGCCCGATTTCGGGCGCGATTCTGACACCGACCCCGGAGGCAACGGGTTCCAGCACCATCGTACGGGCGACCCGCTATCACGTACGACCTGGATGATCGTCATGGGCCCTGGTGTGCGTGAAAACGTGGTGGTGGACCGGGCGGTGGAATCGACAGACCTGGTGCCGACCATCGGCTCTATGCTGGGCTTCTCGCCGCGCATGGCACAAGGCCGGCCGCTCCCTGAGGTTTTGTAACTGCCATGGCGCCGGGCGAGCTCAAAGCGGATCAATTCAGCGGTTATCCGCCGCAGGCGCGGCAATTGGCTCTGAGCCACATCGCGTTGTTCGAAGGCTTGCCGCTGGCGTTCCTTCCGCTGCTGCTGCGCGAGTTAATTGCGTACGATTGGCGCTTTCCCGCAGAGCGCCGGGAAATGGATAACCAGCTTGCCTATCTCGGCGCATTGTCTGCGCAGCAGTTGGCCAATGATATGGCGCCGTTTGCTACGCTGCACCTCTCCGCCGAGCTTGAGCGTCTAGATTGGGTTGCCGCGCCCGCGCAGTTCTCCGAGCAACTGACAGCACATCTCTGGGCCACGCATCAGATCGATGCCTTTCGTGCCGCGGCCATCGACTATGTGCATAAAGTAAACGCGTCGGCTGCGGCGCCTCCGCTGCCAGTCCGGCGCTTCACGGTTGCGGTCATCGGCGCGGGAGTGGATCGGGATCGATATCCGCTGTTTCGAAAGCTGCGGCCGCAGGGCGTGTACTTCACCAACGTCAATCCGAAGAATGGCTGGAACATCTTGATGGATGCGGTTACGGCGCGCGCTGCCGCGCATCCATTGCCCTTCGCGCACTGGTACATCGATGGCGCGGCGGATCAGCCGTCAAGCGCCGGGCTAACCTGCGTTTCCTACGATGCGCTAAAAAGTGTCCGCCTGGCGCTAGTAAATAAAATGCGCGCAGTGATGCAACCGGGCGGAGGAGGACCGGAGGTGTTGCGGAGCATGCTTGCCCGGATGCGCCCGGAAGATCTGGGGCTCGCCGGAACGGGCGAGGCGGCGGTGTTGACCCGTTTTCAAATCAGCATCTTGACGGAAGGTTCAGGAACTCAATTGTTCAGCACTACTTTCGTGCAGTGGTCGGCGCGTGAGGCTTTGCGCCGCGCCCAGCCCTTGACGCTTCTCGCGCGCTTTGCTCCCAGGCAGCGCGAGCAGTCGATGAAGGAATTGCTGGCCGGAATGCAGCAGCAGCCGCTTCCGGATCCGGAAGGCTCGCTCATCGATGCGGATATGGGAGCTTTTTACACCTGGATCAACCAGCAGCGGCTATCAGGCGCGGAGCAATCCGCATTCTTGGTTTGGTTTGAGAACCACAGCCAGGCGCTTGCGATTTCGCCGGCACTCGGGCGCGGCAAGACCGACGCAACCGCGATTGATTTGCGCGAGTTGACTAGGCAGTTAGCTGCGGGTTAGCGAATCCCCTGCGCCTTCAGCCAACCCGCCAGCCGATCCGGCCAACTGCTCAACTCCGGGTCGTTTTGCGCCAAACCGACGCCGTGCGGGCCATGCAAGTAGATGTGCATTTCCGCGGGCACACCGGCCTTGCGTAGGGCGAGATAGAACTCGATGCTGTTTTGAACCGGCACGACATCGTCATCGCTGGTGTGAAACAGGAATGTCGGTGGCGTTTCGCTCGTGACTTGTGTTTGGTTCGAAAGCGAAAACACTAGAGCCGGGTCGGGCTTTTCGCCCAGGAGATTATCGCGCGAACCAAGATGCACGTATGGCGCTTCCATGGTGATTACCGGGTACGCGAGGATCATGAAATCAGGACGGGAACTTGGCCGATCGATTGGATCCGCGGCGTCCCGGTCGCCCAGATCAAAGTGTGTGCCGGTAGTCGATGCCAGATGGCCGCCGGCGGAAAAACCCCAGATACCGATGCGATTCGGTCGAATGCCGAACTGCCCGGCATGTGCACGGACGTAGCGGATCGCCCGCTGCGCATCCCACAATTCGATAGGAAAGTGATATTTCGGGCCCAGACGGTACTTCAACACAAACGCGGAGATGCCCAGATGATTGAGCCACTCGGCAATTTGCCGACCTTCGTGGTCCATCGCCAAATTGTGATAGCCGCCGCCGGGGCAGACCACAACGCCCACCGGCACTTTGTTTGCATCCGAAGCCGGATATAGCGTGAGAGAAGGTTTGTCGGCGTCCGCGTTGCCTTGCGCGCCGGGTGCACCGTCCGGCCACAGAAGGATCGTTTGCGCAGCGCTTTGCCCAAAGCACGCCAAGGCGCATAATCCGGCCATCAAGAGGATCAAGGCTCGTTTGAACATGGATCGAGAGCTACTATAGCTCAGAAGCCATTCACCGATGCCTCCAAAAACTCAACTCATCAATAGACCCGGATCAGCGGGAACAATCGATGTTGCTTTGCTCGTGCTGCGAGTCTGGGCGGGTTTGCTGTTGTTTACGCAGCACGGGATTGAGAAGGTCACGCACTTTTCGCAGATGTCCGCTCATTTCCCGAACCCGCTACACATCGGACCAGTGCCGACTCTCCTGTTTTCGCTCTTGTCCGACGCCATATGTTCGCTGCTGGTGGTGATTGGCCTCGGGACGCGGTATGCGGCGCTGATAGTAGTCATCAATGTGGCTGCCGCGTTCACGTTAGTGCACCACATGAAGCTTTCACACGGCCCGGGCAACGGCGAATTGCCGTTACTCTTCTGTGGCATATTCCTCACGCTGGTCATCGCCGGAGCCGGCCGCTATAGCGTGGACGCCATCTTCTCACGAACACGCAGACCCTAGGAGTTTGTGCTTGAGCGCGCTCACGCTCTTCGGCCTGTTCGCGGTGACGGCAATGCTCGTGTGTTACGCGCTCGAGCGGCGGAGCCGATGGTTCATTCTGGCGTTTGCGGCGGCGTGCGTGCTCGGCTCAGTCTATGGATTTCTGCAAGGCGCATGGCCGTTCGGATTGGTCGAAGCGGTTTGGGCGGTGGTGGCCGCGCGGCGCTGGTGGCTGGCAACGCTCCAACCACGCTCTCGTCTGGAAGAGCCGACGCCCGGTCCTTGATATACTGAATTTTTAGGTTCAGTGGACAGGTAGCAGTGTGTCTCGGCGCAAGTTGCCGCTCCCACCCAGAAAACAACAAAGGATCTTGAATGCCAAAACGCACGTTTCAGCCTAACAATCGCCACCGGGCCAAGACCCATGGATTCCGCAAGCGCATGAAGACGGCGGACGGCCGGGCCGTACTCGCGCGGCGGCGCGCCAAGGGGCGCCACAAATTGACGGTCAGCGACGAACCGGCTGTTCGCGCCGCCAAGTAAGCGGTTCCACCGATTGTTCTGCTGTCTCCCAAATCCAAGCGGGTTCTCCGGTCGTCTGAATTCCGCACGATTTATCAAACGGGTGTCCGCATGACCAGCCGTTATTTCGCGGCCTTTTGTTTGCGCGGGGCGGATTCGGAGCCGTCGCGTTTTGGCTTCACTGTCCCAAGGGCGCTCGGCAACGCCGTTCAGCGGAATCGGCTCAAACGCCGCATGCGGGAAGCTGTTCGAAGCCAGTTCAATGCCCTTCCTACTAACTGGGCCGTGGTCTTCAACCCGCGGCGCAGCGTGCTCGACGCTCCGTTTGAAGACCTGTGCCGCGAAGTCGGCCGGATATTTGCGCGATGCAACGCATCCTGATCGTGGTCCTCAAAGGCTACAAGATTTTGATTTCGCCCCTGCTGCCCTCCGCCTGCCGTTTCTATCCCACGTGCTCCGAATACATGATGGAGGCGGTATCGAAGCATGGAGCCGCGCGCGGGGTGTGGTTGGGCTTGAAGCGGCTCGGCCGCTGCCACCCGTTTCACGCCGGCGGTTACGATCCGGTCCGTTGAACATGAGTTTGAGATTGAGCTATGTCTAATTCACCTGGGGGCGTATCGCCGCAGCCGCCTTCGTTTGAGAAGCGTCTGC
>Ga0335074_10006023_pt1 | contig 16800 bp, 9 predicted proteins | sample Lox_Sample_23_FD_206715 | JGI IMG/M metagenome (GOLD analysis project Ga0335074, IMG submission 206715) | Soil microbial communities from Loxahatchee National Wildlife Refuge, Florida, United States - Lox_Sample_2.3 | ecosystem: Environmental > Terrestrial > Soil > Wetlands | place: USA: Florida...
CTCCACGGCCGCCCGTCGCACTGTCGCTCGTGGATCATCCAGGACAACGCCGCGGGCTGCTGCGAGCGGAGCGGCCACGACTGCGCATCTGCGCCGGACTTCGCTCTATCGTCGGCATCGTTATTATGAGCGCTTCACCGCCAGTTCGTTCCTGCAGGGTGCGGTCGGCGAAGGCGACATCACGGCTGGCGAAGATCCGGTCGTGCGCCAGGCGGCGGTTGAAGCCCTGGGCGACATGAACGGCACCGCGGTCGTCATCAATCCCGCGAATGGGCGCATTCTTGCCATGGTGAACCAGAAGCTGGCGCTATCCCCGGGCGCGGAGCCTTGTTCCACCATCAAGCTGACGGTGGCGCTGGCAGCGCTCTCTGAGGGGCTGGTCAGCAGCGATACCATGGTGCAACTGCCGGGCTTCCGCATGAACATGACTCAGGCGCTGGCCAAGAGCAACAATCTCTATTTTGAAGAGCTGGGCAGGGAACTGGGCTTTGAGCGCGTTCGCCACTACGCCACGCAATTTGGCTTGGGCGAACTGGCCGGCTACAACATTGCAGGCGAGCAATTGGGCGTCTATCCCGATCAACCCATCCCCGAGTCGGAGGGTGGTGTAGGCCGCATGTGCAGCTTCGGCCAGGGAGTATCGTTGACGCCGCTGCAACTGGGCGCGTTTGTGGCGGCACTTGCCAATGGCGGCACGCTTTACTATCTGCAGCATCCAACCACGCCGGAAGAAGTTGCGGCCTTCCAGCCGAAGGTAAAACGCACGCTCGACATCGCCAAGTATGTTCCCAGCCTCGAAGACGGCATGGCCGGCGCGGTGGAATATGGAACCGCGCGCAGCCTGCGCACCAACTTCCGCGAGCTGCCCGTGTTCGGCAAGACCGGAACCTGTTCGGACAACGGAACGCGATTTGGCTGGTTCGCTTCCTATTCTCAATCGCCCCAGGGCGGCCTGGTCACGGTGTTTTTCCTCGAAGGCGGCCGGCCCACCTTCGGTCCCCGCGCCGCCGAGCTGACTGGGGAATTCTACAGAAACCTCTGGGATCAGGATTACTTCCAGGTGAAGAACCAGGAAGCCGTTTCAGGGCCCGCGGCAGCGCCCGCTCCCGCGTCGAACACGCCGCCCCAGCCTGTGCAGTGAGCGGCACGCCGGATATTCCGGATATTGTCGAGTCGGGTAAGCCGCCTTCGGGCGGCTTTTCCGTTTGAGGCGCAACCGCCGCAGGATATTCTTGCCGTGTGATGAATCAAGTGAACTGGGTGGTGGCCGGCATCGGCGACATTGCCCGCAAACGCGTCATTCCCGCCATTCAATCCGAGCCGCGAAGCAATTTGTACGGGTTTGTTACGCGGGCTCCCTCCAAAGCCGCGGCCTGGCCGGACTCGCGGATCTGGCCGTCGATTGACGATGCTCTGCGCGACGACGCAGTGAATGCGATTTACGTCGCGCTGCCGGTAGCCTTGCACGCCGAAGCAACCATCAAGGCCCTCCGCGCCGGCAAGCATGTTCTCTGCGAGAAGCCGATGGCGATGAACTTCGCGCAGGCGCAAAGCATGGCGGAGGAAGCCCGGACAAACGGCCGCCTGCTCGGGGTTTCGTATTATCGGCGGCTCTATCCCAAGTTGATACGCGCCAGACAACTGATTGCGGAGGGAGCGATCGGCAAGCCGCTGCTCGCCGAGGCCAACTGTCACGGCTGGACTGAGATCCTGGAAGGGCGCGAGTGGCTGATGAATCCGGTGCTGGCCGGCGGCGGCCCGCTTTACGACATCGCCTCGCATCGCATTGATGCCATGGCTTTTCTTTTCGGCAAGCCGCAACGCGCCACCGGCGTGCTGTCGAATACAGTCCATAAGATGCAGGTCGAAGACTCGGCGACTGTGGTGATGCAATTCGCGGGCGGCGTTCACGGCGTGGTCGACGTGCGTTGGAACTCGCACGTGCCGCGCGACCAGTTCCGGATTCTCGGCGTCGATGGCGAGATCGGGCTCGATCCGCTCAACGCGCCGGAGTTGCATGTGGCCGGCCGTGTTGAAGCCCTGCCTCCGCATGCCAATTTTCACTTTCCGGCGGTCGAAAACTTCGTCGACGCTGTGCTGGCCGGCTCGCCGGTCTTGTTGGCCTGCCCGGCAGAGCAGGCTGCGTGGACCGATTGGGTCATCGAGCAGGTGGTCGCAGCGCAACCGCCCTCGCGATGCGCATTGCAAACAAATTTCACGCCAACCTGAACCCAACAGCCGTCCGCTATCATCCGATTAAGCGAAGGGGCCCTTGCCCGCTAGTTGCCAGTAGCGGATTTGGGCACCCTGAATTCCCAGGCTGATCGCGCAGGCACTCGATGGAATTGCCCACTCATATATTGCTGACGTACGGATACCTGCTGCTCTTCGCGTGGGTGATGGTGGAGCAGTTGGGCATTCCCCTGCCGGCTACGCCTGTTCTGTTGGCAGCCGGGGCGCTTTCAGTCGATGGTCCCATCCGTTTTCCGATCGCATTTGCCGTCGGCGTCGCGGGCGCCTTGATCGCGGATAGTTTCTGGTTCCTTGTCGGGCGCAGGCATGGGCACCACGTCTTGCGCATCCTGTGCAAGCTATCCATGGAGCCGACGACCTGCGTACGCCGCACCCAGGATTCGTTTGGCCGCCGCCGGGGCGTTTTGCTCACGTTTGCCAAGTTTGTCCCGGGATTGGGCATGCTGGCGCCGCCGGTAGCCGCACAGAATGGCATGGCGTTCACCAGCTTCCTGCTTTTTGACGGCATCGGCATCAGTTTGTGGGTGGGGACGCTGCTGATGTTGGGCCGGCTCTTTGGCGACGCGCTCAAGCGCGATCCCAACCTGCTCGATTGGGCGGGCCGCTTCTCCGGCGCTCTTCTGCTCCTCGGAATCGCCGGCTTCTTCCTCGTTCGCCTCGATCGCCGCCGCAGGGTGCTCAAACAGCTTGCCGCGTCGCGCCTGGAACCGGAAGAACTGAAGCATCAGTTGGAAGCGGGCGACGAAGTGTATATTGTCGATCTCCGCCATCCCCTCGAACTGCTGGCTGACCCGTTCATGCTGCCGGGCGCCCTGCATTTCTCGCCGGAAGAGATCTCTACGCGACACCAGGAGATCCCCCGCGATCGCGACGTGGTGCTCTATTGCACCTGCCCCAGTGAGGCCACCTCGGCGAAAACTGCGATGGTGCTTCTCAAATTCGGGATCGAGCGCGTGCGGCCCTTGCGCGGCGGCTTCGATGAATGGAAGAAGCTTGGCTACCCGCTGGACGCGATTCCCCCGGTGATCCCGATGGTTGCTACGATCGAACCGGCAAATTGATGGATTACGGCTTCGCGACGAACAGAGCGGCAATGCTGGTGCCTATGGGCGAACCGATGCCGCTGCAGGGATCGGGACCGACGGCCGCGCTATAGAATCCGTTGCTGCCAACCGTTATGTCGTTGAACGCCTTCTGACTTTCCCATAGCGTGGGCGTCACGAAGCCGAGCTTGGTTCCGAATGCTGCAAACAGGCCGGCATAGAGCGGCGCGACCGCGCTTGTGCCGCCGACTATCGTTTCCGATCCGTGCACGAAGACGTTATAGCCCGTATCGGGATCGGCGTTGGCGGAAATATCGGGAACCATGCGGCCCGATCCATATTGTGTGTTGGCGGGCGCCGCGGGTGCGCCGATTTGAAAGCTTTGCACGGGAAAAATCGTGGAATATCCGCCGCCCGTTCCTTCGCCATCTGTCTCGCCAGGATTGTCATTCCATACGGTTTCATTCGTTGTAGTTTTCGTTGTGCCGCCGCAGCCCACTACATGCGGGCACGAAGCCGGGCAATCCACATTCGCCGGCGTCGAGCCGCCATCGCTTGAGTCGTTATCCCCCGACGCGGCAAACACGGCCATTCCTCCTGAAATTGCAGACTGCGCGGTCGACTCCATCTGTTGCGCCGCGGTCGTGCCCCAATCCGCCTCATCCGCGCCCCAGGAGATGCTGCACACATCGCAGCCGTCGCTGGCCGCTTTCGCAACCGCCGTGCCGATATCCTGCGACCAGTACATGCGAATGGTCGCGGCCTTCCCAGTGGCCGCGTAGTAGGCAGCGCCCGATACCTCGATATCCAGAGCAACCTCGTAGTCGTCGTCGCCCGCCGAGCCGCTCTGATTGGGTGTGTTCTGGGTTCCGTCTACCGAAACATCGGTGATCGACGGCGTCGGCTGCCCGATGGATTGGAAGAAGGAATCCATGTCGGACTGTACCCAGCCGCCGCCGAGCTCAACAATCCCAATGACTCCGCCGCCTGGCATTCCGGCGGGCCAGTCATAGGCGACGCAAAGGTCGGGGACGTTCCAGGAAGTGGCGGCTGCGGCTTTGGGATCCTTAGGCAGCCGGAAATAGGGCCGGTACAGAAGACGGGTCGCCTTCGATCGGCGGGGGTGCGCCTTGGGGGTGTGCGCCATGTAATCCTCCGATTCTCATCGAGAGCATCGCACAACAGGCGAGGCCGTGACAAAATCGCGCAGTTGTCGCTCACGCGGTCGGCCTGGCACGGCCAAATGTTCATTGCTCGATTTGCCGCCCCTGACCCCTGATCCCTGACCTCTGTTCTCTGACCCCTGTTCTCTGATCTCTTTTCTCTGCCTTACTATGGTTGTGCAACGGTACCTACCGTTCGGAGCACGTCGTTGGCCTATCAGGATCTGCGCGATTGGATCAATGTCCTGGAAAAACAGGACGAACTCAGGCGCATCAGCGAAGAGATTTCACCCGAGCTCGAAATTACTGAGATTACCGACCGGGTGTCGAAAATAGGGGCCAGGGATCGGGGATCAGGGGTCAAAAACCCAGCCAGGTACGCGCCGGGTGGTCCGGCGCTGCTGTTCGAAAACGTGAAGGGGCACCCGGGCCACAAGGTTTTGATGAACCAATTCGGAAGCGAGCGGCGCATGGCGTTGGCTCTGGGCGTGGAGCGCATCGAGCAGATCGCTGAGCGCATTCACGCCCTCGTCAATCTCAAACCGCCCACAGGCCTCTTCGACAAATTGAAGATGCTGCCGCAGCTTGGTGAACTGACCAGCGCATTTCCGAAAACGGTGGCGGGCAAAGACGCGCCGTGCAAGGAGATTGTGCGGCGCGATCACTTCGATCTGAACTTTTTTCCGATCCTGAAATGCTGGCCCCATGACGCCGGCCGCTTCATCACGCTTCCCTGCGTGCATACGCGCGATCCGCGAAGCGGCAAACGCAACATGGGCATGTACCGCATGCAGGTGTACGACGGAAGAACCACCGGCATGCACTGGCAGCGGCAGAAAGTTGCCGCCGAGCACTATCGCGAGGCGCTGCGCGCGGCGGCCCTTTGGGAGGGTGACGAGAAGAGTTCGATGTGCGCGCGTGTGGCGATGATGGCCGAGTCCGCCGGCGGCGCGGTGACCATCCCCGACGGACCGATTGGAGGATTGCCGCAAGTTTCCTTGGGAAACCTGAAAAGCTCGCGGCTTGAGGTCGCCGTCGCCATTGGCACTGATCCCGCTACGACATTTTCCGCCGTGGTCCCGGCTCCGCCCGAAGTGGAAGAGTTCCTGATCGCCGGCTTTTTGCGCGGCAAACCGGTGGAGATCGTCAAATGCGAAACTGTCGATCTTGAAGTGCCCGCGCATGCTGAGATCGTGCTGGAAGGCTACGTTGAGTTGGGCGAACTGCGCGCTGAGGGACCCTTTGGCGACCATACCGGCTTCTACACGCTCGAGGACCAGTACCCGGTCTTTCATCTCACCTGCATCACCCATCGCAAGGACCCGATCTACGCGGCAACTGTTGTGGGCAAGCCCCCGATGGAGGACGCATGGATGGGCAAAGCCGTGGAACGCATCTTTCTTCCCGCCATGAAAATGGCGATTCCCGAACTGGTGGACGTCAATTTGCCCGTCCAAGCCGTGTTTCACAACCTGATGATCGTGTCGATCAAGAAAAGCTATCCCGGACAGGCGCGCAAGGTTATGCACGCCATCTGGTCGCTGGGGCAAGCGATGTTCTCCAAGTGCATCATCGTGGTGGATGAGGATTGCGACGTGCAGAATATGAGCGAAGTAGTGTTGCGCGTGGCCAACAATATCGATCCGGAGCGGGACATTCAGTTCACTCTCGGTCCCGTGGACTCGCTCGATCACGCCTCGCGGATGCCCAATTTCGGATCGAAGATGGGCATCGATGCTACGCGCAAGTGGAAGGCTGAGGGCTTCGAGCGGCCATGGCCGGCGATGATCGATATGGATCGTGCCACCAAAGCGAAAGTGGATGCGATCTGGGAGAAACTGGGACTGTGATCTGCGCAGCCGATTATGATAGCCTCCCGTTGTGTTCCGCTGCCGATGTCGTGGGCCAATCTTGCGAGAGCTGCCGGATACAGGGAGGCGCGGCGTGCTGAGCGTCGTATTTCATGCAGTGCCAGTGAGGTTCTGTGCGATCGGTGTCTTGAGCGGCGTCTTCTGCCTGCCGATTACGGCACGGCAAACAAGCCAGCCCGCGGCCCCCGTGCCTCCGGTTCAATCCGTTCCGCCTGTCCCAACGGAACCCGTGGTTCCGGCGAACGGACCGGACCAGGCGGGCGCCGCAGCGAAAAAAGTGATCCACGATCAGGCTGAGTACAGCGCCTTTGTAGCGGCGACGAACACGCAGGATCCCAAGGAACGCGCCGAGGCATTGGAATCTTTCGCGCAGCATTACCCCAGGAGCGTTGTCGCGAATGACGCGCTGGAAGAGGCTATGGGCGATTGGCAGACCGTGGGCGACTCAGTGAAAGTGCTGGAAATTGCCAAGGAACTGCTGGCGGCGGATCAGGGAAACGTGCGGGCGCTGGCCATTGTCGTGGCTCTCGACCGCGTCAGCGCGGCACAGGGCGATCCGACGGCGCTCGATGAGTTGTGCCGCGACTCCACTGTGGGAATGCGCGAGACTTCTACATGGAAGAGGCCGTCGGGAGTCGCCGACGCCGATTTCGCAAAGCTGAAGAAGCAAATGGATGTCATCTTCAATGGAGGCGCCGGATACTGTGCGCTCGAGCAAAAGAACTATGCGCAGGCGCGCGACTGGCTTTTGAAGGTCTATCAGCTCGATGGCTCGAATCTGCAGAATGTCTTTCAACTTGCTATCGCCAATCTGGAGATGACGCCCATCGATGCCGATGGTTTTTGGTACTGCGCAAAGGCGATTGCGCTGGCGAAAATCTCATCGATTGCCGATGCCGCCCAGGGGATGGAAGGGTATTGCAAGCCTCGGTACGTGGCCTTTCACGGGAACGATCAGGGCTGGGATTCCATTTTGACGATGGGAGCTTTGCAGTCGGCAGTTCCGTCGGAATTCGACAAAGCGGTGACGCCTGCGCCGCAAATTGGCGCGCCTGCGAATCCGACGCACAACTGATATTGACGCGGTCGGCTGGCGTGCGGAGACCACTGCCATCTGCGGTGCAATCTTGCCGTGAACGTAACTGGCGTCGCAAAGAGGTTGGTCGCAGGCAAAGCAGACGCAATGAAAAGGCCGGAATGAATCACACCTCGCCCCTGTTGCTCTCGGGTAAAAATCTTTCGCTTGCGGAGATTTGCGAAGTCGCGCGCAAGGGACGCCAGGTCGAACTCGACCCGGCCGTGCTGCCCCGGGTCGAAGCGTCGCGCCAGGTCATCGAAAGAATCCTTGAGGAGGAAGGCGCGGTCTACGGCGTCAATACCGGCTTCGGCAAGCTTTCTGACGTCCGCATTCCGCGCCATCATCTTTCCGAATTGCAAGTGAATCTGGTGCGCAGCCACGCGTCCGGACTGGGCCGGCCTCTGTCTGAGCCTGAGGTTCGTACCATGCTTCTGCTGCGGGCAAACGTCCTGGCCAAGGGCTTCAGCGGCGTGCGCCGCCAAGTGATTGAGATGCTGGTGAACCTGCTCGCTCGCGCGATTCATCCTGTGGTGCCGGAAAAAGGCTCGGTGGGCGCGAGCGGCGATCTGGCGCCTTTGGCGCACCTCGCGCTGGTTCTGCTTGGCGAAGGAGAAGCGTTTTATCGAGGCGAGCGCATTTCAGGCGGCGAGGCTTTGCGGCGGGCCGGACTGGAGCTGCTGCGGCTCGAAGCCAAAGAGGGCCTCGCGCTGCTGAACGGCACGCAGGCAATGACCGCTGTGGCTTCGCTCGCGCTGAGCGATGCGTATCGTCTGGTTCGGCTCGCCGACGTTGCGGGGGCCATGTCTTTGGAGGCGCTGCGAGGCACTCCAGCGGCCTTCGACCCGCGCGTTCAGGAAGTCAGGGCGCATCGCGGGCAGGCAGCGGCGGCGCGGCATCTCACGGCATTGCTTGCGCACAGCGAGATCCGCGAATCACACCGCACCAACGACCCGCGGATTCAGGATGCCTACAGCCTGCGCTGCATGCCGCAGGTGCACGGCGCGGTGCGCGACGCGCTCGACCACGCTACTGGAATCGTGGAAATAGAAACTGGCTCCGCGACAGACAATCCGCTGGTGTTTGCCGAAGGCGGCGATGTGATTTCGGGTGGGAACTTTCACGGCGCCCCGCTCTCCTATGCGTTCGACTACGCAGCCATTGCCTTGACCGATCTCGCCGCGATCTGCGAACGCCGCATCGATCGCCTCATCAATCCCGATATCAATGAGGGATTGCCTCCATTCCTGTCGAGCGCGGCCGGCTTGTCCTCGGGCTACATGATCGCGCACGTGGCCGCCGCCGCGCTGTTGAATGAATGCAAGGTCCTGGCCCATCCGGCCAGCGTCGACAGTGTGCCCACATCGGGAGGCAAGGAAGATCACGTTTCAATGGGAATGACGGCGGCACTCAAGCTCAGGCAGATTGTCGAGAACGTGGAACAGATTCTTGCCATCGAACTGCTCTGCGCGGCACAGGGACTGGATTATCGAAAACCGCTAAGGCCCGGTAAGCGGATTGAGCAGGCACACGAGGCAATCCGCAGGATCGTTCCGCCGCTCGAAGCCGACCGGCCCCCGGCGACTGACATCGGCCGCCTGGCGCAAGCAATCCGCGAGGACGTGTTCAGCGCGGCGTCGGAGCTGTAACTGGCCGGTCGAATCTTTGCATTCGCAGTTTCTTCGGTCCTCGGCAACCAGTTCTAAAGTGTTACTTCGCGCCCCGCGATAAAAACGCGCGGACGCGCCGGCGCAGCGACAAAATAGGCCAGCTCGCGATAATCGCTGAACTCATGAATAAGAAAATCGGCCTGCTTGCCAGGCTCGAGGGAGCCAACTTCGTTGCTCATGCCGAGACTCCATGCGGCGTTGACGGTGGCCGCGGTGAGCGCCTCGGCGGGAGTGAGCGCCATATGAAGGCAGGCGAGCGAGAGGATAAAGGGCATGGAGGAGATGGGCGAAGAGCCCGGATTGAAGTCGGTGGACAGCACGATCGCCAGGCTGCGCTCGATCATCGTACGAGCCGCAGGATATTGTGTTCTTCTCAGAGCAAACACAGAGCCGGGCAGCAACACCGGTTGGACTGCTGCAGAGCGCAACGCGTCGAGGGTTGCGGAAGTAGCGGCTTCAAGATGGTCCGCGGTGCGTGCGTGCAGTTCGGCTGCCAACGCGGCTCCGGTGCCGGCGCGGAACTGCTCGGCATGGACGCGCAGCTCAAAGCCGTGGGCCCGTGCCGCGGCGAGTACGGCTCGCGCTTCTTCCACCGTAAAGGCATGATCGTCGCAGAAAGCGTCGCAGAAGCGGGCCAGCTTGAGGGCCGCAACCTCGGGTATCAGTTCCTGCGCGATCCAGCGAACGTAATCGGCGCGGCGCGCGGCGAACTCCGGCGGCACGGTGTGCGCAGCGAGAAGGGTAGGGACGATTCTCGGGCCGCAGGCGCACCGCATCGGACCTTCGGCGTTGAGCCTGGCCATCACGCGCAACATGCGCAACTCGGTCTCGCGGTCCAGCCCATAGCCAGACTTGGCTTCGGCGGTCGTTGTTCCCGTGCGCAGCATCCAGTCGCAATGGCGGCGCGACTCGGCGAGCAGATCGTCTTCGCTGGCGGCGCGGGTGGCTCGGACCGTGTTGAGAATCCCGCCGCCCGCGGCCGCGATTTCCTGATACGTGGCGCCGGCAATGCGCTGCTCGAATTCCGCGGCGCGGTTGCCGGCGAAGACGAGGTGCGTGTGCGCGTCGACAAAGCCCGGCGTGACACAACGCCTCTCCGCATCGACCAGTGCGTGGGGCAGGCCTTTGGATTTGATTTCGTGATAAGACCCAGCGGCGGCAATGCGGCCGTCTTCAATGAGAAGCGCCGCGTCGGGAATGACGCCCAGCTCGCGCATTTCAGCGCCCACGCGGGGGCGCGCCGGCCCGGCAAGCGTGACAAGCTGGCCGATGTTAACGACCGCAAACGATGGGCTCACCGTTGTTTTTCCGCCATCGGTATCGCGATGCCTCGTTCGCGCGCAGTTTGTTGTGCCGTTTCGTAGCCCGCGTCAGCATGCCGAGCTACGCCAAGTCCTGGGTCGTTGTTGAGGACGCGCTCGATCTTGCGCGACGCCAATTCGGTGCCGTCTGCGACCGTGACCTGGCCTGCATGCAGCGAGTAGCCCATGCCCACGCCGCCGCCATGATGAAAGCTCACCCAGGTGGCTCCCGATGCCGTGTTGAGCAGCGCATTCAGGATCGGCCAGTCGGCAACCGCATCCGATCCGTCGAGCATCTTCTCTGTCTCGCGATAGGGGCTGGCCACCGAGCCCGAGTCAAGATGGTCGCGGCCCATGGCGATGGGCGCCGTGATCTCTCCCTTGCGCACCAGATCGTTCATCGTCTCGCCCATCAGCGCGCGCTCGCCGTAGCCAAGCCAGCAGATGCGCGCCGGCAATCCCTGGAATGCGAAGCGGCCGCGCGCCAATTTAAGCCAGCGCGTAAGAATTTCGTTGTCGGGGAAGAGCTCGAGAGCCAGCTCGTCGGTGCGGTCGATATCTTTCGCATCGCCGGAGAGCGCGATCCAGCGAAATGGTCCCTGGCCGGTGCAAAAGAGCGGGCGAATGTATTCGGGCACGAAGCCGGGAATGAGAAACGCGTCGGCGCAGCCGGCGTCGAATGCGAAGCGGCGGATGTTGTTGCCGTAGTCGAAAGTTACCGTGCCTGCGCGCTGCAAGGCGAGCATGGCATTGACGTGAACCACCATGGTCGCCGTCGAGCGCCCTACGTATTCTTCCGGATTGTCGCGCCGCAACTTCGCTGCCTGATCGAGCGAGAATCCCTGCGGAACATAGCCATTGAGCGGATCGTGCGCGCTGGTCTGGTCGGTCACGACATCGACATGCACGCCGCGGCGCACGATCTCCGGCAGAACGTCGGCGCAATTGCCGACCAGACCAACTGAAAGCGCGCGGCCCCCGCGGCGTGCCTCTTCGCAAAGGCGCAGCGCTTCGTCGAGGTTTTCGGCAATCTGGTCGCAATAGCGCGTGGCCACGCGGCGCTCGATACGGCTGCGATCGACCTCGACAACCAGGGCCACTCCGCCGTTGAGCGTGACCGACAGCGGCTGCGCGCCGCCCATGCCACCCATGCCGCCGGTCACCACCAGCTTGCCTTTGAGAGTTCCGCCAAAATGGCGCTCTGCGAGCGATGCGAACGTTTGAAACGTGCCCTGCAGAATGCCCTGCGTGCCGATGTAGATCCAGCTTCCAGCAGTCATTTGGCCGAACATCATCAGGCCCTTGCGGTCCAGTTCGTTGAAGTGCTCCCACGTGGCCCACTTGCCCACCAGGTTGGAGTTGGCGATGAGCACGCGCGGCGCCATCTCGTGCGTCGGAAATACAGCAACCGGCTTGCCCGACTGCACCAGCAGCGTTTCGTCGTGGCCCAGCCGTTCGAGTTCGCGAACGATCGCGTGGTAGCACTCCCAGTTGCGCGCCGCTTTGCCGATGCCGCCATAAACGACAAGATCGGCGGGCCGCTCGGCATTCTCCGGATCGAGATTATTCATCAGGCAGCGCAGCGCCGCTTCCTGCTGCCAGCCTTTGCATTGCAGTTTGGTGCCGCGCGGGGCGCGAACCATGGGTGCCGCCGTGGTTGCCATGCTTCCTCCGTAGAAAGGCCACGAACTATCAAACACAGGGACTGCGTTCTCACCGAGAGGAGAACTCCGGCCGATCACGCGCCAAGTGCTGCGATCCGTTGAGGTCTTCGAACCAGATAGTAGATCAGCGCACCGATCCAGTGGGTGAAAATGATGATCAAAATCCAGATCAGCTTATCGTTGCCTCCCGAAGGTTCCTTCGTGGCGCACTCGATGATCATCAGGATCCAGAAAACCGTGGCTCCCACCGCAAGGGCCGCAAATATCACCAGGAATGCCGCTGCGATCATAGGTGGCTCCAACCAGAGTTTTGTCACAGACATTTTAGACGAAACCGCAAGGCCGGTTGCCCGAACGAGCCGCGAATCGTATCCTTCTGCCGTGCCCAACACTTTAATTGAATGTGTTCCGAACTTCTCTGAAGGACGTGATCGCGCCAAGGTCGACGCCATCGTCGACGCCATGAAAGTACCCGGTGTTTACGTGCTCGACCGGGAGATGGATGCCGATCACAATCGCTGCGTGATCACTCTTGCCGGCGATCGAGAGACCATTCAGGAGTCCGCGATTCGCGGCGTCGGCAAAGCCGCTGAACTGATCGATCTGACCAGGCACCAGGGCGCGCACCCCCGACTCGGAGCTGCCGACGTCGTTCCCTTCATTCCCATCGAAGGCGTCACCCTCGAAGACTGCGTGGCGATGGCGCGCCACGTCGGCGCCGAAATCTGGAAGCGCTACCAGGTACCGGTGTATCTCTACGAAGCGGCAGCCACAACTCCCGAGCGGCAGAATCTCGAATACATCCGCAAGGGGCAGTTTGAGGGAATTCGCGACGAAATCGCCGCCAATCCCGCACGCCGGCCGGATTTCGGCGAAGCGCGCCTGCATCCGACGGCCGGCGCCACCGTTGTCGGCGCGCGCAAGTTTCTGATCGCCTACAACGTGTACCTCAACACGCCGAATGTCGACGTCGCCAAAAGCATCGCGAAAGCTGTGCGGTTCTCTTCAGGAGGAATGCGTTTCGTAAAGGCGTCGGGTTTCCTGGTTCGCGGCCTGGCGCAGGTTTCAATGAACCTCACAGATTTCGAACAGACGCCTTTGCACCGTGTTTTTGAACTTGTGAAGCGCGAAGCGGCGCGCTATGGCGTCGTGCCCCTGTCCAGTGAAATCGTCGGTCTCATTCCCAAGCGTGCCGTGGAACAGGCCGCCGAATGGTTCCTGCAGCTGGAGAACTTCGATTCGACGTTGATTCTCGAAAATCGGCTTGCGGCAGTGCTGAGCGCAAAACTCGCCGTCGGCGGCTTGCGCACCGGCATCGAGCCCTTCATCGAGCAACTGGCCGCGCCCACTGCGGTTCCCGGCGGCGGAAGCGCTTCGGCAGCGAGCGGCGCTATGGCGGCGGGTCTGGCGTCCATGGTGGCTGCAATGTCGCGCGGCAAGAAGGCTTATGTGCAGTTTGAAAGCCGTCTCAGCGAAGCCCTTGCGCGACTTTCGGTTCTGCGCGAGGCATTGACGGCGGCCATCGACGCTGACGCCGCAGCCTACGACATGGTGAAGAAAGCATACAAGGCGGCGAAAGAGTCAGCCGCCGATGCGGCGCATCAAGTGGCCTCCGCATTGCAGCGGGCAGCCGCCGTTCCCCTCGGCGTAGCCGAAATGGCCGCTGAAGTGGAGAAGATCGCCGCAGAGTTGCAACCCATCACCAATCCCAACATGGCCTCTGACCTGACCACTGCAATCGCGTTGGCGAGCGCGGCGGCCAGCGGAGCCGTGGCCAATGTTGAGATCAATCTCGAATCAATGAACCCCGATTCGGCCGAAATGGAGACCTTTGTGAGTGAAGCGCGAAGGCGCGTTGCCGCATTGAAGGCCGGCACGGTTCCCAATCCACCAGCTTAATCGCACCCCAACCTGGTGGTTTGCGCTTGAGGTGACTTTAGAATCTGTGCGGTCGCCCAACCGGGTACCCAAGGAACATCAAATTTGCGACTTCGTGGAAATTCGTTACAGTCAGGCGTTACCGCAAGTATGAATTTTCCTCGGCAAATGCAAGAGTTCTTGACAATCCGCATTTCCTTTCAATAGGTTGTAGAAACAGGTTCCCACGACGGCTCTCTCCCCATAAGGGCCTTGAAGATTCGTCCACTTATGCGGCATGAATAGCCACGAATTCCTCGCCATTCCCCCAATGGCGAACTAAATTATCTGATTCGGCCGCTTGCAGCACTTTGCCGATCAACAGGGCCTTCGTCTCTGGCGACGAAACGATTCGCCTTCAATTCCTGAACCTCCCCTGTGTCTACTAGATTCACTGGCAACTTCGTTTCCCCGGAGATCGGATACATGACCAAGCAGTTTGCTGGTTTGGCTTCAAGAGTGCCTTGCGCAATCGTTTCGCCTTCCTCAAACAACTCCAGTGCACTCAGCTCAAGCATTCGACGCGAAGCCACGCGAAGGGTTAGTCCCTGGGGAAGAAGTGTAGCCGCGCTCGCGGCGGTCACGATGTTTTCTGCGATCGGCGCGCACGCGCAGGCGCCAAGCCTGCTGCCAAACTGGAATCAGCTATCGCCAACCAACAGCCCATCGGCGCGCTTCAGTGCGGCCATGGCGTACGACGCGCAGACCGGCCAGGTGGTCCTGTTCGGGGGACAACAGAACAACACCCAATTTTTGAACGACACATGGCTGTGGAACGGGACCAACTGGACCCAGGCAAGCCCTTTGAACAGTCCGCCAGCTCAGTCCGCTGCGGCCATGGCCTATGATGCGGCCACTCAGCAGGTGGTGCTGTTCGACGGATACGGTCCTGATGACGGCAACACGTGGGTGTGGAACGGGAGTAACTGGTCCAACACCGGCGCTTCCGGCCCCTCCCCCCGCTTCGACACGACCATGGTCTACGATGCGGCCACTCAGCAGGTGGTGCTCTTCGGTGGAACCACCAGCGGGCAAGACAGCCTCGGAGACACATGGGTGTGGAACGGATCGAGTTGGAGCAACGCGACCCCATCAAACCCCTCGAACAGCCCCTCCGCGCGTGCTGGCCAGGGCATGGCGTACGATGCGGCATTGGGCGAGGTGGTCCTCTTCGGAGGCTATACCGAAGGGGAATTTGGCAACTATCTCAGCGACACCTGGGTGTGGAATGGGAGCTCCTGGTCCAACACCGGCACTTCCGGCCCCGCCGCGCGCTGGGACTTTGGCATGGATTACGACGCGGCGACCGGCCAGGTGATAATCTTCGGAGGGAACTCCGGCGGCCCCTTTTATAACGACACGTGGGCATGGAACGGAGGCTGGTCCGAAATAAGTTCCGGGAGCCCGGGCTCACGCGAAGTCCAGAACGGCCTCGTCTACGATGCGGCACAACAACAGATGGTCTTGTTCGGAGGGTTCTCTGGCGGATTTCCAGGCGACGGCGACACATGGGAGTACGGCCCGCCGCAGAACTTCAGCAGCGTCAATGTTTGCCCTGCGTCACAGGGCAGTCCCACGCCGTGCAACAACACGCTTACGCTGACCTACAACGTTCCTTCGGGCACGACTCTCGGCACCACGCAGGTGGTGACGCAAGGCGCAGGTAATCTCGACTTTCAAGATGCGGGCAATGATTCCTGCACTGGCAACGGTGGAGGCGACACCTGCACCGTCACCGTCACCTTCACGCCACAAGCCCCCGGGTTACGCCAGGGCGCTGTAGAACTCTTCAGCAGCACCAACAGCACCACCCCTTTGGTGACAACGCTTATTTATGGCGTCGGCCAGGCGCCGGAGCTCGCCTACGGTCCTGCGACAGGAAACCAGCCCAGCGGCCTCGAGAGCGTTGTACCCGGCTTGACCAATTCTTTGTATTCAGCCAACGGCATGACGACCGATGCGTTGGGCAACCTCTACATCACGAACTATCTGATCTCGCATCAATCAAATGTGCTGAAGGTGGCGCCTGGCGGCGCCCAAGTCACAACCATTGGCGGATTCGTCACTCCGGAAGGCGTGGCGATCGATGGAGCCGGAAATCTCTATGTCGCCGACAACGGGCTCAACAATGGCGAGGTGGTCGAGCTGGCCCCCAGTTGCGCAAGCGCCGGCTGCGGGAGTGTGGTCTATAGCCAGCCGAGCAATGGATCTCCCACTGGAGTAGCGGTCGATGGATTAGGTGATGTCTTCGTTGCCGACCTTAAACAAGGGCTCATTGAGATTCCCGCAGGCTGCGGCAGCAGCACTTGCTGGGTCCCCGTGGGCAGCGGATGGAATCAGGCGAGTGCCGTGGCAGTGGATGCCTCAGGAGATCTCTTCGTCGCTGCCTCCGGAGCTCATGAGGTCGTGGAGATGCCTGCCGGTTGCACAAACAATAGTTGCCAGATCCAAATCGGCAGCAACTGGGCTTCTCCGGCAAGCGTGGCAGTCGATCCCGCGGGCGACTTGGTCGTGGCAGACTATGGGCTTAACGGTGGCTCCGGCGGGGTTGTGGAGATTCCGGCCGATTGCCTGCCAGGCAGCTGCCAGGCCCCGTTGACCAACAATGGCCAAGCAATCTTTTCATACGGCGTCACCGTCAACGCGGCTGGAGAGATTTTCATCGCCGATGATTCTAACCTTCAGATTCTTCAGGTCAACACTTCGCAGCCGCCAAAGATGGCTTTCCAGGCCACGCCCTGGGCATTGGAGAGTACAGACAGTCCGCAATCGCTCTCGCTTCTGAATGTGGGCAACCAAACCTTGGATTTCGTCGGAATATTCCCCGGCTCCGATTGGCAGCA
>Ga0335074_10006024_pt1 | contig 16799 bp, 16 predicted proteins | sample Lox_Sample_23_FD_206715 | JGI IMG/M metagenome (GOLD analysis project Ga0335074, IMG submission 206715) | Soil microbial communities from Loxahatchee National Wildlife Refuge, Florida, United States - Lox_Sample_2.3 | ecosystem: Environmental > Terrestrial > Soil > Wetlands | place: USA...
GTAATGGTGAAGGCCTACATTGACCCCGACACTTTTGCACAATGGTGCATCACCCATGGGGTGAAAATGAACGGCAATTCCCGCGCGGCTTGGGCGCAGGAGTACACGCAAGCGCTCGCCCGATCGAAAACAAGCCAGCGCCGCCCACACCACCCAAAACCCACCACCCACCACCCGCAGTAACCGCCCGGTGATACGCTAATGAAGCACCACGCGAAAGAGGAGCACTCCGGATGATCATCGGCGTTCCCAAAGAAGTGAAAGATCATGAGACGCGCGTAGGCTTGGTGCCTAGCGGCGCGACGGCCCTGCGCGAGGCGGGCCATCAGGTTTTGGTTCAATCCAGAGCGGGCGCGGGCAGCGCGCTCATCGACGAGGAATACGTCGCCGCCGGCGCGGAGATCCTGCCCACCGCGGCCGAAGTCTGGCGGCGCGCCGACCTGGTAGTCAAGGTTAAGGAGCCGCAGCCGCCAGAGTACAGTCTGATGCGCCCCGGCCTGATCCTGTTCACCTATCTGCATCTCGCGCCCTTGCCCGAATTGACCAATCACATGCTGGAAGCCAAGGTGAATGGCGTGGCTTATGAAACCATCCACGATGCCGACGGCTCCCTGCCGCTGCTCACTCCCATGAGCGAAGTGGCCGGCCGCATGTCCGTGCAGGTGGGCGCGCAATATCTGGAAGCGCCCAACGGCGGGCGCGGCGTGCTGCTCGGGGGCGTGCCGGGCGTGGCGCCCGCCAACTGCGTTATCATTGGCGGCGGCGTGGTGGGCACTAATGCCGCCAAGATCGCGCTCGGCATGGGCGCGCACGTCACTATGATCGATCGCAATCTGAACCGCCTGCGCCAGCTCGATGATATCTTCGGCGGCCAGATCGTCACGCTGGCTTCGAATGCGTGGACCATCGGCGAAGCCTTGAAGCACGCGGACCTGGTCGTGGGTGCGGTTCTGATTCCGGGCACATCGGCTCCCAAGATCGTGCGCCGCGAGATGATCGTCAACATGAAGCGCGGCGCGGTAGTGGTCGACGTGGCCATCGATCAGGGCGGCTGCTTTGAAACCTCCCACGCCACCACGCACACTGAGCCGGTTTATTATGTCGATGGCGTCCTGCATTATTGCGTCTCGAATATGCCTGCCGCCGTCCCGCATACTTCCACGTTCGCGCTCACCAATGCCACGTTCCCCTATCTTCTGGAGCTGGCCAATAAAGGGTTGGAGCGCGCCTGCACCGAGCATGCCGGCCTGCGCGAGGGCGTGAACACCTATAACGGTTATGTAACGCACGCCGGGGTGGCCGAATCGCAAGGCCGTCAATGGCGCGCATTGGCAGGTGTAGTATAGGAATTAAAGCCATGCCAGCTACTGCTCAACCGGCCGAAATTCACCCGCAGCCTCTCACCGCGTTGACGGAGGAAGAGAAGCTCTTTCAATCCACCGTGCGCCAGTTCGCGCGCGAGCAGATCGCCCCCTACGTCCGCGAAATGGACGAGGCCGGCGTGTTCCGCAAAGACATCATCCGCCAGTTTTTCGAGCTGGGCTTGATGGGCATCGAAATCCCCGAAGAATATGGCGGTGCCGGCGGCAGTTTCTTCCAATGCATTCTGGCGGTGGAAGAATTATCAGCCGTCGATCCTTCCGCGGGCGTGATCGCCGACGTGCAGAATACCATCGTAAACAACGCCATTCTGCGCTGGGCCAACGCCGCGCAAAAGAAAAAATATCTGCCGCGCCTGGCTGCCGATACGGTGGCTTCCTACGCGCTGTCCGAAGCCGGATCCGGATCGGATGCGTTCGCCATGGCCACGCGCGCCCTGGATGCGGGCGATTATTTTCTGCTCACCGGGCGCAAGCTCTGGATCACCAATGCCGCCGAATCGGGATTGTTTCTTTTGTTTGCCAACGCCGATCCCGCCGCCGGATATCGCGGCATCACCGCGTTTCTGATCGAGCGCGAGTTCCCGGGTTTCCAGGTTGGTAAAAAGGAAGACAAGCTTGGCATACGCGCATCGTCAACCTGCGAGCTGATTCTGGATAACTGCCGCGTGCCCAAAGAAAATGTCATCGGCGAAGTGGGCAAGGGATATAAAATCGCCATCGAGACACTCAACGAAGGGCGCATTGCCATCGGCTCACAGATGATCGGGCTGGCGCGCGGCGCTTTGGGACACGCCGTCGCCTATGCGCGCGAGCGCAAGCAGTTCGGCAAAGCCATTGGTGAGTTTCAAGGCGTACAATTTCAACTGGCCGTGATGGCCACTGAATTGGAAGCGGCGCGGCTGCTGGTGTACAACGCGGCACGTTTGCGCGATGCCGGAATGCCGTTTCAAACGGAAGCGGCCATGGCGAAATACTACAGTTCGGAGATCGCCGAGAAGGTGGCTTCCAAGGCCATCGAAGTACACGGCGGCGTGGGAATTACTAAGGATTATCCGGTGGAGAAGCTTTATCGGGACGCCAAGATCGGCAGGATCTATGAAGGCACCAGCAACATCCAACTATTGACGATCGCCAAGAAGCTGCTGGGCAAGTAACTAAACCTTCAATCGCGCCGGTAACGCCGGGGTTAGGGGGGAAACCGCCGCCCTCCGCCGAACGTCACTTTCGAGAGGGGAACCATGCATCGTATCACTCAAATCGCATTATTTACGGCCCTGATTCTGCCTGTCTGGGCCGATGACGCGAATCAGGCGCCGGTCACCACCGCCGCCGCAACCACGGCTGCACCCACTGTCAACCCCGACGAAATCATTCAAAAATTCGCCGCTAAAGAGAAGCAATTCGCCGAAGCACTGGAGAACTACACGTACCGTCAGACATCCAAGATTTTGGAATTGGATGATTCCGGCGAGGCCGTCGGCAAATATGAGATGACCGCCGACATGACCTTCGATGAAAATGGCAAGCGCGAGGAGCACGTGGTGTACGCTCCGGTTTCCACATTGAAGAGGCTGATCCTCACTGGGGAAGATCTGGAGGATTTGAAGAACACGCAGCCTTTCGTGCTGACCACCGATCAGTTGCCCCTGTATGACATCCATTATCTGGGGAAGCAGAACGCGGATGAGATCCCCTGCTACGTCTTTTCCGTAAAGCCCAAGAAGCTGGTCGCCCACCAGCGCTATTTCGAAGGGCAGATCTGGGTCGACGACCGCGACTTTCAGATTGTGAAAACCTACGGCAAAGGCGTCGGGAGGGCCGGCGATCAGCAATTCCCCATGTTTGAAACGCTGCGCCAACAGATCGACGGTAAGTATTGGTTTCCCACTTACACTCACGCCGACGATACCTTGCACTTCAAGGACATGGATGTACATATGCGCATGCTGGTGACTTACAAGAACTACAAGAAGTTCGAAGGTAAGTCCACGATCCACTTCGGCGATGTAGTGGATCCAAACGCACCGCCCCAGACCGAACCCAAGAAGCCCCAGTAGCCCTAGTCAGCGGGTGAGGTAAATTCCGGCCGCGCCGGGTAATCGACGATGATCGCCCGGCCATCCGTCAGTGCTTTCACCGAATGCCGCGCGTTCGCCGGCACAATGGCGACGAACCCCGGCCGCGCGATCTGCACATCGCCCTCCACGCTCAGTTCCAATTCGCCCTCGATCACTTCGTACACTTCTTCCTGCGGATGAAAATGCTCGTGGATAGCCGCGCCCCGCTGGAAATCATAATGCGCGAAGGTCATGTTAGAGGTATGAAAATAGCGTCCCAACCAGCCCGGCAGGCGCTCGAGCGCGCGCAAGCGGTTGATATCGATAAATGGCACCCCACACCCTCCCCTATGATTGTAATAGTTGCGTGACATGTTACGATCCGGTTGATGACAAAAATCACCGCGATCAGTAACGGGCCGATCCGTATTGAAGGGGAATTTACGATTCACGATCCGCAAGGGAACGCATACGGCTTGGCGGGCCGCACTACAATCTCGCTGTGCCGCTGCGGACAGTCGGCGAATAAGCCGTTTTGCGACGGCGCGCACAAGCTCACTGGGTTTCAGGATATCTGTGAGGCGCGCGAACTTCTGCCTCCCCAGCCAAAGCCCGTGATATAGAAGTCGCGCCCTTTTTGCGCGTCTTACGCCCGTAGCAGTTTATGCAGTACCGCGTGGCGCGGCGAATTCGTCTCCACATGGTCCGCGCCGGCGGCCGTGAGCATATAATCCGAGTTGTCGCCCATCTGCACGAACCCGCGGTCTCTCAGATACCAGACCGCAAACGCAATATACTCGCGTGGGAACGACATCAACCGCTCCAGTTCAAGCAGCGAAAGACCTGGATGTTCCATATCGCGGCGGCGGCGGTTATACAACAGGCACAAAACCCCCAGCCGGCGATTCTGCTCGCCCTCGATGCCGTCCACAAATTCCTTCAACTCGAAAGCCGGCAGCGGTTGGCACTCCCCCACGCGCCGCGCGGCGTCATAAGCCGCGCGCTTGCCGGGATCGGATAGAATTTCGTACGCTTCATTCAGCAGCAGGAAACGCTCGGAATCGCCGGTCTGCGGATTATCGGGATGAAAACGCGCCGCCATGATGCGATACACGCGATGGACGGTCTCCGGCTCCGCATTCTGACTGACCTGCAGGACCTCGTAGAAGTCGACCGCGTCGACCAGCGGCAACCGCACCGTGCGCTTGGTTTCTTCGGAAAACTCCAGGCCGATGAGATACCCGCTTCCGCGCCGGGTGCAGTTGCGTACGGTGGCCTTGCCGGCCAATTCATGACGCTCGGCCTGCAGGCTGACAGACGCGCCGACTGGCATTTCCTCGCTCGATTCGATGCGCATGCCGGAGTTGGATACATTCAATCCCCGGACGCGCAACGAGCGGGTCTGGCTGCGCCCGTCTTCCCACACCACGGCAAACATGGCGTTGGTAAAGCGCCGCTGCTCTTTTCGTTTTTCGGCCATGCCTATCTTTATTGAATAACGTGCTGCGGCGCATGGCGGCAAGTGCGCCGTTGGTACTTGGAGTAACTTGATCGCTGTAGTTAGTTAACCCGCGTTATCCAAAGTTAATGTGGGGCAGGCCCGTGGCCTGCGGCGGGGCCCGCGGCCCCGCCAGCCCCACTAACACGGCTACAATAAGCTGTTCTCATGCATCGATGGCGATTTTCCTTATTACTCCTTGCCGGCTGCGCGCTTTACGCCGCCGCGATTCCCCGCCCCGAATATCCGCAGCCGCAATTTGAGCGCACTCCCTGGCTCAGCCTCAACGGCTCCTGGCAATTCGAATTCGACGACGCCAATGCCGGTCTGGATGCCGCTTGGGCCGCCGGCGGCCACAGGTTCACCCGCAACATTACCGTCCCCTATTGTTTTGAGAGCCGCTTGAGCGGCATCGGCGATACTTCCTTTCACCCTTGGATCTGGTATCGCCGTTCTGTCACCTTGCCCGCCGATTGGAAGGGCCGCCGCGTGCTGCTGCACTTCGGCGCCGTGAACTACCAGTCCATGGTTTGGGTGAACGGCAAACTGGCGGGCAATCACGAAGGCGGCCAAACGCCGTTCACCTTCGACGTCACGCCGCTGCTCCAGCCCGGCGCGAACACCATCACGGTTTGGGCCCATTTTCCGCCCAAGAACCTTTACATCCCACGCGGCAAGCAATATTGGGAACCTAAATCGCGCGACATCTTCTATACCCGCTCGAGCGGGATCTGGCAGTCCGTGTGGATGGAACCAGTGGGCGGCACCTACTTCACCCGCGTGAAGATTACCCCGTCGCTCGATGGCCAAGTGCGCCTGGATTTCTCGCTGGCCCGTCCGCAGCCCGGCGTGGAGATCACCGCTGCGGCTACCTTCGGCGGAAAGCCCTCGGCATCCGCATCGGCTCACACCGACACGGTGCGCGCGCACGCCACTCTTTCGATCGAAGCCCCCAGGCTGTGGTCGCCCGGCAACCCCAATCTATATGACCTGGCCCTCGAGCTGCGCCACGGCGGCCACGTGCTCGACCGCGTGCATTCCTACTTCGGCATCCGCACGGTCAGCACGGAACATGGCCGCGTGCTGCTGAACAACAATCCAATTTTCCTGAAAATGGTGCTCGATCAAGGCTTCTGGCCCGAGAGCGTCCTCACTCCGCCTACCGACGAAGCTATCCAATACGACATCCGCATGACCAAAGAGATGGGCTTCAACGGCGCCCGTAAGCACCAAAAAGTGGAAGACCCCCGCTATCTGTATTGGGCCGATCACATGGGATTCCTGGTCTCGGGTGAGATGGCCAACGCCCAGGAATTCGACGATTCCTACGTGGCCAGATTCACCAGGGAATGGATCGATGCCGTGGAGCGCGATTACGATCACCCATCGATCATCATCTGGGCGCCCATCAACGAGAGCTGGGGCGTGCCCGACTTGCGCGATCCCGCGCAGCAGAATCACATCAAGTCGCTATACGCGCTCACGCACGCGCTCGATTCCACGCGCCTGGCTATCGACAACGAAGGCTGGGAACATACCGATATGACCGATCTGTTCGCCATTCACGATTACGCGCGGACCGGCGATCTGCTCTACGCGCGGTACAAAGACCTGGGCAAGCCGGGCGCGGGTGTGCCCGACAATCACAAAGCGGCGCTGCTTCCCGGATACCGTTACAACGGCTCGCCGGTTTCGCTCACGGAGTTTGGAGGCATCGCGTTCATTCCGCCGTGGCACCAAGTGCCCGAGGAAGCCTGGGGCTATTCGGGCGTCGAGAAGAGCGCCGATTCCGCGCTCGAACGGCTGCGCGGCTTGTACATGGCCATCGCCCGCATCCCCGGCTTTGCGGGCTTGTGCTACACGCAACTGACCGATGTGGAGCAGGAGATCAACGGCTTGATGACTTACGACCGCAAGCCCAAATTTGATGCCGCCAAGCTGCGCGAAATCAATGCGCTGGTTCACTGATTGAGCTACCTTCCTGAGTTCGCCACGGCCGGAGGAGCCGCGGGCGCCGCGTTTCTGGCCTGGGCCGTGCGCGGCCGCGCGGCATCCGTCTTCGGCCCCAATATTCATCGCGGACCCCGCCGCCTGAAAGTCATCGCGCTCACCTTCGATGACGGCCCCAGCGAATCCACGCCGCGCCTGCTGGACCTGTTGCATCAGCACCACGTGCGGGCGACCTTTTTCCAAATCGGCGCCCACGTCGCGCGCCTGCCCGATGTCACCCGCGCGGTATTCGCCGCCGGCCATGAAATCGGCAACCACAGCTACTCGCATCCGCTGTTCTGCTTTCATTCCGCGCGGTTCATCTATGGCGAATTCGCCCGTGCGCAGGACGCCATCGCCGATGCCACCGGCCGCCCGCCCGGATTGCTGCGGGCCCCCTACGGGGCGCGCTGGTTCGGCTTCCGCGCCGCCCAACGCCGCCTGGGACTCCAGGGCGTTATGTGGACCGCCATCGGTTATGATTGGAAGCTGAAGGCTGATACCATAGTAGACCGGTTGTTAAAAGGGGCGGCCAATGGCTCGATCCTGTGCCTGCACGACGGGCGCGGGATTCGGGTAAATCCGGATATCCGGGAAACCATCGCCGCCGTAGCCCGCTTGATCCCTGCCCTGCGGGATCGGGGCTACGAATTCGAAACGGTAAGTCGCTTATTATGTCCGACGAATTGATTGTGAGAGTCAGAAAAGTAATTGCCACTTCCAAGCGTATCCCCGAAGAGCGGGTGACCGTCGACAGCGCTTTCGAAGAGTTGGGAATCGATTCCATGGATGCGGTCGAGATTCTATTCGCGCTCGAAAACGAATTCGATATCAACATCCCGGACGAGGAAGTGAAGACCGTGCGCAACGTGCGGCAAATGGCGGAGGGCGTGGAGAGGTTGATCGCGGCCAAGGCGGGGGCGGGAACGCCCACGGCCCAATAGCTATGCGCCGCGTCGCTATCACCGGCCTGGGCGCCATCGCCGGACCGGGCCGCACTGCCTGCGAATTCTGGAAGACGCTGGTCGAGGGCCGTTCGGCCATCGCGCCGCTGGAATCCGTCGACACCTCGAATCTCCGTTTCCAGAACGGCTCGGAAGTACGCGGTTACACCCACGCGCCTTATTTCGAGGACCGCCGCGCGGACTTTATGGACCGCTTCGCCCAGTTCGCCGTCATCGCCGCGCGCGAAGCCGTCGCCCAAGCCGGCATCGAGTGGACCACCGAACTGCGCGAGCGCACCGCCATCATCACCGGCTCTTGCGTGGGCGGCCAATCCACGGAAGACATCGGGTTCGTGGAAGTTTACAAATTGGCCCATAACCGCGTGCACCCGCTGACCATTCCGAAGACCATGGGCAACGCGGGTGCCAGTCACATCTCGATGGAGTTTGGCATCACCGGTCCCAGTTTCACCATCTCGACGGCGTGCTCCTCGGCGGCGCATGCCATCGGCCAGGCGTTTTGGATGATCCGCTCCGGCATCGTGGATCTGGCGCTCACCGGCGGCAGCGAAGCGCCTTTCAGCTTTGGAATTCTGAAAGCCTGGGAAGCCATGCGCGTGGTTTCGCCCGATACCTGCCGCCCGTTTTCGCGCGACCGCCATGGCATGATCCTGGGCGAGGGCGCGGGCATGCTGGTGCTGGAGCCTTGGGACGCAGCCGTAGCTCGCGGCGCGCGCATCCACGCCGAGTTGGTGGGTTTCGGCATGTCGGCGGATGCCTGCCATATCACGCAGCCGTCGGCGGAAGGCGCGGCGCGCGCTATGCGCGGCGCTTTGCGCGATGCCGGAATTCAACCGGAGCAGATCGGCTACATCAACGCGCACGGCACCGCCACGGCGGCCAACGATCCTACCGAAACTTCCGCGATTCGCAGCGTTTTTGGCGCGCACGCCAACAAGCTGGCCATTAGCTCCACGAAATCGATGCACGGTCACGCGTTAGGGGCGGCGGCCGCGCTCGAAGCCGTGGCCGCGATCTTCGCCCTGCGCGAAGGAGTGCTCCCGCCGACCGCCAACTATCGTATGCCGGACGCGGAATGCGATCTCGATGTCATCCCGAATCAAGCGCGGGCGGCGCAGGTGGAGTATGTGCTGTCGAACTCGTTTGCGTTCGGCGGCTTGAATGCCGTGCTAGCCTTCAAAAAAGCGTAGGCTCCTATCTTCCAGCACCATGCGATCGTTAGCAATCCTCGCGCTATGCACGGTACTCCCGCTTCAGGCACAAACCCCCTCCGCCCCGCAATTCGAAGTCGCATCCATTAAACCGTGTAAGGCCGATCTGGGTTCTTCATCCGGAATCCGCACCCGCCCCGGCCGTCTGGACGCCTATAACGTCACTCTCAAGCGGTGCATCATAGGCGCCTATAGTCTCGGACCGCACCAAGTCCTGGGCGGTCCCGAATGGCTCGATTCCGCGCGTTTCGAAATCGCCGCCAAAGCCGATCAGCCCACAGACGACGACGCGAAGCTGATGCTGATGCTCCAAGGTCTCCTGGCTGACAGATTCAAGCTGGTAGTCCACCGTGAGACTCGGGAAATGTCCGCATTGGTGCTGGAGATCGCCAGGAATGGACCGAAGCTCGAGAAATCCGCGGGCGGCGAATCCGTCACCAACACCTCATCCGGCAATACCGGCGTCACGATTGAAGTGCGCAACACCAGCATGGATGCCTTCGCCCAAATCCTATCGCGAAAAATGGACCTGCCCGTGGTCGATCACACCGGCCTGGACGGTGTTTTCAACTTCAAACTATCGTGGACGCCTGATACCGCCAAGCCATCGGATACGGCCGGCCCTTCCATTTTCACCGCCGTGCAGGAACAACTCGGCTTGCGCCTGCACTCGATGAAAACAGCCGTTGAGATTCTGGTGATCGATCACGCGGAAAAGCCGTCTGCGAATTGACCGCTCAGACGACGCCGCAGGCTGAAGCCTGCCCCACCGTCACCAGTCCGCGTAGGGCGTGCCGTCTAACCCGGTCTTATCCGAGCCGCTTTTCACGTCCCAAATGCCGGGTTCCGTCTGATCCACGCTCTGCAGCACGTCTTCCATGATGGTGTGCCAGGTTTGATTCGATCCGGTCATCGGATCGATGGGAATGTCGCGCAAGTAACCCGCCTGCACCAGATCGTCCAGCGATTGCGGGGCCTTCTTTTTGTCGGTGGTATATTCGTCGATTACCTGCCGCAAAGTGAACAGGTTGTTCTTCAGCACGGATTCTTTAGCGCGGATGATGGCCTTCTGATATTGCGGGATGGCGATGGAGATCAGGATCACAATGATCGCCATCACGATCATCAGCTCCACCATGGTGAAGCCGGATTCGCGGCCGCGCAGGCGGCGCACGGAGCGTAATCTACCAGTCGGAATAATTGGTTCCATCGGGCGCCTTTTCCGTGGTCTTGGTATAAACATCGAAAACGTTTTGTCCGCCCCAACTGTTGGATGTGGGATCGTCCTTAGTGCTGCGCATGCCCCAATCGGTGGAATTGGTGAACGGGTCCTTGGGGATGCGCCGTAGGAAGCGGATCTTCTTATCCACCTGTCCTTGCAGCTTCACGCCTTCCACCAGAGTTTCCAGCTTGTCCGGATAATTATCGGTATCGAGCTTCTGCTGGCCGAGATAGCCGGCGTCGGCGTAGTCTTTGTATTTATCTATGGCGCTGCGTATCTCGCGCAAGTCCCAGCGCAGCTCCTTTTCGCGCTCGATGCGCACGCGCGACCGCGCCAGGGGCACGGCCATGGTGGTCAGGATCATCATGATCGAGAAGGCCACCACCAACTCGATTAGAGTTAATCCCCTCTGATTTTTGCGCCGCATATTCCTATTACCGCACATTGGCGATGATAAATCCGCGAGCCGCCGCACACTCACCTCACATTCACCGTGACCAGCGGCGAGGAATTGGAAAGCGGCTGGCCCTGCGAGTTGATGGGACTGAATGCCGGCGCGGAGACCGTGGTCGTGCCGCGCGCCAAAGTCGTGAACGACAGCGTCACCAGGATGCCGGATCCGGTGATGCCCGTGCTGCCGGGCATGCGATTCAACGTGAGATCGGCTTCGCCGGCGTCGTTCTGGATGTTCTTGGTAAAGACCGGTTTCTGGCCGTCGCTCGACATCAGATTGCCCGGCATCGCGTCGTTGAGCTTCAGCACCTTGGGATCGTACTTGATCTGCAAGGGCGCGGAGAATAGATCCGCGGCGTTGCGCACCTCCAGATTCACGGTGAAGGGTTGCCCCAACACCTGATCGATCTGGGTAGGAGTGAACACCACCGAGGTGGGCGGTGAGGGCGGCGCCGCGGCGCGCGGAGGTGCGCCGGGCGCGGGCACCGGCAAAGTCATGGCCGGACGGGCCGGTGGACCGGCGGGGGCGGGGGTGGTCACCAGCGCGGCGCCCGGCGATGGCGGCTGCATGTTAGCTTTCGGCGGCGCCGCGGGCGCTGCTTCAGGCTGTTCTTCGGGCGCGTAGTTGAGCTTCACCGTAGTGGCATTCCCCACCGCGATAGCGCGCATTTCCTCTTCGGTGTATTCCGGACGGCGCACGATATGCGGAATCAGCGCGATCAACAGTTCTTCCGCTTCTTTATCCACGGTCTTGCTGCTGAACAGCCACTTGATCACCGGAATGCTGGACAGGCCGGGAATGCCGGAGACGGTGGTCGAATCCTGTTCTTGCTTCAGGCCGCCCAGCAGGTTCACTTCGCCATCCCGCATGCGCACGTCGTGAACCACCTTTTGCTGGGCGATGATGGGTTGCGAGATGCCGCCCAGGTTCACGTAGCTCTGCACGCTGGAGATTTCCACTTCCACATGCATGGAGATGTCGCCGTTCTCATGCACCTTGGGTGTGAGATCCACGTTCACGCCGACATCGATGAAGGTGAACTGCGTATTGACCAGCGGGTTGATACCCACGCCACCCACGCCCGGCTGAAAACTGCCCGACGCGATAGGTTCCTTTTCGCCGACTTTCAGCGAGGCCTTCTGATTGTCCACGGAACGGATCTCGGGTGATTGCAGAACGCGCGTGGCGCTGTCGCTCAGCACGGCTTGCAACATGCCGGAGGGTAGCACCGTGGAAAAATCTTCCGTGTTTACCTTGCCGATGTACGCCAGCGGAATTGAAGCGGTGGTAGAAGTGGTGCCGGTCGTGCCGGTGGTGCCGGTAACGCCCGTAGTGGCCGTGGTCGCGGTGGAAGTGGCCGCGGTGGTGGTGGTGGAATTAGAGGGAGTGCTGATACTGGTGCGCGGCGCAAAATTAATGGGGATGCTCAGGCTGCTCAAGGCCGCGCCCAACGTGCGCGTCACGTCGCTCGAAACCTGCAAAACCAGCACATCCACCACCACTTCCGATTTCGGCTTATCCAGATCGTGAATGATTTTTCCCGCCAGCGCGATGCGGTCCGCCTCGCCGCGCGCGATGATGGCGTTCTGCGCGTTGTAGACGAACAGGCGCTGGATATCGGCCACGGAGCGCACCGCCGTGACAATTTCCTGCAATTCCTGCGGCGTGGTGACGTTGCTCAGGTAAAACACCTTCATCACCTGTTCTTCGTAATCGCGGCGCTTGGTAGTAGTGTCCTCGGTGACGAAGATGGTATTCGCGGATAGAGGCTTCCAGAAGGTCTTGGTGATGATGGCCAGATAGTCGAGGGCCTCGTTGAGCGTGGCGCCGTTCAGCTCGATGGATTGTTTTTTGGTTTCGTTCTTCCAATCGGAATCGAACAGGACATTGATGCCCGCCAGCTTGCCCACCGTCTCATAGAGAACCTTGTAAGGCTGGTTGTTCATCTTCAGGTTGATGGGCTGCGGGTTGAGCGGTTTCAACTCGGGCACCGGCAACATGGAATCGATTTTCTGCTCCAGCTCGCGCTTGCCCAACTCTTCGGGAGTCAGGGTGCGGGTTTCCGAATCAGGGCCTTTTTTTTTCTCCCGCTCGATCATTTCCGCCGTAGTATGGATTTCCTGCTCGGCGATGCTCGACGACGGATCGGTGCCATAAGCCTTTTCGAACTGCAGCAGCGCCTCGGCCAGTTTGCCTTCCTTGCGCAACTTCAGCCCCTGCTGGACGTGTGCCGATCCGGCCTGAAAGCGGGCTTGATCGACTTCGAGCTGATACCCCGGATCGCTGGGGTCTTCCGCCATCGCTTTTTCGTAGAAATCGAGAGCTCCGTCCCAATCCTTCAAAGCTTCGCGCGCCTTGCCCTGCGCGACATATTTATCGCCCTTGCGGGTTCGGGCAACCGCCGGAACCGTCAGGCTGGCCAGCCATGCAACGGCTACTGAGAATAGTGCTATGTTTTTGAAAATAATATGGCTTAGGCGAGTTTCGGGCATGCGAAACGGCATATGGTAAGATTAGAAGGCAACCGGGTGCTCCAGGCTACTTCAACTGGATGACGCTGCGGGGCTACCCAGCGTTGAGAGCAAATGTGGCCGCTAAAGACTCCGATTTCAAGATTTTGAGCGACAACCGCGCGGCCCGCCACAACTATTTTCTGATGGATCGCTTCGAAGCCGGCATGGTCCTCACCGGCACCGAGGTGAAAGCGGCCCGCGAGGGCAAAATTCAGCTCAAAGAGGCCTACGCCGCGATCGAAAAAAACGAGGCTTGGCTGGTGAACGCGCACATCAGCCAGTACGCCTATGGCAATCGCGAGAATCATCCGCCGGTGCACAATCGCAAGCTGCTTTTGCATCGCAAGGAGATTGATAAGCTGATCGGGAAGACGCGCGAAAAGGGCCTGTCGCTGATTCCGACCAAGGTGTATTTGAAGAACGGGCGGATTAAATGCGAAGTCGCGCTGGCGCGCGGCAAGAAGCTGCACGATAAACGCGAAACCGAGCGCGCCAAGACGGCCGAAGCCGAAGCACGCGCGGCGGTGCGGGCCAGTAAAGCACGCAGTTAGGGGACGCCCCACGACAGGCCACACAGAACGATGGCCTGTCCCACCTGGACTGTTGAAGATTGGTATTAGAAGGAGAGAAAGGAGGAAATCAATGCAAGTTACTCTTGCACGCCAGCCCATCGAACACGTTGCAGCCGATGCATTGATCGTCGTGGTATTTCAGGATACCCGGCCGGACCGTTTTGGATTGGGCGAGTTATACGACGCGGGAGAAGTCACCGGCAAACCATTTGAGATGACCCTGCTGCACCATGTGCCCGGCGTGCGCGCCAAGCGCGTGTTGGCAGTGGGCGCCGGCAAACCCGCGAAATTCAACCCTTACGAGTTGCGGCGCGCCATAGGCGCGGCTGTGCGGCACCTGAAATCCAAGTCCGTGAAGCAGGCGGCCGTCTGGCTCGAGGGCCCGCACGCGGATTCCGAATTCGTGGCCGCTGCCGCAGAAGGGGCCATCCTGGGCGATTGGGAATCCAGCCGGTATAAGTCGGATCAGAAAGACGTCAAGAGCCTGGAGAGTTTCACGGTTGCCGTTCCGGACGGCCCGCCGCATCTGGATGCCGCTTTGGATCGCGGTCGCATCATGGGCGAAGCCCAGAACTTCTCGCGCGACATGGCCAATGAGCCGGCCAATCGCCTGACGCCCCTGGGTCTCGCCGAACACGCCCGCCGCATGGCTGAAGAATTCGGATTGGAATACGAAGCATTGGATCGTGAGCGCATGCAACAGCTCGGCATGGGCAGCTTGTTGGGCGTCGCCATCGGCAGCGCCGAACCGCCTGTGCTGATCGTGCTGAGATATAAGCCGGCGGGCGAGACGGGCTCTTCGGCACACCTGGGACTGGTGGGTAAGGGCGTCACCTTCGATACCGGGGGTATCTCGATCAAGGCAGCCGACGGCATGGAAAAGATGAAGTACGATATGTCGGGCGGCGCCGCCATGATCGGGGCGATGCGCGCGCTGGCGCAGTTGAAGCCCGCCATTCCGGTGACGGCTCTGATTCCGGCCGTCGAGAATATGCCGGGCAGCCGCGCGCAACGTCCCGGCGATATTGTGACATCTTACTCCGGCAAGACTGTCGAAGTGATTAACACGGATGCCGAAGGCCGGCTGATCTTAATAGATGCCATTACTTATGCGCAGAAGTTAGGTTGCACCCACTTAGTCGATGCGGCCACACTTACCGGCGCGATTGTAGTGGCTTTGGGTCATATCAACGTCGGCTTGTTTTCGAATGACGACGCGCTACGCGAGCGCGTGATGCTGGCCGCCCGCGCCGAAGGTGAAAAGATGTGGCACATGCCGCTCGAAGACGATTACAAGGATTATCTGAAAAGCGTCTTCGCCGATATTCCGAATGTGGGTGGACGTTACGGCGGCGCGGTGACCGCGGCCATGTTCATCAAGGAGTTCGCCGATCCCACGCCATGGGTGCACCTGGATATCGCAGGCACCGCGTGGCTGGACGATGCCAAGCCGTTTATGGCCAAGGGTCCCACGGGCGTGCCGCTGCGCACCATGGTCCGGTTGGCCATGGATTGGCAGCAATAGCGGGCTCAGCCCCGCCAGGCCTGGTCACTTTTCGCAAAGTGGAATTCCGGTCGAACTAAGGAGGGCACTATGCCAGGCTGTCCAGAACGGCCGTAAAGAGCTTCTCACAATTCGGAGCGGCCTTGCGCACTGCCTCAGGCCGCAAGAGTTCCAGCAGAGCCGGGGCGTGCTTAGTCTTATGGTAGCGGCCCTTCGGCGTGTCCTGAGTCGCGGCGTTGAGGCCATCTAATAGGTCCTGTTTGGGGATTTCTTCCACCTTAGGATTGGCTTTGAGCGCTCCTTTGCGAAATCCCGCGCCGTAATAGCTTCCGAGGGCGTCCTTATCCGCGTGGAACCAGGCTTCCATCATCTGGACCATCCAGAAGATGGAATCCGCATGAGACGCAGGCCAGCCCTGCCTCGCGCAAATCTCACGCGAGAGATCCGGCTGATACGGCCTCTCGCTATCGCGCAGCAGGATGTTCCAGGCCGCCGGATGTTTCTTCAGCGCGATTGCGAAATCGCGTTCCGGATTGCCGCCTGTGGCGATCAACTCCCAACGGCAGCGCTTGTCCGCAGCGCGCTCCTTAAGCTCGGCGAAGAAGGCCGCAAAACCAGGTTTCAGACGCTTGTCGCCTTCGAAATAGATCCGGATTTCCGAAGGCATCTACCACCGGCCCCCACCGATTTCGCCCTTGCGCCAAAGCTCGCCCAGCGTGTAGTGCTCCAGCCATGCGTCCAGATCGCCGGAAGAGAGACGCTTAAACTGAGTTCCATTGTCGAAGTCGCGCTCGCAAACCAACACGGATTCGGGTCGATCCGTAAGCGCGTCGACTAATGCTTCAGAGTGCGTGGTAATGACCAATTGGGTCCGCTCCGAAGCTTCCACCAGCACCTCGGCCACCAGGCGCATGGCATCGGGGTGAAGCCCCAGCTCGGGTTCTTCAATGCAGATCAACGGCGCGGGATTTGGATGAAACAGAATTGCCAGCAGGCAGAGGAATTTCAGGGTGCCGTCAGACATGCGGAGTCCGGACAGCATCTCGGTAAGTCCGGACTCCCTCAAATAGGGCCGCGCGAGACCTTCTCCCAGCCTCACCTTGAAGCCCTCGAAGCGCTCGCAAAATCGCTTCAGATAGTCCCCGATGCGATCATTCAGGCCCAGAAAATCCAGTTCGCTCAGCACCATCACCAGATTATCGGCGCCATCTGAAAGAAAATCCCTTCGAGCTTCGGCCGAGACGCCCGACCGTGCCTGCGATCTTGGCCCGGTCCGAAACTCTCGATAGATTCCGATCCGCTCGAAGAACTGCCCAACTGCCGTTATGGGCGTGGGATCGCCGGGAATTTTGACGCGCGCGAATACGGACTCTTTGGGCGAGATGGCCGTAGCGGCCATGCCCTTGGTCAGCTCGGAAACTTGGGGACCGAA
>Ga0335074_10006025_pt1 | contig 16799 bp, 15 predicted proteins | sample Lox_Sample_23_FD_206715 | JGI IMG/M metagenome (GOLD analysis project Ga0335074, IMG submission 206715) | Soil microbial communities from Loxahatchee National Wildlife Refuge, Florida, United States - Lox_Sample_2.3 | ecosystem: Environmental > Terrestrial > Soil > Wetlands | place: USA...
TGGACGGCCACCACTTCGTCACGGGCGGACAGTTGGATCAGCGGCCGTTCGGCGTTCAACGCCGCATTCTTCGACCGATAGGCGAAGGGCACCGGTGTTCGCGCGAGTATCTCGAATGCGCTCGGATCCTCCCGCCGCAGCTGCTCGGCGATCGCGAACCCATCGGCGAAGAGGCTCTCGCCCCCATCCGGCGAAGCGACCAGTACGTGCAGCGCCTGAAAACCCGGCACCGGGTCGCGGTAGGGATTGTCGGTATGAAGTCCCAATCCCAGATCCGAGTATGCGAGGTTCTCGGGTTCAGGCACCGCGCGCACGTCGAACAGCAGTCCGTAGTTGGTCTCGGCCACCTGGCCCACTGGCGCCATGGCCGTGAGTATGGACCCTGGCTCGGTTGGCACTTCCGTGAGGAAGGCCAGGCCCTCGGTGACGAGGCGCGTAAGCCAACTCGCACCGATTCCGCTGTCCTCGCGCAACGCGGCGCTTGGCGCCCAAGTGAAATCGCGAGTCGCATCGAGCCGCTCGCCCTCCGGCCAGAGTCGCGGCCGCGGCCCGAGCCGCGCACCCGACATCGCCGCCGCCTGCGCGGTGAGCCAATCCAGATCGAACAACGCGCCCCCCGCCTCATGTTCCCACTCGATCCGAACGCACGCCTGCTGCAGCACGGCGCGTCGGATCCTGGGGGCCGCGGGCAGATCCGCGGCATCGATGAGGCGCTGACCGTTTCGCGGGTCGCGATCCTCGCGCCGATTGTCGCGAAGCCAGACACTCGCGAGCTCGACTCGTCCCCCGTCCGCCCATTGCAGCGTCAACACCGACGGTGTCCAGTCAATCTGTCTGATTGCCCCCGACGCGTTCATCGCATGGTCCCTCTCGTTCATGGTCCCGCTCCCGCATCCGCCGTGCGTCCGGCGGCTACCGCGCGCAGCTCCATGCCGTACAGCGCCCCCGCACCGACCGCGCCGACGGCGCCGATGACCGCAAGCGTCGCGAACACGCCCCGCCAGCCAAATGTCACGGCGAGCTTCGCGCCGCCGACGCCGGCGAAGACCGCGCCGATGTAGCCCACGCCGTCGATGATACCCGAGGCGACAGCGCCCGCGGCTTTGCCGCCGAAGTCGAGCGCCATGGCGCCCCCCAGATAGGCGTACGGCCCGAGCAGGCAGAAGCCGACGACGCCGATCAGGGCGATCGGCAGCGTCGGGTCAGTGCCGCGGTGAATCAAGGTCAGAAGAAACAGGGTGAGGGCCGTCGCCGTCAAGCCGAGGAACAGCACCAGCGGTCGGCCGTTGGACCCGAGCCGATCGCCGAACCAGCCCGTCAGCAGCACCGAGATCGCCCCGACCCCAGGGAAAATCGCACTCAGACCGGCGGCGCTGCTCATGCTGAGGTGGACAAAATCCCTCATGTATACCGGCGTCCAATCGTTGAAGGTCTCGCGCACGATCGTGCAGACGAGCGACAGCACGCACACCATCAGGAAGGCCGGACTGCGCAACAGCGGCCCGAGACGCTCCCTGATGCTGATGGGCGGCGCTTTCGAATGCGCGAACACGTTGAGGGGATTCGCGATGGTGTCCTCGTACCCGGCCGCGACCCTTGATTCGCGCAACAGCGCGAAATTGGCAATGAACATCGCCCCGCTGACCGCCGCCGCGAGTACGAACAGACCTCGCCAACCGTATCCGTCCGCGATGAGCCGTCCCATCCATTCGCGCGCACCCGCATCGCCGATCAAGTAACTCAAGCTCAGGACTCCGATGATCGCGCCGTGGGAGGAATAATCGAACCAACGCGAGGAAATCTTGATGAGCCCGGCCCACGCGCCCGATTGCACCAGTCGATTGAGGAACCAGGAGAGCGTGAAGAGCGGCAACGCGCCGGAGAAGGCAAAGAGGAGCGTGCACAGGGTCGCGCCGGCGAGACCCATGAGGAAATTCACGCGACCGCCCCAATAGTCCCCGAGCCCGCCGATGATGGGCTTGCCGAGCGCGTAGGCGAGAATGCCGAGCGAGGTGAGCGCGCCGATGCGCACCAGCGCGGCATCGTACGAGAGGCCGTGCCGGGCGAGCTCCCTCGCGAGCAGCGGCGTGGCGACCGCAAGATCGCTGCGGCAGAAGTAAAGCGAGGCGTAGCCGCCAAAGAGCAGCGAGATGACGATCCCCTGCCTGACCCCGAGCTTGCACTCGCCCCGCGGCGCGGATGGGGCTCGCATCATGCGCGCTCACGCTCCATGCCGCGAAATTCGACGAAGGATGTGAGCCGCTGCCAGAGAAAATCGCCGTACTTGAACGGGGCAAACAGGTCGGGCCGATCCAAACTCAAGGGTGCGATGCTCGCATCGGCTCGGGCTTCGTAGAAAAACGGAATGGCGAAGCGCTCGCGCCCGGAGCCGAGCACCCGGTGCTCGGTCGCGCGGATCCGCCCCGCCGACCACTGTTCGAGCACCTGGCCGAAATTGACCACGAGCGTGCCTTCGAGCGGCGGCACATCGACCCATTGGCCGGTGCGTGAGCGCGCCTGAAGCCCGGGAACATCGTCCTGCGCGAGCAGCGTGACGAAGCCCGAATCGGTATGCGGCGCGCCGATGAGATAACGTCGCGTCCCAGCGGTTTGCACCCAGACCGCGGGATCCTTGACCGTCGCGAGCTCGACGGTGTCCCGGCGGGGATATCGGATCAGCCGCAGCGTCGACAGGCCGTCGCGAAATTCCTCGTCGAAATAGTCCGGGCGCAGGCCGAGGCCGCGCGCGAGCGAGCGCATCAACGCCTCGGCCACTCGCGAGGCGGCCCGATAGTAGGCGCTCACCGCCCCTCGCCAGCCGGGCAAGCGCGCCTCATCGGGCAACGGACTCGCCTCGCGCAGCGGATCGCCCGCCACCGTGGCGCCCGCGCCGCGGACGAGGTCGCCACCGAGGTCGATGCCCTCCTTGGCGGTGGGATTGCCGGGCTGCACGGGGAACCAGCCACGGTAGACGTTGCGGTTTTCCGGTGCGAACTTGCGCCGGTACAGGCGGCGCTTCTCGGCCTCATCCAGGGTGAATATGGCGAGCAGACGCGCTCGCTCGGCCGGATCGAGCGCCGCCCCGCGCGGCAGTCCACGGATGGAAAGGAAACCGATGTCTCGGGCTGCCGCCAACAGCGCCTCGTCGGTGGCACGCGACGCCGTCGATTCGGTCTCGAACAGCGGCGCTATGTCGACTACCGGAATGCCGGGCGTCCCCTCCGCGCTCATCTGGTCCGCCTAACCTTCAGCCCCAGCCGTCGCCGCAAGTCTCTCATCCGCCAACACGCCGCGCGCTGCGCGGTAGTAATGCCAAGCCGCCCAGAAGCCGGTGGGCACGAGACACAGCATCGCGAGCCGCAGCGATTCCGCGTCCGGAACGTGCTGCGGCGCAAACCAGTCGCTGAGGAATCCCACCATCTGCGGAGCGATGATGAGATTGCAGACGTTGGCGAGGAACAGCAGCGTGGCGCAGTACATGGCGCGCATCTTCGGCGGTGCGAGATTGTTGAGGATCCCGAAACCCGGACCGAGGTAGATGTAGATGGACGGGATGAAGAGCCAGAAAAGCCCCTTCGTGAGCGCCAGCGAGTGCGTCGAGTAGATGATCGCCGTCACCACCGTGGCAAGACCGATGTTGAGAGTGAGAAGGCGCAAGACACGCGGCTCGTCGGAGAACCAGCGCCGGGACAGCAGCCACGTGCTCGCGAGCATCGCGGCGCTGCCGCCGATCAGATGGATGGGGCCGAGAATGCCCCCGGCCTGATCGACATTGAGTGAGTAGCTGCGCATCAGGAACGCCGGGGTCCACCACATGAGGCCCCAACCCCAGAGCGCGGTCAATGACTGAGCGACGATGAAGTGCACGGCCGAGCGCTGCCGCGACAGGAAGCGCATCGTCTCGAGGAAGGACGGCGTCCGGCTGCGATCCTCGCACTCATCGAGGCACCCACGCCGGGGCTCGCGGATGCTGAGCAGGACGAGAAGTCCGGCGAGCACACCGGGTATCCCGAGCGCGAGGAACATCGCACGCCACCCCAGCCGGTAGGCGATGAAGCCCGCGACCTGGGAGCCGAGCCAGGCGCCGATCGGCGCTCCCAGGGAGAAGACCGACAGCGCCATGGGACGGCGCGATGGCGGAAAGTAATCCGACAGCAGGGAATTGGCGCCGGGAGTGCCGCCGGCTTCGCCGACCCCTACGCCGATTCGCGCCCAAAGAAGTTGCCAGTACGAGCGGGCGAGACCCGTGGCCACGGTCAACGCCGACCAGGCGATGAGGCAGAGGCCGATGATCTTGCGGCGGCTGCGGCGGTCGATGAGCGCGGACAGCGGAAAGCCGAAAGTCACGTAGAAAATGGCGAGCGAGACGCCGGTGAGGAACGCGATGTTGGCATCCGAGAGATGCAGCTCCCGCCGGATCGGCTCGAGCACGGTCGAGATGGAGTAGCGATCGGAGATGCTCAGCGTGTACACGAGGCACATCATGATCGCGACGTACCAGCGCTCCGCGAGCGAAGCGGTCTGCGCGGGCGCGGTCTGCACGGGCGCGGTCTGCACGGGCGCGATCTGCTCGCGCGGCGCGAGCGTCCCGGTCGGGCCCGGCAGCTCAGTCAAGCGGCGCCTGCTTGCCAGCTCCGCGGACCTCGCACCTCGAGCTTCCTGCTGAGCGTGCGATAGAGGCTCTTGGGACCGTCAAGATCGATATAACACCCCTGCAGATGCCGATGGCCTTCGTTGGGGTCATAAGCCGTGCGCCCATGGAGCACGCGGCTGTTGTTGAACATCATGAGCTCGCCCGCCCTGAGCGGAAATCTCAGCTCGAAACGCGCATCGGCGAAAAGCTCGCTCAATCTGCGGCGCGCCCGCTGAAACCGTCGGGTGGTAGCGGCATCGAGCAGCGGCAGATAATCGAGCCTCGGGCTGTAGTGCACCCCGCTCATCCGACCCCCGGCGTCGCGCTGCACGATCGTCCGGTGCTCGATTAGCTCCTCGTTGGAATCGATGAACCGGAAGCGCACCGGTATCGAGGCGAGCAGCTCGAGTCCTTCCGGATCCTCCTCCTGCAACGCTTCGGCGACCGAGAGGCTGTCGACCAAGGTCGATAGTCCCCCCGTGGTCTCATTCACCAGGCAATGCAGAAGCTGAACGCCGGGCACGGGCTCGCGGTATGGATTGTCGGTGTGAGCGCCGAGGGGCACGGGTCTATAAGCCAGATCGTTCGAGCCCGGTCGCGAATAGACCTCGAAATGCCGCCCGAAGTTCGTCTCCCGCACGTAGCCGAAGCGACTCGCCACCTGGAGAATGCACTTTGGATCTGTAGCGAGGTGTTGGATGATGACGAGACCATGGGTCAAGAGCCTCTCGACCGCACTCAGGCGTGCCTCGTCGCGATCGAGATCGCGCCCATCGACGCTGACCGTCGCGAGCGAGAGATTCGCGCGCCACGGAATCTGCGGCGGCAGACCGTTGCCGCGTCCGAGCTCATCCGCGAGCCGGGTCAGGTCGTAGTCGCCCGAATACCCGTCGCTGAAGGTGAGCCGCGCGCGGTTTTGGCCGGCGCTCGCGACTCGCACGAGCGTCAGATCATCGGACAGGCGGTGGGGATCGAACAGGCGCTGCTCGGTGTGCGGGTCGAGACTCATCGGATCCTGGCACCGCTCGCGGAGCCAGAGCGCCGGCAACTCGACGATGTGGGTCCCGGTTTGGGCAAGGACTCGCGGTGGATCGGTTTCGAGTCTGAAACGCATTTCATTCATCACACACCTCGCATGCGCGGGCGGCCCGGGGAGGCCGCCGCTCAACGGATGCCGCGCGATGGCGGGGCATCGCGGCGGCGAGTCCGCAGAATCTTCTCGGGCGGGAGGATGTTCGCGCTCGCGAGTTTCTCCGCGCGCTCGGCATCACCGGCGCAGATGCTCTCCACGAGCTCGCGGTGGGACTCGCAGATCTCCCGCGCATCCACCTCGCGATTCGAGAGGGCAATGTACACTCGGAACTGATTTTCCACGCGCAGGTAGTGCTGCAGCAGCCGCTCGTGTCCGGAAAGACGGATAATGAGTTTGTGCAGCTCGCGGTCCAAGCGGTCCGCTCTCTCGTGATCCTGCGACTCGGCCGCGGCCAGCAGTTGCGCGAATGCCGCGCGCAGCTGGCGCGTACCGGGTCCATCGATTCTCGAAGCGGCGAGGCGGGTGCCGAGACTTTCCAGCGCCCCCCGCAGCGTGTAGAGCTCCCAGAGGTCGTGCTCGCTCAGATCGATCACCTGGTAGCCCGTGTAGGGGACGTGACAGACGAGACCCTCCTCGATCAGACGCCGCAACGCCGAACGGATCGTGCCGCGTGACAAGCCGCATCGCTCGGCGATGGCCGTCTCGAGCAACCGCTCGCCGGCTCTCAGGTCGCCACCGACGATTTGTCGGCGCAGCAGGTCGGTTGCCTGCGCTTCGAGGCTCTGTCGGTTGATCGTCTCGGTCAAACGTAGCGCGTCCTGGATGGAACGACTTCCTCGCCGGGTACCTCGGGTTCCAGATCGACGAGTTGTGCGGGAAATCCGGGTGCGCGCACCTGGATGCCGCAATCCTCCTCCAGCCGCTGAATGATTCGTGGCGAGAGAGCCCGCTCGCCGTATCGTGAGCGGGTGTCGCGAAACATCTGCGTCACGGTGTCGGCCACCTCCGTCGGTACCCGGTGCTCGCGCGCCAGATCGAGAAAAAGACCGATGTCCTTCAGCGCCAGGTCGACCGTGAAGTTGATGTCGTAACTGCCGTTCAGGATCACCTGGCTTTCGGTTTCGTGCACGAAGGAATTGCCGGATGACGCCTTGATCGCCTCATAGGTCGTTTTGGGATCCATGCCTGCTTTGAGCGCGACCGTCCAGGCTTCACTCAGAGCAGCCAGATGGACGAAAGCGAGATAGTTGGTGATGACCTTCAGAACCGATGCGCTGCCGAGCGGCCCGATGTGAATGATTCTGCGACCCATGATGCGCAGTACCGGCAGGGCCCGCTCGAACGCCGTCCGCTCGCCACCGACGAAGATCGAGATGTTTCCGGTCGCCGCGCGATGGCAGCCGCCGGAGACCGGCGCATCGAGCGCTTGCGCCCCGGTCTGCAAGACCCGCTCACCCAATCGCCGCACTTCCGCCTCCTCGGTCGTGCTCATTTCCAGCCAGAGCTTCCCGGGCGAAAGGCCTGCAAGAACTCCCTCGCGCTGCTCGAGGACTTGCGCGCTGATGACCGGGGACGGCAGGCAGGTGATGATGAGATCCGAGCGCAGCGCGAGCTCTTTAGGCGTGGACGCCCATTGCGCGCCGCGATCGAGCAGCGGCTTCGCCGCGGTTTCGTTGCGGTCGTGGACAATCAGCTCGCAGCCGTTGCGCTGTAGCGTGCCCGCGAGTTTGGAGCCGAGGTTCCCGAGTCCGATGAAACCGATGATCATGCCGTGCGCCTGGTGTGCTCGCCCACGATGGTCGGATCGAAAGCCCGGCGAGAGAAGATCCTGCGCACGCGCGGCTCGAAATGCTCGAGCGGCGGCGTCGGGTAGTCCGGGTCGAAAGCGGCCTGGTCCCATCTTTCGCAGAAGCGGACACAGCTCTGGTAATGAGGGTGATCGCGGTACGCCGCGCGCAGCTCCGGATCGTCGCCGAGGAAATGGGCGTAATAGACCTTTTGAAAGAGTCCGTGATGCTCGATCACCCAGGTCACCTCGGCTCTGACATAGGGTCGAATGATCTCGGCGGCATAGTTGGAGTGATTTTCCGGCGCGAGACTGTCGCCCAAATCATGGATGAGCGCGCCGACGATCATCTCCTCGTCGGCCCCATCGGCTTCCGCCCGACTCGCCGTCTGCAAGGAGTGCTCGAGACGAGTGACCTGATAGCCGCCCAACCCGTCATCGAGTGCCCGCAGCGCATCGAGGATACGATCCGGCAGATGCGCGATGTACTCGCGCTCGAGCTGGCTCAGGAACAGGTACTCGGCTTTCGTACCATCCTTCATCTGCCTGAAGCTGACTGTGCGCATGGCGGCCCGATTCAGCGGTTTCGAGTGATTGAAGCAGTCCCATTGTTGATTGTCAACAATCCGAATTATACTTGCACTTCAATAAGATATGATGGGCTGTCCGGCTGAGCGCCCCTGCCCGCCGCCCCTCAGCCCTCCGGCGGCGCGTCTTGCGGCCATTGCGGAAGAGCGTCCGTGATCTCGTAGTAATCGCCCTTGTCGGCGACGAAGATGTGCTTCGCCGCCTTCAGGCCCGTTGGAGACTCGAGAGTGCCGGCCCAGATGCTCATGTGGCCGCCATGAGTCGGCTCCCAGAAAAGCTGCGAGCCACAGGTAGCGCAAAAGCCCCGCCGGGCGATCGCTGAGGATGGGTACCAGCGCAGACTCCCCGCCGATAGCAGCCGCAAGTGCTCGGGCGCGCATGCGGTGGCGGCATCGAAATGCCCGCTCGAGCGGCGGCACATCGTGCAGTGGCAATAAATGATGGGCCGCAGCGGACCGTGCACCTCGAACCGTACCGCCCCGCACAGGCAACCGCCGCGCGCGATCGCGCCCTGAGACTGTCCCGTCATTGGCCGCCTCGGTAAATGACACCCCGAAGTGCTCTTCTACTTGATGAAGTTACCACCGATCCGCGGCGGCGGCATGACCCGTCGGATCGGAGCAGGGAATGAAGTGGTTTGGTACTGCGACCCGCGTCTCAGCGGGTGCCCGCGCCGCCGGAGTACAAGGTGCGGCCGACCTCCCATGGTCGGCCGCAATCACAGATGAGCGGCCATGACCGCACCGGGGACCCCATCGCAATGCAGAACACCAAGGCCGTGGAGAGCGCTCCGGCGCGCACGTCAGACGATATCAGGGTGCAGCAGGCATTCCTCGCCCGGGTGCTCGGAGAGATCGAGACTGAGGTCGGAGACGGGAAGGATCGACGGCTCGCCATCCGACGCGCGGCCGCGAAACTGGCCGAAGCGCGCCTGGACTGGAATGGCATGGCCGCCGCGGCTCTGCGCGACTGACGCGCCCACGGGCGCAGTAACGTGGGCGTGACGTGGCGCGCGGCGTGCGGACCCTGCCGCAGGTCGCCGAGCCATTGGTGGCGCCCCACGTTTGCGAGTGTTGGCCTATGGCGAAGCGACGCCGTTCATGGTTGCCCAGCGATGCGCTCGAGCGAGTCAACGTGTCGGCGAATTCTCGCTGCAGGCCGATCGTGAGGTGCTTGGGGAAGAGCTCGCGCGCAGCGTCCGCCGCCGGGCGGGTTGTCCCGCTGCTGCCAACCGCTCGCAGTGACGGCGCCGGCGGCCTTCGGCCTGAGGGAGCGGACCGCAGCTACGGGCGCCGCGGTTGGAGCGGCTGTGCCCGAATGCTAGAATCGCGCGCCGTGCGTGGGGCGGTAGCTCAGCTGGGAGAGCGTCGCGTTCGCAATGCGAAGGTCGAGGGTTCGATCCCCTTCCGCTCCACCATCTCTTGAAGAATGATCAGGCTCCCCGGAGAGCTCATGTTGCCAATCGGCGCTCGGGCGCCCGAGTTCACCCTCCCGGATGCGGACGGCCAGATGACCTCCCTCAGCAACTTGCTGCGAGATGGGCCTCTCGTCCTTTACTTCTATCCGGCCGATTTCACACCGGGCTGTACGCGCGAGGCCTGCCAGATCCGCGATCTGCAGGCGGATATCGAGAGCGCGGGACTCGTGGTCGCCGGCGTCAGTCCCCAGAGCCCTGAGAGCCACCGCGCTTTTCGCGAGAAGTACAAGCTCCCCTTCACTCTCCTGGCGGACGTCGATCGCTTCGTCATCAAGATGTATGGCGTGCAGGGGCCTTTGGGCCTCGGCGTGCGTCGCGCGACCTTTCTCATCGACCAGGCGCGACACATCCAGGACGCCGTTTTGGCCGACTTTCGCATCGGGCAGCACGAGGCGTTCGTGCGCAGGGCCGCTGCGCTGAGCGTGCATTCCCGCTGAAGGGGTGGCCCCCGGCCAGAGCCACGCTCAATAGTCGAGCCGCAGGATGCTCGCCGGACCGTAGCTCGGGACCGTCACTACCCAAGCCCTGCGCTGTCCCGGGGAGGGCTTCACATCCTGGCCGCTGAGGACCTGGATGAGACCCGGAATGATCGCCTGCGGGCAGACGACGAGCACGTTATCGCCGGCATGCTCGCCCATGATCTGTCCGGCGATCTGATCGGCATTGGTGCTCGTGAGCAGTAGCGGCTGCTTGCCGAGCGATTGCGCCAGCGGGGCGGCGGTCTGCTTCGCTCGACGGCTGGCGCTCACGTAAATGGCGCTGAGTCCGTCCGGAGCGTTTGCCTCGGTGAACCGCTGCGCAAGCTCCTGGGCCTGCTGTTCCCCCGCGGCCGAGAGCGGCGGATCGTCGATGGTGCCGAGCACTCTGCTTGCGGGCGCCACGATCACCACGATGGTATTGGTCGCCGATGCATGCAGTCCGAGCGCCACTCCGATCACGGCCAGCACCCCCAGCAGAATGATCCATACCGGGGCGAGAAAGGGACGGCGGCGGCGGGTAATGACGGGAGGGCCCATGGAAGGAAGGTGTTCCGGGGTACGCAAAGATGCTCCGAGACACCTATGGTAACGACGTGTCGGGCCGCAGGGGAAACGTGGACGCCATCACAATTCCCGTGCGGCTTCGCCCGGCCGATCCCGTTGCGCCGGGCTGCACAGATTTTTCCCTGTTAAATCTGTAGCATCCGCGCCAATTGTCAGACCGAGGAGCCCTTTGGGGGGCATAAATGCGCACCGGCGGGCAGACCACCGTCATCAAGCGAGTTCTCGAGCGCCGCGCGCAGCGGCCTTCGGCCGTTCAGGAAGACACCACCGCCACCATCGCCGTCATGCTGCGCGTGCTGCCGCCGCCGCGGGCGCTCATCGCGGTGGCCGATGCCGGGATTCGTGCGGACTTCGAGAAGCGAATTCCGCCCGACATGCTCGATCTGGCTGCGGCCGCGGATGATGATGCGGCGCTCGTCAGTCTGGTGACCGAGTTCCGTGCCGTCGTCATGACGGACAGTCTGGAGCTCATCCGCAAGATCCGCTCGCAACAGTCCGCGCGGGCGCCCTACATCGTCTACGTCACGCCACTCGATGAGCCCAGTGAGAGAGAGGCCGGACTCGTCGCGGGCGCCGATGACTGTGTGGGCCGTCGTGTCTCGGACCGGGAGCTGCACGCGCGACTCGGGGCGGCACGACGTATCGCGGAGCTCGAAGCGGTACTGCGCATCGCGCTCGTTGAGAATCGCAAACTCTCTACGACGGACGACCTGACGCGGGTCGCCAGCAGACGGTTCTTCAGCAAGCACTTCCCCCGCGAGGTGGAACGTGCGGCTCGGTATGCGCGCCCGCTCTCGCTCATCCTCTGCGATATCGACTATTTCAAGAACGTCAACGATACCCTGGGTCACGCCGGGGGCGATGAGATCCTCAAGCAGTTCGGCACGCGGCTGCAGGAATCATTGCGCCGCGGTATCGACTGGGTGGCGCGGATCGGGGGCGAGGAGTTCGCCATCGTTCTGCCCGAGACCGCCTATGAGCAGGCGCTCGATGTCGCACGCAAGTTGCGCGCGCACGTCGCCACTAAGTCTTTCAAGGTCCATGCGCGCGACGTCGAGGTCACGGCGAGCTTTGGTCTCTGCGGTCTCGATCGCGTTCCGGTCGGCGAGCGCAAGCTCGCGGAGCAGATACTGAAGGTCGCCGACGCCGCCCTCTACCGCAGCAAGAATTCCGGCCGCAACCGCGTTACCGCCACGATGCTGCCCGCGCGCGCGCCGAGCCGTTAGCGCTGCGCCGGCTGAGGGTTGCCGGCGGTGCAACCGCCCGGCCAAAGGCACTCGCAAGGCCGCGCCCGGCTAAAGGTGGCAAGGCCGCGACCATTGTGTGAAACTGCGCTCCCCTCTCCACTCCCGTTTGCCCGATGGGGAAGACTGCCCGCGAAAAGCGATCCGCCGGCACGCCACGGCCCGAGGCGGCAGAGCGTGCCGATGCGGCTTCGCCGAAATCGAGCTCCGGGGCAGCCGCGGCGGATGAGCCGGTAGAGCCCCTCGAGCGCGCGCGGCTACAGGCGGAAGTCGCGAGGCAGCGCGTCCGGATCGCCAAGGAGGAGCTCAAGCGTGCCCGCAAGAGGATGAAAGAAGCCAAGCGCGAGGCCAAGCGGGCGCGAAAACAGGCGGCCGTGGCCCGAAAAGTGTGGAAGAGAGCGCGTAAGGCGCACCGCGGGGATTCCGCTGCGGCAGCTTCCACCGGCACCGCGCGTGTTCGCCCATCCGCGGCACGGGGCTCGCCCCGCAAGCCCACCGCCCGGCGACGCAGCGCCCCCACAACCCCTTCACCGCAGAGCTGATGCATGCAAGAACAATACGCGTACCAGACGACACCGCCGCCGGGAAGAGATCCCGTGCGCCCGACCTCCCCTTCGAGCTCGCGCATGCTGGCGAGCTATCTTGCGGATATCGAGCTGCTCCTCGAGGAGCAGCGCTGGGAGCAGGCGCTGCGCGAGGCATTCGATCTGCCGCAGATCGCCGCGGCCTTGAGCGATGCACACATGCAGGGCTCGGCCGACCGCGTGCAGGCGTGGTGCGCGCAGTGGCTGGCAGAAGGGGAAGAGTCCCCGGCGCAGGTCGAAGCCGATGCGGGTAGGATTATCCAGCTCGTCAGCGAGCGCGCCGAACGCGCGAGTCTTGCCAACCAGGCGGGACCCGCGCTGGCCCTGCGGCGCCTGCGGCTGCATCGACTGCACCGTACGCGCCACCGCGGCTTCAAGGCCGGGCCGCTCGCGCTTCTCGGTCCGGAAGCGGCCGATGCCGTGCAGATCTGCACCACGCTCGTGCACGCCGCCCGCCGCTGGTACGCCCAGAGCGCCTGTCACGATGCGGTTGTGCAGTCGAACCTCGCGCGGCTCGCCGTACTGAGGTAGCTCGAGCGTCAGTCGGAGGATTTGAGCGCCATGCCGCCTGAGGCGACGAGTTTCAACTGCTCATCGCCCTCCACCGCCTTGCGCAGCGCATCGAGCATCTGCTGGTCGATGCGCGCGGCCTTCTCGGCCACGACAGGATAGCGTACCGAGCATTCGAGGCCGTTGTCCGTCAGCCGCAGCCGGACCTCCGGCGCCGGCGCCGCGGTCTCGAATTCGATGAAACGCTGCGCGAGGTCGTGCTGGCGCTGGATGGCCGCGCGGTAGGTCTCATACACCCTGTTGGCCGCCGCTTGGAGACTGCCGTAGGCCTTCTCGACATCCGCCGTGGCGACGATGGTGAGCGTCACGCTGTGCCAGAGGTATTCCGCGCCCGGAATCTGTTTGAAGAGCGCCGTCGGCTGAAAGAGCACCGCGTTCGACAGCACCACCATCCGACCGGTCGAATGCAGATCCGGGCCGACGAGCTCCATCAGGTAGATCCTGAGGAGCGAGATATCGACGACACGTCCCGTCACCCCGGAGATGGTCACGCGATCGCCCACGCGCACCCCATACCTCCCGATGAGGAAGAAGTAAGCCACCACCGCCAGGATGACGTTCTGCAGCGCCACCGCGAGGCCCGCGGTCAACAGCCCGGCGTAGGTGGCAATGGAGCCGACCTGCGAGACGAGGTTGAATATGATCACGAGGATGAGAGCCACGCCGAGAACGACGCGTCTCAGCATGAGGAACGGCCGCCGGCGCCGCGCGTCCGCGAGATAGCGGAACGTGACGCGCCGCCAGATCTCCGCGATGATGAGGACCGCGGCCACCCACGCGAGCAGAATGGCGATGCGTATGCCGAGATAACGCGCCGCGCTCGACTCCTGCGCGGCCAATGTGTTCCTCCAGTCCTCGAGGGTCGTTTGGGCTTGACTCAGCATCAGCGCCTGCTCGGCAAGCGGAATGATCACGCTCGAGAGCTCGCGCAGCTCACCCGTCGCCGCCTCGATCCTCGAGCGCTGCGTCGCGAGTTGCGTCGTACTGCCGGCGCCGATCGATGCCATGCCATTGCCGACGAGCCGCCGCACGGTGGCGAGAAGCCGCGAGCGGGTGGCGGTTACCTGGCCCTCGAGGGTGGTGGTGTCGCTGATGGCTCCCTGGATCTGCACCCGATTGCCATGCAGTGCGTACCATTGCCCGATGAGGGGCACGATGCCGGCTGACTGAGGTTGGAAGTTGGTCGGGGCCGATTTCGGCACCGGAGCCGCTGCCGCATGCCCGCCCGCCGCCGGGGCCGCCGCGGCCGACTCACCCTCGCCCGTCGATAGCTCCGGAATCGAGCTTTCGAGCGCCTTGAGTTGAGCCCGCAGACCTTTGGGCGGCTTGCCCTGCCCGGCGATCGCGCTCTCCTGGAAGCGACGGAGCTGATCGACGTTGGACTCGATCTGCCGCACAAGCTGCAGCGCGGCAACGAGGCCAGCGCGCTGAGCGGCGAGCGCCGCACGTGCTTTCGCGCTCCGCGCGCGGCGCAGTCGCGCCTCGATGGCCGCCCTCTCGCCTTCGAGCGTCGCCTCCTGCGCCGAGAGATCCGCCGCCTCTTGAGCGAGCCTCGCCGCCAGAGTCGGGGCGGTGGACTGCGCCGTGGCCTTGCCGCCGGCGCCCGGGGCGCTCGCGCTCTGCGCCTGCACCTGGGCCTGCCGCCCGAGGATGTCCTCCGCCGCCTTGCCGAACTCGAAGGCCTTGCTGACCGTCGTCAGAGCCTCCTGCTGCAACTCGCTGCGAGCCAGCGGGTCCACGCCCTGAAGGCTGAGCTGCTCGACGGTGGCGAGATCGTGATACCAGGTGACGCTGCGGCGCACCTGCATCAGCACTTCGTCGGCGGTGAGCGGCAACAACGGAGGCGGCGTCGCCGCGGGTTGCGCGCCGGCAGGCCTCTGTGGTCCAGCCGCGGCGAGCGCAGACGGAACGGTGAGCGCAAGCACAACCCCAACAACCGACCATGCGAACGGCCAGCATCGCGAGGCAATACGGATCAGGCTCATGCTCCTAGAATACCCTGCCTGCGAGCGCGGGCACGGCACGCTAGAATTGGTGCCCCGACTGCGACTACCACACGCCGCGCGTGAGCGGCCCGAGGCCCAATGGGCGGATACACTGAGCTGAAGCTGTACATTGATGGCGAATGGATCGGCGCGGGCAAGCGTCGAACGCAGCGCGTGGTCAATCCCGCGACCGGCGATTCCCTCGGCGAGCTGCCCTTGGTCGATGACGCCGACCTCGATCGCGCCCTGCAGGCGAGCGAGCGCGCCTTCCGCGAATGGAAACGATCCACGCCCGAGGAGCGTGCCCGGGTGCTCAAAGGCGCAGCGCACCTCATGCGCGAGCGCGTGGAGCACATCGCCCGCGTGGCTACGATGGAGGAAGGCAAGCCGCTGCGCGAGACGCGCGCCGAGGCGAACGCCGTCGCCAATCTGTTCGAATTCTACGGCGAGGAATGCCGCAGGGCCTATGGCCGGGTGCTCGTGCGCCCGAGCGGAACGCGTTCGCTGGTCGTCAAGGAGCCGGTCGGCCCCGTCGCCGCCTTCGCGCCGTGGAACTTCCCCATCATCAATCCCGGTCGCAAGCTCGCCGCGCCTATCGGCGCCGGCTGCTCGGTGATTCTCAAGCCCGCCGAGGAGGCGCCGGCCTCCGCGATTGAAGTGATGCGCACTCTGATCGATTCCGGCCTGCCCCCAGGCGTCGCACAGCTTGTGTTCGGAGTTCCGGACGAGGTATCGCGCCACCTGCTCGCCTCTTCCATCATCCGCAAGCTCTCGTTCACCGGCTCGACCGCGGTCGGCAAGCATCTGCTCGCGCTTGCCGCCGCCACCGTCAAGCGCACGACGATGGAGCTCGGCGGTCACGCGCCGGTCATCGTCTTCGACGATGCCGAACTCGAGCGCACGGTGGAGCTGCTCGCCACCGCGAAGTTTCGCAACGCCGGCCAGGTCTGTGTTTCCCCGACGCGCTTTTACGTGCAACAGGGCATCTATGATCGATTCGTCACCGCCTTCACCCAACGCACGCGCAAGCTGGAGGTGGGCGATGGACTGATCGAGCGCCACCACATGGGGCCCATGGCCAATCCGCGCCGTCCGCAGGCGATGGAGGCATTCATAGGCGATGCGGTGAGCCACGGCGCGAAGCTGCGCACCGGCGGTGAGCGCCACGGCAAGGCGGGATTTTTCTATCAACCGACCGTGCTTTCCGATGTGCCGTTGCAATCGCGCATCATGAACGAGGAGCCGTTCGGTCCGGTGGCGGTGATGGCGCCCTTCAGCACGCTCGATGAGGCCGTAGAGCAGGCCAACCGTCTGCCTTACGGTCTCGCCGCGTACGCCTTCACCGAGTCGGGCAAGCGCGCCATGCTGATCGGCGATGCGTTGGAGGCCGGAATGGTCGGCATCAACGCCGTCGCCATGGCCTTCGCGGATGCGCCGTTCGGTGGCGTGAAGGAAAGTGGCCATGGGTCGGAAGATGGACCCGAGGGCCTGGAGGATTGCCTCGTCACCAAGGCGATCCATCAAGCGTAGTGGCTACAGGCGCGGCGTTGGCGGCATCGCGTGCTCGTGCTCATACGCGCGTTGACAGACTGCGCACCGATTCGCTGTCGGATACGCTTCCAGGCGCTCACGCTCGATCGGCTGACCACAGCTCACGCAGGTGCCGTAGGTGCCGAGGGCGATCCGCCTGAGCGCGCGCTCGATTGCGCGGATCTCCTCAACGTCGCGCGACACCTCGGCGAGATTGACATCGACGAGCAGGTCGGCGAGAGACTGGTCCTCGAGATCACCCACGCGGCCGGCGATGTCCGCGTAGCCCTCGTTCTGCGAGCGCGCGAGCACCTCGCGCGTCTCGT
>Ga0335074_10006027_pt1 | contig 16795 bp, 12 predicted proteins | sample Lox_Sample_23_FD_206715 | JGI IMG/M metagenome (GOLD analysis project Ga0335074, IMG submission 206715) | Soil microbial communities from Loxahatchee National Wildlife Refuge, Florida, United States - Lox_Sample_2.3 | ecosystem: Environmental > Terrestrial > Soil > Wetlands | place: USA...
GGCGTTTTTCGGGGATTTGTTGGGCTCATACCGCCGGAGCTTAAACTCATACCTGAGGAGCCAATTATTTTCTTAGACTTACGCCTCCTATACACTCCCCGATGACCCTCAAAAACACCCGATTGTGGGGACTTTTGTGGGTAACCTCCTTCAAAATCCCGCGTAAACACAGGCAATTCTGAGCACTCGCTTTTCGCTTTTTGGGGCGAAATCGGGCTCTCGGTCCTCGACTGTGTATGACCGTTTGTCGGCATCTGGCCCCCGCTTTGCGGCCACTGTGGGGACTTTTGTGGGGACCCCTGCTCGGACTCGCTCGTGCCATTCGGTTTACGGACAATCGCCTCGAGCGCCGTGCGCTTGGCTTCCATTCGGATGTGGCTATAGTGCTTGAGCATCTGCTTCGACACGTGACCGGCAATGTCCATGATGGTCTGGTCGCCGGCGCCGCTTTCGGCGAGTTCTGTGATCAGCGTATGCCGGTTGTCGTGCCACCTTCCCTTGACTCCAGCTTTCGCGCGGATCGTGTTCCATACGGTCTTGAGTGTCGTCACATGGCGCTTGGGATCGGTCGGCTGGGGCGAGCCGAAGGGGAAGACGTACCATTCCGGCTGAATTTTTCCATACTTGAGCTCATACCATTCGACATAATCGGTCAGGATCGCGAAGAGGTCCGAGTTTAACGGAATGGTCCTGCCTTCGCCGCCCTCCGTTTTCGAGCGGCCAACGGCCAGGAACCTCTTGGCAAAGTTGATTTGCGTCCAGGACAGGCTCCTGATCTCCGCATCACGCATTCCTGCATTGAGTGCGAGCGTCAGCGCGAGGTAGATGTGCGGCGACCGCGCTTTCGCAGCCTCTTCGAGCATCCGCTTCTTTTCGTCTTCCGAGTACGCCTTGCCGACGGATTTTCGGACTCGCAGCTTGAGCATTTTCTTCTTGCGCAGCCGGGCGCGGATGAGATCGCCCGGCTCTTCCAGAATGCGCAGCAAAAATCCGACCTCTTCATTGATGGTTTTCGGCGCAGTTCCTTCTGAAAGTCGGTCATTCTGATACCGCGCAACGACGGTTTCGTTGAAATCAACCAGCATCTTGGTCCCAAGCAGGCGCTTCAGGTGACCGATCGCGTATTCCGCGAAGGTGGCTGAGTCGGGCAGCCGAACCTTGTAGCCGCTATAGAAGTCGTCCGCCATGTCTCGAAACGTGCGAACTCTTTCCTGCCGCTGGTCGGTGATGTTGTTGAAGCCATGTTCGAGTTCGCGTTTTCGATTCTTTTCAGCATCTCTCGCGATAGTCTTCGACGCAGACTTTGAAGACTCGCGGATGCGTTGCCCAGCAAACCAGAATTCGTACCACCAGATGTCTCCACGCTGGAAGAGGCTCATGCGTCCTCCTTCATCGCCCGTATCAGGGCTGGGGCCGGCTTCTCAGGCCGGGACGAGATCAACCGGGCGAGGCTCACAAGCTCACGCTTGTTCCATGAGATTGGGACGTGTGGAATATCTTTCTCGCGAGCAAGCGTTCGATTCATTGGATAGCTCCCTGTGCCTGCCTTTGCTGCACCATCATTTCATTATTCCAGCGGCAGAGAATATTCGCGACACTCGATTTCTTTGCCGCTGTACTCGACCTCGATCACTGTATTGACCAGTTCCCGGGAGCCGATGGCGCGAAGAGCGGCCCGGAACAATTCCTGCTGGAGAGTCGGCCTGACGTTCGGCACAATGATGATCATGCCGGCATGCAATGGCGCCCGCCGATAGAGTGCCAGGAAGTCGGTTCTGTTGTTCGTGACGAATGTGTAATCCGCTTCCAGAATGAGTTTCATCAGTTCCCAGTCTTTGGAACTGCCCAAACCGAGATAATTGACATGCTCGGCTGCATGACCCGCTGCGTGCGCCAGGTCGAGCAGCGAAGTATGCAGGCATTCGTCAATGAGCAGTTTCGTCACTATGCCGTCACAGTGCGTGGGGAGCGGACGACCCGGACGGGTTTCTGATCGGCCCAGGGGCGGCGAACGGGCCTTCCGCGCCGCGGGAATGCAGCAACGTAGAGATTTGCCAGCTCCACTTGCTCCCGGTTCAGTGCCGGATAGCCGCTGAGTATCTCTTCCACCGTGGCACCCTGCGACAGCATCTCCGCTACGAGTTCAACCGGAATTCGAGTTCCGTGATAAACTGGCGTGCCATTCATGATTTCGGGATCGGACAGCGCCATGTTCTCCGCCTTTTCGAGCCGCTTCAACTCCCGCTCGACCTCTTTCCGTGCCGCCTTGACCTGAACGATCAACGCCGAGCCTCCGGAGACCGCTACTATATCTGCCTGGGGCGAGGACTCAACGGCACGAGCCACTTCGCGGCGCGAGGCCATCGGAAGGAGCCGCAGTCCCTCTGCTTCCAGCCGCAGATAGACGAGCTGTTCGGGCGAAAGCAACCGCTGAACCTGATTGCCATGGCGGCTCCGGCGGGGCCGAATGATGCGACCCTCGATGATCTTATGGACCGCCTTGAGAGGCAGCTTCACGATCGCCGACGCTTCCGCGGGGGTAAAAGACTTCTCTGCCATGCCATAAGTCTACCCTATTCGGGGAAGCATTACTATCCCTGGCCCTTTATCCCGCTCTCCGCAGCCGATTGCCGCTCCGCTCGGACTTAACATCAAAGCGCCGGGCCGGGTCGTCTCCGCCGTGTGGCTGTGCCTGTTCCCATTGGATGAGTTCCTCTTCTCCATACCGCACGAGAGAGCCAAACTTGCTATACGCAGGGCCACGCCCCTCAAGGCGCCATCGGCGCAATGTAGCAAGACTGATGTGAGTACGGGCAGAGACTTCAGGTATCGGGTACTCATTGTGATGCACACCTCGGTTCGATTACCGGAAAACGGCATTGAGCGTCGCAGAACTGCAAGGCGCATATTCACGTTGTTCGCGTTGCTCGTAATGACTCGGTGGTGCCTGTCGCCACTTCCGGCTTCTCATTCCTCTTACCTTGCCGTGCGTTTACCAATCTGTCCAATACTTCCGATGAATAGGGCCATCGGTTTGAGCTATGGGACTATTCATCCGGGCGATTGTTGACGGTTTTCAGATCCGAGATGGAAAATCTTCTTAGGTATGGAGGTGCTTTCCCCCCGTTCATACTGCTGCAAGCGGTCGCCAATGCCGAGGAGTTTCGGAGGTCCGCATGAGCGAAGAGCACCTGGAGTTTCGGCTCCTGAAATACATCGTGGCGGTCGCCGACGCGGGCAGCTTTACTGCCGCAGCCGCAAGACTTCATGTGTCACAGCCGTCCCTCAGCACCCAGATTGGCCAGCTTGAAAATGTGCTCGGAATTTTGATCTTCGACCGGGACCATGGAAACACGCTGACACCGGAAGGCAAGGTGTTGGTGCGGTATGCGCGGGAGGGCCTTAAGACGCGGGAGCGTATCGTTCGCACTGTCCAGGCGATTCACGCGGGCAAACTGATGCCATTGCGTCTGGGATTCACGCAGTTTGTGCATAAGAGGCTGCTGAATTCAGTCGCCGAACTGTATCGAGAACTATTGCCGGAGAGCGAATTTGTCCCTGAGAGCGGAGACACCGACGACTTGACGAATCGCATCCGCGAGGGCGGCCTTGATGCTGCTCTTGTGACGCTTCCGATCAACGTCGATGAACTCGATATAAACGTGATTGAGCGGGAGCGGTTATTGGTTTGCATGAGAAGCGACGATCCGCTCGCCGATCGCGAGACAATTCCTCCCGATGCTCTCAATGGAAAAATCAGTATCTTCACTTATCAGCGGCATCATCCGGCCGCCTACGCGCGGATTGTCGAAATGTTCAAGGAACTCGGTGTCACGTTGCGGCCTTCCCAGCCCACACTCAATATCGACCACATTCAATGGATGGTAAGAGAGGGCGTTTGCTATTCGCTCATCCGTGCCAGCCGCCCGCTAATCAACGGTCTTGTGACACGGCCAATGGCCGGAGTGGACTGGACGATTGACAGTGCATTCATCACGAGAACTGAGCATGAGAACCCGGCGCTGTCGTGGTTCGTCGAAGAGCTGGTTAAGCACTTCAGGGTAGCGCCGGAGAATCCTGCGAGGAAGCCAGTCGCATCGGTGAGCGAGCATGGCAGGGAGCGAAAACGCGTTGAGCGAGTGCACGATCATCAACTTGCACTCTTCACTGTTCACGATGAACCAGGCGATGATCGCCATCCACGAAAGCTATACCCCCATCGAAAACAAGTATTGGACGAGTAGAAATTATCAGCTTTATGCTCCGGCATATTCACGACTGAAGTCCGGTCGATGGAGGTGCCGATGTCCAGTAGTAGCCGTGTTGTCCTTCCCCTCAACAGATTCCACAAACCTCACCGCTTCGCACGTCGTGCTCGACGGCGGTCCCAACCTTTTTTCCAGCAAAAACTTCTCCATGCAGCGCGCGTGATGGGGCCGACACTTCTGGCCCTTGCGTTCGCGGGCGTTGCAAACGTCGCACATGCGCAAGGAACGATGGATTTCTCAGGGGCACAGACGCTCATGGGAACGTTCAAGACGACGATTTATCGCAAACTGAAGGAGTATGGTGTGCCCGCGATGAAGCGGGCCATTGCCGCAATCCAATCCTAGAGCGCCCGAACGCAAGAATTGCGGAGCCTCAACCGAGGCTTCGCATTCTTATGTATGCCTGCCCGTCCTCCCTCCCTTGTGCGTGGCTCCTGGCCTGGCAGGAGCGGCGACTCTCGCCCTCCCGACGGGCAGCGCCTCAGTACTCGGGGCAGCGATCAAATAGTCCACCAATATGCTCCACCTGAGAGGCACTCAACGGCAAACCACCCAAGTTCCTTCCACTAAGAAATTGCGGCTTCCGCAAAATCCATCTTGCGGGTTTCACGTGAGGTTTGGCTTACTGCTCAGACGACGAAAGAATGCGCACTGGTCCAAGCAGACCTGACGCTTGCAGAGGCGAATCGGCGCGGTACGGCTTAATCGTCGTAAAAGTGTATTTCGTCGCTCCCGGTTGCTGATCTCCGACTAGTCTGTTCACCCACGCGTTCGTTACTTTCACAGTCAGTTCGTTTTGGCCGGGTTTGAATGCACCCGTTATGTTGACGAGGAAGGGCTGATGCCACAGTACGCCTAACGATTTGCCGTTGACTACGACCTCGGCCAAGTTCTTCACCGAGCCCAGATCGAGCCACAATTGCGTTCCGTGTGCAAACCATTCCGCCGGAGCATCGATGCTCTTCGTATAAGTTCCCGTGCCGGAAAAGTACTTCACGCCCGTGTCGGCGTTGTCACTCCAGGAGGCAAGCTGTTCAAGGGTGATGGCCGACGGCGCACCACGACCCGGCTGGAATTCTACGTGCCAAGGTCCTTCCACGGAACCTAGCTCGCGCGTGCTCTGCACTGGCAAGGCTCGTGCTGCTGCAGTTGCGGGTTTGCGGAAGACCACGAACACTGATCCCCATGGCTCAAGTGTGAGAGGAACGGTGGTCTGCCTATTCTCAATGCTGTAGGAGGCCAGCTCCGCTTGGCCCGTCTCGGCGCGCCACAACTCAGGTGCTTTGCCCGTTACGCGAAAAGTTGCATCGACGTGCTCAGTCCGATCGCGGCGATTATCGACAAAATAGACATCACCATCAGCCAGCTTGCGATGCACGAACTCGAGGTGCGCGTTGCTCTCCGGATTTGAGTAGTCGAAGTCCTTCACCACCCGCATTGCGCCAAGTACCTCAGATACCCTTTGACCTGCATAAACCGTCCCCTTGCCTACATGGTGGACGCCTGTTCCGTCTCCAAAAAGCGCATTGGTCAGCCGTTCGAAATCCGACTGGTTGTCGCTCAGGCTAGGGTCATCTACAGGCTTTGGTCCGGCAACAATGGCGCCCTCAACGATAAGTTTATAGATCGATTTCAGAACCGGCAGAGACATGTGGACGCTGAATGGGTCGAGCCCCAAAACACGATAGTTCATTCCACTTGACGTGATAAGGCGGTGGTCCGCGACCGCCAGGTTGTGGATGAGCGCGTCGGCATCGATATAGTCAAACCCGTAGCCCGCCGGCAGATCTGGCGCTTTGTCGCCAAATACGCCCGTCAGATTTGAATCTTCTCCGTAGAAGTACAAGATGTCGGCTTCAAACTGGCCTTGCTGCAACAGGTAACTGCATCGCGCCAGATAATCGACCCAGGCCCCGGCCTGATTGGCCCAGCTTTCATTGCGGTTGAAATACTGCCCGATTGGGCCCATACTCAACCCCGGCACTTTGTCCACAAACGGCTGGTGGGTTGATTCGTGAATGGCAATGCGGTTTATGCCGTTTACGAATTCCTGATCTACCACCGGCTTTAGCACTTCAGGGTACCAGGACCACGGCGGACTTCCACCCGTCATTGATTCTGCTGCCGCGATCTTGCGTCCGTAGATATGGGCAACCGATGCGGTTTCCCTGTCATCCGCGTTGTAGTCGTATTCCTCTTCGAAAGCACCCAGCTTCTGCGCCCAGAAGGCGCCCATGGGAACCTCGCTGTACTTCTTGACCTCCATTCCATCGGCTACGAATGCTCTGTGGTCTTCCTGCGATTCGCTATAGTGCCCCATGTGCCACTGGTGCAAAACGTCTTCTAATTCGCCATAATATTCGGTCGCTATCGAAGATGCGATCACCTCGCGAAAGTCCCAGAGAAAGCGATCACTGGCCTCGGGGCTCTCCACAACTCGTCCTGCCAGGACCGGCATCCATGGGATCATGCTGTAACCGCGCAGCCTCTGGAAATCCGGAATCATATTCATGGTCCAATTCTGATTGCCTGCCTCCCAGCTATCGTTAATCTGGTAATGAAGACCGTGCGTGCCCATCAGATCCGGATCCAACGCGCTCTTGAATAGATTCAAATAGTGTTCTTCGTACCTCCTCACGGCAACTCGATCCAGCTTGTCCACTTCCAAACCGGTTGCATCTTCAGGTGCGGGTTCATTTCTGGCACCTGTCAGCGAGTAGCCAAAACGCAGCACAACCCATTCACCCGCGGACGGAGGCGTCCAATCGAGTGTCCCATCGGGCCGCATCTTCGCGGTCAAATCGAGGATCTCGTCTTTTCGGATTGCGCTGCCCGGAGTTCCCGCCGGCGTGGCAACAATGTACGGGTCAATGGTCGTCGAGAACCCAGCCTTTAATTCAAACTGGTTAACCCTCGCGCCCGGATGAAGAACTAACTCAGCGATCTTGTAATCAGTGCCCGACTTGGGAGGCACTGTCGTCCAGGCTACACGGTAGAACTTCGCCGTCACCGGCGCAAACGCTACCGTAAACTCACTGACGTTTCCATTTGGTGCCCATCCCACCCGCGGTGACACAATCTTCGCTACGACCCGGAAAGTCACGCCATCATCGCTGGCTTCAAGAACTGGAATAGTTGATTTGCCCTGCATGAAAAAGCCCATTATGCCGGTAGGCGCCATGGCCAGTGAAACCGCCTGAATTGTCTGTGGCTTGTCAAATTCGTATTGAAGCCATGCTTGTTGTTCTACAGGTGCGACGGGGAGCAGCAGGGGCCTTACTAAGTCACCATCCGTAAGGATGGTGGAATCAATTTCACCCGAACTCGCCGTGATTTTGGGATGCAGAGAATCCATCGTCGCATCGCCCTCGGGAGCCTTGTAGGCTATTACCCTGGCGTCGGCATAGTACTCTGGCACGCCGTTCAGCTTAGGTATCGTTGGAATGTCCTGGAACGGACCAGCGGTGGAAGGAGGGTGCGGTAAAGTCCCATGGAAGGGTTTCCCGCCTTCCAGCCGCAGTTCGCTCCATACCAATTTCTTCATCGCCTCTTCTGGCTTGACCCACGGCCCCCCACTCTCGCTCCATCCTGGTGAGCCTGCAATCCCCATTTCCATTCCGTACTTGCTTCCAAGCGTTACTGCTGATTTGAAAGCATCTTTCCACTTCGGCGTCATATACCCGATCGGATGAGGAACCACATTGGGCGTCATCATCGAGCCCTCGAATGCTTGAAATCCGCCGAGGCCCACACGATGCATCCATTCCACATCCAGGATGGCGCCTTCTTTGCTTATGTTTCCGCCCATCCAGTGCCACCACACCAAGGGTCGCGCGATTTCCGGCGGATTCTCAAAGCCGCTCCGTAATGTGTCCTGCGCCATAGCGCTCAGTACCGTTGCGGCGGCCAAAGCGGGCAACATCCATGTGACAACCCTATGCTTCATATTCTTCTTGCGCCCGAGAGAACTTCTCATCTTCGCGGTCCAAGCTCAATGTTGAGCCTTGATTCTGATGCTTGTTTGGCTGAGCCCGATCCCGCTTGCGGTCAGCGTGATGACGCCTTCATCTCCCGTCGATTTGATTATGGCCAGCGCACGCCCTTCAAACAGAGCGTGGTGATTGGCTTGAAACGATTCACCATTCCGAGTGTCTCCCGTGCCAAAGGCTGCTATGACACCTGGACCGGTTATCGCAAGATGAACATCCTGGTTGTCGTTTGGTTGCAGACGCCCGTCGGAATCGAGAGCTTCAATGGTTACGAAGGACAAATCCTGCTGATCGGCGGAAATTGTAGTGCGATCAGGAGTCAATTTCAGAGCGGCTGGTTCGCCAGCAGTTACCAGAGCCGTTTCAGCTACGACACGGCCCCCTCGGATGCCTTGGACTCTCAATGTCCCTGGAGAATAGGGCACATTGAACATGGCTCTAAATTGTTGTTCGCGGCCTGAAGATGCTTCTCCTATCAACTTGTCATTGAGATAGAGTCGTACCCTCTGTGCACTCGAGTAGATATCCACCTGAAGAGCCTTACTTTCTTGTCCAGGCCAAGTCCAGCTGGAGACGCTCGGAAAAACAGCCCATCCAATCGCGAATATCTTTTTCCCTTCAGGGTCAGGAAGGCGGACCGCGGCATACACCCGATCGCCACCATTCCACAAAATGTCTCTGTAGTAAGACTGCGGTTTCCGAAACCCCGTGATATCGAGATCACCGCAGTAGGACCCAAACCACGGATAACCAGGAAACATCGGACTCGCGGGCGGCGCTTTGCCATTGAATGGACTCTTGCCATTCTCGCCCATTTTCGTGGTAAGCACAGTCATAAACTTGCCCATCTGTTCTGCCTGAGTTGCCTCTTTGATGGTTCCTTCTCCCCAGGCACCGATACCGGATTCCCCGAGATAATCCATCGAAGTCCAGACGAAGTCACCTATGATGAACGGATGATCGTGTGCGAGTTGCCATTGCTCAAAAGCGGCAGAAGGGAAAGACTCCGTCGTCACCATCACTCGACTCGGAACGCGCTCGTGATCCTTCTCCCAGTTGGCAGCAAGATTGTAGTTATAGCCTCCGATATCGACTTTCGCGAATACCGCATCCGTGTCCGGAGTATAAGTTGCGCCGGGGAAAGCTTCGGTAATTGGTCTTGTCGTGTCAAGTGATCGAATCTCTTCAGAAAGGCTTTTCGCGATCGGCGCTCCCGCAGGAGTCCAAGCTTCTGGAATCTCATTGCCAATCGACCACATGACTATCGACGGGTGGTTGCGGTCTCGGAGCACCATAGAATCCAGGTCTCGCTTCCACCATTGTTCAAAGAATCGCGCATAGTCGTATTCGGTTTTCGGCGTTTTCCATACATCGAAAGAATCTTCGAGGACGATGAGACCAAGGCGATCGCAGGCATCGAGAAACGCTGGAGAGGGGGGATTGTGCGCCGTCCGGACAGCGTTATTGCCAGCCTCCTTAAGTAGTTCAACCTTTCGCTCCTCGGCTCTATCAAAGGCCGCAGCGCCAAGAAGGCCATTGTCGCTGTGGACGCTCCCACCATGCAGTTTTATGGGTTTGCCGTTCAATTCCAAGCCATCAATCGCAGACCATGCGATGGATCGAATGCCAAACGTTGTGGTCGTTTCGTCCGTGACTTTTCCGCCTTGAACGAGTCTGATGACGGCACGGTAAAGATGTGGTGTTTCGGGAAACCACAACTCCGGATTTCTAATGGAAATGGTTTGAGTCAGGTCCGTGGAGTCCGCCCCGGCAAGACGACTCGGCGCCTGCGCGCCTGCCACCGTTATTCCGGAATCCGATACGATCGTTGTATCGACGCGAACATCGCTCGACTTCGAAGACTCGTTCTCAATGCGCAAATGCAGAGAAACTTCCGCCCTTTCAGACGTAACGACAGGCGTGGTGACGAAGACGCCCCAGTGCGCAATATGAACTTTGTTGGTGACTACGATGCGAACGTGCCGATAGATTCCCGAGCCGGTGTACCAACGACTGTTCGGTTGCGCTGAGTTGTCCACCCGAACCGCAAGAACGTTTCTCTTTCCCGGGATCAGAAACGAGGAGAGGTCGAATGAGAAGCTTGTATATCCATTCGGATGAGTACCAAGCACATGACCATTCAGAAAGACGGTGGCGTTCATATACACCCCGTCAAACTCAACCGACACCCGCTTATTCGGCCAGTCTTCTCGTGCATCGAATATCTTGCGATACCAGCCAACACCTGCGGGAAAATATCCGCCCCCGGAACCGGTCAAGTTCTCAGGATTCGGCACACCGGCAATGCCCCAGTCATGGGGTACATCGACCTTCTGCCATGACCTGTCATCGAATGTCGGCGCCTCGGCTCCATTCGGGTCGCTGTTTATGAATTTCCAACCGCCATCTTCATTTATCTGCTCCCGAGGCAGGCTCGATAACTCACTGCATTTTGCAGACGAGCACGATGGAAGGAGGAAAGATTGAACAGCAAGCAATGCGAAGATCGCCAGCCGATTCTTTGCGTAGGCACTCTTAATGGTGTAAACGTTCAAGGACCCCTCCCCTGATTTGACGGGCTACCGAGAAAGTAGCTCTCCCATTCTTTTTGCTATCGTCCGAGCGGCAAAGGCAGGATTCAGACGGTACAGCACATCCATGATCGCTGCATCGCGTCCAACAAGCACATGAAACGCGTCACGCTCAATTCCTCGAACAATGATCTGTGCAGCTTGACGAGGCGGCAATCCCTGTGCGCTACCCCTACGCGCACCGGTGCCTTTGATACTCACATTTGAATGGGTCAGGATGTTGGTTGCGACTGCACCTGGAAAGACGGTAGTAACGCGGACGTTTGTGCCAAGCAACTCGGACCACAATCCCTCCGAGAGGAGTTTAACCGCTGCCTTAGAAGCCCCGTATATAGTTTGCCCGGGCACAGGAACAAAGCCGCCCATGCTCGCAATATTCACGATGTGCGCTTGCGGCCGTTGCAGTAGGTGCGGCAAGAACGCTTTTGTTATGAGCAGCGTTCCAAGCAGATTGACGTTCAGAACCCGTTCAATAGCGGCAAAATCGAGATCACTCACGCGCACAAAGGGTTGTATGATACCGGCATTATTGATGATGCAGTCCACTTGACCGAAGCGCGCCACTATCTTGGCGGGGAGATCTTCGACGGCGGCCCGCTCGGAGATATTCGTGATGAAGGGTGCGAACTGAGCTTGGCGGGGACCGCCCAGCCGACCTGTCTCGTCTAAGGTCGTTGCATTTACATCTATGCCCGCGACGTGGGCGCCCCTCGAAAGGAGATCGAGTACGAGTTCGCGTCCGATCCCGCTTCCGGCGCCCGTCACTAAAACAACCTTGTCCGTGATTTTCATATCGCAACCCTGCGGAGACTTATTCCTACTTTGCTTGAGTCGCAGTGAAGTCGCCGTCCACAGAATATTCAGGAACGCTGGCAGAACCTGTGATCTTGTTCTCTGCGCCTAGTTGACCATCAAACGAAACTGTCAGCGGTGAACCGTTGTACTCACTCTTGTAGGACCATGTAACTTTCTTTCCATCGACTTTCCCAGCGATGGCCACCGGCCCTTGTTCAGTCGTGCATGTTCCAGTGATTTCCGAATGCTTTTGCGCGAATGTGCAATCTAAATCGCTATCGTTTCCCGCAATGGACATATGGACATGCCATTTGCCGGCAACGGAGACATTATCGGTGGCTGGCACTAGACCGGCCATGCACATAAGCAAGATGATCGTTTTCATGTGTGTTTCCTTTCTCGAAACGCCTATGGGAAGTAAGGTCTTGAACCCGATGGTGGCTTGTGCAACTGTCTTGGGACCTCAAGGTAATGAAGGCGGATCGCGAAACTTCATTTCCTTCAAACCTGGGGAATGACGCTGAATTCTGCATGCAGGGATGCCGTTGAATCATCACCAGCCCACAGGTCGAAAGTTGACGCATCCTGTATCCACGCCTTCGGTGCGCTACTCCAATATGAGAGGTCATCCTTCGTGAGGGTGAATGTTACTGTCTTCTTCTCATGAGGGCGGAGAGCGATCCGGCGAAAACCTTTCAACTCCCGGACGGGTCTAGAACTGGTCCCGTACTGTTGGTGGATGTAGAGTTGAACTACTTCGTCTCCAGGAACGTCGCTGGTATTCTCGACATCAACTGCTACTTCCTCACTCTCACCTTTGTGAATGTGTTCCTTGCTGACCTGCAGGTTCGAGAACTGGAAATGGGCGTAGCTGAGTCCAAACCCAAAAGGGAATAGCGGGGTGCTTTCTTCGTCAAAGTACCGCTTTGCTTGGTTTTCTGGTGAGTGACTAAGGGTGTGTGAGTAGAACAATGGAACCTGTCCTACATCCCGAGGCCAGGTAAAAGGAAGCTTGCCTCCAGGAAAGGCTTTGCCAAACAACAGGTCTGCAATCGCATCTCCGCCCTTCGTGCCTGGATACCATGCTTCGAGGATGGCAGGAACATGTTCATCCGCCCACTTTATGTTCAAGGGGCGGCCATTGACAAGAACAAGCACCACCGGTTTCCCGGTCGCAACAACGGCTTCCAGCAACTGTTCCTGACGCCCCGGAAGATCAAGAGAAGAGCGGGAGGCCATCTCTCCCGTCATATCCTGGGATTCGCCCAAAACCATTAGCGTCAGATCGGAGTCTCTCGCAGTTTGAACGGCATTTACAAATTCCGCATTCGCCTGCTCCTCACTCCACCGTTGTTGCGCCTCACCTCGCATCAAGCCGGAAAATGGGGATGGAAACTTACGACTGAATTGCACACCCTGAGCGTATTCGACCTTTGTATCCGGTCCGGCCTGGTCGCGGATTCCGTTCAAGACCGTCACGTTCTCATTCACGTCGTTAGCAAATGTCCAAGATCCTTGGATATCCCACTTTGAATTCGCAAGAGGTCCAATCACCGCAATTTTCTTGTAGGCAGATGCCCTTAGGGGTAGTAGTCCCCCATCGTTTCGCAACAAGACTGCCGATCGTTCCGCCGCCTTGAGTGCTGCAGTGCGATGCTCCGGGTCATCAAGAATCTCTTTAGCAGCGGATTCATCGACGTACGGATTTTCGAAAAGGCCCAGCCGAATCTTGGTTTCCAGGATTGGGCGAACCGCATCGTCAAGTTGAGACTCAGTGATTTTCCGCTCCTTAAGCGCCGAAGGGAGGAAAGCGCTGTAATCCCCCTTTCCGACAGCCATCTCCATGTTTACGCCCGCATCAAAGGCGCGAAGCGCAGCGTCGGGCGCATCCTTTGCGAAACCGTGAGTCTTGAGATTCTTTACTGCATCGGCGTCGTTGACGACAAATCCTTGGAAATGCCATTGATCGCGCAGCACATCATGCAGCAGCCACCGATTACCTGTAGCCGGAACGCCGTTCAGGTCCACATAAGCGCTCATGACGGTCCCGGTACCAGCCCTTACGGCGCCTTGGAATGGCGGGAGATAGACGTTCCAAAGTTGCTCATCTGAGATGTCGGCAGCTTCATAATCTCGGCCTCCTTCAACTGCGCCGTACCCGGCGAAATGCTTCACACATGCAATCAGATGACTCGGGGCTCCCAGGTACTGCCCTTGGAAACCTTTGACTTGGGCAGCGGCCATCGCGGAACCGAGATACGGGTCTTCGCCCGCGCCTTCGACGATCCTCCCCCAGCGCGGATCGCGTGCAATATCGACCATCGGAGCGAAGGTCCAATCGATTCCTACGGCCCGAGCTTCTTCTGCCGCGATCGCCTGCGCCCTTTCAACCATTGGAGGGTCCCAAGATGCCGCCATGGCGATTGGTACAGGAAAGACCGTTCGAAAGCCGTGGATCACGTCCAACCCGAACAATAAGGGTATGTGAAGTCTCGATCCTTCTACCGCGTCTTTCTGCAATTTGTTGATTTGTGCCGGGTCCGTCAAGAAGAGCACAGAGCCAATCTCGCCACTCCGGATACGCTCTTCCAACGCATCATTAGTTACGAAGGCAAAGGTCTGGCTGAGTTGTCCGATCTTCTCGGCCGGAGTCATTTGTTTCAGCAGTTGGTCGGCTCGAACCTCAATTTGCCTATCGCTCACCGGCAAAGGGCTTTGCCCTGGGGACTCTGGGAGATTGATAAAGAAAGACAGTGCGAGCAAGGTCAACAAGAGGCTTAAGTACCTCACGGCTCGAAGATCGGTAGTCGTCTTATGTGTAGTCATTGTGGTAATCGTCTAGAGGCCTCTGTTGATCTCATCTCACTGGGTTTTCGACCTTAGTTCTTTCTTTCGAAAACGAGCCGCTGCTCGGTATCCATGAAACTGGAGTGTCCTTCGACGAGCACGATGAGTTCCGATCGATCTTCGGACAAGAACAAACGCTGCGTCGCGACGCTGCCGAATGCAGGAATTACTTCATGAACCATCAAGGTGCAACCTTGCCAGACAGCGCTTACCTTCCCTGGCATCTCAGAGATACCGGGAAAAGGGGAAGGCACCTTAATGGCGTAGTCCTTTCCATCTGGCGCGAATTCCATGACCGTCACAGTGTCTGCGAGCGGAGTGCCCGCTATCGTGGCATGCACCGAACTGTCCGAGATGGACAAACGACCGTCCTTCCGCTCGATCTTCTTGGTCAGCTGGTATTCACTTGACGGGTGGTCACTACCCATGAAGCTCTTAGCAACATTCAGACTCCAGTGTCCGGTGAGGTCTTTGTTCTGCGCCATCGCACTGGATCCGATCAGGCCTGTCAGAATGATCAAGATTGAAAGCCAATGTCTTTTCACCAACGCCCCCTCCAAGTTCAGCTAGCGTTTGATTTCTAACAGCACCAAGCCATCTGGCGGCACTTCAATCGACAGTTCCGAGGACGCCGGGCTGCCGGGAAATGGGCGCACTTCTGGGGGCGGGAGTTCGGCTGCAAACTTGAGCTGTTTTATTTCCTCCCCAGTCGGGTATCTTGGACTTCCCATTTGCTTCCACTTCGGGAGCCCAGAGCCCGCCTGCGCGTTGACATTGCTGATTTCAATGGAGAGTGCTTTCAATCCCTTGAGTTCCATCCGAAAGCGCTTCGTTCTTCCTTCCGATTGGTTGGAACCGCTTGTCGCGGCTAGCGGATTTCCATTGGCCACATTTCCCGCGCTGGTTGGTATCAAATTCCATAGCAAAACTGCCGCGCTGCCATCCGGCTGCAGTGTTGCCATGAGCGGTCCCGGATCGGAGTGCACAAGAGTGTCGCCGAGTTTGTGAAGCATTGCGAATGCATGCAGAGACGGTCGGGCAATTCCCCATTGATCGATCAACCCGAACGTCTGGTTGAAAATACCGCTCGGCACACCGCCTTCTTCGAATACGTTGCTGAAGGTCCAATACGACATTGCTTCGGTAAGTCCGATGCAATTCTTGATCGTGTCGGCAATGAACGCCGGGTTCTGCGAACTCCATTCGGTGAGCCAGATTGGCAGTTTGGGCATTTTGGACGATTCGACCTGATGCTTCACGAGTTCCAAGCCACGCGGGATCACTTGTTCGAATGGGTATAGGTGATCTTGGCCAAAGATATGTTTCTGGGGATCGTCCGGGTACACATGAGTGCTGACAAAATCGAGAGGAACGTTCTGCCGAACGCAATATTGAATGAGATCCGGTATCCAATCTAGCTGGGCCGTCGCAGGTCCACCGATCGGAATTCGCCTGTCAACCTTCTTTACCGCCGAAGCAGATTGGCGATAGAGTTCGAAATACTGTTCCTGGGAACCGGCCCAGAATGAGATATTCGGTTCGTTCCAGACTTCAAATTTCCAACCTGCGACCTCGGCGATTCCATACCGCTTTACACAATGCTCGGTAAAGGCGAAGACCATATCATGCCAGTCCTGCCAATTGGTAGGCGGCGAAACATTCCCCTTGTATGCAAAAATCCGATTGGCGCTGCTTGCGAAAGCTTCCGGCATGAAGCTGAGTTCAACGAATGGCCGAACCCCGTGATCGAGCATGAAGTCATAAATCTGGTCGACATAGAGAAAGTTGAAGCTGCCCGATCCATGAGCAGCAATTCCCATCTCATCATCGAAAAGTCCATGGCAGCGCACGGACTGGATTCCAGTCTCGCGGCGCACACGCAGCAGATCTTGCCTCCACTGATCCCGAAGTCCCACCACTGTTCGGTCGGACCCCGCCGATCTTTCCCAGTAGTGTGGAAGAGAGCCCGTTCTTTGCTGGAAATCGATGGCTAAACGAGTTGCTTCATCCTGTGTTCCTGGCAGCATCTCAGCTCGAAGTTGCCGGGTCATTACAGCAGCCCCAGCAGCGCTGGCCCCTGTTAGAAATTGTCGCCTGTCGAACACTGTGGGCTCCTGATCAGTGCCGACCGCAGTCGGCACTGACTGTTGTTGCAGTTTGTTGTTACTTGGTGGGATTCGTGCGTCTGAGCTGATCGCACTAATAAATGAGCTTCAAAGCAAACTGGAACTGCCTTGGATTCACATTTGGCGTGGTTGAGCTGATGACTCCAAAGCCGCCAGCGGCTGTCGGAATGTCGCCAGGG
>Ga0335074_10006028_pt1 | contig 16795 bp, 12 predicted proteins | sample Lox_Sample_23_FD_206715 | JGI IMG/M metagenome (GOLD analysis project Ga0335074, IMG submission 206715) | Soil microbial communities from Loxahatchee National Wildlife Refuge, Florida, United States - Lox_Sample_2.3 | ecosystem: Environmental > Terrestrial > Soil > Wetlands | place: USA...
CTAACCTTCTTCATTGGCTGGTCTCCTTTGCACTTCGAGTGCGCCTAGGGACAGCGTAACCGCCGATCCCGCGAGACCAGCCGTCTCATTCCATCTGTGAAATCATGCCCTGACACAAAGCCTTGCCGAGTGGAGTTCTTCCGCGAGCTGTGAAGTCGCGCCCTGTTACAAAGCCTTGCGGAGTGGAGTTTTTCCGCAGCTCCTGACGTCGTGCCCTGACGCATTTTCGCCACTCCTTCAGGGTTTTTCCGCAACCTCTTTCAGGGGCAAATAGTTCTGAATCAATCCGCAGTCGCGGCCAGGACTCGTTCCTTCTGCGGCGCGGCGATGGCGGCATGCAGTTTCTCTACGGCTCTCTTCATTTCCGGGACGGGAGTGCTTCCGAATCCCAGAACAAATCCCTGCAGCGCCAGCGATTGCTGATAATACTGGGAAATCGTGTAGAGCGACAATCTCTCTTCCGCCGCGCGCGCTGCGATTTCGGTGTCGGAACAGCCGTCCGGAAGAGTGACCGCGACATGCATGCCTGCTTCCGCTCCATGGACCTGCAGCAGGCCGGCGAATTCCCGCTCGATGCAGTGGATGAGAGCGCTTCGGCGTTCCCTGTACACCTGACGCATCTTGCGGATATGCGCCCCGAAATGGCCCTCGATCATGAAGTCCGCGAGGACCTCCTGGTGGAGGTAGGGCGGAAAGATATCCATGGCCAGCCGAACCGCCGCGAATCGCTCGACAAGGTCGGGCGGAATCACAATGTACCCGATACGCACGGAAGGGAACAGCACTTTGCTGAAGGTGCCGATGTAGATGACGCGGGCGTTCGCGTCCATGCCCTGAAGCGAAGAGATGGGCCGGCTTTCATAGCGGAACTCGCTGTCGTAATCGTCTTCGACGATCCAGGCGCCGCTGGACTGCGCCCAGTTGAGGAGTTGCAGGCGGCGCGTGGCGCTCATGGTTGAGCCGAGCGGGTACTGGTGAGACGGGGTGACCAGGGCTGCCTTGGCATCCGGCTCGAGGGCGATGCCGGCGTCGATATTCATGCCGTCGCGATCGACCGGAACTGGAATCAAGCGGCAGCCTGCGGCGGCAAAGACGCTGAATCCCAGGCGATATCCCGGCTCTTCCACCCAAACCGCGTCGTCCGGGTCGAGGAGTACACGCGCCGTGATGTCGAGCGCCTGCTGCGAACCCGAGACAATCATCACCTGGTCGGGGTGGCAGCGCACCGCGCGCGAAGAGCTGAGATAGTCGCAGATCGCTTCCCGAAAGCGGCGGATTCCCATCGGATCGACGTTGTGGATTACGTGCGCGCCGGGATTGCGGCTATGCTTCGCAACGAGGGTTGACCAGATCCGAAAGGGAAACTGATCGAATGCCGGCTGATGCACACCGAACGCGCCCCAGATCCGGTTGCTGCGATTGAGCAAGACCGGCGGGAACTGCTCGGAGCGGCGTGAGAGCCTTCTGGGTCCGCTGATTCCCTGAAGACGGCTATGCCGGTTTGCGGAGGCGCTCATCAGCCGCTCGGGCAGGCTCGACGAGACGTAGGTACCCGAACCGGCCCGGCTCTCGAAATACCCCTCGGCCAGCAGTTGCGCGTACGCCTGCAGCACGGGAAATCGGGAGAGGACGTGATCCGCGGCAAACTCGCGGCTGGAAGGCACGAGCTGTCCCGGCTTCAGCTTGCCCAAAAGAATCGCCGACCGGAAGCCATCGTAGACCTGCCGATGCAGGGGCGCGCCGGCCTTGCGGTCAACGGTAACAATCGAGGAAACTCCCTCGGACGGATAGGTCATAGCGTCGTCTTGGTGGTCATGGGAAGCAGTTCGTCACCGGGTATTGTGCATTGTCACTCGAGCCTCGAAGATCGGCAGAGTAAGGCACCACTCGCGCGGCGGGTTCCTTTCGACCTTCCTTGGCCCGCCGCATTTCTTAGACTGCGATTCCATGCATTTCGTGAGAATGGGCCGGCTGTGGCGCGAATCAGATCGTCTCCGGGATGCAGCGCGGAACCTCCGGTCCAGGAAAACACAACCGCAGGAACGCCCGTGCTATACTCCGTCTGGTTTTCAGTTCCCTCGCTGAGCGTTGTTTTGAAGCCATAAGAATGGCTCATGGCGGTGTCTTAATTTCCGGGCTCCGACACGGCTGGTGTCCGGCTAAAAGTCTTGGTCGTCTCTCCTATTGGCAAACCGGCAAGCTCAACAGTCGGAGTTCGTTATGCACGTGGCACGTCTGTCCCACCTCACGTTCGGTGGGGTCTGCATCGCTCTTCTGACCACCCTGATCCCGGTGTACGGCGGGCTTACGGCGAGCGGCCAGAGACCGAAGGCGCAACGCCGCAACCCACCGGCGCTGCCCGCGAATGCCAGCCGACCCAATCGGCCGAGATCCGCGGCCCTGACGCCGGGGGCTGGCGCTGGTCCCAGTTCGTCGCTCGGTTCGTCCAGTTGGACGGCGATCGGCCCGGCTTCCCTGCAATCGGGTGCGGGCCTGGTCAGCGGGCGCGTGACGGGCATTGCCGTCGACCCGACGGATTCCAACACGATTTATGCGGTGGCAGCGGGCGGAGGAGTTTGGAAGACGACTGATGGAGGCACGACGTGGAATCCACTCACGGATCGCCAGCCTACGCTGTCGATGGGCGCCATTGCCGTTGCTGCGACGGACCATCTGAGAATCTACGCCGCGACCGGCGAAGCCAACAACTCCCTGGATAGCAATTATGGGCTCGGCATTCTGGTCTCGAGCGACGGCGGCGCAACCTGGACGCTGGAGAACGCAGGCGGCGCGCTCTCCGGTATGGTGATCGGACAGATCGCTGTCGACCCGACGAACGAGAACGTGGCCTATGCCGCCGTCGGTGGCTACGGCGCCAATGGCGTCTGGTTCGCCAATACCGGCATCTGGAAGACGACGGACGGAGGCGCGACCTGGACCAATATGACGGCGGCCGCGTCGCTGGATAGCCAGTATCCCTGGTCGGCGGTGGTGGTGGATCCGAATACGCCGACCACGATCTATGCGGCCCTCGGCGACATTTCCGATTCGGACGCGGACAATGGCGTTTACGAGTCCACGGACAGCGGCACTACCTGGACGCTACTGGCGAACGGCCCGAATGGCGCCAGCGACACCAACGTGGGGAGGATTGCACTGGGCGTTGCTCCGAATGCCAAGACCGCCGGCGAGCACGTTCTCTATGTCGCTGTGGCCGACGTGACGACAGGCGGGCTGCATTACTTCGGACGCTCCGACAATGCGGATGCGGCGACTCCTACCTTTACCGACCTGACCTCCGGCACACCGGACTTCCTCGGCGGCGAGAATAGCGGTGGCGGTCAGGGATGGTACGACATTGTTGTCAACGTCGATGGCAGCGGCAACGTCTACTGCGCCGGCGTGGAGAACTACAATACCGGCAACACCGGGAACGTCATTGTCTCGACGGATCTGGGCGTTGACTGGACCGACATCACCGCCGTGGGCGGCGTTCAACCTCACACTGACAGTCACGCCATCGCTTTCGATTCCAGCAGGCGGATGCTTCTCGGCAGCGACGGCGGCGTGTTTCGCTACGATCCAACTGCCAATGCCTGGACCATTCTGAACAGCAACCTGAACACCATCCAGTTCCAGGGGATTGGCCTCCATCCCACGGCTGCCGGCACGGTGGTGGGAGGCAGCCAGGACAATGGCACGGAGCTCTATTTGGACAACCTCGTCTGGTCGCAGGTCGACGGCGGTGACGGCGGATTCGCGGAGATCGCCCAGACCGATGGGAGCCGCTGCTACGCCGTTCATCCGCTCGCCAGCTTTGGTCCGACGGACTTCTTCCGCCGCTCCGACGATGGTTGTTCCACCTGGACCAGCATTGCCTCGGGAATCGCCGCGAACAGCGCCAATTTCTACCCACCGTTTCTCGTCGATCCGGCCAACAAGGACCACGTGCTGATTGGCGGCGACTACCTGAACGAAACCACGGACGGGGGAAACACCTGGTCGGTGGCAGGCACGCCGGGAACGAACGGCTTCAATGACAACGACGCCGATATCGACTCCATTGCGTTGTCGCCGGCGAACGGGAAGAATCCTCCGGTGGTCTATGCCGCCGTGGGCGGCTCCTTTGCCACCTCAAGCCAGATTTTCGTAGCGGAGAACGATAACCCCGCGGGATCCGCTAACACAACATGGACCGAGGCCGATCTTCCCACCTGCGCCCAGAACTCCTATGCGGGAGTCGGATGCCGTGTGAACATGATCGTTGCCGACCCCAACGATCTCACCGGCCATACCGCAATCGCAGTCACCAGCAACTTCAGCACATCGGCCAGCAGCCACGTCTTCAGAACCACGGACGCGGGCACGATCTGGACCGACATCACCGGCAACCTGCCCAACCTGCCCACGTGGTCGGTCAAGGTGGATACCGATCCGGCGCAGACGATGTACGTGGGAACCGATGACGGCGTGTACGCCGCGCCGAGTCCCTACACATCCTGGACCCAGCTCGGAACCAGTCTGCCGGGCGCGCAAGTCTTCGATCTGGAACTGAACCGCAGTCTTCATCTGCTGGGTGTCGCCACGCACGGGCGCGGAGCCTGGGAGATTTTCACTCCGCCGTACGTCACTAATGTGAGCACGACAGCCGCGAACGGAACCTACGTGCCCGGAGCCGGCATTCCGATCGTGCTGACGTTCAGCGCGCCCGTCACCGTGACAGGCACTCCCCAACTGACCTTGAACACGAGCCCGAACGCAAAGGCGAGCTACACCTCCGGCTCCGGAACGAACGCCCTCACGTTCCTCTACACGGTGGGCGCCGGGCAGACGACGAGCGGCAATTCCACCGGCGGGAAGCTCGACTACGCATCGGGCGGAGCCCTCAGTCTGCAAGGCGGCACGATTGAAGATGGCAGCGACACCGCGGCGGAACTCGTCTTGTATGCGCCGGGCGCCGCTGATTCGCTGAGCGCCAATAACGACATTGTGATCGCGGCCAAGGGCACTCCGGCCGTAACGGTGAAGCCAGAGGCGGCCAGCGTCACTACAGCGCAATCGCTCGGCGTCACGGTGATGGTGGGGGACGGCAGCAACAACCCGACTCCGACAGGTTCGGTCACGCTCACCGGCGGCGGCTACACCTCCGCGGCGACGCCACTGAGCGCGGGTAGCGCCACAATCACGATTCCCGCGGAAACTCTGGCTGCGGGATCCGACAGTTTCTCGGCCACCTACACGCCGGACACGGCAAGCGCATCCGCCTATAACCGCGCGACCGGCACGGCCGCGAGTCCAGTGACGGTCAGCAAAGTCACGCCCAGCATCGCCGTGACCTCCTCGTCGAACCCCTCGATCGTCTCGCAGTCGGTTACGTTCACTGCGACTCTGACCACTCCAGTTGGCTCGCCCAGCGGCTCGGTCAGCTTCTTCGATGGAACCGCGCCGATCGGATCCGGGAATGTGACCGCGGGCGTGGCCACCTGCACAACCACCACCCTCGCGGCGGGCACCCATTCCATCACGGCCCAGTACTCCGGCGACGCCAACTTCGCGCCGATCGCCAGCGGCGCCCTGGCCCAGATCGTGTCGATGTTCAGTATTGGTCCGGCTCCCGGCGCGCCCAGCAGCGCAACTGCGGCACCCGGATCCATCGCGAGCTATCTGCTCAGTGTTACCCCGCCCGCATCGGGGACCGTCACCCTCTCGGCTTCTGGACTTCCATCCGGGTACAACATCAGCTTCAGCCCCAACACAGTTGCCGGCGGAGGGGGAGCCACTCAGGTGGAAATGATCGTCGACATTCCCGCGCAGACGGCATCGGCTCCGGCGCCCGCGAAGCCGGGGACATTCAGCCGTCTGCCGGTTGCGTTCGGATTGCTGCTGCTGCCGCTGCTCGGTCTCCGCAGGCTCAGAAATCGCGGCCTCCTGCCGATGGCCGTGCTGGCCATCGTGGGAGTGGTTGCGTCTGCAGGCCTGGCTGGCTGCTCGCACTTCAACAACGGTGCGACCATGAGCGGCGGGACAGCGACCCCTCCGGGGAACTATACCCTGACGGTGACGGCCACAGACGGAACGGAGACGGTGTCCACGATGCTCACACTGAACGTCAACTGACGAAGAACCGAAGCGGGTAAACGCGACGGTGCGCCTGGCCGGATCTCTGCGTTATTGCACGGTACCCTGGGGACGGAGACGGCGGAGATCCAGGGCGCATGCCACGGCGTTCTGGGCGTGGAAGCGCAGATTGTCCGATGCGGCCCAGAGCCAGAAGCGCGTGACCTGGGTGGGATTGCGCCCATCGAGCACCGGACGCAGGCGGACGAGGACATCGTTCTGGCCTGTGGCGGCGAGGTTTGAAGGAGAATCGGTGTCTTCGAGGACCAGGTCCACGTGGTCGCCACTGAGGGCTTCTTCGAGGATGCCCAACTCGGCCGGCCGGTCCAGCTCAATGGTGATGGAAAAGGTGTGGCCGTGGAAGACAGGCGCGGCGATGGCCTGGAGAGCCAGGGCGGGATAGCGACCGCGGCCCAGCGCGGCGTAGTCGCTGCGCACGCGCGTCTCCAGCCCGGAAAGGCTTGCCTTGGCGCTCTCGCCCAAGCCGGAGAGAAGGTTGTAGGCGGTCTGCGCATCGTAGATGGCGCGGGGCAGCGCCTGGAAGCTGAGCAGGTTTACGGTCTGCTGGTGCAGCTCGTCCATGGCCGCGCGGCCGAATTCACTGGCCGGGACCAGCATGGTGACCGCGGTGGTGCGGACGGACAAGGCCTGTTGTATGCGACTGAGGAGCAGGGCCAGCGCCAGCGCCGCCGGATGGGCGGGAACGGTGGCCGGGGTAAGCAGATCGGCGGGTGAGGCCTCAGACTGGAGCCACGGGGCGCGGACCAGCACTCCGGACTCGCCCGCGAGGGCGCCAGAGAGATCGAGCACCGTGGCGCCGGCGCGCACTGCATCCTTCCAGTATTTGCGGGTCATCTCCTGGGATCCGCAGAAGAAGGCGAAATCGACCTTGTCCCAGACCTCATGGAGGATGGGCTGGATAAAAGTGATCTCGTCACCGACCTGGTCGAGCTGGCCCTGGGCGGGCTCGTCGTCCAGCAGCGTGAAGGTGGAGGCGGCCAGCGGAGACTCTCCGATGGCGTCTTTGAGCTCCTTGCCCAGCAGCGTCGATGCGCCCGCAATGGCTATCCGGTACACAGGCTTCCTTTGGTGCAGCAGGTTAGAGGGTTCGCGGATCGGCGTCCGTGGAATGCATGGGCGCGGACGGCCGGTGACGCCGCCGCCGCGACCAGGAATAGGCCGCGCGCGCCCAGATGCCCGAGAACATGTAAACAAGCGCCACGGCGAAGAAGATGAACTGGGAGAACCGCACCAGCAAAAACAGCATGATGGCCAGCAGCAGCAGGATCTGCGACGGGTGGCTGCGCGAGAAGTTGATCTCCTTGCCCGACCAGAAGCGCCAGGTGCTGACCATCAGGAACCCGCAGGTGCCCACCAGGGCGAGCCAGATGATGGAGACCCACCACCCCTGGATAGGGATACCGTTGAAGAAGTGGACGGTGGCGGCGAGCAGCCCGGCGGCAGCGGGAATGGGCATGCCGACGAAGTACTTGCGATCGGGACGGCCGGGATTGCGCGGCACCGGGTTGTGGCTGATGTTGAAGCGAGCCAGGCGCGCCGCGCCGCCGATGAGAAAAAGAAAGCAGACGAATGGCCCCAGGTGCTGGAGGTTTTCGCGCAACTGCGGGTTCTCCGAGATGGGCAGGAAATAGAAGCCCCAGATGAACGCCAGCAGGCTGGGCGCTACGCCGAAGGTGATGACATCCGCCAGGGAATCCAGTTCCCTGCCGAATTCGCTGGTGGTGTTGGTCATGCGCGCAATGCGGCCATCGAGCGCGTCGAAGGGGATGGCGAAGAGGATGGCCAGGGAAGCCCAGTTCAGGTGGGTCTGCGCGTTGGCGTTGGCGCCGATGGCCGCGAAGGTCTGGGTGATGGCGAAGTAGCCCGCGGCGATGTTGCCTACCGTGAAAAGCGAGGGCAGCAGGAACATGCCGCGGCGGAGGCGCGCACGCCTCTGCGCCAGCGATCGCTCGTCCCGGCCGTTCACTTGAGGTCCCCTTCGTCCGTGTCCGCGTGCGCGCTGGCCGAGCGCAGGCGCTCCGGCAGAATGCGGGCACCGGAGCCGGCCATCATCACGGCCAGCACGCTGGAGCCGCCCTTGACGCGCTGGCCCACCTTCACCTGGAGCTCGGCCTCGGCCGGCATCAGGACGTCCACCCGGGATCCGAACTTGATGAGCCCCACGCGCTGGCCCCGCTCTACGCGATCCCCTTCGCGGAAGGGGAAGACAATGCGCCGCGCCAGCAGGCCCGCAATCTGCTTGAACGTCACCTCGATGCCTTCGCCGTACACCGTCACTATGTTCTGTTCGTTGCGATCCGCGCTCGCCGGGTTCATTGCGTTCAGGTATTTGCCTTTTTGATAGCGCACACAGCTCAGCTCGCCGGCAATGGGCGAGCGGTTGACGTGCACGTCAAAGACGCTGAGGAAGATGCTGACGCGCTGGCGCGGGCCGCCCGGAGTGGAGATGGTGACGGTTTCCGTTACCAGTCCATCGCCGGGGGAGACGATCAGGCCGGGATCGGAGGGGATGGCCCGTGCGGGATCGCGGAAGAACCAGAGGAAGAACGCTGCCAGCACCAGCGGCGGAATGGTCCACCACCAGGTCCCGGTGATCCAGACCAGAAGCAACGCCACCACCACCAGACTCAGACCGTAAATGTACCCGTCACGCACCATTGCCGTATGAGCCGGGCCACGGGCCGCATGGAAAGCGGGAATCCGGGCGGAAGGCTCTATCGATTATACGGGTGTTTGGGATGGCGTAAGCCGGTCCGGCAATTCGCGCAACCGGATGAGGACCGGCAGTTCACCCCTTTTGTCCCCACAGCCCGTGCGGCCGAGGCCGAGTCAGGCGTTCGCGAACTCAAATTACATTCCTGCCCTCAATTCCGAAGTGCCTGGCAGCCGCCAGCAGGTGTACATCGTTTGAGTAGACGGCCCGGAAACCTGCCTCAGCCGCGGTTCCGAGATGAATGGCATCGGCTCCGCGGAGAAACACGGATGCGGGCAGATTTCGATACGCCCGGCGGACTCGCGAGAGGATCTCCCCATCCAACGCAAGCCACTGAAATGCTCCTGCTTCGATATGCGCCTCGACCTGGCCGGCCAGAGCGGCATGGGCCGCGGGCTTGATCGCTCCTTCCCTCAGTTTGCGATGGAAGGCAGCCGTCATCTCCACCTGCCCCAGCGCTGCACAAGCGACGTGGTCGGTTGCAGCCAGAGCGCGAACGCGATCGGCGCCCGCATCCTGATAGTACAGGCGCACCAGATAACTCGTATCGAAATAGATCACTCGATGTCCCTGTCGCGATCCTGGCTGACGATCTCGGTCGCGTCGGTTCCTCCGCGAAAAGACCTCCGATGGCGAAGAAAAGCCCGCGTATACCGTGGGTCCGCGAAAAAGGGCTTCAAAGGCGGCGCCGCCGCGGGCACTATCTTCGCAATCAGTTGCCCGCGCTCGGTCACAAATACCTCGCCTGACGACGCCTGCCGAACCCACCGGCCTGTCTCCTGGTGCAGCTCGCGAATGCTAATCGTCTTCATGTGACTCATTGTGACACATCGAGAGACGCTCATCAAGGATTTGAAAGCTCTCCGCGTGGCCGCGCGCCCCAGGCAGAAACGGCCGGCGAAAGGGCCGGATCGCGCGAGTACGGGAAGCCGGGGCGCAGTTGTGCGGAGCCGGGCCGTTTGCTAGTTTGGCGTTGATGCCATCGCCTGCACCCGAACCACTCAGCCGGACCATTGAGACCCTGTACCGATCGGAATCGGGACGGGTTCTGGCCACGCTGGTGCGCCTGCTCGGAGACTTGGATCTCGCCGAAGAGGCCATGCACGAGGCTTTCGCCACCGCTCTGGAGTCCTGGCCCCGCAATGGCATTCCGGACAACCCGCGCCCCTGGCTCATTTCAACCGCACACTTCAAGGCCATCGATGGAATTCGCAGGCGGGCGCGCTTCGACGCTGCGCAGGACGACCTGGCGCTCTACATGGAAGCGCGCATCGGCGAAGCGCCGGAGGAGAATGACGAGATCGAGGACGACCGCCTCCGCCTCATCTTCACCTGCTGCCATCCTGCTCTTCCGCCGGAAGCGCAGGTTGGGCTCACGTTGCGCGAAATCTGCGGCCTGACCACGGAGGAGATTGCCCGCGCATTTCTGGTGACGCCGGCGACGCTCGCCCAACGCATTGTGCGCGCCAAGGCAAAGATCCGGGAGACGCCGATCCCCTACGAGGTGCCGACGCCCCAGGAATTGCCCCAGCGGCTGGACGCGGTGCTTCAGGTCATCTATCTCGTCTTTAACGAGGGTTACTCGGCTGCGTCGGGAGCGGAGGTCACGCGGGCCGAGCTGACCGGCGAGGCGATTCGATTGGGACGGTTGCTGACCGAACTCCAGCCGGAACCGGAAGCGATTGGCCTGCTTGCTCTGATGTTGCTCCAGGAATCCCGCCGCGCCGCGAGAACCTCGCCGACAGGCGAATTGATTCTGCTGGAACATCAAGACCGCTCCCTCTGGAACCGCGCACAGATTGCGGAGGGAGTGGCGCTGGTTGAGAAAGCTCTAAGCTCCCGCCGCTTCGGCTCCTACACCCTGCAGGCTGCGATTGCGGCCGTTCATGCGGATGCGGAATCGGTGGCTGCGACCGACTGGCGGCAGATCGTCGCGCTCTACAACCAACTGGTGCGGATTCAGCCTTCGCCGGTTGTCTTTCTCAATCGAGCCGTGGCTATTGCCATGCGCGATGGCCCGGAGGCCGGTCTCAGGCAGATCGACGCGGTCCTGGCGCAGGGCGAATTGGCGAATTACTACCTGGCGCATTCCGCGCGCGCGGATATGTGCCGCAGGCTGGGCCGGACGGATGAGGCTCGGGCTTCGTATGAAAGGGCTCTGGCCCTGACCCAACAGGAGCCGGAACGGCAATTTCTGCAGGAGCGGATTCGGGGGCTGGGATAGGGAATGTCCGTGGGGGCTTCCATCCCCGGTCACCAAAAGCGAGGGACCGGGGCACCCTCAACTCGATAAAATCGCAGTCGAGATCGGGGCCACCCGCCGCCCACTGATACACAAAGCCAGTCTGAATTTATTTTGCAGAATTGGGGGAGAAGTTGTGAATCGGCATTGTCGAAGGCACGTCTAGTGGCTACCCTCTAAGTGTGAGGCGATGATGCTCTACAAGAACGGGAAGCCGCCGAGAAAACCTCTTACAGTCGCCGGGCCGATGTTAGGGCAACGGCAGACGCTCAAGGATTCCAACATTTTCCGGCAAGCGCGCATCGAATTCGGGGCAGTCTCATGGCCGGGAAACATTGATCTTGCACCAGACGCCATGTACCGCGAAATAAAACGCTCCGGCGAATGGGTTCTCCGCTGATGCGAGACCGTTCAAACCGGCGTTGGGGGCTTTGCCGACCATGACTCTCGGCCTGATCGCCGGCAACGGCCGTTTCCCTTTCCTGCTGCTCGATGCGGCGCGCGCGCAGGGATTCGCCGTCACCGTCGCCGCAATCCGCGAAGAGACCGACCCCGAGATCGACCACCGCGCCGCCGCCGACCCCAAGATCGCCGTCCACTGGCTCTCTCTGGGCGAGCTTTCAAAGCTCATCGAGGTCTTTCACAAAGAAGGCGTGACTAGGGCCGTGATGGCCGGGCAGGTGAAGCACAAGCAGATCTTCTCCTCCATCCGCCCGGACTGGCGCCTGGCCAAGCTGCTGCTGAACCTGCGCACCCGCAACACCGACATGCTGCTGGGCGCAGTAGCCAAGGTGCTGGCCGACGAGGGCATTGAGCTGATCAGTTCCACCGCCTTCCTGGAGCTGCTGCTGGCCGCGGAAGGCGTACTGACCGAGCGCGCACCCGATGAGAACGAGCGCAAAGACATCGAGTATGGCCTCGGCGTAGCCCGGGCCCTGGCTGCCTTCGACATTGGCCAGACCGTGGTCGTGGCCGCCCAGGCCTGCGTTGCCGTGGAAGCCATGGAGGGCACAGATGCCGCCATCGAGCGCGCCGGCGCCCTGATGCAGTCGCTCGAAGAGGACGCCGAAGGCCCCGCGTCCACGCTTCATCGCCGCCTCACCGTGGTCAAGGTGGCCAAGCCGAACCAGGACATGCGCTTCGACGTGCCTGTCATCGGAATGCGGACATTGGAGACCATGCTCCGCGCGGGCGCTACTTGCCTCTCGGTCGAGGCCGGCCGCACGCTTCTGTTCGACCGCGACGCCCTTCTCGCCCGGGCCAACAAGGAAAATATTGCAATCATTGCGGTTCCGCGCTGATACTGGGTTCACGGCCTCCCGTTCCCCGCAGGATCCCGACAATCTTTCCTCAGAGGTGCCTCGTGTCATTAAAACCCCCTACCATCAATTCGGAATCGGAACTCTCGCCAGCGGAAGACGGCTCCCTGAAACCGCCCACAAGAATCTTTGAAGCTTCCGTCGAAGAGTCCGTGGAGATTTCCGACGACGGCGAAGCTGACGACGACTCACTCAAGCCGCCTACCCCTTGAGCGGACGGCCTGCTGCGCCCGCTGTATGCGTATCCCGCGTCTCCCTCGCCTTGCGCTTTCCCGCGAAGTGCTGGAGGCGCTGTGCGAGGCCGAGCGCAAGTAAGCCGTACGACTTTCCTGGAGCTCGGCGGGCATTCAATGCACGGAAGCTCCCTTGTTCCCTCGCTCCCTGTATTTCCCGCAAAAAAGCCCGGCACAATGCCGGGCTCTTTTGCTTGCCTTGGGTTGGGGGATGACTACTTCTTCTTAGCAGCCTTCTTCGCGGCCTTCTTTTGAGGGGCCTTCTTAGCTGCCTTCTTCGCCGGCGCCTTCTTGGCTGCTTTCTTCGCTGCCTTCTTTGCGGGCGCCTTCTTTGCTGCCTTCTTCACTGCCAATTTTTTACCTCGTTTTGTGGTTTTGCTGGCGCTCTTCTTCTTTGCCGCGGCCTTCTTAGCAGCGGTTTTTCCGCCCTTCGCGCCAGAACTCTTCTTTGCGGCGGATTTCTTCGCGGCCTTCTTGGCTGCTTTTTTCGCGGGAGCCTTTTTGGCCACAGCTTTTTTCGCCGGCGCCTTCTTGGCAGCCGCCTTCTTGGCGGGAGCTTTCTTCGCCGCAGCCTTTTTCGCCGGCTTCGGCGCAGGCGGCACTTCCACAACCAGGATGGCTTCTTCCGCAACTCCCTCGTCGTCATCCGATGAGGTCAGCACGCTGGAGGTTTCCACCTCCTCATCTTCATCCATCCCGTCGTGTTCCGGATCCACCTCTGCGGGCTCGTTGTTGTCGTCTGCACTCATTGCGTACATCTTCAACACTTCATCCATCGCATTGCCTCCAGCGACTCGGCGCTGTCACATTTTGAGTTGCGGAATCTGCTCCGCGCGCGGAAGCCATTCTAGCAATAGCTCGCACGCAAATGCCATTAAACCACAACTCGGCTTCCCCTCATCGCTATTTTTGTTTTGCTGAGGCCGTGGCCGTGTGCGATGAGCTCGCGTGTTTCTTGCCCTTATGCGAAGTGCCCTTCGCGCCGCCGCTCTTTGGATGCAGGTCTGCCGCGGTGATCGTGGTCCGGGCGTGCCTCCCCCTGCGCCGCGGCGCCGCAGGCTCGGCCACATGCAGCCGTTGCCCCGGCGTCACCCGCTTGTCTCCGGCCGTCAGGTGGTTCCATCGCCGCAACTGATCCAGCGACAGCCCGAACCGGTCCGCGATCGATACCAGCGTGTCGCCCCGCCGCGCCGTGTACATCACCGTGTGCGCCGAAGGCGCAGCCGCCGGCGGCACCGGAACCACCAGCGCCTCGATCCCCGCCAGGCTTTCGCCTTCGCTCAACTGGTTGGCCGCCGCCAGGTCCGACTTGCTCACGTGATAGGTCTGCGCCACGCTCTCCAGGGTGTCCTCTGCCGCCACCCGGTGATACCGCCAGGAGTTCCGATGGCTCTCCGGAATGGCCGCGATCTTCTCGTCGAACATGGTCGCCGTCCCTGCCGGCAGATGCAGGTCAAAGGGAGCATCCGGAGGCGTGACCATCCGCAGCAGGCTCGGATTCAGCGCCTCCAGCTCGTCCACCGGCGCGCCCACGAGATCGCTTACCAGGCGCAGGTCCACCGAGTAGTTGAGCGTGACCGTATCCGTCAGGACGGGAGGATCCAGCGTGATGTCGTCGAAGCCATACTGGTGGGGGTTGTTGGCAATGATGATCGCCGCCAGGATCTCGGGCACGTAATTCTGCGTCTCCCCGGGCAGGTTGTGCCGCTTGTATAGCTCCCAGAAGTCCGCGTACCCCGTCTTCTCCACCGCCCTCTGGATGTTTCCCGCGCCCCAGTCGTAGGCCGCCATCGCCAGGTACCAGTCGCCGAGCTGGTCGTAAAGGAACTTCATGTAGCGCGCATAGGAGCGTGTGGATTTCTCCGGATCGAAGCGCTCGTCCACGTAGCCGTTCCGTTCCAGCCCATATTGTCCGTGCGGCATAAATTGCCACATGCCCCCTGCCCCCGAACGCCGGTTCACTGCCCGCGGCTGAAATCCCGACTCGGCCACCGCCAGGTAGATCAGGTCCTGCGGCACCCCCTCTTCAGCCATCACCCGCTGAATCATCGCCTTGTATCGCCCCGCCCGTTCGAACGAGTGCAGCAGCGTGTTGTGGCCTCGCTGCGAATTGGCAAAGAAGTTGATGAAGCTGGAGACGTACTCGTTCACCATCAGCGGAAGGTCGGAGTGGGTGGTGGCCAGTTCCGCCTGGGCCTTGGCTTCGATGTCCGGGTTGGCCGCGAAAGTCACGTCGCTGGCCACTTCGGCCGGCGTCTCTTCCTCCTTGGGCGCAAACCCGTTGCCAACCTTCAGCGCCTCCATCTCCAGCGCGTTCACCTGGTCGATGATGCGGTTGAACTCGTCTTCCAGCGCTGGCTCGCTCTTAATGTCGATCCCGCTGGTCAGCATCAGGTCCACGGCGTGGTCGAACTGTACCTTGGCATCCACCAATTGGCCGCGCCGGTAGTCCGCGTCCCCGGCGGCATAGGCCGCGTTCACCCGCTCGATGAGCTTCTGGATCTGCTGCTGGCGCAGCGCCTCCTGCGTCGGGCCCTGTTGCACGGGAGCCGCGGGCGCGGGAGCGGGCGTCGCCGGGGCCGTAGCCTGCGTGGGCGGCGTCGCCGAGGGCGCCTTGGCGCCCTGTTGCGGACACCCCGTGAGAAACAACGCCAGTGCGGCCGGCGCAAACCATCGATATCGGAGGAAGACCATGCTCAACGCATCCACGCCTCAATCGCGCGCGGCAACACCACTCCGGGTTGGGGATCTTGAACCCTGTTCCGATGGTAATTGATCCCGGCTGTCCCGTCAGTCCCGTCTGCCGGCGCGTACCTTGCAAGCTTCGGCAATCGGGAACGGACGCTCACTGCGCGGTGCCCGGGACCAGGCTGCACGGGCAAAGTATCGCTCCCCGATCAGTTGTTCACCGGCGGCAGGAGCCGGAACGAATCCAGAAAACGCGTGGCGTCGGGATACGGCTTGCCGGGAGCGGAGATCACCAGCGTCAGGTACAGTTTGGATCGCACGATGTAGATGCGGGCGGTGAAGTGGGCGCTATCGCTGTCCGCCTCCATCTCCACGCCGGGATAGCTGCCCAGCGCGATCCGCCTGTCCGAAACCAGGTGGCCGTGAACACTCTCTACCGCGCCATTCTCGGCGCCCTTGAGTGCCTCGTCCAGGTTCGAGGTCGCCGGCATGGCGTTTTCTGACGCGCTGGCATAGAGCGCTGCCGTGCCCAGATCGAGCACGTAATTGTGCATCTCCATGGGGCGTTCCTCGTCGGCCACGTCCTGCCTCGAAGTGACGGGTTGCGCGGGCGCAGAGATGCTGAAGCCATCGGCAGGATAGGAGTAGGTGTGCCACTCCTGCGCCGCCGCAAAATGGAACGTGGCCAGCGGAAAAACAAGGAACGGGATCGTGCTGCGAATGCTCGCGATGCCCCCCATCGATGATTCTCCTTTTCCATTGGAGAGGACGCCGGGGCCGCGCCCAACATTGTCTCTCGGGACCCGATATGGCCAGGCCGGCTTGTCAAAAAAGCGCCGGGGAGCCGACCAGGTTCCGGGAGAAAGTCAGTCTAGCATCGCGAAGAACCGGGTTCATCATTACGGCCAGCCGCCCGATGGTAATCTATCCCTTAGAGGCACCGCGCGCAGATTCGCCCCTTTCGCGCCTTTTGAGCGCTGCCCTTAACTCCGAACGAAAGCGCCGGAAAAGATACTTTCGCACCTCCCGCATGGACGCTCGCCTCATCCGCAACTTCGCCATCATTGCCCACATCGACCACGGCAAGTCGACGCTCTCCGACCGCCTCCTCGAGCTCACCGGCTCCGTCACCGGACGCGAGATGCAGGCCCAGATCCTCGATGACATGGACCTCGAACGCGAGCGCGGCATCACCATCAAGGCTCACGCCGTCCGCATGATGTACAAGGCCAATGACGGCCAGACCTACCAGCTCAACCTCATCGACACCCCCGGCCACGTCGACTTCAGCTATGAAGTCTCGCGCTCCCTATCCTCGTGCGAGGGCGCGCTCCTCGTAGTGGACGCCACTCAGGGGGTCGAGGCCCAGACCCTGGCCAACGCCTACCTCGCCATCAACCACGGCCTCGAAATCATCCCCGTCATCAACAAGATCGACCTGCCCTCGGCCGACGTGCTCCGC
>Ga0335074_10006029_pt1 | contig 16791 bp, 13 predicted proteins | sample Lox_Sample_23_FD_206715 | JGI IMG/M metagenome (GOLD analysis project Ga0335074, IMG submission 206715) | Soil microbial communities from Loxahatchee National Wildlife Refuge, Florida, United States - Lox_Sample_2.3 | ecosystem: Environmental > Terrestrial > Soil > Wetlands | place: USA...
TCTAACCAGGAGTCTTATCGCTGTATCGCGATATCGCATCATCTCTTGACAGTGCAGTTCGGGCGAGACTCTAATGAGACACGGTCGGTTGTCGACATTCGACCCTAATGGATCAGTCCGCCGCTCGCGGCCTTCTGGTCGGGAAGAGGCTGCCGCTTAGCGCGGCCCTCAGGCGTGAGCTGAGTCCACCAACGAGAGGACGCAGCGATGGCGAGTCGGGATTGGCCCAGGCCGCACAGCACTCACCGGTTCCGCCGTCGCCTGGTGCGTTACGGTGTGGCCGGCATCGGAGTCATCTCCGCCGTAGCGCTGGCGGCATGCTCCGCCTCAAACAGTCCCAGCTCCTCCGGCGCCAGCGGGAAGCCGGCCAGCGGCGGCGTGGTGACGTTCGCCGAATCGCCCGACTACTCCCCGACCTGGATCCTGCCGTTCTACTCCGGCGCCTTCTTCACCATCCAGGAGCAGGGCTGGTTCGAGAGCCTGAGCTGGCCGCCATTGTTCAACCAGGCCAACGGGGCCAGCCCGTCCGTTAACTACGCGCAGAGCCTCGGTAACCCGCCGGTCTACTCCGATAACGGCAAGGTCGTCACGATCACGATCAAGCACTGGAAGTGGTCGGACGGCGTGCCGGTCACCACTCGTGACCTTCTGTTCTGGCTGAACATCCTGAAGGCCAACGAGTCCCAGTGGGCTGACTACACGCCCAGGCAGTTCCCCGACAACGTGACGTCCATCAAGGCGGTCAGCCCGTACCAGCTCGTCATGACGCTGAACGGCTCATACGGCTCAGCCTTCTTCACCGGCAATGAGCTCTCGCAGATCACGCCGATACCCCAGCACATCTGGGACAAGACGAGCGCGACCGGCAAGGTCGGCAACTACGACGAGACGACAGCCGGGGCCCGCGCCGTGCTGAGCTACCTCGAGAGCCAGGCCAAGGACCTGAAGACGTATGCCACCAACCCGCTCTGGCAGACCGTTGACGGCCCGTTCAAGCTCAGCGGCTACACGCTGACCGGGAAGGCCACCTTCACGCCGAACAAGAACTACAGCGGGTCGGCGAAGCCCAAGATCTCCCAGTTCGTGGAGGTCCCGTTCACCAGCGCCGACGCCGAGTACGACGCGCTGCGCGCGGGCGACCTCGAGGTCGGCTACATACCCGCCAACGACTACGCGACGATCCCGGAGATCGAGCAGCTTGGCTACGACGTGGCCCCGTGGAAGGTGTACGGCTTCAACTCGCTCTTCGTCAACTTCAACAACCCCACGCTCGGGCCCGCGTTCCGCCAGCTATACATCCGGCAGGCGCTGCAGTACCTGCTGAACCAGCAACTCCAGATCAGCAAGGTGTTCTCGGGGTACGCCCAGCCCGACTACGGCATGGTGGTGAACGGGCCGGCGGCCGAGGAAGGCGCCGAGCCCGATGCCTACCCGTACAACCCGGCCCAGGCCAAGGCGCTGCTGGCCGCGCACGGCTGGGACGTCCGGCCCGGGGGCACGACCACCTGCGTGCGGCCGGGTACGGCGGCCAGCGAGTGCGGTGCCGGCATCTCGGCGGGCTTCCCGCTCACCATCAACCTGATGATCTACAGCGGGCAGCTGCAGCAGCAGATCGCGATGACCTCGTACAAGACCGTGGCGGAAACGGTCGGCATCGACATCAAGCTGGTCAACAACGTCAACGTGTTCGCGGCCGCTCCCACCTGCACGGCCAGCCAGTCGGACTGCAGCTGGCAGCTGGCCGACTGGGGCGGCGGCGTCTACACCCCGCCGAACGGGTATCCGGTCGAAGCCGGTTACACCGACTGCGGCGGCAACAACAACCACGAGAACTACTGCGATCCGGCCCAGGACAAGCTGGACCTGGCTGCTGCGGCAGGCAGCTCCACGCTCGCCAACTACAACGCCTGGGAGAAGTTCGTCTCCGAGCAGCTGCCGATGATCTGGCAGCCCAACGCGGACTTCGAGGTCATCGCGGTCAAGAAGAACCTGGTCGGTCCCATACCGGCCAACACGACCCTCTCGGTGTTCCCGGAGAGCTGGTACTTCACCAAGTGACCGCGACCACGTGACGGCAAGCACGGTGCCGGGCTCGACCGGGGCCGCCGAGATGCCGCTGATGGGTTACCCGAGCGGCTGGTCCGTCCGCGCGGGCGACCGCATCGAGTTCATGGTCAGCGCGGCCGTGCCCAGCTACCGGGCGGAGATCGTCCGGGTCACTGGGCGCGGTCCGCGGCCGGACGGGGACGGGCCCCCGCTCAGCTTCGAGCCCGTGCCCGGCGGTGACTGCGGAGTTCATCCAGGCGGTGTGCAGCAGACCGTTTCGGGCTCCTACGCGATTGCCGGGCAGCTAGAGCCTTCGGCCCTGGGCGAGGGCTCGGTCTACGCCTGGGTATATCCGACCCTGCCCGTGCTTGGGCGCTGGCAGGCGGTAATCACCTGGCTGGACGACCACAACGAGCCCGCGCTCGAACTCGGGCTCAGCCCCGAGGGCCAGCCAGCCGTGCGCTACCGGCGGGCTGGCGACTCCGGCGACTCCGGTGACTCTGGTGTGCTCACGGGCAGCGAGCCGCTGAGACCACGCGAGTGGCATTTCGTGGCGGCGAGCGCCAGCCCGGCGGACGGCCGCGTTGTGCTGGTGCACCGACGGGCAGGCCGGTTCGCCGGCCCGGCGACCCTGGCTAAGGTGCGCGCCGAGTTGCAGGCTAAGCCGCTCGGCCGCCGAGGTTACGTCGCGGCGCGGCGCCCGGCCGCGCTCACCGGCTCGATCACCTCGGTGATCGATGGCAGCTACAACGGCAAGGTTGACCGCCCTGGCGCCCTGCCGCGGGCCCTGGACTCCGAGGCGCTGCTGAGGCTGGCAGCTCCGGCCGCCCAATCCCGGGAGACCCCGGCCGGAGCCCTGACCGGCAGTGAGCTCGTCAACTCCCCGGCCCGGCCGGCGACCGGGCACAACTGGACCGGCTCCACGCTCGACTGGCGGGCCTGCCCGGCCGAATACGGCGCGATCTGGTTTCACGATGACGACCTGGCTGACGCTGGCTGGTCACCGACGCTGCGCTGGCACGTCCCTGAGGGCACCCGCAGCGGCATGTACGCCGCTCGCCTCACGGCGCAGGACCACGAGGACGTGATCCCCTTTTACGTCCGGCGGGCGGCCGGCGCGAGCGCCGCGCCGCTGGCCGTCCTGTTCCCCACGTTCACCTACACCGTCTACTCGAACTTCTACCATCCGGCCCGCTGCGCACCGGACGGCACGCCGGACGAGGCCGCCAGCGCCTTCCTCGGCCAGCACCGCGAGCTGGGGCTGTCGCTGTACTGCAAGCACCGGGACGGCTCAGGCGTGTGCTTCGTCTCATCTCGCCGGCCAATGATCGACCAGCGGCCCTGGCACCGGATAGTGACCCGGGGGAACGCCGGCCGCGAGGTGAGCGGGGACTTGTACCTGCTGGACTGGCTGGAGCACGCGGGAGTCGCCTACGACGCGATCACCGACGATGACCTGCATGCCGAGGGTGCGGGCCTGCTGCGGCCGTACGCGGGAGTGGTGACTGGCGGGCATCCCGAGTACACCAGCGAGGAGATGCTGGACGCCCTGGCCGGCTACCTCGACGGCGGCGGCAACCTGGCCTATCTCGGGGGGAACGGCTTCTACTGGGTGACGACCGTCACCGCGGGCGCACCCCACCTGCTGGAGGTCAGGCGGGGCCGCAGCGGATCCCGGACCTGGACCGGCGAGCCCGGCGAGGGCCATCACTCGGGCGGTGAGCCAGGCGGGCACTGGGTTGACCGCGGCCGCGCCCCGCAGGCGCTGGTCGGCGTCGGATTCTGCGCCCAAGGCGGCGGGCCAGGTGCCGGGTACGACCGCAGCGCCGACAGCCACGACCCGCGAGCCGCGTTCATCTTCGACGGCATCGGGCCGGACGAGGTAATCGGCGACTTCGGCGTCAAGCTCGGCGGCGCCGCGGCCGACGAGCTGGACCGGGCCGAACCCGCGCTCGGGACGCCGCCCGGCACTCTCATCGTGGCCACGACGCGGGGCAAGCATGACGACTCATATCAGCGCGCGGTCGAAGAGGTCGAGGAGATGACGGCACGATCAGGCGGCACGCAGTCCGAGCACGTCCGCGCGGACATGACCTACCTGGAAACCCCCGGCGGCGGCTCCGTGTTCAGCGTCGGCTCCATTGCCTGGAGTGCCAGCCTGAGCTACAACGGCTACGACAACAACGTCGCCAAGATCACCGGCAACGTACTGGGGGAGTTCGCCCGCCGGGGTAGTGAGGCCAGGCCATGACGCGATACCTGACCTACCGGCTGATGCACTCCGTGATCGTGGTCGTCGGAGTCACGATCGTCGTGTTCCTGCTGCTGCATCACCTGCCCGGCGGGCCGGCCCGGGCGATACTCGGGGCTAAGGCGACGCCGGTCACGATCGCCGCCTTCGACAAGCAATACGGCCTGGACAACCCGCTGCCCGTGCAGTACCTGAACTATGTCGGCCAGTTGCTGCACGGCAACCTGGGCTATTCCTACAAGCTGAATATCAGCGTTGACTCGCTGCTCGCCCTGGACCTGCCGAAGACCCTGTTCCTGGTCGGCATCTCGTTCCTGATCTCTGTGATCATCGCCGTGCCGATTGGCATCGCCCAGGCGATCCGCCGTAACCGGATGCTTGACCACGGCCTGACTGGCGTCTCCTTCCTGCTCTACTCGATGCCGACGTTCTGGCTGGCGCTGCTGATGATCGACATCCTCTCGGCCCGGCTGCGGATCTTCCCGCCCGAGGCGCCGCAAGGGACCACGCTGGCGCAGGTCCTCACCGATCCGCTGGCCCTGGTGCTGCCGGTCCTGACCCTGGTGCTCATCAATTTCGCTCTGTTCAGCCGGTATATGCGGGCCTCGGCCATCGAGAGCCTGGCGCAGGACTACATCAAGGTCGCGAGGTCGAAGGGACTGCCCGAGCACAAGATCCTCGCCAGGCATGTGCTGCGCAACTCGATGTTGCCGATCGTCACGCTGCTGGGCCTCTCGCTCCCGTGGCTTTTCACGGCCGGCCTCGTGATCGAGCAGATCTTTAACTATCCGGGCACGGGCCTGTTGTTTTTCACCTCGGCCCAGAACCAGGACTACCCGGTGGAACTGGGAATCGCCATCATCATCGCGGTTACGACGGTCGCCGGGAACCTGCTGGCCGACATCGCCTACGCGGTGCTCGACCCGCGCATCAGGTACAGCTAGGGGCACCGCCGATGACTATGTTCTCGCGTCCAGAAAACACCGTCGCGGTCACCGAGTCAGCCCCGGCGGGCGGCGTCGCCCGCTCGCGCAGCCGCGTGCACATCAGCGTCCTTGGCCTCATCGGCCTGGCCATCATCATCGCGGCCTGCTTGTTCTGCTTCGTCGGGCCGCTCTTTTACCACACCAGCCAGGTGGCGTCGAACCTGGCCGCGTCCAACCTGCCGCCGGGTTCCGGCCACCCGCTCGGCACCGACGACAACGGCTTCGACATCCTCGGCCGGCTGATGATCGGCGGGCAGAGCTCATTGGAGATAGGCGCCGCGGTCGCGCTCCTGGCCACCAGCACCGGTGTGATCTGGGGCGCCATCGCGGGCTTCTACGGCGGCTTCATGGACGGTCTCATGATGCGCATCGTCGATGTCATCCTGGCCGTGCCCGCCCTGTTCTTCCTGCTCATCCTGGCCACCAGCGCACCCCCGAGCATGCTCGAGCTGATCATTGTGCTGTCGTTCCTGGCCTGGCAGGTACCGTCCAGGCTGGTACGCGGAGAGAGCCTGTCGCTCCGCACCCGCGAGTTCGTGCAGGCAGTGCAGGTCATGGGCGGCGGGTCGGCGAGAGCGGTCATCCGGCACATCATCCCGAACACCGTCTCCACGATCGTGGTGAACGCGACCTTCCAGGTAGCCGACGCGATCCTGATCCTGGCGGTGCTCAGCTACCTGGGCTTCGGGCTTCCGCCGCCCGCAGCGACCTGGGGCGGCATGCTCTCCGACGGCTCCAGCTACATCTTCGCCGGCTACTGGTGGCAGATCTATCCGGTCGGAGTGCTGATCGTCATCGTCGTCGTGGCGTTCAACTTCCTCGGTGACGCGCTGCGGGACCTGCTCGATGTGAGGCTCAGGTGACCGTGCTTGAGGTGCAGAACCTGCACACCGAGATCCGGCTGCGGGATGCAACCGTGCACGCCGTCGACGGCGTCAGCCTGGAAGTCGGCGAAGGCGAGACCGTCGGCCTGGTCGGCGAGTCCGGCAGCGGCAAGACCATGATGGGCACGTCGGTCATCCGGCTGCTGCCGCCGGGCGGGCGCATTACCGCCGGGCAGGTCCTGCTGGAAGGCCGCGATCTGGCCCAGCTCCCGGCGTCCGAGATGCGCAGCGTGCGCGGCGGTGAGATCGGCATGGTGTTCCAGGATCCGATGACCTCGCTGGATCCCACCATGCCGATCGGCCGCCAGATCGCCGAGAGCGTGCGGCAGCACAAGGGCGCCGGCCGCAAGGCCGCCCTGGAGCGCGCCGCTGACGTGCTGGCGCTGGTCGGCATGCCTCGTCCCGCTGAGCGGCTGGGCGACTACCCGCATCAGCTTTCCGGCGGCCTCCGGCAGCGGGTGATGATCGCGATGGCGCTCGCGAACGAGCCGAAGCTGCTGATCGCCGACGAGCCCACGACGGCCCTGGATGTCACGATCCAGGCGCAGATCCTGGACCTGATCGACGATCTCAAGCAGCGGCTCCGGATGGCGGTCATCCTCATCACTCATGACCTGGGCGTGATCGCCGAGCGGGCCGACAAGACCTATGTCATGTACGCGGGCCGGATCGTGGAGCACGCGTCGACCGACCGTCTGTTCGATCAGATGCGCCATCCTTACACCGAGGCCCTGCTGGCTTCGATCCCGAAGGTGGACGCCGGCGCCCGGCACCGGCTGTATTCGATCCCTGGCCTGCCACCGGAGCTGACCGGGACGCTGACCGGGTGCCGGTTCGCGCCGCGCTGCCGGTACGCGCAGGCCGACTGCCGCGAGTCGGATCCGCAGCTGAGCGGGCCCGACCCGGCGCACGAGTTCGCTTGCTTCCACCCGACGCAGACCAGCGCAGACGATGTCGAGGCCATCGACGAGCTGGGCCGGTCGGAGGCCGTGGATCACGAGCACCAGCCGGCCGCCCCACTCGCCACCCTCACCACGCCAGCCGCCAGTGCCGCCGCGGCCGCCGATGCCGTCGCGCCCGCTGACGGCGCCGATGCCGCCGTGGCTCGCAACGGCGGCGGGCGCCCGCTTCTGCAGTTGGCCGACGTGTCCAAGGTGTTCCCGGTGACGGCGGGCGTCCTGCAGCGCAGTACCGGCTCGGTGAAGGCCGTCACCGAAGTGACCATCGACGTCCGGGCCGGCGAGACCTTCGGGCTGGTCGGTGAGTCTGGCTGCGGCAAGACCACCATCGGCCGGATGATGGTCGCACTGGAGAAGCCGACCAGGGGGCGCGTGGTCTTCGAGGGGAACGACCTCGCCGGGCTGCCCACCCGCCAGCTCCGCCGGCTGCGCAGCGACCTGCAGCTCGTCTTCCAGGATCCCTACGCCTCGCTGGATCCGCGCATGCGGGTCGGTACGATCCTCCGCGAGCCGCTCGCCATCCAGGGCCTCGGCTCGCGCGCGGAGCAGCTTGCGCGCACCAGGGAACTGCTCGACGAGGTTGGCCTGAGTCCCAGCGCAGCCGACCGGTTCCCGCATGAGTTCTCCGGCGGGCAGCGCCAGCGGATCGGGCTCGCCCGGGCGCTTGCGCTGAACCCGAAGCTGATCGTCGCGGACGAGCCGGTATCGGCCCTGGACGTGTCCATCCGCTCGCAGATCCTTAACCTGATGAAGCGGCTGCAGGGCGACCACGCCCTGACCTACCTGATCATCTCGCACGACCTGTCGGTCGTGCGGTACATGGCGGACCGGATCGGCGTGATGTACCTGGGCCGGCTGGTCGAGACCGGCACCGTCAGCGACGTGTACGACCACACGGCTCATCCGTACACGGCCGGCCTGCTCGCCTCGATCCCGGTTCCCAGCCCGCGGCACGAGCGGGCGGCGGGCCGGATCACCGGCGAGCTGCCGTCGGCGCTCGATCCTCCCTCCGGCTGCGTGTTCCGGACCCGCTGCCCGCGCGCGCAGCAGCTCTGCGCCGAGCAGCTGCCCCCGAACCTCTCGTTCGGCGGTGAGCACCGCGCCGCTTGCCACTTCCCGCTGCAGACGTACGACGCCGGGAACGGCAACAGGGAGGGTGCATGAACGTCTCGTATGACTTCTCCGGCGAGGTCGCCGTCATCACCGGCGCGGCCCGCGGCGTCGGGCGGGCCATGGCCGGCCGATTCGCGGGCGCCGGGTGCGACGTGGTGGCGGCTGACCGGGACGAGCCGGGCCTGCTGGAGACCTGCGCACTATATGGAGAACGGGTACGCCCGGTGGTGGCCGACGTCAGCACCGAGGAGGGGGCGGACGCCATTATCGGCGCCGCGGTACTCGAGTTCGGCAAGCTCAGTTTCTGCGTGAACAACGCCGCGGTGGCGCCGCACACCAGCCTGCTGGAGGAGTCGGCCAGGGTCTGGGACACGGTCTACGCGGTGAACTGCCGCGGCACCTTCCTGATGACCCAGCGAGCTGCTCGCGTCTTGATCGAGCAAGGTCACGGCGGCCGGATCGTCAACTTTTCCTCCGGGGTCTCCAGTCGCGGCTCGGCAGGCGCGGCCGCCTACGCCAGCAGCCGGGCCGCCACGGAAAGCTTCACCCGGGTGGCAGCCATCGAGCTCGCGCCGCACGAGATCCTCGTCAACTGCGTGAGCCCTGGGCTGATCGATACCCAGCCGAAGCCGCTGCCTCCGGCCATGGCCGAGAGCCTGTCGCGCCGCATTCCCGGGCTGCCGCTCGCCCGGCCAGGACAGCCAGACGAGGTTGTCAGCCTGGTCCTGTGGCTGTGCTCGAGCGGCGCCAGCTACGTCACCGGCACCGTCGCCCATGTCGATGGCGGCACCGGAGTCGGCAGCCGGGCGGGCGCGCCAGTTGTCGACGACGACGTGCGCTATGACTGGGTGACCGGCCGCACGCGAGCGTGACAGCCAGCCCGGCCCGGCCGGGCGGTGACCCCGGGAATACGGGTCAGGCGGTGCGGCTCAGGGCGACGGTGTTGTGCCGCTGGGCCAGGATCCGCTTGACGGCCGGCGGGCCGCCATCGAGCACGGCCAGGTGGGTATCGGTGAGCTCACGCTGCGCCGCGGCGTCCCCGGCGAAGGCCCGGCAGCACAGCTCGGGCTCGACGTTGGCCGCGGCCAGGATCGCGCCGGTGGCCCCCACCGGCCCGGCCAGCGCGAGCAGCGCCGACGACCCTATGTAGGTGGCACCGGGATAGTGCGCAACCTCGTCGAGCAGCCGGTTCGGGTCCCCGGAGGAATCCTTCTGGCCGGCGACCGGGAGGCCGCCCAGCGCGCTGACCGGGATCCCGGGCGCCGAGAGCCAGGGAATGTGGTACGCCAGCACCGGCAGGCCGCCCGCCGCGGCGGCCACGGCGCCGAAATAGCCGGCCAGGTCCTCGGATCCGGGCGGCGGCCAAGCCAGCACGGCATCGGCGCCGGCACCGACCGCGGCCGCGGTGAGCGCGGCGGCACGGTCCACGGCGGCGGCTCCGGTACCCGCAATCACCGGGACGCTCCCGCCCACGGCGGCCCGCACGGACCCGATCAGCGCGACACGTTCCTCGTCCGCCAGTGTCGCCGCCTCGCCCGTGGTGCCGCAGACCAGGACGCTGCGCATTCCCCGCCCGACCAGCTCGCTGGCCAGATCGGCCGTCGACGGGGCATCGACGCGCCGGTCGGCGTCCAGCAGCGTGACCAGCGCGACGCCGACTCCGGTGAACAGTTCCATCCGCCAACTCCGCCCTGCGGGCTCTGGTGTGCCGCCGTGCGGCGGGCACTGCCATCCCGTCCTGCCCGCCGGCCCGCGCCGGAGGTCGCTGCCCTGACTGTAGTCGGCAATCGGCGGTCTGCACCACGGCTGGGGCGCGCCCCGACGGCCGTTGCCCGCCGTATGGCCGCGCCCGCTAGTGGTCGCCGACCGCCGCGGCGGGGTGGCCGGGGAAACCGACGAGGTAGTGCGCGCGGAGTTCGGCGTGCAGCCGCGGCAGATCGCCGTGACTTACTGCGTCGACGATACCGGTGTGCCGCCGGACGGTGTCGTCCATGGTGATGCCCTGGCGCTCGAGTTCCGCCCGCATCAGCGCGCCCATCTGGCTGTTCAGAATGGACCAGAGGTCCTTCAGCCGCCGCCGTCCCGATACGTCGATCAGCGCCTCATGGAACTGGGTGTCGCTGTCGACCAGGGCGTCCATGTCGTTCAGCCTGGCGGCGACCGACATGTGCTCCATCGCCAGCCGGAGCGCCTTGACCAGATCCTTGGGGTGTGAGCCCAGCCCGCCCTCGAGGCTCGCGTCTTCCAGTACGTACCGCGCATAACAGACGTCCTCGGCGTCCTCCGGGGACATCCGGGTCACTACGCTGTAGCGCCGCGGGTAGATGACGATCAGGCCCTCGGCGTGCAGGCTGCGCATCGCATCGCGGATCGTCGACCGGCTGACCCCGAATTCGGCAGCCAGGTTGGCCTCGACCAAGCGCGAGTCAGCCGGCATCTCGTTGTTCAGGATGCGGTGGCGCAGCGCGCGGCTTACCGCTTCCGGGAGTGAGACATGATCGAGAATGGCTCCGCACCTTCCTCCCCGTTGTCGACCGTCACTGTACTTCCAACTCCGCCGCACTGAACCGTTGCAGCGCTGCTTCGGTCAGGCCGGTGTGCCCCGCCTCGTCCGGCTCCGCCAGCAGCGCGCTCGCCGGGCCGGTCAGGATCGGCGTGATCCCGGGACCATGGCCAGGCAGCGGGCTCGCGCCGTGCACGACCAGGCCCACGGTCAGCCACCCGCTCCGGTACCCCATGTTGTAGCGGGCATCGAGGTCCGACACCGCCACCAGGTCCCCGAGCAGCAGGTCGGCAACCCCGAGGCCGGCCCGGATCTGGAGGTCCAGGTCCCAGCTCGCCGACGGCCTGCCGATCCCGTTGCCCGAGAACTTGCTCGGCACGATCATCCGCACTCCGGCCCGCACCGGGCCGCCGTCTCCGGTAGCGACCGGCAGGACGGTGACCACGGCCGGGTCGAGGTTCAGCACGGCGACTTCGGGCGGAAAGCCCGGCGGCCGCCAGCCCTGCCCACAGGCCCGCACGGTGACCTGGTCGGCGGGCCGCATCCGGGCCAGGTCCTCCTGGGCGAAGGCGGCGATGACCCGTCCTCCCTCGCCGCGCTGGCCGAGCACGGCGCCGCGCGCGCCCGCGGCCCGGCCGGTCCGGACGACGGCCATGTTCCCGATGCATGAGTAGGCAGCGAGCGCGTGCCGCGCTGCCTGGTCGGGGTGCACGAGGCAGGCGCCAGGCGCGGCGTGGTCTGCGTCCCGGGCGAACACGGACTCGCCGAGCCTGAGCCCGAGAACGATGCCGCCGTCCCCCACCGGTACGTAGGGCCGCCCGTCATCGTCGACCCGGTACGGCGTGCTGCCGAGTTCCGGCTGTTCCACGACCCCGAGCAGGTTGACCGCGACCGGCCGCAGTTCGGCCCCCGGGCTGGCAGCTCCGGCTGCGTTCATTGGCGCGCCTCCGGCACGACGCTCATTGGGCAGTCTCCAGTCCCGGGTGCGACCCGCTGGTATCCCATCCCTCATGCAGCCAGCTGGCCAGGCTGGCGTCCGGATCCGTGACCACACGGAACGCGTCAGCAGGGCCGCTCAGCAGCGTGCTCGGGCCGGGCCCATGGCCGAACAGCATGCACTGCCCGGTAGAGATCACGCCGATCGTCAGGTACCCCGGCCGGTACCCGCGGCCGAAGCGGTGGTCGGACTCCTCGAGTGCCACGATGTCGCCGATCCGCAGCCCCTCGAGCCCGAGCGACAGGTCCGCGCCGAGCCCGGCATACGCGCCCATCAGGTCGGTGTTCGCGTACTCCGACACCATCCCGGCCCCGGCTCCGATCGCCTCGGCCGGGACCGTCGCCGCCACGTGCACCTCGAGCCGGCCGTCGGCCCCGGTGCCGCCGGGCATGGCCTCCAGGAGGCCCGGCGAGCAGTTCTTGACCGTCACCGCCGGATGGTCGGCCAGCGCCAGCCCCTGGCCGACAGCGGTGACCGTAACCTGGTCGCCGGTGGTGATGCCGGCCATCACGTCCGGGGCGAAGTCCACGAGAACGTACGCGTGCTGGCCGATCACATGCCCGAGCGCGCCGGCCGCCGGGCCTGATTCGACCCGGACCGGATTGCCGACACACGTCAGGAACTGCAGCGCCATGTTCGCGCCTGCCTCGCGGTGCCGGACCGAGGCGCCGGGTTCGAGGTGGTCGGAGGCGTAGCCGGTGGCCGGGTCCCCGCAGTGCACACCGAGCGTCACGCCGCCCATGCCAGGCAGCGCGAAGGGCTGGCCGTCCGGGCCCACCCGGTACACGTGCCGGTCGGCCAGCGCGGGCCAGACCTCCCCGGCCAGGACTTGAGTGACCAGGCGCGCCGCGTTCAAGGTAATGTTCATCGGCCTGGCCCGGAAACGGTCCCGGCGGCCGCCGATGCAGCATCGGTGCCCGCATTGGCCGACGGCTGCTCGCTGAGCGGGAAGCTCACCCAGGCACGGGAGCGGAACGACTGCTCGAACGCGTTGATCGTCTCCTGCACCAGCGCACCCTGCACGAAGTCGCCTTGGGCGGGACGGGCGGAGTCGAGGATCTCGCTGATGAAGTCGCTCACCAGGCAGGAGTAGAAGAGGTACTCCCACCGCTCGCGGGAGTTGCCGCCGGGCGGGAAGTAGCTGGCCGGGATCTCTGCCTCGGTGAACTCCACGGCTCCCCTGGTCGCGGTCCGCATGGTCTGGCAGATGCCGAACTCGTCCACCAGCCGGACGATGATCGCGCCCTCGCTGCCGTAGATCCGCGCCTCGATGCCGGGGAAGTTGCCGACGGTCACGTAGGACGACTGGATCGAGGCGAGCGCCCCGGAGCCGAACTCGGCGATCCACATGTCCCCGTCGTCAATGTTGGCCCTGGTCATCTTGCCGGTGGCGCGGATCACGCGGCTGGGGACGAAGTTGCGCATCGCGCCGACCACCGCGGTCAGCGGCGAGCCGAGCCACCAGTGCATGATGTCGATGATCGGGGCGCCATAGCCCTCAATGGAGGAGACGGAGATCACGGCCGGGTCGGCGTCCGGGTCCACCTGCCGCAGCGGTGTCGCCGGGTCGATCCACTGCGAGTTCTGCTCGCAGGCGTTGAAGATGTAGGGCTCGCCCACGAAACCGGAGTCGATCAGGTCCTTGGCGTAGCGGATGGCGGGGGCGTACCGGAAGGTGAAGCCGAGCTTGGTCCTCAGCCTCCGGTCGGCCGCGCGGCCGGCCGCCGCCGCCGTCTGCCGGTAGTCGGCGTGCACCGGCTTCTCGCACAGCACGTGCTTGCCGGCGGACAGCGCGTCCCAGGAGATCTGGAAGTGCGGCCGGTTGCCGGTGACCACGTCGATGACATCGATGCCGGGGTCGTCCAGCAGTTCGCGGTAGTCGGCTGTGGTCCGCTGGACGCCGAATTCCCGTGCTGCGGCCGTCAGCGCGGCCTCGTTCACGTCCGCCAGCGCTACCACCTCGGCGCGCGGGTCCCTGAGCCAGCCGGGCAGGTGGGCCACCCGCGCCCAGTGGCCGGTGCCCACCACCGCGACCCGCACCCTGTCAGCCGTCATCGCGTCCTGCCTTTCCGCCGGCCGGGCGCTAGTACCCGGCAGCCCGGTCATAGACATTGCGCAGCGGCCGGCCGGACGGCCAGCGCCGCAGGTTGCCACAGAACAAGTCCGCGGCCCGTCCTCACTACTGCCGACTGTCGATTATCAGCGATGGGTGTCACGTGCGGGTGTTACAGCCGTCCGGTGTTGGCAATTGACGTCAAGGGGTGGTTGCTCCAACATTGTAGCTGTTGTCGACAATCGACGAAACGGATGCGGCGCCGGGCCGCTGCAGACATCGGAAGGGACGGGGCCATGGCGGCGAGGCGGCTGGGAATCGGCGTTGTCGGCGCGGGCCGGTGGGCGAACTGGGCTCACCTCCCCGGCTGGGCCCGGGACGGGCGCTGCCGGATCGTCGGTGTATGCGACACCGACGCCCAGCGCGCGGCCGAGGCGGCCGGCCGCTACGGCGCGCTGGCCACCCAGGACTACCGCGACCTGCTCGGCCGCGACGACGTCGACGTCATTGATGTGGTCACCCGGGACAGTGAGCACTTCGAGATCAGCATGGCGGCCATCGAAGCCGGCAAGCACGTGCTCAGCGAGAAGCCCGTGGCGCACGACCATCATGACGTGCGGCGGGCAGCGGAGCTGGCCAGGTCGAAGGGGCTTAAGACGAAGGTCGGCCTGACCTTCCGTTACAGCCCCGCGGTGCGCTACATGAAGGACCTGATCGCGCGGGGCGACCTGGGCACTCCGTACATCTTTAACGCCTACGAGCAGAACTCGCAGTGGCTCAGCCCGCAGACCCCGTTGCGCAATTCCTCCCGGGCCAACGACGGCCCGATCAAGGTCGCGTCGCTGGAGGGCTACGGAGCGCCGGTCATCGACATCGGCCACTGGCTCATGGAGTCGGACCTCACGGCCGTGGTCGGCGTGCTGCGCAACTTCGTCCCGGAGCGGGTGATCGCCGACACCGGCCTGATGACGCGCACCAACATCGACGACGGCGACATCTTCATCGGCGAGTTCGCCAGCGGCGCGATCTGCTCGGTGCAGAGCAGCTTCGTGACGGTGGGTAACTACCCGGGCATCGAGGTGCGGGTCTACGGCAGCGAGGGCGCGGCAATCGCCCGGCTGATCGAGGAGTTCGGCATCTGCGAGACGTTCAAGATGGCAAAGCCCGACGACGTGGAGTTCCGTGAGGTCGAGGTGCCGGCGAGCTACTACCCGGCGGGCGGGAGCCCGCGGGAGTCGTGGCGGACGCTGTACTACGCCAACCTCACCGCCAACTTCGCCAGCGAGGTGCTCGGCGAGATCGACGGGAACGAGGGCAACTTCGACGATGGGCTGCTGGTGCAGGAGGTCATCAACGCGGTGGAGATCTCCCATCACGAGCGGCGATGGGTGACCCTGCCGCTGGACGCCGCCCCGCCCGCGGACAGCCAGGCCCAGAGCGGTCAGTCCGAGTCGGCCACGGAAAGCCTGGCCTGAGGCGGCGGCCCGGCGTCAGCCAGGGCACGGTTCAGCAGCGGTGGTATCGGCGCTGGCTTCCCATCCCTCACGCAGGAATCTCAGGCCGGATCCGTTCCCGGCGCGCCTACGCCGCCCGGCGGCGGACCAGCCAGATCGCCGAGGCGCCGAGGAGCACGGAGAGCACCAGCAGCCATGCACCCTCGATCCACTGGAACGGCCAGAACCAGCTGCCGGGCTGGTAGCTCGCCACCAGGCTGAAGCCGTGCGCCAGGAGGTAGTGAACGGGGTCGAAGTTCTGCGGGGTGGACGGGCCGGGCTGGAACACACCCGCGGTCACGACACGCACATCGACCGGACGGAAGGCGGCGCTCAGGGCGGACAGGCCAACGGGCTTGCCATGCAGCGCCCACCACTGGCTGATGACCTGAGCGGGCGGCCCGATGTTCGGGTTCGTAGTCCGCAGAGCCGCCCGGTAGTGCGGGCGAAGGAGCAGCGCCGTCGCGAGCGCCAGTCCTGACCACGCGGCAAGCGTGGCGAACATCGCGGGCAGGACCCGGCGGATCAGCACGCCCGCGAGCGCGCCGATTGCGAATGCCGCGAGCGTCCAGGCGGCCAAAGCGATGCCCCGCAAGTCGAAGAACAGCGAGTCGAGCGAGCTGTAGCCGTAGCCCTTCATGCCGAGGAGCGGTCCGTAGGCCCACGAGAACACCATGCTGAACGCCCCAGCCGCGACCGCCACTACCACGGCGAGCGACACGAGCTTCGCCGCAGCCCACCGTGTGCGGCCGAAGCCCTGGGTGAACACGTAGCGGAACGTGCCGCTCTCGAACACGCCGGCTAGCAACGGCGCTCCCGCGAACGCACCGATCAGTGCCGGGACCGCCTGGAGCAGAGCCGCGACGATTCCCGCGGTGGCGGAGTATTCGCCGGAAAAGTTGTTCACTGCCTGCTGGCAGGCTCCGGAGCCGGCCGGCCGGCACGCGGTGACCGCGGCGTACGCGTGATGGAGCTGGACGCCTTCGACGACCACAACCAGCGCCGCCGCGGCGAACAACGCGAGCACACCCGCGATCGCGAGCCGGTGCTGGCGCCAGATCACCCACGCCATCCGCCGCCACGGAACCCGCTGTGAACGGACGTCCTCCCGGCCAGGCACGGAAGACGTTGCCACCGTCGTCACTTCGTTCGCTCCTTCGCGTCGAGGGAATGTGTGCGCGCTGGGCCGGGCAGCGCCGCGGCGTCCGGCTCGCGCAGGTAGGCAAGGGTCAGCTCTTCGAGGGTGAGCGAATGTGCCTCCCACCCAGGCGGCATCGGCTCGGAGCTGGCATAACCGCGGACGAGCACCTCGGCGAGTGGGGCGGCACAGATCGTGTGCACGACGTCCCAGTGCCGCACATACCGTCCGGACTCTGCTGCCGGGCCGGTGAGCACGCGATGGGTGGCGAGAAGATCGTTCACCTCGCCCGCGACCTGAACGCGCCCGCGTGAGACGAGCACGAGGTAGTCGGCCACCCGCTCGAGTTCCGCGAGGACGTGGGACGA
>Ga0335074_10006034_pt1 | contig 16781 bp, 17 predicted proteins | sample Lox_Sample_23_FD_206715 | JGI IMG/M metagenome (GOLD analysis project Ga0335074, IMG submission 206715) | Soil microbial communities from Loxahatchee National Wildlife Refuge, Florida, United States - Lox_Sample_2.3 | ecosystem: Environmental > Terrestrial > Soil > Wetlands | place: USA...
ACAGCGCTTTCTTCGCAGGCACCTTCGCGAGGTACATCGCCCCGAACCAGACGCACCCCAGGACGTACCAGAACGATTCGGCGCCCGTAAGCCGCACCGTGCGGATGATCGCAGCCACCTGTCTGTCCCCCCCGTGCCGCAAAGGCCCACTGCGTGCCTTTAGTGATAGGACGCGCAGGTCAGGGGCGTGGTTGTCAGGCCGGGGAGGAATAGAGAGCTAGCCGGCGGCTCCCGGGAGATCCATAGTCACCAGCCGTTCCTGATCGGTGACCGACAGGATTTCGACGATCCGGCCGTCAACCACGGTGCAGGCCATCACACCCACCGGCCTGCCGTTCGCGGCCCGCGCCACGATCCCCGGCTCACCGTTGACGAGGACCGGACTCGCGGTCACGGCAGCACGAGCCGCGCGCTGAGCCCTGCTGGCCACCTCGGCCGCCCCCTGTCCGACGGTCACACCGTGCGCGGTGTAGGTGCGCCACGTCACGTCCGGGTCGAGCGCCCGGAGCAGCCCGGCGAAGTCTCCGCCCCGCGCGGCAGCGAGAAACGCATCGACCACAGCGCGCTTCTGCTGCCTTTCCTCAGTTGGACGAGGTGCGTCCTGTACCTTCCGGCGGGCGCGGCTGGCGAGCATCTTGGCGGCGTCCTGCGACCGGCCAATGATCTGGCCGATCTCCTCGAATGGCACAGCGAACATGTCGTGCAGCACGAACGCCAGCCGCTCGGTGGGGCGGAGGGTACCCAGCACGACGAGCAGCGCCAGCCCTACCGATTCGGCCAGCAGCGCGTCGTCCTCGGGCGCTCCGCTGCCGTCCTCGCTCACCACAAGCTCGGGCAGCCGGTCTCCGGCGGCGTCCTCGGGATGGGCCTGGCGCGAGCGCAGCACGTCGATGCAGACGCGGCCGACCACGGTGGTCAGCCAGCCGGCGAGGTTGCCGATCGCGGCCGGGTCCCGGCGGGCCAGCCGCAGCCATGCCTCCTGTACCGCGTCCTCGGCGTCCGCCCGCGATCCGAGCATGCGGTAGGCCACCCTCACAAGGCGGTCACGCTGTTCCTCGAAGGCCCCCGCCAGGGCCTCATCCCGCGGACCTGACCCGGTCATCTCGTTACCTTCCCCGCGCGAATTCCGTCATGGGAGATGACGAGGCCGCAGGAGCCGAGGTAACCGGTGGAGGAGAAGTCTCATGCACGTCGCGCTGTGGATCGTTTCCGGGGTCCTGGCCGCTGTCTTCCTCGTGGCCGGCGTTAACAAGGTGCTGATTCCCCGGGAGAAACTGGCCCGGGCTCCCGGCGGGGGGTGGACCCTGGACTTCAGCCCCCGGTTCATCAAAACCCTCGGAGTGCTCGAGCTCCTGGGCGCCATCGGCGTGATCCTGCCCGCCCTGCTGCACATCGCGCCGGTACTGACGCCGCTGGCCGCCATCGGACTCGGCATTGTCATGGTCGGCGCGGCGACTGTGGAGTCCCGCCGTCGCGAGTTCACGCACGCGGCGCTGAACCTGCTCTATCTCGCCCTGGCTGTCTTTGTGGCCTGGGGACGGTTCTGACATAAAGAACCCCCGGGCGACTCCCGCGACGGTCTCTGCCCATCCGACGGGCCACGTCATGACCAATGGGTCATAACGCGGCACGCTACTGACGCTGGGCGCCAGGCTTCACGTGGCCGGAGGTGAAACCGCCACGGGGACCGGCTGGACAAGGCCGGCCAACCCGGGGGTCCGGTGTCTGCCGTGTAATAGCCGACCGCCGCCTTACGGCGCCGCACCCCATCATGCTTGCACTCCGGGCTGCTATGGCCGGTGTGCGCCCCCGCTACGCCGGGGCGCTACACGGGACGGCGGCTAGCTGACAGCCACCTCGCGAGTCCGACATCTATGCATACTGTTGGACCACCTCCTTTCCCGCGTTACCAGCACGCTATGCCAGCCCGCGGCGCGGAGGCAAGCAGGTTAATGTGGGCGCCGGCTCATTAGACTCGGGTTCATGTCGCAGACGTGGGACGCGGCACTGCGGGCTGGGGGGTACCGGGTCACCCCGCAGCGCCAGCTCGTCCTTGAGGCCGTCACCCGGCTGCACCACGCCTCGCCTGAGGAGATCTTCGCCGAGGTGCACCAGACGGCGCGGGGAGTGAACGTCTCAACGATCTACCGCACGCTGGAACTGCTCGAGCAGCTCGGCCTGGTCAGCCACACCCACCTCGGGCACGGCGCACCCGTCTACCACATCGCTGGCGAGGCGCAGCACGTGCACCTCGTCTGCCAGACATGCGGCCGCGTGACGGAGCTGGCCCCCGAGGCCGCTCGCCCGCTGGTCACCGCGCTCGACAAGGACCACGGGTTCGAGACCGACGTGGGGCACCTGACCGTGTTCGGCACCTGCCGCGACTGCCGCGGCACCACGGGTGAGGGGACGTTCAGCGCGAGCGCATAGCCTGGCTAGCATGCAGAACCAGCCAGACCACCGCCCGCCGGAACCGGCCGGTCACGAGCCGGGCCTGGCAGGCCCCGGGATCCCGCCGAGCCCGCTGCTGACCGCCCCTGGTGCGGTGCCCGCCGACGGGCCCGACGCCGGGGTCGCCGCGCACTACGGGGACCCGTTCGCCGAGCAGCGGGCGCTGTCGGGCGCCCTGGGCGTGGTCGACCGGTCACACCGGGGCGTGATCAGGATCACCGGCCAGGACCGGCTGTCCTGGCTGCACAGTCTCACCACCGCCGCGCTGGAGAAGCTCGCGTCTGGCAGTAGTGCCGAGGCGCTGGTGCTGAGCCCGAACGGCCACGTCCAGTTCCATCTCACGCTGACCGACGATGGGTCCGCTATCTGGGCGCACGTCGAGCCGGGCACGGCGGAACCGCTGGTGGAGTTCCTGGAGTCGATGCGGTTCATGCTGCGGGTCGAGTCGGCCGACACTACACCTGGCTACGCCGTGCTGACGATCATGGGCCGCAGCGAGGCCGACGTCCGGGCCGCCGCCGCCATGGTCCAGCCGGCCGCAGCCACAGAGCGGGCAGGCGAACCGTTCAGTGTGGATGTCATTGTTGAGCGGGAACGGCTGGCGGACGCGGCAGCTGAGCTGCAGGCGAACGGGGCCGTGCTGGGTGGGATGTGGGCCTGCGAAGCGCTGCGCATCGCCGCCGGGCGGCCCCGGCTCGGGCTCGATACCGATCACCGGACGATCCCGCATGAGGTGGGCTGGATCGGCACCGCTGTCCAGCTGGACAAGGGCTGCTACCGGGGCCAGGAGACCGTCGCCCGGGTGCACAACCTGGGCCACCCGCCGCGCCGGCTTGTGCTGCTGCACCTGGACGGAAGCGAGGACCGGCTGCCGGAGCACGGCGACCCGGTCACGCTGTATCAGCCCGGGGGGGCACAGCATCCCCTGGGGACACCCCAGACCCCGATGGCCCGGAACCCCCCGGAAGGCCGACAGCCCGGCCCTGAAAACCAGGCCGGGCCGTCGGGTGAGGGGGCGGAGCCCGGCGAGGAAGCAGCCGGAGGCGACATCGGCTTCGTGGGGTCGGCGGCCCGCCACTTCGAGCTCGGCCCGATCGCGCTCGCCCTGGTCCGGCGGACGGTTCCGGTAGCGGCCACGCTGCTGGCCGCTGGCGTTCCGGCCGCTCAGGAGGTCATCGTGCCGCCGGACGCCGGGGCCAACGTGAAGATAACGCTGGGCCGGCGAGGCAGCCTGCTGACGCGGCCGCGCGAGTAAGGTTGGCCGGCAGGACAACGGCGTCCCTGGGCCAAGGAGGCTTACTCATGCTGCGCCGCGCACTGCTGGCCGCGTCGGCCAGCGGCACCCTCCGCCAGATCATCACCACCGCGCCGGTAACCCGGGACGTGGTCGCCAGGTTCGTGGCCGGCGATACGGCTGCCGACGCGCTGGCAGCGGCCGGCCGGCTGCTGCACGCCGGGCTGCAGGTGAGCCTGGATTACCTCGGCGAGGACATCGCCGACCAGCAGGGCGCCTCGGACGTGACCGACGAGTACGTCGCGCTGCTGCACAGCCTGAGCGCGGCCGGGATGTCCGACGGCGGCGCGGCCGAGGTCTCGGTCAAGCTGACGGCCGTGGGCCTTGACCTGGCCGAGCACGGCGAGAAGACCGCGCGGGAGAACATCGCCAGGATCTGCGAGGCTGCCCGTGACGCCGGCACCACGGTGACGCTCGACATGGAGGAGCACACCAGGGTGGAGCCGACGCTGCGGATCCTGCGGCAGCTTCAGCCCGAGTTTCCTGACCTCGGCTGCGTCATCCAGTCGTACCTGCGGCGCAGCCCGGAGGACTGCAGTGCGCTGGCGGTCGCCGGGTCGCGGGTCCGGCTGTGCAAGGGCGCCTACAGTGCCCCGGCTGAGGTCGCGTTCACCTCACGCGCCGACGTGGACCGGTGCTACGCGCGCTGCCTGCGGGTGCTGCTGGACGGGCCGGGCTACCCGATGATCGCCACTCACGACCCCCGGCTGATCAAGATCTGCGGGCTGCGGGCCATGGCCGCAAGCCGCGCCGCGAGCAGCTTCGAGTACCAGATGCTGTACGGGATCCGGCCTGCTGAGCAGCTCCGTCTCGCCCGGGCCGGGTCACGGGTCCGCGTCTACTTGCCCTACGGCAGCGACTGGTACGGCTACCTGGTGCGGCGGCTCGCGGAACGCCCGGCGAACCTGGCTTTCTTCCTGCGTTCTCTCGCCTCGCGCGGCTGACAGTCTGCACCTGCCTGCCCTCGGGCGGCCGGCCCGGTAGGCTCGCCGCCGTGATCGCTGTGCTGGGAACTGGGAAGATGGGCGAGGCGCTCATGTCCGGCCTGCTGCGGGCCGGGGTGGTGGCCCCGTCCGGGGTGATCGCCGCGGTGCGCCGCAGCGACCGGGCCGCGCAGCTGCGTGACACCTACGGTGTCGAGGTCATGAGCGCAGCCGAGGCTGCCGGCCGTGCCGAGACGCTGGTGATCGCGGTCAAGCCGCAGGACATGGCGGCGCTGCTTGACGAGATAGCACCGGCCGTGACCGGCGAGAAGATGCTGATCTCGGTGGCCGCGGGCATCACCACGTGGTTCATAGAGCGCAGGCTCAGCGCGGATGTCCCGGTGGTCCGGGTCATGTCGAACACCCCGGTGCTCGTCGACGAGGCGATGAGCGTGATCTCGCCGGGATCCCACGCGGGGGAGCCGCATCTGCGGCGGGCCGAGGAGTTGCTGCGCCCGGTCGGGAAGGTGCTGCGCATCCCGGAGACGCAGCAAGACGCGGCTACGGCGCTGTCCGGCAGCGGCCCGGCGTACGTCTATTTCCTGGTCGAGGCGATGGTGGACGCCGGGATCCTGCTCGGAATGCCGCGGGCCACGGCGCTTGAGATGGTCAGGCAGGCGGTCTACGGCGCTGCGACCATGCTCCGCGACTCGGGCGAGCATCCGGTGATCTTGCGGGAGGCCGTCACCTCGCCCGGTGGCACCACGATCAACGCGATCCGCGAGCTGGAGCGGCACGGCGTCAGAGCCGCGTTCCTGGCGGCGATCGAGGCCGCCCGGGACCGTGGCCGCGAGCTCGGCAGCGGCTGACCTGCGGCGTTGCCGACCTAATTGCGTCAGGTTATTGCGTAGTACTGCCCTGACGCCATAACAGAATTGTTGCCTTCGCGCCGGGGTTGCCCTTTCCCGTACAGGACTTACGCTGGATACGGGCGTGACTGGTGCGCAAAAAACATCCGGGCGGGCGCACGCAGCAAGCCGGAAGAGGGCATTCAATGGCAGCAGCAGACGACGCAACCTCGCTCAGCGACGTCAGGTTCCTGACCGTGGCCGAAGTTGCCACAATCATGCGCGTGTCCAAGATGACCGTCTACCGTCTCGTCCACTCCGGCGAGCTGGAGGCTGTCCGCGTTGGCCGCTCGTTCCGGGTACCTGAGCAGGCCGTCAACCAGTACCTAAGGGATGCGTTCGTCGCCGCAAGCTGACGCCGGCCTGCGCTGCGGGGGGCAGCGTGGCCGAGCGGATGACGACACTGGATGACAACGGGGTTGCAGGCAGAGGTAACCTGTGGCGTCGGCGTGTGCCCGGCCGCGTCTGTGGCGGGTGTGCGCATGTGCATACCCGTGATCCAAGACGTCGAGCGAGGGTGGTCTCGTGGGGTCGGTCATCAAGAAGCGCCGCAAGCGCATGGCAAAGAAGAAGCACCGCAAGCTGCTGCGCAAGACCCGGGTCCAGCGCAGGAACAAGAAGTAGCGCGCCGCGGCCCCTGCGGACGTCAGGGGCGTAGCGGCAAACGCGGGCATGGCGTGGCGTTGCACTCGGGGGAGATGTGAGCCAGTCAGAACCTGTGCCGGAGCAGGCCTGGAGGCGCCGGATCGCCGGCGCGGCCAACTTCCTCGGCCGGCGGGTCGCCGGTGAGTACGAGGTTGACGAGTCGGGCTTCGACCCGGATTTCACCGCCAGTGTGTTCATGCCGTTGTTCCGGCCGCTCTACCGGAACTGGTTCCGCGTCCAGATGCGTGGCATGCAGAACGTTCCGGCCGTGGGCCCGGCCCTGGTAGTGGCCAACCATTCCGGGGTTCTTCCGTTCGACGCGATCATGCTGCAGGCCGGCGTGTACGACGAGCATCCCCAGCACCGCAACTTGCGTGTGCTGAGCGCGGACCTGGTGTACGAGCTGCCCGGGTTGTCCGACCTCGCGCGCCGCAGCGGGCACATCCGGGCCGACCGGGAGCTGGCCGCGAAGCTGCTGTGCGCCGGTGAGCTGGTCGGTGTGTTCCCCGAGGGGTTCAAGGGGATCGGGAAGCCGTTCAGCGAGCGGTACCACCTGCAGCGCTTCGGGCGCGGCGGCTTCGCCGCCACCGCCAGCCAGGCCAGCGTGCCGATCATCCCTTGTGCGATCGTGGGCGCCGAGGAGATCTACCCGATGATCGGGAACGCGCGCGGCGTCGCGAGGCTGCTCCGGCTTCCGTATTTCCCGGTCACGCCGCTGTTCCCGTGGCTAGGCCCACTGGGCGCGGTGCCGCTGCCCTCGAACTGGATCATCGAGTTCTGCCCGCCCGTCGCCACGGAGAGCGTTGCCAGCGAGGAAGGCGAGGCCGTCGCTCACCTGGCCGACACGGTCCGCGACACCATCCAGCACAAGCTGGACGACCTCCTAGCCGAACGCGGCCCCGCCTTCAGCTAGGTGTTTGTATGGCAACCGGCCTGCGGTCGGTTGCGTTTTGAGGGGCGTGCGAGACGATCCGGAATTTGAAGCATTCGTTCGGGCCCGGTCGGCGGGGCTGCTGCGCACCGCTTACCTGCTGAGCGGAGACCGTGGGCACGCCGAGGACCTGCTGCAGACCGTGCTGCTGCGCACACTGCGGAACTGGCGGTCTGCGCGTAACGCGCCCGAGGCCTATGTCCGTCAGGCCCTTGTCAACCTGTGCCGGGACAACTGGCGGCGTGCCAGCGCCCGGCCGCAGGAACTGCCGCTGGTGCTGCCAGCGGCCGGGCCAGCGGATCGGCGCCAGGCTCCGGGCTGAAGCCGGCGACCTCGATGTACGGCCCGACGTGCTGCTGGCTGGCATCCGGCACCGCCGCCGCCGGGCCGCGACTGTGCGCGCCGGCCTGGCCGCTGCGGCTGTGGCCGCTGTGGTCGCGGCGGCCGGAATCTCGCTGGCGATCGGGTCCGGCGGCGCGCAGCCAAGCGGCACCGTACGTCCGCAGGCGGCGCCCCAGACGACTCACGTCCAGCTCGACGGCTACCTGCTCACCCTGCCCGCTGGCGTGAGCGTGCAGAAGGTCGGAGCAGGCTATGTGGCCAGGGGCCGGGCCGGGGCGTTCATGATCTTCCTGGAGAGTGGCCCCAGCGTCGGGCCGCGCTCGAGCCCGGGCGGACTGGAGCCGGTTCCGGTTCAGGCTGGCAGCAAGAGCGGCTGGTGGCTGGGCAACAGCAAGGGAGGCGAGCTGTGGCTGAGCGAGCCAAGCTTGCCGGCCCGTGAATTCCTGGTCGCCAAAGTCTTTGATTTGAACGAGAGTCAGGTGCTGGCCTTCGCGGTCAGCCTCAACCTGAGCGCTATGCCCGTGGTACCTGTCCCCACGACAGGCGGCTAGCACGACCCAGGGCAGCCCGGGGGCGCTCACCCCCGGGCTGCTGGCACGTCAGGGGAGAGCTACCGGCTAGCCCGGCGCCGGGACAGGACAGCGCCGGCCGCGACCCCGCCGACCACGGCCCCAGCGCCGGCGGCAACGGGCAGGGCGATCATGGTCGCTCGCCGCCCGGAGCGGAAGTCGTAGACCGGCCATCCCTGGCTCCGCGCGTGCGTGCGCAGGGCCATGTCCGGGTTAACCGCATTGGGGTGGCCGACCAGGGTGAGCATCGGCAGGTCATTCATTGAGTCGCTGTAGGCCGAGCAGCGGGCCAGGTCAAGGTGCTCACGGGCGGCCAGCGCCCGGACCGCGGCCGCCTTGGCCTCGCCGTGCAGCAGCCCGCCGACCAGGCGCCCGGTGTAGACGCCGTCTTCGGTCTCGGCGACGGTGCCAAGCGCCCCGGTCAGCCCGAGCTTGCGCGAGATGATGCTGGCCAGCTCGACCGGAGTGGCGGTGACCAGCCATACCCGCTGACCCGCGTTCAGGTGGCGGGCGGTGAGCTCGCGGGCACCCTCCCAGATCCGGTCGGACATGCTGTCGTTGTAGATCTCCTCGCCGAGCCTGACGATGTCGGCCACCTTGTGCCCGGCGACGAAGGCCAGCGCTGCCTCGCGGGCGGCCTCGATGTGCCCGGCGTTCTCGGCGCCGCGCACCCGGTAGTACAGCTGCCCCCAGGTCATCCGGATGAGGTCGCGTGGCCCGAACATCTTGCGGGCCGCGAGGCCGCGGGCGAAGTAGTAAATCGAGGCGCCCTGCATCAGCGTGTTGTCGACATCGAAGAACGCTGCTGCCGTCGGATCCGGCACCGGCGGCTGTTGCTGCACCTCAGCGGCCGCGGCCTGGCCGGCCAGGGCTGCCATGCTGCGAGGGAGCCGTTTCAACGCCAGCCTCATGATTTCGAGCCTACCGGCCGCGCCGCTGGACGGCTCGCGAGCCGCGCCGGCCTGTCCTACCTGCGAAGATTCATAAGAATGTGCCTGGCTGTCAGTATGGTCGCGGCATCGCCCCGCGTCAGGCAACATAGTCATGCAGATGTCTATCCACTTCCTGATCGCGCTCGTCGGCGCGCTCGTCGCCGCCGGCGGTTGCGGCATGCTCGCGGCACGGTGCCTGCGCGCGCGGAATATGGCCGTCATCTGCTGGGCCGTAGCCCTGGCCGGCCTGACAGTTTCGCTGGGGGCGCAGGCCCTGGGCTACGACGCCGGCTTCTGGGCTTCCGCTTTCCGGGTTATGGCGATCGGGGCACTGGCGGTCGCACCGCTCGCGCTCGCGCTGGGCCTGGCTGAGCTGGCGGCCAAGGGCCTGGCGGCCAGGTTCGCAGCCCGGCTGATTCTTTCAGCGGTTGCCTTTGTATCGCTCGTCGTCCTGGCCACCGACCCGCTGAGTTCGGTAAATTTCACCAAAGTCTGGCCGGCGCCCGCCACCTACTATCAGCCGATACCGAACGCTCTGCTCAAAGACCTGCTGCCGCCGGTCAGCCTGGCGGTCGCGCTGATCGCGGTCCTGACGATCGCCATCCGGCAGGGGCGTGACCCGGCCTGGCGGGCGGCCCTCGGTGCCGCCGGGGCCGCTGTAGTCGCGACGATCGTGCTCGCGGTCCCTGGCCTGGCGGCACTGGGGAAGGTCAGCCTGCCGATGGCCTCGGCATTCGTGCTGCTGTGCGTCCTGGCTGTGGCTGCTACCTGGCTCGCAGGGGTCCTGGCGAGCAGGGTGTCGCCGGCGGCCATGCGCGGAGCGGCTGGTGCCGAGCGCGGCGGCATGGATCGCATGGACGGAACGGGTGACTTCGGCCGGCCGGCCGACGACGACGACGAGTTCGGGATCTACCGGAGCAACGGTTCCGGTCCTCCGGACTACCGCGGGCAGGCCGGCGACGAGGCGGAGTTCCGGGAGTCCGGCTACCCGGGGGGTGACGGGTTCGGCACCGACGCCAGGTACCCGGACCGGGTGGGTTACCCGGGTGAGGCCGGGTTCGGCGACAATGCCGGGTACCGGGATCCGGACACCGGATACCCAGGCGATCCTGCGTTCGGTGGCGATGCCAGGTACCCGGACGAGGCTGGTTACCCAGGTGAGGCCGGGTTCGGCGACAATGCCGGGTACCGGGATCCGGACACCGGATACCCAGGCGATCCTGCGTTCGGTGGCGATGCCAGGTACCCGGACGAGGCTGGCTACCCGGACGAGGCCGGGTACTCCGATCATGCGGGCTACCAGGATCCGCAGGCCAGTTACCCAGACGAGCCCGGCTACCCCGGCCAGGCCGGTTACCCGGATACGGGCCGGCGGGCGGCCAACGGCGACGTGCAGATGTTCGGCCAGATCGCGATCTACACCCTGCTTGAGGACCGGGTGGAGGATTTCGACCGCCTGACGAGGAAGGTCGTCAGACAGGTCAAGGAACTAGAGCCCGACACACTCGTGTTCATCGTGCACGCGGTGCCTGCCGCGCCCATGCAGCGGATCCTCTACGAGGTCTACCGCGACCGCACAGCGTACGACGACCACAGGCGGCAGCCGTACGTCATCGCGTTCGAGGCCGAGCGCAGGTCGTTCGTGCTCGCGACCAACGTGATCGAGCTGGGCCTGCAGCAGGCCAAGGTCTCGCCGCTGCCTTCGGTCACCGACCTGCTCACCGACACCGGATTCGACCTGCTCAACGACACCGGATTCGGCCAGCCAGGTTATGGGCCACGGCGCGTCGGCAGACATGGCGGCGACGTGTCCGACGGCGGGCCGTCCGCCCGCTCACGCTGATGACCGGCGACGCTCACCGCTCTGGCCCGCTGATCACCCTGCTAACGCGGCCGGGCTGTCACCTGTGTGACGACGCCCGCGGCGTCATCGCCGCTGTGGCCGCCGAGTTCGGTGTCGCCTGGCAGGAGCGGGACATCACGCTGTCCGACAGCGACCTGCAGGCCTACGGGGACATGGTCCCGGTCACCCTGATCGACGGCGCTCAGCACGATTTCTGGCGGGTCAGCGAGCAGCGGCTCCGCGCGGCGCTGGCGGCCGCCTTGCCGGACTAACCCGTGGCCCGAATCACCGGGCAAAGCGCCAGCAAAGTGCCGGTCAGAACCCTTCCGTGCCCCTGTAAGCCGGGCTCGCCGACTTTGTGCATGCATTCACAAGGGCGTAGCGTAGTTAGGTAAGCCAGCGCGCGGGCGTCCCCGGCCTGCTCGCCCGGGCGGCGATCCCCACTGGAGTGCGACGCATGTCCCGCAGTTCGATGACCGACGATGGCCACCGCGGTATCCCGGAGGCAACGGTCAACCGCCTTCCGGTGTACCTGCGCGCGCTCTACGCGCTGGCAGAACGCGGCATTGCCACCGTGTCGAGTGAGGAACTGGCCACCGCCGCCGGGGTTAACTCAGCCAAGCTCCGCAAGGACCTGTCGCACCTGGGCTCCTACGGGACCCGTGGCGTCGGTTATGACGTCGAGTACCTCGTCTACCAGGTCTCCAGGGAACTCGGGCTCACCCAGGACTGGCCCGTTGTCATCGTCGGCGCGGGCAACCTCGGCCATGCGCTGGCCAACTACGGGGGGTTCGCGTCGCGCGGGTTCCGGGTGGCCGCGCTGTTCGACACCGACCCGCTGGTCGTCGGCACCCAGATCGCATCGCAAGTCGTCAGGCACGCCGATGAGATCGAGCCGCTGATAGCCCGGTACGGGGTGTCGATCGGCGTGATAGCGGTGCCGGCCGCGGCAGCGCAGGGAGTCTGCGACCGTCTTGTCGCCGCCGGGATCACCTCGATCCTGAATTTCGCGCCGGTGGTTCTGGGCGTGCCTCCGGGCGTCGATGTGCGTAAGGTCGACTTGTCGATCGAGTTGCAGATCCTGGCTTTCCACGCGCAGCGGCGCGCTGTGGTCCGGGTCGCCTTGGGCGGCGACCGGGCCGACGGTAACGGCCTGAGTGGCCGGGGCCTGCAGGAGCGCCGGGATCGGCGGCAAGGCGGGCAGGGGCCCGCCACCACCGGGGACGTGCCGAGGGACGGTGAGACCGGAGTGGCGGCACAGGCGGTTGCGACATGAGCGTGCTCGTCGTTGGCCTCAGCCACAAGAGCGCACCGCTGGCCACCCTGGAGCGGGTGGCGCTGAGCGGTGACGCCGCCCGCAAGCTGCTGCACGACGTCTACAGCGCCAGCGATGTCGCCGGTTCTCTGGTGGTGAGCAGCTGCAACCGGGTCGAGGTGTACGCCGAGGTCGGCTCGTTCCACGGCGGTGTCTCCACGATCTGCGAGTTGCTGGCGCGGCACGCCACGCTGCCGCTTGACGAGCTCACCCCGCACCTCTACGTGCACTACGAGGACCGGGCGATCCAGCACCTGCTCTCGGTGGCCTGCGGGCTCGACTCGATGGTCGTGGGGGAGAGCCAGATACTCGGCCAGGTGCGCCAGGCGCTGCGGGTGGCGCGCGAGCACGGGACGCTCGGCCGCACCCTGTCCGATCTGGGGTCGGCCGCGCTGCGCGCGGGCAAGCGGGCGCACGCCGAGACCGGCATCGACCGGGCGGGCGCCAGCCTGGTGAGCGTCGGGCTTGTGACCGCGGCGCAGCAGCTGCGCGGCACCCAGTCAGCGAGCCCGGGAGAGCCAGCGGAGCTGGCGCAGGCCGCTGAGCCAGGACTGCCCGGCACCCTGGATGGCCTCTCGGTGCTTGTGGTCGGGGCCGGGTCGATGAGCTCGCTCACGGTAGCCACTGCGCAGCGGATGGGAGCAGGGGGCCTGGTCGTGGCCAATCGCTCGGTCGCCCGGGCGCAGCGGCTGGCGGCGACCGCTTCCGGCCGGGCCGCCGACCTGTCCGGCCTGCCCGACGAGATCGCGGCCGCCGACGTGGTGGTGTGCTGTACCGGTGCTCCGGGACACGTCATCACGGCTGACACCGTGGCCGCCGCTATGGCGGCACGCTCGCTGGCCGGCCGTTCGCTGATCCTGCTCGACCTGGCCCTGCCCCGCGACGTGGACCCGGCGGCACGGGCGGTTGACGGAGCTATCGTTCTGGATCTTGAAGAGATTGGCCGGGCAGGCAGCCTGGGTCCAGCGCATGCAGGGTGGGCGCACGAGGAGGACGTGGCCGCGGTCCGCCGCATCGTCGCCGATGAGCTCGCCGCGCACCTGTCGGCGAACCGCGCGGCCAAGGTCGCGCCGACCGTCGTCGCGCTGCGGGCCAAGGCGGCCGGGGTGGTGGAAGCGGAGCTGGCCCGGCTGACCGGCCGCGTGCCGGACCTGGACGCGGCTGCCCGTGGCGAGATTGCCCAGTCAATGCGCCGGATCGCCGATAAGCTGCTGCACGCGCCCACCGTGCGGGTCAAAGAGCTTGCAGGCTCCCCGGGCGGCGACTCTTACGAGGCGGTGCTGCGAGTGCTCTTCGACCTCGACCCGGAAGCAGTGCAGTCCGTGACCCGGGCGGACGCCGTCGCCCCAGGATGGCCGGAGCAGGAGGTGCCGAGGTGAGCACCCCGTCAGGACGGTCGCCCGCGCTGCGGCTTGGCACCCGCAAGAGCCCCATGGCCATGGCACAGTCGCAGCAGGTCGCCCACTTGATCACGGCACGGACCGGCCGCGAGGTCGAGCTTGTCGGCGTGACCACGCTCGGTGACGTGAGTCAGGCCAGCCTCGAGCAGATCGGCGGAACCGGTGTGTTCGTCAGCGGCCTGCGGACGCGGCTGCTCGCCGGGGAGATCGATTTCGCCGTGCACTCGCTGAAGGATCTGCCGGCCATCCAGCCGCCGGGCTTCGAACTCGCCGCCATCCCGGTCAGGGAGGACCCGAGAGATGCCCTTGCCACCCGTGACGGGGCCAAGCTGGCCGACCTGCCGCGAGGTGCCAGGGTCGGTGGCTCGCCGCGGCGGGCGGCGCAGCTGCTGCTGATGCGGCCCGACCTGCGGCCGGTGGCCGTGCGCGGCAACGCGGGCACCCGCCTCGCGAAGGTGGCAAACGGTGAACTCGACGGGATAGTGCTCGCCCTCGCGGGCCTGGCCCGGATTGGCCGGCTCGACGCGGTCAGCCAGGTGTTCGAGCCCGAAGAGATGATGCCAGCTCCGGGACAGGGAGCGCTCGCCGTGGAGTGCCTGTCGGCCCGGCCCGATGTGGCGGCCCTGCTGGCCGCCGTTGATGATCCCCCGAGCCGCGCCGCCACGACAGCCGAGCGCAGCATGCTCGCCACGCTGCAGGCAGGTTGCAGCACTCCAGTCGGCGGGTATGCCGCCGGCACGGACGAATTGCGGCTGCGAGCGGTTGTGGTGGCAGCCGACGGGGAGATAGCGCTGCGGGCAAGCGGCGGCGGACCGGCGGACGAGGCCGAGCGCCTCGGCCGAGAGGTGGCCGCTGAGCTGCTTCGACGTGGCGCAGGACGGTATACCGCTGCCCCGGTTGCGGCAGCGGAGACGGACAGATCCAGCAACGGGGACGATAACCAGTGAATCCAGCCGTGACACACAGTGCCGCGAGGAGCGCGGACAAGCAGCAAGGCAAGCCGGCGAGCGGGAAGTCAGCCGACAAGCATGTCGGCGGACGTGTCGCCTTCATCGGCGCCGGACCCGGTGACGAGGGCCTGCTGACGGTGCGGGCGGCGGCGCTGCTCGCCCGGGCCGACCTTGTGGTGGCCAGCCCGGACCTGACCGCCCGGCTGCGGCGGCTGATGCCCCTGGAGGCTACGGTCGCCGACGACGACATGCTCACGCAGGACCCGAAGATGCTGATCAAGGCAGCGCGGTCAGGTCAGCACGTGGCCCGGCTGGTGCGCGGCGACCCGTTCCTGTTCGGGCAGGCAGCCGCGGAGGCGTCGGCGTGCGCGAAGGCCCGGGTCCCGTTCGAGGTGGTTCCGGGAGTGCCGGCCGCGACAGCGGTTCCTGCCTACGCGGGGATCCCGCTGACCAGCGACAGCAGCGGCGACGTGCGCATCATTCACGCGTCCGAGGCCAGCCGGGTCCAGGTAGGACCGGGCAGCCTGGTCATCCTCGGTGCCGAGACTGGCCCCGCTGACATCGCCAAGATGCTGATCGCCGCGGGCTGGGCCGACACCACCCCGTTCGCGCTCACCTGGGATGGCACCACCACCGACCAGCTCACCGTGGTCTGCACGCTCGGGACGGTCACCGCTGACCTGCGGGCCGCAGGCGTGAGCCCGCTGGCCGCTCACGGGCCCGCTGTCGCCGTCGTCGGTGAGGGAGTGGCCGCGCAGTCCTCGCTGTCCTGGTTCGAGACCAAGCCGCTGTTCGGCTGGCGGGTGCTGGTGCCCAGGACCAAGGAGCAGGCCGGGGAGGTCACCGCCCGGCTGCAGGCCTGGGGTGCTGTGCCTGAGCAGGTACCGACGATCGCGGTCGAACCGCCGAGGACGCCCCAGCAGATGGAGCGCGCGGTGAAGGGGCTGGTGCTCGGCCGGTACCAGTGGATCGCGTTCACCTCGGTGAACGCTGTCCGGGCTGTGCGCGAGAAGTTCGAGGAGTACGGCCTGGACGCCCGGGCGTTCGCCGGCATCAAGGTGGCGGCGGTCGGCGAGCAGACAGCCGCGTCGCTGCGCGAGTTCGGGATCATGCCCGACCTGGTGCCGGAGGGGAAGCAGTCGGCCGAGGGGCTGGCCGACGCCTGGCCCGCCTACGTCGACTCGCTCGACCCGATCAACCGGGTGCTGCTGCCGCGGGCCGACATCGCCACCGAGACCCTGCTGGCCCGGCTGACCGAGCTCGGCTGGGAGGCAGAAGACGTGACCGCGTACCGGACGGTGCGGGCCGCGCCGCCGCCGGCCCCGGTCCGCGAGGCCATCAAGGGCGGCGGGTTCGACGCAGTCCTGTTCACGTCATCGTCCACGGTGCGGAACCTGATCGGGATCGCCGGCAAGCCGCACGCGGTCACCGTGATCGCGGTGATCGGCCCGGAGACGGCGAAGACGGCGGCCGAGTTCGGGCTCCGGGTTGACGTGGTCGCCCCGCGGCCGTCGGTCACCGCCCTGGTGGACGCGCTGGCCGAGCACGGCGCGGGCATCAGGGACGCTGCCCTGGCGGCGGGTGAGCCGGTACGGCGGCCCAGTGAGCGCCGCCGCGGCGCCCGGCGGAGGGTCACAGCTTCACCGACGTAACCGATCCGAGGGAGCCCCCCGTGAGTGCTGGATTCCCCGTCTCCCGGCCACGCAGGCTGCGCAGCAGCGCCGCGATCCGGCGCCTGGTAGCGCAGGTCAGCGTGCAGCCGGCCGACCTCGTTCTGCCGCTGTTCGTCAAGGCCGGGATCGGGGAGCCGCAGCCGGTGGCATCAATGCCCGGCGTGCTCCAGCACACCCGGGACAGCCTGCGTAAGGCGGCGGCCGAGGCGGCGGGTTCCGGAGTCGGCGGGCTGATCCTGTTCGGCATCCCGGCCGTCAAGGACCGCGCGGGCTCGGCCGCGGACGATCCGGAGGATATCCTCCAGCTCGCCCTGGCCGACGTGGCCGCCGAGGTGGGCCAGGACACCGTGCTCATGGCCGATCTGTGCCTGTGCGAGTACACCGACCACGGTCACTGCGGCATCCTGACCCCATCCGGCGACGTGGATAACGACGCGACCCTGGAGCGGTACGCCTCGATTGCCGTCGCCCAGGCCCATGCGGGCGCTCACGTGATCGCGCCGAGCGGGATGATGGACGGCCAGGTCGCAGCGATCAGGACCGCCCTGGACCGGGCTGGCTTCCCCGGCATCGCGATCTGCGCCTACTCGGCCAAGTACGCCTCG
>Ga0335074_10006035_pt1 | contig 16779 bp, 13 predicted proteins | sample Lox_Sample_23_FD_206715 | JGI IMG/M metagenome (GOLD analysis project Ga0335074, IMG submission 206715) | Soil microbial communities from Loxahatchee National Wildlife Refuge, Florida, United States - Lox_Sample_2.3 | ecosystem: Environmental > Terrestrial > Soil > Wetlands | place: USA...
GAAGTATACCGCCAAGGTGCCGGAGTCGGCTCGATGAAACCGGCCTCCGCGAAATACGACATCGACCGCGGGCAGCGCCATGGCGATCAGGAAGCCGGTCAACAGGATAGAAAAGGCCAGGATCTTCGAGACTGAAGAATTGACAGCGCGGGAAAAGGGCGCGCGGTCCGGCTTTACGTAGAGCGAAGCAAGAAACGGGAGTGAGGCGGTGCCCGCAGCTTGCCCCAGCAGCACGGGGACATTCACCAGTTGCTTGGCGTAAGCCAGCAGCGCAACGGCACCATTCACGTGCGAGGCAAAGAAACTGATGATCCAGTTGTCAGCCGTCACGAGTGAAACGCCAAGCATCAATGGAACCGACATCCTCACCCACTCCCGCAGGCCCTCGTTCCGCCACTCGAGAATCGGCCGGTAACGCATACCAGCGCGATGCGCCCAGATAGCATTCAGCAGGAACGGCCCCAGAAAGGCTCCGGCGACGGCCCCCACAGCGAGCGCGGAGACGCCGAAGTGCCGATACAGCAGCACACCGCCGAAGATGATTCCGCAGTTGTAGATGAGCGGTGTGACGGCCTGCACCGCGAACTGCTTGCGGGCCATGAGCACAGCAGCAAATACTCCCCCGGAGATGAAGAAGAGCTGCGCGGGAAACAGGATGCGCGTGAGATGCACGCACAGAGCCGCCTTGGCCGGGTCGCTGTTGAATCCGCGCAGCAGAACGTGTACCAGCGCCGGCGCGGCCAGTTCCGCCAGCACCATGGCTGAACCTACGACCAGGAGAATGGCGGTGAGGATGACAGACATGGCCCGTTCGCCCTCGGCATCGCGGCCCTGTTCGCGGTAATGCGTCAGGATGGTGACGAAGGTGATCGAGAGTGCGCCGCCAACCAGGAAATAGCGCAGCATGTCCGGCAGTTGAAAGGCGGCGATAAAAGCGTCAGCCGCCGCCGAACGGCCCAACAGCCATGCAATGTACTTCGTTCGCACCAGCCCCACCAGGCTGGACGCCATGGTCGCCGACATGAGCAACAGGGCTGCCGTGAACGCCGAATGGCGGTGTGATGGGTTCAGTACCGAAAGCGCCCGCCGCCAGCGCGGAATAATAGAAGAAGAGGACATGCAAATCCGGAACCAACTTTATGCTGCGGTTCAGGTTGATTTTACAGGCGATAGCCTCTAGCGTTAGGTATTCAACAGAGCACCTGTGGGCAAAAGGAGAGCGATGGAGAACTTTCGGCTGAAGGTGTTCCGGACGGTCGCCGAGCAACTGAACTTCCGCAAAGCGTCCGAACTGCTGCATCTCAGCCAGCCCGCCGTCAGCCAGCAGGTGCACGCGCTCGAAGAGGAACTTGGCGTTGCGCTGTTCGACCGCAGCGGCAGCCGCGTGCAGCTCACCCCTGCAGGAGCCGTCTTGCTCAAGTACGCGCGCAAGGCGGCGCGCGTTGCCGCTGACGCGCAGGAGGCAATCGCGCGCTTGCAAGGCAGCCCAGGCGGTGAATTGCGGCTTGGAGCGTCGACCACCCCGGCGCAGTACATCGTGCCGCGCATGTTGGGGGCCTTCCATAAGCAGCATCCACGCACTGCCGTGTCGGTCCTGAGCGGAAACACAGAGCGTATCGTGACGGCGCTGCTCAACGATGAGATAACCCTCGGCATCATTGAGGGGCCAGCCGCCAGCCGCGCACTGCACAAGCAGCTCTTCCTCAAGGAGAAGCTGGTGCTGATCGTGCCGAAGAAGCACCCGTGGGCGCGCAGCGGGCAGATCCCGTTTGATGCGCTGAGCGAAGCTTCCCTGCTGCTGCGGGAGCGCGGCTCCGGTACGCGGCGCGTGGTGGAGCTGGCGTTCAGGCGCGCGGGACTGAAGCTCAGCCAGTTGCACATCAGCATGGATCTCGACTCAACCGAGGCCATCGTCGCAGGAGTCGAAGCCGGACTTGGCGTGGGCTTTGTGCCCGAGCGCGCCATTGCCAAGGAACTTCGGCTGGGAACGCTAGCCATGGTTCGGATTGGCGGCCTCGAAGTGCAACGCGACCTCACCTTTATCCGCCGCGCAGGCCCGGCGCTGGAGGGTGCCGCCGCGGCCTTCGAGCAGTTCGCGCTGCGCGAAGCACAGGCACTCAAGGGCCGATAAGAATGGCTTATCACTGATCCTGATTTTCGCTTGGACGCGGAGGGTCGTTCTCTGGAAATCTGAGAGGAGTATGACGAAAAACCTGTTTTTTATCGGCATCATTCTTGCCGCCAGCGGACTTCTTTCTCCTCCGTTGGCATTGGCTGCCGGGCTGGCCTATGGGCTGCTTGTAACGCACGCATTCCACCTTGACGCGCGCCGTCTCTCGAAGTTCCTGCTGCAGGCTTCGGTGGTTTGCCTGGGATTCGGAATGAATCTCGGCGAGGTTATCCGTATCGGGCGTTCGGGGTTTTTGTATACTGCCATCGGGATCACCTTCGCCATTTCGCTTGGGCTCGTGCTGGGCCGCTGGCTCGCCGTTCAGAAGACGCAGTCGTTCCTCATCACCGTGGGTACTGCCATCTGCGGCGGCAGCGCGATTGCCGCGGTGGCTCCTGTCACGGAAGCCAATGAGGAGCAGATGGCTGTAGCGCTGGGGACGGTCTTTGTGCTGAACTCGGTCGCACTGTTCCTGTTTCCGCCTATTGGATGGCTACTCCATTTATCGCAAACACAGTTCGGATTGTGGGCTGCGCTGGCGATCCACGATACGAGCTCGGTTGTGGGGGCGGCGGCCAGGTATGGCACGCTTGCGCTGGCGGTCGGCACAACGGTGAAGCTGGCGCGTGCGCTGTGGATCGTTCCGGTAACGATCGGCGTCGCATCGCTGCGCAAGAGCAAGGGCCGGGTACAGCTGCCCTGGTTCATCTTGTTTTTTATTCTCGCCGCAGTTATGAGGAGCTATGTGCCGGAGCTGCACTTTGCCTATCCCTCACTGGCACGCCTCGGTGAACTTGGCCTTGCCGTCACCCTGTTCCTTATCGGTACGGGGATCTCGCGGCAGACGCTGAAGCAGGTGGGTACACGGCCCATGATTCAGGGGGTGCTGTTGTGGCTGGTCGTCGGGTCCATTTCGCTCGCATGCATCATGAAGGGCTTGATTCACCTCTAAACCGCGCCTCCCGCGTCCCTTGGAGGGACTTCCTCGAATAGAATGGGAGTTTCTTTCCGGGGGTACTTGTTTTGAAAGCGATTATTCCGCGTTCCGCCGTCGCGATTGCGCTGACTTGCGTCTGCCTCTCTTTCAACCTGCATGCCCAGCAGGGTGTGGTACACGGGCGCGACGGCATCACTTTGCCACCTCCGCCGGTGGCCGCAGTGAAGCCGGTCACGGACGACTATTTCGGCACGAAGGTGGTGGATGACTACCGCTGGCTTGAAGATGCGAAGAGCCCGGAGACCATTGCCTGGATCAAGGAAGAGAACGCCTACACGCAGAAGTACCTTGCCCATGTCACAATGCTGCCCGGGATTCGCAAGGGCCTGACGGCGCTGGAGCGCGTAGACGAGTACTCCATGCCGGTCTTCTACGGCGGGAAGTACTTCTTCGAGAAGCGGCTGGCTGATCAAAATCAGGCGTCCATCTATATGCGAGACGGATGGAGCGGGAAAGACCAGCTGCTGATCGATGCAAGCAAACTCAGTGCGGACCAGAATACTTCCATCCATTTATGGGGCGTCTCTGATGACGGCAGCATGCTCCTTTACGCCCAGCAGCAGGGCGGTGCTGACCAGGTAGCGATCCACTTCTATAGCGTGAGCGATCGCCGGGAACTGCCCGACACACTGCCCTACGCCCGCTACTTCGGAGCCAGCTTCGGGCCGAAGAACAAAGGCGTCTACTACGCTCGCTTCACGCATCAGGGCACGGACGTCTGGTATCACCAGTTCGGAACACCCGCGAGCGCCGATCAGGAGATATTCGGCGGAGAGTATCGCGGCACCAAGCTGGGCGAGATGGCTCTGGTGAGCGATTACGTTACAGACAATCAGCATTATCTCGTCATCAGCATCAGCTACGGAGTGCCCTCCACCCGCGACGACATCCTGGTTAAGGACCTTCGCAGGCCTGACAGCCCCATCGTGCCGCTCGTCTACGGAGTCAAGGCACACAACACCGTGCTCGACTGCGGCGACCGATTCTTTGTCCAGACGGATTACCAGGCGCCGCATGTGCGCATTGTAGAGGTGAAGCCCGGCGGCCAGCCCGCGGACTGGAAGACAGTCATTCCCGAAAGCAAGGATGTGATCGATAGCGACAGCATCGTCGGCAGCCGCCTTTTTGTTTCACGCCTACACGACGTGAAGCCCGAGACGACCATCTACTCGCTCGACGGCAAGCAGGTGGGCACGCTGACCTATCCAGGCATCGGTTCAGGATCGGTGGTTTACGGACGGCCCAGCGGTACGGTGGGCTTCTATAGCTATGAGTCATTCATCACGCCGGCCTCGATCTACCGCTACAACACGAAGACGGGCCGTACAGAGACATTCTTCACGCCAAAGATTCCGTTCGACTCGTCGCAATATGAGGTGAAGCAGGTTTGGTACACATCCAAGGACGGAACCCGCGTGCCCATGTTCATTGCCGGCAAAAAAGGATTGCCGCGCGACGGCAAGGCGCGGTTGCTCATGACCGGGTACGGCGGCTTCGACGTGCCTATGCTCCCCGCCTGGAACCCCGAGTATGCATGGTGGATGCAGCAGGGCGGCTTCTTTGCGTTGCCCAACCTGCGCGGGGGCGACGAGTTCGGCGAGGCATGGCACAAGGCGGCCATGTTCGGCAACAAGCAAAATGTCTTCGACGACTTCTTCGCCGCCGCCGAGTACCTCATTCGCAACCACTACACCACGCCCGCGCGCTTTGCCATCCGAGGACGCTCCAATGGCGGCCTGCTCATGGGAGCGGCCATGACCCAGCGGCCCGATCTATTCGGAGCCATCTGGTGCGGCTATCCGCTGCTGGACATGCTGCGCTACCAGTACTTCGAGTTCGGCCGGCTGTGGACGACCGAGTATGGAAGCTCGCAAAATCCGAAGGATTTTCCCTATCTGCTCAAATACTCGCCGTACCAGAACGTGAACAAGGGAACCAAGTATCCCTCAATTATGTTCTTTACCGGAAGCAGTGACACACGGGTTGACCCGATGAACGCCCGCAAAATGACGGCACTAATGCAGGCTTCGACCGGAAGCGACCGTCCGATTTTGCTTCACTACTCGTTGAAGGGCGGGCACAGCTCGGGTGTCTCGCTTGCCCAGTTGGTTGAAGATCAGGCGGATGAACTTGGCTTCCTGTGGACGGAGACGAGCTGGCACTGAGGAGTTTCAGGGCTGGCAGGACTATGATGTAAAGGCTTTTACGTGGCTGCCGATAATCGCTCCAGTTCGTCGCGGGTGGGGTGTCTCTGCGTGACTCTCCCAAGAGCCGCCGGCGTGCCGGAGCAGGAATATGGCGCCACAGGCAGGGGAGGTCAGCGAGGGACAGCGCTTTGTGCTGGCCGTGCAGGCGTCTCTCGATGGTTTGTTTGAGCTGGATCTTCGGACGAACGAAGCGTGCTTTTCCGCGCAGTGGCAGAACATCGTGGGATTTGAGCCGCTGGACCACGCCGCTGATCTGAACCATTGGCTCGAGCGAGTACATCCCGAAGACCGGGCGCGCCTGGTGGGCGAACTGCGTGCATTGCGGCTGGGCTGGGCGCGGCAGGTGCGGAATGAGCACCGTCTCATAGATCAGTCGGGAGTCTGGCGATGGGTTCTGGTGCGGGCAATTCCGGGCCGCAGCGAGCAAGGTACGATCACTCGCATTGCCGGTGCGATGAGCGACCAGACAGAGAGGAAAATGACGGATCCTCTCACCGGCCTGCCCAATCGCTCATACTTCATCGATCATCTGGAGCGGCGCTTTGAGCGTGTGCGGAAGCACGGCGACTGGAATTTTGCAGTGCTGTCGCTGGCGCTTGAACGATTCAAGATGGTCAACGAGACCCTGGGCTACACCGGTGGCGACGCGCTGCTGACGGAGACGGCATCGCGGCTGGCCGAAGCGGTAGCGCAGCATCAAGACTCCAGTGACACTGTGATTGCGCGTCTCAATGGAGCTGAATTCCTGGTGTGCCTCGAAGCCGCTGCGAACGAGGCACAAGCAATGCACGTCGCCGAGGAGATTAGCAGCGTGCTGAGCCGGCCGTTCCAATGGCGATGCAACCGCGTGTCGCCAACAATTGTGATCGGACTGGCGCACGCCGACCCTTCGATCAAGTATCCGGAAGACCTGATGCGCGACGCCGACACAGCGCTGGTGGAGGCAAAGTCCGGTGAGCGTGGACGCCTGGTGTGTTATTCGCGCGGCATGCGCGAGCGCGCCATTGCACGAATGCAGATGGAGGCTGATCTGGAGCAGGCCATCCGTGATGGACAGCTAGTGTTGCACTATCAACCGGAGATCGATCTCGCGACTCGACGAATCATCGGATTTGAAGCCTTGATTCGCTGGCGGCATCCGCAGCGTGGTCTGGTCATGCCCAACGAGTTCATTCCACTGGCTGAAGAGACGGGCTTGATTCTTCCGCTAGGCGATTGGGGCTTGATGGAGGCGTGCAGGCAGATTACGGTCTGGCGCCAACTCATGCAACGACTGGCGAACGACCTCCCCGAAGAAGCGTTGGCCACAGGCTCGCCGTTTGACTTGCGTGTAAGTGTGAACCTTTCGGCCAAGCAGTTCGGAAGGCCCGGACTAGTGAAGCAGATTGCCGGCATCCTTGATTCAACTGCCGTTGATGCTGCCGACCTGCGCCTTGAGGTTACCGAGAGCAGCTTGATGACTCACGAGGACACGGCGCGGGCAACCATGCAGGATCTGCAAAAGCTGGGCGTCGGCCTGCACATGGACGACTTCGGTACGGGTTACAGCTCGCTCAACCACCTGCATCGGTTTCCGTTTGACACGCTTAAGATCGACAGGACTTTCATCCAGGGAATGACCGAAAAAGAGAGTAGTGCCGTGATCGTGCGGACCATCCTTGACCTCGCCCACTCACTGGATATGGAGGTTGTGGCGGAAGGAATTGAGACCGCTGAACAGGCTGCTCGCCTCCGCACATTCGGCTGCCGACTGGGCCAGGGCTATTACTTCTCGCGCCCCGTGGCGCCAGAGGCAATTAGCGCGATGTTTGAACGGCCTCTGCTCCACAAGCAATTCCCAATGCCCGGCCAGGAAAGCAATCACGGGTTCCTTTGATGGCCACCGCCTTTCGAACGAGGCACCCCAAGGGTAACCGCTTGTCATGTATACGCTATAAATAATTAAAAATACGGGGTCTGAGGTGATGTTCGATGGCGACGATCGCGAGGTAAAGCTCTGCGGTTGCTCCAAATCCCCATAAATACCCGGAACAACAGGTTCAAATCGGGTCTATAATTCTCGGCACTTGCCTTTTACTAACCTAGGGATTCACCGCATTGACGACTATCGGACGCTTGATGATTAAAGCTGCGCCGGAGTGGGTGGTTGCCGGTGTACTTCTGGTAATTACGCTCAATTTCCGCTGGATCCTTCACGCCCCTCTGCAATTGCCCTCCATTTCTCAGTTCTCTGTGATGGGGGAGATATTCCTGATACCTATGCTGGGGCTGTGTCTGTGGGTCCTTCTGCCCATCCTGTTAAATCCGAAGGGCGATCCTGAACTCGTGCGTAAACTCGGCCGGCAGGCGGGAGACGCCCTCTGCTTCGGGTTAGTGTTAACACTTCACTTTCAAATCAAGTTGTGGATACCGCTGCTCCGTTCGACCACCTATGATTCCATCTATGAAGCCACCGATCGGTTCTTCTTTTCGTGGCTCAATCCACTTATTGCCTGGCGCAGCCGATGGCCGCAAAATCATTGGATCGATGGGTTGTATTTCGAAGTTTTTTTCTGGATATTTCTGGTTTCATTCATCGCGCATAATCAGCGCAGCCGGTCAGAATTTCGGCGCGTGTTTCTTGCCGTGCTACTGATGTTTGCTTTGGGTGCAAATCTATACCTTGTTGCACCTGCCCTGGGACCTTTCCTCTATCATCCGAGCGCTAATGCCTTGATTGGCGATGTTCAACGCTACATGTACGGTATTCGCAAAAGCGAGCTGGCAGGAGGCGTGATTTGGCTGCGCGCCAACTCCGGCCGATACCTTACCTGTGGCTTAGCAGCGATGCCGTCACTTCATGCTGCCGGGTCGTTCATCTTCCTCTACTATGCATGGCGATATGTTCGGCCGCTGGCCTGGGTTTATGGGCCTATTTTTATCTGGATTCTCTTTGCGGCTATGGCTTCGCGCTGGCACTATGGAATCGACCTGGTGGCCGGAATTGCCCTGGCATGTGGCTGCATTGCTCTGTCCGACTGGTGGATGTCGGCTCATGAAGCAGCGGCACGCAGAGCTTTACAGGATGCCGAACAGCCTGTTATTGACGAAAGTTTGCCCGAAGACATGACAGTAACAGCCCGATAGAGGTTGGGCATTTTCGTGCTCAGACTCTTGACCCCTCCGTCTTACTTCATCAACCTTGCCGAGGCAGTCGATTGCGCTGGACTTACGTCCCCTGCTGATTTTACGGCCCATAATGACTGGAGCAGCGCATCGCCCGGGAGCCAAGTAGTAAGCTCAATGCGAGAATTCGGTTAGATTAGACTCAGGGCCTGTAGCTCAATGGTTAGAGCAGGGGACTCATAATCCCTTGGTTGGGGGTTCAAATCCCTCCGGGCCCACCAGAGATTGAGGCACCTCTTCACTGGCACCGTTCAGTTACAGCGGCGCACGCCGGGATGCCGATCGCCAGACTCTGCTCGTTCGCCACGCGCGCTTCTCACGAAGATTTCTTTGACGGTGACAATACAACAGCAGCTTCACTGGTGAGGACACGGAAAGTGAATGTTTCCTGGAGATACAGCTGTACAACGGTATCGGTATGGTTGAGGTAGCCGATGGAAAGATCCTGACCGATACTAAGCTCGAAATCGCCGCCTCGTGTCGTCAGGACGAACGCGCCTTCGATTGCAGGCGCCCAGACGGGGTCGCCGTCAACGATACGCTTGACGTGTTCGAGGACGGGATATCCATGATCGCGGGTCTCAGCGAGCGCCGTATACTCGCCGGCTCCGAGCAAAACCGAGTAGGGCCCATTTACACCGACGAGGCGTAACTGGCTCATAGCTTGTGCTACTGCATCGGGATAATCCCGGACATCCGCAGGAAGAGTGACGATGGGATTGCTGGCGCCTTCCCGAATGCCTTCGATATCTGCGTCGCGGTATCCATTGAAGATGGCACGGTCTTCGGCAAAGGCGAGTTTCTTCGCCGCGTCTTTCGCAGGCTGCCAATCGGAGTCGTCCGATCCGCGTTCGACATCATCGATCGTCTGACGGGACAGCTCAAACGGCACCCGCAGCTCCACGAGAGGCTTCACCTCGCGCTGTCGTGCGACGATGCCTTCCGCGGGGGCGGAGACTGGTCGCAGGTGGCCAGTCGCAATTCCGGGCAGAGCAATTCCTCCCGGCGAAGGAACGTCAACAATCCGCCGTCCAGCCAAATACCGCTTCAGCGTCCGAGCGGTTTCTTCCTCAATCTGCGACCATGCAGCGTCAGAGACTGGCGCCAGTTCCCGATGGAGGTTATTCATCTTTCTCTCCTTTGAGTGATCCTATTCTGAGTGAGGTATCGTGCGCGGACGACGGGGAAGAAGGGTCAGAGGTCTGCGATGCGTCGCTTGCCGGTGAGCTTGGTTCATTTCCGCTGATATTGTCGAGGAATGTTGCTGACGGCACGAAAAACAAGCCACCAGTGACTGCGCGACTGAAATCAAGCAGCCGGTCATAATTACCTGGGGGACGTCCGATGAACATGTTCTCAAGCATCTGTTCCGTGACCCGCGGCGTGCGGCAATAGCCGATGAAGTATGTTCCGAACTCGCCGTGGCCAGGCCGGCCGAAGGGCATGTTATCCCTAAGAATCTGGAGTTGTTTTCCATTTTCTTCTATGACTGTCAGGGCATTATGTGCGGAAGCAGGTTTCTCGGCATCGTCCAATTCGATGTCTGTGAGTTTTCTGCGGCCGATAATGAGCTCCTGCGCTTCAACTGGCAGAGCATTCCATTTCTTCATGTCGTGAAGATACTTCTGGACGATGACATAGCTGCCGCCTGCAAAGGCCGGCTCCTGGTCGCCGATTATTGCGGCGTCATAAGCCGCGTCGCCGCGAGGATTTTCCGTACCATCGACAAAGCCGATAACGTCGCGATCTTCGAAGTAGCGAAAGCCGTGAACCTCATCAGCAACAGTAACCACGTCACCGATACTGTCCATGATCTGAGTCGCCAGTTCAAAGCACAGGTCCATGCGTTTTGCCCGAATGTGGAACAGGATGTCGCCGGGCGTAGAGACGGCATGGCGACTGCCTGAGCGAATTTCCTGAAATGGGTGAAGCTCGGCAGGACGAGGCGAACCGAAGAGTTTGTTCCAGATATCGGAGCCGAATCCAACGACGCAGGTTAAACCCGCCTCAATGTCCCGAAATTCAACGGCACGTATAAGTCCCGAGAGGTCCGTGCAGAAAGAGCGCAAAAGTGCGTAGCTGTCCTCGTCATGGCGAATGCAGACAATCAGGAAGATCGCGGCTCGGGTGAGCGGTGCGACCACAGCCTGAGGAAGAGCGTTCTCGATTAGCTCCTTGGGTGTATCCATTGCGTCAATCTCGATCCACGAAGATTCCGATCTGTCTGAAGTATCGCATTCCCGGATTGCCTGACGCATTTTGCGTCTACCTCGCGGGGATGCGTCGGCAAAGGGGCGAAGTGCGAAGCTCTTCCTCCGCTTTGGACGCATCGATTGCCCGCACGCCAGTATATCTCCAGCCGGTTCGCCACGATGTAGTACGACTCATTTACGGCTCCCACAGTGCATTCACTTTGACTGATATTTCGATAGCATGGGTGCATGGCTCCTCTTGTTGAAATCAAGGACCTTTCGATCAAGTTTGGTGAGCGTGCCGCGGTGCGCGGGCTTTCTATAACGATTCAGCCTGGCAGGGTGCTGGGGCTGGTTGGCGAGTCGGGATCGGGCAAATCAGTGACCGCTCTGGCGGTAATGCGGCTGCTGGATGCTACGGCGAGGGTCGAGGGGTCGATCCTTTTTGACGGCAAGGAGATTCTCAGCCTTGATCGGGAATCAATGCGGCGGTTGCGCGGACGCGACATGGCAATGGTGTTTCAGGAGCCGATGACAGCGCTGAATCCGGTGATGCCAGTGGGCGACCAGGTGGCAGAGGCGGTGCGGGCGCATCATCCAGAGTTTTCGCGCCGACGGGTGCGCGATGCCGTGCTGGAGGCGATGGACGCGGTGGCATTGCCGGACATGGCAGAGCGGTATCGCGATTATCCGCATCAGTTTTCGGGTGGGCAGCGGCAGAGGATTCTGATTGCCATGGCGATTGTGAACCATCCAAGACTGTTGATTGCCGATGAGCCTACAACGGCGCTGGATGTTACGGTGCAAAAGCAGATTCTTGAGTTGCTGGCGGATCTGCGCAAGCGCTATGGGCTGACGATGCTGTTCATCTCGCATGATCTTGCGGTTGTTTCGCAGGTGGCGGACAGCGTCGCGGTGATGCGGCAGGGTGTACTTGTAGAAGAGGGAACGTGTGCGGACATCTTTCTAAAGCCGGAGCATCCGCATACCCGCGCGCTGCTGGGTGCGGTGCCGACGATGACGACAAGCCTGGATGCTCCGCTGGCAGTGTTGGAGCGCTCAACAGATATTGATCAAGAGATTCGATAAGCTTTGCGACCCCGGCTCCGGTTGCAACATCGAATTGACAGGTCGCCCAGTGTGGGCGATGCTAAGTAGACATGCAATCTTTGATGCAGACCACGGCTTGTTCCATGCAGCGCGCTTGTTGTTGCGCGTGTTGTGCATGTTGCAGCGGCCGTGAGCTTTGTATCGGATAAGACCGAAGTTGTACCCGTAAGGTCTTTGCATCTTTCAAGCCCACTGCCGTGATCTCCGGCATGTGGGTTTTCTACTTTTCACCCAAGAAATTTTGAGCAGCCGCACAAGCGGCACTGAAGGCGATACGAAATGGCATCCGCAACGCTTCCTGAAGTCCCGGTGTATGACGACTCGGCTGCAAGGCTGAGCCACCTGAAACAGCTTGAGGCCGAGAGCATTCATATCTTCCGCGAGGTCGCGTCAGAGTTTGAGAAGCCGGCGATGCTGTACTCGATTGGCAAGGACTCATCGGTTATGCTGCGGCTGGCGCAGAAGGCATTTTATCCAGGGCCGATTCCCTTTCCGCTGCTGCATGTGGATACGGGCTACAAGTTCCGCGAGATGCTGGAATTCCGCGACAACTACACACGCGAGCTGGGGCTGGAGCTGCTGGTTTGGCGAAACGAAGCGGCGCTAGCGGACGGGGCGAATCCGGTTAAGCTGGGAACGCAGCGATGCTGCGGGCTGCTGAAGACAACGGCGTTGCTCGATGCGCTGCGGTACTACGGCTTTGACGCCGCCTTTGGCGGAGCGCGGCGCGACGAGGAGAAGTCGCGCGCGAAGGAGCGGATTTATTCCTTCCGCGACAAGGCGGGCCAGTGGAACCCAAAGGCGCAGCGGCCTGAGCTGTGGAACCTGTACAACTCGCGCATCGGGCCGGGCGAAAGCATACGGGTGTTTCCACTGTCGAACTGGACGGAGCTGGACATCTGGCACTACATCCATCTGGAAGAGATTCCGATTGTGCCGCTGTACTTCGCGAAGGAGCGGAAGATGCTGGTGCGCGGGGACAGCCTGATTCCGCTGGAGCAAAGCTTTGTGCAGGGGTTGCCGGGCGAGGAGCGGACGGTGAAGTGCAGGCTGCGGTCGCTGGGTTGCAGCCCGTGCACGGGTGCGATCCGATCGGAAGCTGACACACTCCCGAAGATCATTGCCGAGCTGGTTTCGTTTCGGTCGTCGGAGCGGGCGAACCGCGTGATTGACCACGATCAGGAAGGCTCGATGGAGATCAAGAAGCGCGAGGGGTACTTCTAATGGCCTTGCTTCAGACGCTCGATGAACAGGCGGCGTTCGAGATTGAAGAGTTCCTGGCGGAGGAGCAGCAGAAAGACTTGCTGCGCTTCTCTACGGCCGGAAGTGTAGATGACGGGAAATCGACGCTGATCGGGCGGCTGCTGTATGACTCGCGCAACGTGTATGAAGACCATGTGCGGTCAGTGACGCGCACGAGCGGCGGGTCGACTGCTCCGGTGATCGACTTTGCGCTGTTGACGGATGGGCTGCGGGCAGAACGGGAACAGGGCATCACGATTGATGTGGCGTACAGGTTCTTTTCGACGGCCCGGCGGAAGTTCATTATCGCGGACACGCCGGGACACGAGCAGTACACACGCAACATGGCGACGGGCGCGTCGACGGCGGACTTGGCGATCATTCTAGTGGACGCGCGAAAGGGCATCCTGACGCAGTCGCGGCGGCACGCGTACATTGCGGCGCTACTGGGGATTTCGCGGGTGGTCGCGGCCATCAACAAAATGGACCTCGTCGACTACAGTGAGGAGGTCTTCGGCAGGCTAAAGAGCGACTTTGCGGCGCTGACGGAGCGCGTGGGGATCGCGAGCTTTGAGGCGATTCCGATCAGCGCGCTAGAGGGCGACAACGTGGTGCGCGGGAGCGAGAGGATGCCGTGGTACGAGGGGCCGTCGCTGCTGGAGTATTTGGAAAACGTAGAGGTCTCGGGCCGGAACAGCGATGCGCCGTTCCGCATGCCAGTCCAGAGGGTCATTCGTCCAGACCAGAACTTCAGGGGATTTGCAGGGCAGATTGCTGCGGGGACTATTCGTCCGGGCGATCGTATTGTGGCGCTGCCCTCCGGACGGACGAGCAGCGTGGAGCGGATTGTGACGTTTGACGGCGATCTGGAGTCGGCGTCGGCGCCGTTGTCGGTGACGCTGACCCTGGAGGAAGAGTTGGACATCAGCCGCGGCGATCTGATTGCCGCTGTAGCTGAGCGGCCGGCGGTGACGAACCACTTTGCGGCGTCCGCGGTGTGGCTGCACGAACAACCACTGGCTCTGCACAAACGGTATCTGCTGAAGCATGCGAGCCATGTGGTTCCGGCGCGGGTGCGGGCGATCCGGCACAGGGTGGACATAGAGACGCTGGAGACACAGGCTGCGGCGGCGTTGGAACTGAATGGGATCGGCGAGGTCGAGGTCGAGACGGACCGGCCGATTTTGGCGGACTTGTATGGGGAGAGCCGTGCGACGGGAAGCTTTATCCTAATCGACCCGATGAGCAACGCCACGGTTGGCGCTGGGATGATCCGGCAGGTGCTGACGACGGCGGTCGCGGAGGAAGAGGCTCCACGGGTTGTACTGGCGGGGCGCGCGGCGGTGGAAGAACTGGAAGAACGGCTGCTCGAGTTGGATTATCTCGTGGTGCGGACGCGGGTGAAGGACCACGCGGTATGGCGGGCCCTGCACGAGGCGACGGTGGTGGTGCTGGTGGAGACGGATGGGCCGGTGCGGGTGGTGAACAAGGACTTTCTTGTCGAGCCAGTGGCGGATGCGTCTGTGGATGGTCTGCTGGCGGCGCTCGAGATTGAGAGCGGGAAGGAGCGGAGATGAGTGGGCTAGTGATGCTGGACGAGAAGGTTGCGGCGGCTAAGGCGCTGGTGCGGGAAGAGCTGCGGGCAGGAGCGTGCGTGACTTGCAGCTTTCAGGCCGAGGACATGGTGGTGCTGGACCTGGTTCGAGAGCTGACGCCGGAGGTTCCGGTGCTGTTTCTGGAGACGGGGTATCACTTTGCGGCGACCTATGAGTACCGGGACCGGATGGCTGCGGAGTGGCGATTGAATCTAAAAAACATCCTGCCGGAGAAGACGGTGCAGGAGCAGCAGGCGGAGTTCGGGATCCTGTACCAGACGGCTCCGGACCGGTGCTGCGGGCTGCGAAAGGTGGGGCCGCTGTTCAGGGCACTGGAGGCGTACGAGGTCTGGTTCACGGGGCTGCGGCGGCAGCAGGCGAAGACGCGGACGGCGCTGCAGGCGGTGGAGACGTTCACGCTGCCGGCGGGCAAATTATTGAAAAAGCTGAGCCCTCTGGCGGATTGGCATACGCGGGACGTGTGGCAGTACGCGGAGCAGCATGGGATTCCACTGCTACCGCTGTACGAGCTGGGGTATTCGAGCATCGGGTGCGAGCCTTGCACGAGCCTGCCGACTGGGGACGATCCGCGGTCGGGGCGCTGGGGCGGAGCGAAGGTAGAGTGCGGGATTCATATACAACCTGTTCAGAATCAAGAATCTGAGACGGTTTCCGGGCAGGAGGGCCGGTAGGCCGCGATGGATGTCGCACTGGGGTTCGCCATTGCCTTTGTTATTGCAATTACAGGGGTTGGGGCCGGGACGATCACGGCTCCGCTACTGATCCTAGCACTGCACGTGCCAGTTGCGGTGAGCGTGGGGACGGCGCTGGCCTACTCGACGGTGGTGAAGGCGGTGGTGGTTCCGGTGCAGGTGGTGCGGCGGACGGTGGACTGGCGGGTGCTGGGGGTAATGCTGGCCGGCGGGCTGCCGGGGGTGGTGGCCGGGTCGCTGCTGTTCGAGCAGTATGCGGCGGTGAGCGGGCACGCACTATTCTATGTGATGCTGGGGTTAATTATTTTCTTTTCAGGATTTTGGCATGTTTTCCGGTGGTTCCGGCCGGGGGCCCTGGCGGCCAGGCGGCGGACGCGGCGGGGATGGATTGCGGCGCTGATGTTTCCGATTGCGGCGGAGGTGGGGTTTGCCTCGTCGGGCGCGGGGGCGATGGGGACGCTGGTGCTGATGGGCCTGAGCGGCCTGGAGGCGGCGAAGATCGTTGGTACGGACCTGACCTTTGCGTTTTGTATGACTTTGACCGGGAGCGCGATCCACATGGCGAACGGCCTGTTCGACGGCGGGCTCCTGCTAAGGCTGGTGGCGGGCGGCGTGCTGGGCGCGGCGGCGGGGTCGTGGGTGGCGCCGAGGGTGCCGGGGCGTCAGCTGCGGCTGGCGATGTCGGTCGGGCTGGTGCTGCTGGGGCTGGTGTTCTGCTACCGGGGCGTGGCCCGGCACGGGGTGGGACTGGGGTTCCCGGCGCAGGTTGCTGCCCGGCTCGCGGGCCGTTGATTTTGATCCGGAATACGCCGGTAAATTATTGATTTTATTGAAAACCAGATTTCCTGTTTCGGGGCTATCTTATTGATCCTGCCGATTCTATGTGTAAGTTGCTGAAAAAGCCAGTTTTTCCATGAAGACGAGTGTAAATTCAAGATTCCGGCTATCTTCCATGCAAGTTACAGAATATAAACCTCTTCTGGTGACAGTTTGGTTGCGTTTTTGCGCTGTTTGGGAGCCATTTGCAGGGCTGCCGTTCTTTCCCCCTATATATCCAGTATAGCGATCTGGAATAATTCAGATGCATCCGGGGCGGAAATTTAAGTGGTTTGGATTGAAAAGGTTGTGGGAATTTTGGGGGTTGGAGGGGTTGACAGGCCTGGGGCAGCTAAGAAGCGGTCAGCGGAGTGGTGGCTAAAACCTATTTGGGTGGCTCAGCACCGAAGGCGGGATTGAAGTTTGGCGGAGGAATGGGCGTTTATCGGGGACCAATCCTCGGAATGCCCCTCAACCCTAGGTCAGTGAGCGCTTTGGCCTGTTCTCGTCAGTTGAGAACGCCAATAAGACACAGCCAAAGGCCAATACCAGACGCGCGAAACATCTGCTTT
>Ga0335074_10006036_pt1 | contig 16776 bp, 15 predicted proteins | sample Lox_Sample_23_FD_206715 | JGI IMG/M metagenome (GOLD analysis project Ga0335074, IMG submission 206715) | Soil microbial communities from Loxahatchee National Wildlife Refuge, Florida, United States - Lox_Sample_2.3 | ecosystem: Environmental > Terrestrial > Soil > Wetlands | place: USA...
GGCGCTGCGCCGCATCGAGGCTCAACAGCTTGTTGAGCGCGCCGCGCTCCTTGAAGGAGCCGGTGGGGTGCAGGGTCTCGAGCTTCAGCACGATCTCGGCGCCGGTGAGCTCGGCGAGCGCCGGCGCCAGGACGGACGGCGTGCGCAGCACCGCGCCGGCAATCGCGGCGGCGGCGGCGCGGATGTCGTCGGCGGTGACGGGGAGGCTCATGGCGGCGCCAGCACCAGCGTGCCGCCGACCGCCGCGCCGCCCAAGGTGACATAGGCGTCATCGCGCCAGGACAGCATGAGATCGTCGTAGTGCGGCGACAGCACATTGCCGGATTCGCCCGGCGAGATCATGAAGCGCGCACCCGCGATGTCGCCGAGATCGACGATCATGCGCAGGCTCGGCCCGAGCACATCGGCATAGGGCTCGGCGCTGGCGAGCGGCGTCACGCCGCGATCGATGGTGTCGTAGCCGCCATCGGCGGGGATGGTGGTGGCGAAGAGCGCGCGCAGCACCGGCACGTTCGCCCAGAAGCGGTTGGTGAACTGCGCCTGATGCGCGCGGCCCCAGCGCCAGTCGGACATGTCGTTGCCATAGCGGCTGCGCAGCTCGTCGAGAGCGCGCCCGAGCGAAGCGGCGAGCTGATCGGCACAGCTCTCGACCTGCGGCGTCGCGCGGTCGTCGCACCATTCGGGATGTTTGGTGAGGATGAGGCGGATGACGTCGGGATGCATCCCCCAATAATCCTCGAAGGCATCGCCGAGCCGGTCGGCGAAGAGGGTGCGGTTGAGCTCGCGCAGCCAGGCGGCGAAGAGCAGCGGCGCGACATCGTCGCGGTCCATCCGGTCGTTCCAAGCCTTGAGCCGGTCGAGCGCCTTGGCCGCGAGCGGCGAGGGCGGCTTGATGGCGAGCATCAGCGGCAGCAGGTCGCGCGCCATCAGCGACAGCGTATCGGCCTGGATCGCCGCCGAAGCGTCCGGCGATTGCTGCGGCGTCCGGTCGAGCAGCGCATTGATGCGCAGCGCGCGGTTGGGCAGGTCCCAGCCGCGGCCGAGGAAATAGGGATAGCTCTCCGGTACGATCTTGTTGTTGGCGCTGACGATGCGGCCGCTCGGCGGGTTGAAGGCGCTGGGCAGCGCATCGAAGGGGATGTAGCCCTTCCAGTCATAGTCGCCGCTCCAGCCGGGCGCCGGCATCCAGCCATCGCCCTTGCCGCGGATCGGCACGCGCGCCGGGGCGAAGAAGCCGATATTCCCGTCGATATCGGCATAGACCATGTTCTGCTCGGGCGCGACGAAGTCGCGCAAGGCGGCGCGGAACTCGCTCCAATTGCCGGCGCGGTTCATCGCCCAGAGCGCTTGCGGCGTAGGGTCGTCGCCTTCGAGAAAGGTCGCCTCCAGCGCCAGAACGGTGCCGGCGGCGAGGTTCGGGGCGTAGCCGCCGCCGAGATCGGAGATCACCGGGCCGTGCCGGGTCTCGCGCACCGTGAACACCACCGGCGGGCCGCCGCGCACCAGGATGCGCTCCTGCCGCGCCGTGAACGGCGCGTTGCCGCCGGGCGTCAGATAGCGCGAGGCGTCGGCGGGATCGACGCGCTCGATGAAGAGGTCCTCGACGTCGCTTTCGGTGTTGGTGAAGCCCCAGGCGATGCGCTGATTGTGGCCGAGCACGACGAAAGGCTCGCCCGGCGCGGTGACGCCGGCGAGGGTGAGGCCCGGTGTCTGGAGGCGCGCCAGATACCAGAAGCTCGGCGCAGAGAGGCCGAGATGCGGATCGTTGGCGAGCAGCGGCTTGCCGGATTGGCTGTGCTTGCCGTCGACGACCCAGTTGTTCGAGGCGAAGGCGGGGCCGACGAAAGGCGGCAGCGCGTCCTCGATGGCGCCGAGCGGCAGATCCTTGAGCGAGGCGGCGGCGCTGCTCACCGCCACCGGCCCATCGGTCGGGTAGGGCGGGTAGAGGAGCTGCAGCTCTTCCGGCGTCAGGTGCTGGGCGAGGCGCGCATGCAGCAGCTCCTGGCGCAGATTGCCCGCGAGCTGCAGCGCGACGAGCTTGCCCCAGACCAGCGAATCCGCCGGCTTCCACGGCTCGGGCGAGGCGTTGAGCAGATAGTATTCCGCCGGCAGCGCGCCGCGGCGCTGGGCGAGATAGGCGTTGACGCCGGCGGCATAGGCATCGAGGGCCGCGCGCAGCTCCGGCGACAGCAAGGCATATTGGCGCTCGGCCGCGCGATAAAGGCCGATGGTGCGCACGAAGCGGTCGAAGGGGAGGGTGACGGAGCCGAACCATTCGGAGAGCCGTCCCGCGCCGGCGCGGCGCATCAAATCCATCTGGAAGAGCCGGTCCTGGGCATGGACGAAGCCGAGGGCGAAAGCGGCGTCGCGGTCATTCTGCGCGGCGATGGTCGGGATGCCATGGGCATCCCGGCTGATGCTGACGGGAGCGGCGAGCCCCTCGAGGGTGAGCTGACCGCTGCTCAGCGGCAGCGAGGAGCGCAGCCAAAGCAGCGTGCCCGCGGCCAGCACCAGCGGCACGAGCAGCAGGCGGAACCACCATCGCCTCATCCCGCCGCTCCGCCCAAGCTGCGCCTCGGATCAACCCAGATTGAGGATGATGGTCTTTTTCTGGGTGAAGTGCTCGAGCATGGCCTCGAGCGAGGCTTCCTTGCCGAGGCCGGAGTTCTTGACGCCGCCATAGGACATGTTCGCCTGCACCACCAGGTTCTGGTTGACCTGGACGAGCCCGGCCTCGAGCCGCTGCGTCGCATCGAGCGCGGTCTTGAGGTCGCGCGTCCAGATCGTGGCGGCGAGGCCGTACTCGGTGTCGTTCGCCTGGCGGATGGCGTCATCGTAGTCGTGGAACTTGATGACGCAGGTGACCGGGCCGAAGATCTCCTCGCGGCAGAGCTTGTTGTCGTTGGCGATGCCGGTGAAGATGACGGGCTGGACGAAATAGCCGCGCGACAGCTTCTGATCCCGAGGCATGGCCGAGCAGCGCAGCGTCGTGGCGCCGCGGGTCTCCTCGCCGATCTTGATGTAGTTCTGCACCTTGTCGAATTGCTGGCGAGAGATGATCGAGCCGATATCGGTGGCCTCGTCGAGCGGATCGCCCATCTTCATCGCGTCGACCTTGGCCTTGAGCTTGGCGACGAAGGCATCGTGGATCGAATCATGGACGAAGATGCGGCTCGCCGCGGTGCAGCTCTGTCCCTGGCGGGTGAAGCGCATGCCGATGATCGCGCCGTCCACCGCCTTCTCGAGATCGGCATCGCCCATGACGATCATCGGGCTCTTGCCGCCCAATTCGAGCGTCACCGGGATGAGCTTGTCGGACGCCATCCTGTAGACGAGCTTGCCGGTCTCGACCGAGCCGGTGAAGGTCACCTTGCCGACGCTCTTGTGCTCGACCAGCGGCGCGCCGCAGCCGGGGCCGTCGCCGGAGAGGATGTTGAGGATGCCCGGCGGCAGCACCTGATTCATGATCTGGCAGGCGCGCAGCACGGCGAGCGGCGCTTCCTCGGCCGATTTCACCACCACCGCGTTGCCGGCGACCAGCGCCGGCGCGATCTTCAGCGCCATCAGCAGCAGCGGCACGTTCCACGGGATGATGGCGCCGACGACGCCGATCGGCTCGCGCTGGGTGATGGTGAGCATGCCCGGCTTGAACGGCACGCTCTCACCTTTGAGCTCGGAGCCGAGCCCGCCATAGAAGACCAGAACGTCGGCGAAGACGCCGGCCTCGACCCGGCTTTCGGTGCGGATCGCCTTGCCGGTCTCAAGCGTGATGAGGCGCGCGATCTCTTCGACATGCTCGTTGAGGAGGCGCCCGCAATCCTGGACCAGCCGGCCGCGCTCGCGCGAGGCGAGCTTCGCCCAGGCCTTCTGCGCCTTCTGCGCCGCTTTCACCGCAACATCGACATCGGGCGCGGTGCCTTCGGCGGCGTCGCCGATATGCTCCTGCGTCGCCGGATTCACCACCTTGAAGGTGCGGCCCGTCACCGCCGGCACCAGCGCGCCGTCGATCAGCAGCTTGTTCGACAGCTCGCGCGCCAACGCGCGCGGATCAAGCACGGGCTCCAGCCGGTTCTGCAGCATGTGGTACCTCCCGTCATGGCGAAGCGTGCGCGGGTTATAGCGCGGCCTCCGGTCGATGGCGAGGGTCCGGGGTGCGGCGAGAGCGCGGCTGAGTGAGGTAGCCCATCACCAGCGCGACGATCTCGGCCTCGACCTCGGCCGGGCGCGCCGCGGGGGGCGGATCGACGATCGCGCCATGGACCAGCGCGACCGTGGTCTCGAAGACGAAATGCGCGGCAAGGGCGAGGTTGCGCACGGTCGTCTCGCTGCGATGGCGCTTCAGCCAGTCGCGCAGCAGGCGGAGCATGCGTCGGTCTCCGGCGGTGTCCACGGGGGTCTTGTCGTGAAACGGAAACTCGCCCTCGAGCACGGCATGAAGCGCGGCCTCGGCGCGATGCGCCGCCATCAGCGCGCGGACCAGGGTGGTGACGGTGCCGCTGAGCTGTCCGTTCGGCTCGCTCTGAATGGCGGTGCGGAACAGGGTGTGCATCGCCTCGGAATGCCGGTCGCGCAGCGCCACGACGATCGCATCCTTGTTCGGGAAGTACTGATAGATCGAGCCGACGCTCACCCCCGCGACCGCGGCGATCAAATTGGTGTTGGTGCCGGCATAGCCATATTCGGCCAGAACGCGAGCCGCCGCCTCGAGGATGACGTCCACCGTGGCGCGCGAACGCGCTTGCAACGGTGATTTGCGCGGTTTCCGCCGCGTTGGCGGCGGCGTGCCAATGCGAGTTGCGCCGCGGGGCATGGAGCGATAGCCTTTCGAATATGAGCAATTGCTCAGTCGCCAGAGTGGCGGGCGAGCCGGCGCGGGTCAAGACCGCGCGGCCCGCCCGTGAAACCAAGGAGAGCATCATGACCCTGACAGAGGAGCCGGCGCTCGTGGCCGAGACCCCGTGCGGCCTCAACCACCTCGTCCTCAATGTGCGCGATCTCGAGCAGTCGCACCGGTTCTGGACCGAGCTGCTCGGCTTTCGCCATGTCGGCACGCTGCGCCCGCGCGCCGACGGCACGGTGCGCGCCCGGATGCGCTTTTACAGCGGCGAGCAGGGCGGCAAGCTGCGCCATCACGATATCGCTCTGGTCGAGCGGCCCGATCTGCCTGCGGATCTCGGCCTGCGCCCGCAGGCGTTCAACCATCTCGCGATCGGCTTTCCAAGCCGCGACGCCTGGCTCAGACAGATCGCCTTCTTGCGCGGGCGCGGTGTCGAGCTGCACGGCCGCATCGACCGAGGCGTCACCCACAGCATTCACCTGACCGACCCCAACGGCTACGAGATCGAGCTCGTCTACGAGCTGCCGCGCGAGTTGTGGGAAAGCGATATCGACGCGGCGCTCAACCAGTCGGTGGAGCGGCCGATCGAGGCGTGAGCCGCGTCGCCGGTTGTGCGCCGCCGCTAGCCCTCGATCCCGAGCTCCTTCAGCAGCTTCGCGCGGTCGGCGTCGAGCGCGGGCGCCGGCGGGCGCGTCGGCGGGTCGGGGAAGGCGGAGAGCTTCAGCGGGTTGCCGGCGAGCTTGAGCGTGCCGGCGACGGGGTCTTCGACGGTGATCAGCATGTTGCGCGCGACGACCTGCGGATGGGCGAGCGCCTGGGCGACGTTGTTGATCGGACCGCAGGGAATGCCGGCGCGCTCGAAGCGCTCGATCCAGGCGGCGGTGGGCTGCTGCTTCAGCTCGCCTTCGATCTCGGCTTTCAGCTTCGCCTGGTTCTGATTGCGCAGATCATTGGTCTTGTATTCCGGCGCGGCGGCGAGATCGGCGCGGCCGAGCGCATCGCACAGCTTCTGATAGAGCCCGTCATTGCCGGCGGCGACGATCATGGCGCCGTCTGCCGTGGCGAACGCCTCGAAGGGCGTGATCGAGGGATGGCGCGCGCCGAGCGGGCCCGGCACCTGCCCGCTCACGGTGTAGCGCATCACCGCGTTCTCGAGCAGCGCCAGTTGGCAGTCGAACATGCCGATATCGACCTTGGTCGCTTCGCCCGTGCGTTCGCGATGGAGGAGGGCGGCGTTGACGGCGATGGCGGTATAGAGCCCAGCGCCGATATCGCCGATCGACATGCCGATGCGCACCGGCGGCTGACCGGGATGGCCGGTGATGCTCATGATGCCGCCGAGGCCTTGCACGACCATGTCGTAGGCCGGGTGGCGCGAATAGGGCCCGGTATGGCCGAAGCCCGAGGCCGCGGCATAGATCAGACGGGGATAGCGCGGGTGCAGGCTCTCCCAGCCATAGCCGAGCTTCTCCATCGTGCCCGGACGGAAATTCTCCACCACCACATCGGCCTTGGCGAGCAAGGCCTCGAAAATGCGCTTGTCGCCCGCTGCCTTGAGGTCGAGCGCGATCGATTCCTTGCCGCGATTGATCGAGGCGAAATAGGTCGATTTGCCTTTGACGAAGGGGCCGTATTCGCGCGCGTCGTCGCCCTTGCCGGGCGGCTCGACCTTGATGACGCGGGCGCCGAGCTCGGTCATCAGGAAGGTGCAATAAGGCCCCGCGAGAATACGCGAGAGATCGATGACGGTGATGCCGGAAAGCGGCCCCTGTGCGGCCATTTCGTGTGAACCTGCTGCTGGTCGCGACGGCGGCGTCTTAGCGCAGCCTCGCGCGAGCGGCAATCATCGGCGCGGCGCAGGGGCGGCGCCGGCCGCGCATCATGGGCGCTGCTGCATCTCCAGCCGGGCGACCAGCTCGGCGCAGCTATCCTTGTCGATCATCACCGGCGTGCCGCAGAACTCGCAGGTGTAGAAGGTGTTTTGCTGCACCCAAGCGACTTGCTTCACCGTCGTCTTGCGGCAGTGCGGACAGGTGAGCGGGATTTCGCTGATCATTGGGAGGGCACCCCCCGGGGCCTGGCCGGCTCTCGCGCCAGGCGATCCGACGGGCGATGAACAACGATCAGCGCGAAAGGTTCACCGCGTGGCCGGCGAGGGCGCGGCGCCGAGGTCCATCTGATAGGTGATCCACATCGTCCGCTGCGCGTGGCGGTCATAGACGCCGCGCGCGCGGAAGTTGTTGTCGGCAGTGAGCCAGCGGATGAGCGACCAGCCGCGCTTGCGCCCGACCTCGCCCATCGCTTCCAGCAGCCGATCGGCAAGTCCGCTGCCGCGCAGCGCCGGATCGACGAAGAGGTCGTCGAGGAAGCCGGCGGTGCTGCCGGTCAAAGGCCGCGGCATGGGGCGAAAATGCGCGAGCCCGACGACGCGGCCAGCGCCCGTGCGCGCGACGAGCGCCTCGAGGGGATGCGCGGGATCAAGCAGCCAGCGCCAGACCGTGCCGGCAATCTCGTCATTCATCGGCATCTTGTAAAATGTGGCGTAGCCCTCGTAGAGCCGGCGCCAATCGGCGAAATCCTCCGCACGCGGCGGCGCGATGGTGATCTCTTCCATGATCGCTTGATCCCTGCGGCAAGCTGGGCGATGGTCGGCCGAGCTAACACGGGATTGCGCAGCATGTCCATCATTCCCCGGAGCCTGGCCTGCCTTGGGCCGCACGGCTTCCATCACCTGACCTATTGGGAGTGGCAGGGGCCGCCCGGCGCCCGGACCGTGCTCTGCGTCCATGGCCTCACCCGCAATGGCCGCGATTTCGACGCGCTGGCGCAAGCGCTCTCGACGCGGTTTCGCGTCGTCTGCCCGGATTTTCCCGGCCGCGGCCAAAGCCCGTGGCTCGCTGACCCCTCCGATTACAATTACCCGACCTACCTCGCCGATATGGCGGCGCTGATCGCCCGGCTCGATTGCGACGTGGTCGACTGGGTCGGTACCTCGATGGGCGGTCTCGTCGGCTTGCTGCTGGCGGCGCAGCCGGGCACGCCCATTCGCCGTTTCGTCATCAACGATATCGGGCCGCTCATCGCCAAGGAGGGGATTGAGCGCATCGCGACGTATGTCGGGCGCGATCCGAGCTTTCGCGACGGCGCAGAGCTCGAAGCCACGCTGCGCCAGCTCGCTGCTTCCTTCGGCCCGCTCACCGATGCGCAATGGCGCCACCTCGCCGAGATCAGCACGCGGCAGAAGCCGGACGGCACGCTGGGCTTTGCGTATGATCCCGCCATCGGCGATGCCTTCCGCGCCGCGCCGGCCCAGGATGTCGATCTCTGGCCGCAATGGGATCGGATCGCTTGTCCGACGCTGGTGCTGCGCGGCGCGCAGTCGGATCTGCTCCGCCCCGAGGATGCCGCGGCGATGACGCGCCGCGGCCCCAAGGCGAAGCTGGTCGAGTTTCCCGGCATCGGCCATGCGCCGGCACTCATGGCCGAAGATCAGATCGTGGTCATCCGCGACTTCCTGCTGAGCTGAGCGCGCCCGCGCTTTACCGGGATTGAGGGATGGACGCCGAAACCTCGCCCGAGAGCGGGCTCACCGCCTATCTCGCGCCGGAGGGCTATGTCGAGGATCTCCTCGCCGAGCTCGGCCCGGCGGTGAGCGCGGTGCTGGGCCGGCTGGTGCTGGCGCCAGGGCCGCCGCGCCCGGCCGCCTGGGTCGCCAATCTCTGGCATGAGCCGCAGCGGATCCCGATCACATCGATCGGCGATGCCGCGCAGAAGCTGCGTGCGATCCAGCGCAATTGGGCGCTCTATTCCCACGCTCATCACCGCCGCGCCGCGCTTATCCTCGAGCGGCTGCCGAAAGTCTCGGCGAAGCCGCTGGTCTTCGGCACGCCGGCGCCGACGGCGCCCCTCGGCTCCTGGACGCTGCTCGACGCCGATACCGTGCTGGCAGCGCCGCGCTGCTCGAGCCCTTTTCCCAATGGCGAGGTGAGCTTCGTCGAGGACCGGGCGGCGCCGCCGAGCCGGGCCTACCTCAAGCTGTGGGAGCTCTTTACCCTAACGGGGGAAAAGCCCCGCCCGGGCGAGCTCTGCCTCGATCTCGGCAGCAGCCCCGGCGGCTGGACCTGGGTGCTGCAAAGCCTGGGGGCGCGGGTGATCAGCGTCGACAAGGCGCCGCTCGATCCGCGCATCGCCGCGCTCCCGGGCGTGACGATGCGTCGCGAGAGCGCTTTTGCCCTGGAGCCAAAAAAGATTGGTGGGATAGATTGGGTGTTCTCGGACGTTGTCTGTTACCCCCGCCGTCTCCTCGCTCTCGTCGAGCGCTGGCTGGCGGCCGGAAATTGTCGTCGTTTTGTTTGTACGCTGAAATTCCAAGGGCCTACCGACCATGAGACAGCCCGCAGATTTGCCGCCATTCCCGGCTCGCGCCTCCTCCATCTACACCAGAACAAGCACGAGCTCACATGGATCCGCTTGAGCTGAGCCGGGCGGCCGCGGCGCTCGCCCTGTTCCCGGTTTTCGTGCCGCGGGCGCCCTGGCTCGGCGGCGATCTGCAGACGCTGCGCAATTTCCTGATCCGCCGCTACCCCGACCTGCGCCGCTACGCGACCGAGCGCCTCACCCTGCCGCTCGGCGACGGCAGCGGCGACCGGCTGCTCGCCGCCCTGAACCGGCCACATGGCGAGGTGAAGCCGGCAAAGCCGCTGGTCATCCTGGTGCACGGGCTCAGCGGCTGCGAGGACAGCTTCTACCTGCTCAATACGGCGGCAGAGCTGCTGCGCTTGGGGTTCTCGGTGCTGCGGCTCAACCAGCGCGGTGCCGGGCCGTCGCGGCCGTTCTGCCGCTATCAATACCATGCCGGCCGCAGCGAGGATTTCGCCGAGGCGCTGGAGCGCCTGCCGCCGGCGCTGACGGAAGCCGGGGTCGTCGCCGTCGGCTATTCGCTCGGCGCCAACATGCTGCTGAAATATCTCGGCGAGTGGGGCCGCCGCGCGAGGGTCAAGGCCGCGGTTTCGGTGTCATCGCCGCTCGACCTCGCCGGCACTTCGCGCTGGATGATGCGCCGGCGCAGCGCGATCTATCAAGGCTATCTCTTGCGCGAGATGCGGCGCGAAGCCTCCGCGCCCGGGGCCGAGCTCACCCCCGCCGAGCGGGAAGCCATCCGCGAGGCGCGCAGCATCTGGGAGTTCGACCATCGCTTCACCGCGTCACGCAACGGCTTTGCCGGCGCCGAGCCCTATTACGAGAGCAATGCCGCCAAGCGCTATCTCGACGGCATCGGCGTGCCGACGCTGGTCATCCACGCGCTCGACGATCCCTGGATCCCGGTTGAGGCCTATCTCAGCTATGATTGGGGCCGCAACCCCAACCTGATGCCCCTGCTGGCGCCGAGCGGCGGCCATGTCGGCTTCCAAGCCCGCGGCCACCGCGTTGCCTGGCACGACGTCTGTATCGCGCAGTTTTTGGAGCAGGTGTGAGGGCGGCGGGTTCGGCAATCCCGTGGCGCCACTTGGACCAAGGTGGCGCGTTGAGATCGTATGGATTCCCGCTTTCGCGGGAATGACGGAATAATTCGATTTTGCTTTGGAATTCGTCTCCCCCGCGAAAGCGGGGGTCCATTTTCGAGCCGCACGATGTCAGCGCCTTTGCTGCGTGCTTCCTTCACACGCTCGAAAGCGGAAAACCAGAAACTCTGGGTCCCCGCTTTCGCGGGGAAGCAGGAAATAATTTATAACCAGCTACTTATGGGCCTAACATCACGTTCAATCGCAACCGCCGTCACCCCGTCTTCAGCGCCTTGGCGGCGTCGACCGCGGAATAGGTGAGGATGCCGTCGGCGCCGGCGCGCTTGAAGCCCAACAGGGTCTCGAGGATCACCGAGGGATCGAGCCAGCCGCGCTCGACCGCGCCCATCAGCATCGAATATTCGCCGCTCACCTGGTAGGCGAAGGTCGGCACGCCGAAGCGGTCTTTGACGCGGCGGAGGATGTCGAGATAGGGGAGGCCGGGCTTCACCATCACCATGTCGGCGCCTTCGGCGAGGTCGAGCGCGATCTCGCGCAGCGCCTCGTCGCTGTTGGCGGGATCCATCTGATAGGTGCGCTTGTCGGCCTTGCCGAGCGAGGATTTGGAGCCGATGGCATCGCGGAACGGGCCATAGAAGGCGGAGGCGTATTTTGCCGCATAGGACATGATGCGGACGTGCTCGAAGCCCTTGGCGTCGAGCGCATCGCGGATGGCGCCGACGCGGCCATCCATCATGTCCGAGGGCGCGATCACATCGCAGCCCGCCTCGGCCTGGATCAGCGCCTGGCGGCAGAGGATCGCGACCGTCTCGTCATTGGCGACCTCGCCCGCCCGCACCACGCCGTCATGGCCGTGGGTGGTGAAGGGATCGAGCGCGACGTCGCAGAGCACGCCGAGCGCGGGCAGCGCCCGCTTCACCGCGCGCACGGCGCGGCAGACCAGATTCTCGGGATTGACCGCCTCCTCGCCATCGGGCGTTTTGAGGCCCGCGGGGGTCGCGGGGAAGATGGCGATGAGCGGGATGCCGAGCGCCTCGGCCGCGCCGGCGGCGTCGACCAGCGCCGGGATGGAGAAGCGATCGACCCCCGGCATGGAGAGGACCGGCGCACGCGCGGCTTTCTCGTCATGGACGAAGACCGGCCAGATCAGGTCGGAAGCGGCAAGCGCGTGTTCGGCGACGAGACGTCGCGACCAGTCATCGCGGCGGTTGCGGCGCATGCGGATACGGGGATAGGCGCCGAGCGGCTGAGCGGGCGGGCGGGTCAAGACGGCCTCAAGGGCGGACGCGAAGGTTGGCGATGATAGGCTCGCGCGTCAGCGGTGACAACCCGATGGCAGGTGCCATTCCAGCCATGCGAGGGCGATGGTTGAGGCGCGGCGGCGGCGCGGGCAGAATGGCGCGGCGCCGCGCGACCGGCGGCCAAGGAAGTCCAGGGGAGGAGTAGAGAGCTCATGTCCGATCCGACGCTGCGCAGCGGCATTTTCCTCGCACCTTTCCATCCGACCGAAGAGGATCCGACCCTGGCCATCCGCCGCGACCTCGAGCTGGTCGAATGGCTCGACCGGCTCGGCTACGAAGAGGCGTGGATCGGCGAGCATCATTCCGCCGGGTTCGAGATCATCTCGTCGCCGGAAGTCTTCATCGCCGCGGCGGCGGAGCGGACGAAGCGCATCAAGCTTGGCACCGGCGTCGTCTCGCTGCCCTACCACAACCCGCTGATGGCGGCGAACCGCATCATCCAGCTCGACCACATGACCATGGGCCGCGTCATGTTCGGTGCGGGACCCGGGCTGCTCGCCTCGGATGCGATGATGCTCGGCATCCAGCCGATCCAGCAGCGCGACCGCATGATGGAAGCGCTCGACGTCATCCTCCGCCTCTTCCGCGGCGAGACCGTGACCGAGACCCGCGACTGGTACACGCTGAAGGACGCGAAGGTCCACCTGCTGCCGTTCACCAAGCCCTATCCCGAGGTCTGCGTCGCCAGCACGGTGACGCCCTCGGGCGGGCGTGCCGCCGGCAAATACGATCTCGGCATGCTCTGCGTCGCGGCAACCCAGCCCGACGGCTTCGATGCGCTTGGCGTCAATTGGAATACCGCGCAGGAGATCGCCGCCGAGCATGGCCGCAAGATGGACCCGGCGCGGCTCCGCCTCGTCGGCCCGATGCACATCGCCGAGACGCGCGAGGAGGCGCGGCGCAACGCCAATTTCGGTTTCTACAAATGGTTCGACTATTTCCAGCGCATCAACCCCGCGCGCTTCGCCAGCCTGCCCAAGGGCGATCCGCTCGACATCCTCATCGCCGGCGGTGCCATTGTCTGCGGCACGCCGGAGGATGCGATCAAGCAGATCGACCGGCTCTACGCCAAGCAGGGTCAGTTCGGCGCCTTCCTCCAGCTCGCGCATAACTGGGTGAATTGGGACGCAACGAAGAAATCCTACGAGCTCTATGCGCGCTACGTGGTGCCGCATTTCCGCAAGGCCAATCGGCATCGTGTCGAGTCATTGGAATGGACGACGGCGCATAACCAGGAGCTGGTGGCGATGGCGCAGCAGGCACAGCAAGCGATGTTCGCCAAGCACAAGGCCGAGCGCGAAGAGAAGGAGAAGGCGAAGGGGCGGGCGGCGGAGTAGGGGGGAGAGCGTTGTCGTGCGAGGCGCCCCCTCACCCTCCCACGCTTCGCGTGGGCCCCTCCCTCTCCCGCTTGCGGGAGAGGGGCGGGGTGAGGGTCGCTGGCCGCGCCTTGCATTTCTGATTTCAGGCGCCTGAGGTATCATCCCGCCGCATGGAGTTCTCTCTTACCGAAGAGCAGCGTGCGATCCAGGAGACGGCGCGCGCGTTTGCCGAGCGCGAGTTCCGCCCCAACGCGGCGCGCTGGGATGAGGAGTGCATCTTCCCGATCGATGCGCTGCGCGCCGCCGCAGCGCTCGGCTTTGCCGGGATCTATGTCGGCGAGGATGTCGGCGGCTCCGGCCTCGGGCGGCTCGATGCGGCGCTGATCTTCGAGGAGCTGGCGGCCGGCTGCGTTTCGACGGCGGCCTATCTCTCCATCCACAACATGGCGGCGTGGATGATCGACCGCTTCGGCAATGAGGCGCAGCGCCGGCGCTTCCTGCCGAAGCTGACGAGCATGGAGCATTTCGCCAGCTATTGCCTGACCGAGCCCGGCGCCGGCTCGGATGCGGCCGCGCTCAAGGCGCGCGCGCGGCGCGACGGCGACGATTACGTCATCGACGGCGCCAAGGCGTTCATCTCCGGCGGCGGCAGCAGCGATGTCTATGTGGCGATGCTGCGCACGGGCGGGGAGGGACCGAAGGGCATCTCCACCATCGTCGTCGAGAAGGGCACGCCTGGCCTTTCCTTCGGCAAGAAAGAGAAGAAGCTCGGCTGGAACAGCCAGCCGACGGCGATGGTGATCTTCGAGAATTGCCGCGTGCCGGTGGCGAACCGCCTCGGCGAGGAAGGCGACGGCTTCAAGATTGCGATGATGGGGCTCGATGGCGGCAGGCTCAACATCTCGGCCTGCTCGCTTGGCGGCGCGCGCGCCTCGCTCGAAGCGGCGCAAACCTATCTCGGCGAGCGCTCGCAATTCGGCCAGAAGCTCGCCGAGTTCCAGGCGCTGCAATTCCGTTTCGCCGATATGGCAACCGAGCTCGAAGCGGCGCGGCTGATGGTGTGGCGCGCCGCGGTGAGCCTCGATGGCGCCGATCCCGAAGCGACGCTCCACTGCGCCATGGCCAAGCGCTTTGCCACCGATGCCGGCTTTCACATCTGCAACGAGGCGCTGCAGCTCCATGGCGGCTATGGCTATCTGAAGGATTTCCCGCTCGAGCGGCAGCTGCGCGATGTGCGCGTCCATCAAATCCTGGAAGGGACCAACGAGATCATGCGCGTCATCATCGCCCGCCGCCTGCTCGCCGCATCGAACCGCCGCCCATGAGCCGAACCGACGAAATCCTGCTCGAGCAACAGGGCGGGCTCGGCATCATCACGCTCAACCGGCCGAAGGCGCTCAACACGCTGTCCCTGGCGATGTACCGCGTGTTCGATCCGCAGCTCGTCGCCTGGGGCGGGGAGGCGAGCGTCCACGCACTCGTGGTGCGCGGCGCCGGCGACCGCGCCTTCTGCGCCGGCGGCGATGTGCGCGCGATCTATGATGCGCGGCATCAGCCGCAGGGCGCCGGCGACTACAAGGCGGATTTCTTCCGCGAGGAATATTGCCTCATCCAACGCGTCCACCGTTTTCCCAAGCCCTATATCGCGCTGGTCGACGGCATCACCATGGGTGGCGGCTGCGGCATCTCGATCAACGGCACCTATCGCATCGCCACCGAGCGCACGCTCTTCGCCATGCCGGAGGTGCATATCGGGCTCTTTCCCGATGTCGGCGCGAGCCGGTTTCTCACCCTCTGTCCCGGCTTCCTCGGCCGCTATCTCGCGCTCACCGGCGCCCGGATCAAAGCGGCCGATGCGCTTTATTGCGGCTTCGCCACGCATTACGTGCCGCATGAGCGGATCGCCGATCTCACCGCGGCGCTGGCGGCGCTCGCCTGGCATCCGCAAGCCCGGCATCGCCAGATCGAGGCGGTGATTGCGCGCTTTGCCGCCGATCCCGGGAAAGCGAGCCTGCCGGCGCTGCAGCGCGACATCGACCGCTGCTTCGGTGGAGAGTCTGTCGACGCGATTGCCGCCGCACTCGGCCGCGAAACGGCGCCTTGGGCGAAAGACGCGCTGGCGGCGATCGAGCGCGCTTCGCCGCTCAGCCTCAAGATCACCTTCCATCAGCTCCGCCTCGGCCGCGGCATGTCGATCGAAGAGGCGCTGGCGCTCGAATACCGCATGACGCAGCATGTGATGCAGGGCCACGATTTTTTCGAAGGCATCCGCGCTCTGCTCGTCGACAAGGACAACACGCCGCGCTGGCAACATCGCTCGCTCGCCGAGGTGGGCGAGGCCGAGGTGGCGGGCTATTTCGAAAGTTTGGGTGAGCGCGAGCTGCGCTTTGCCTGAGAGAAGGCGCCACAGCGCCGGGAGGAAGAGATGAGGATCGGCTTTATCGGGCTCGGCAACATGGGCGGGCCGATGGCTGCCAATTTGATCAAGGCGGGCCATGCGGTGACGGGGTTCGATCTGTCGAAGCCGGCGCTCGAGGCTTTGGCCAAGGCGGGCGGCAAAACCGCGGCCAGCGCCGCAGCGGCGGTCGGCGAGGCCGAGCTCGTCCTCACCATGCTGCCGGCGGGTCCGCAGGTGCGCCAGGTCTATACCGGCGCGGGCGGCCTCCTCGCGGCGGCGGCAAAAGGCGCCCTCCTCATCGACAGCTCGACCATCGATGTCGAGACCGCGCGCGCGGTGGGCAAGGCGGCGGCGGCGCAGGGCTTCGACATGCTCGATGCCCCGGTCTCGGGCGGCGTCGGCGGCGCCGCGGCCGGGACGCTCACTTTCATGGTGGGCGGCAGCGAGGCGGGCTTTGCCCGCGGCCTGCCGGTGCTGCAGGCGATGGGCAAGACCATCGTCCATGCCGGCCCCGCCGGCAACGGCCAGGCGGCCAAGATCTGCAACAACATGATGCTCGGCATCAGCATGATCGCGGTGTCCGAGGGCTTCGCGCTGGCCGAGAAGCTCGGCCTCGACTGGCAGCGGCTCTTCGACATCAGCTCGAAATCCTCGGGCCAATGCTGGGCAATGACGAATTATTGCCCGGCCCCCGGCCCGGTGCCGGCGGCGCCCTCCAACCGGGACTACCAGGCAGGGTTTACCGCCGACATGATGCTCAAGGACCTGAAACTGGCGCAGCAGGCGGCCCAGGCTTCGGGGGCGACCACCCCTTTGGGGGCAGAGGCGGCGGCGCTGTTCCAGATGCTGGTCAATGGCGGGCTCGGACCCAAGGATTTTTCGGCGATTTTCCGCATGATTCGCGGCGGCGGCGAGCGCTAGACCGGGAGCAAACCGGGCGATTTCGCCTCAAGGATTAATTAACCCGGGCCTTTTACCTTGGACCCCTGCCGGACCGACTGCCGGGGGTAGCGAGGGAACATGCAGGCCGCCTATCTCGACGTCATCGCGCTCATCGAGCGCCTCCACCGCCAGTTCTTGGAAGTGGTCAAGCTCGAGCTGGATACGCAGGGCGTGCACGACATCAACAACGTGCAGGCCATGATCCTCTTCAACATCGGCGACCTCGAGATGACGGTCGGCGAGTTGACGCTTCGGGGCTGCTATCTCGGCTCCAACGTCTCCTACAACGTCAAGAAGATGGTCGAAGCCGACTATCTCGTTCAGGAGCGCTCGGCCCATGACCGCCGCTCGGTGCGCGTCAAGCTCTCCGAGAAGGGCCAGGCGCTGCGCCAGAAGATCGTCAAGATGCATGAGCGTCATGTCGAAGCCCTGGCGAAGGGCCCGCTCACCGAACAGG
>Ga0335074_10006037_pt1 | contig 16773 bp, 9 predicted proteins | sample Lox_Sample_23_FD_206715 | JGI IMG/M metagenome (GOLD analysis project Ga0335074, IMG submission 206715) | Soil microbial communities from Loxahatchee National Wildlife Refuge, Florida, United States - Lox_Sample_2.3 | ecosystem: Environmental > Terrestrial > Soil > Wetlands | place: USA: Florida...
CCGCGGCCGACCTGGACTACGAGACGCTGAAGAAGGCGCTGCCCGCCGACATCGGCGCCGTCCACGTCGGCGCCCTCGGCCTGGTGATGGAGCCGATCGGCGCCGCCACCGAGCGGCTTATCGAGACCGACGTGCCCGGGAGCGCCCTCGTCCTGCTCGACCCCAACTGCCGCCCTGGCGCCATCGCAGCTCCCCTGGCCTACCGGAAGCGCATCGCCGCGGTCGCCCGCCGGGCCGACATCGTCAAGGCGAGCGTGGAGGACCTGGCCTACCTCTACCCGGGCGTGCCGTCCGGGGAAGCGGCCACGGTGCTGCTCGAGGCGGGCTCGTCGCTCGTCCTCGTCACCGACGGCCCCCGCCCGGCCCGCGCGTTCCTGCCGGGCGCCGCGCTGACCGAACCGGTACCGGGCGTCACCGTGGCGGACACGATCGGCGCGGGCGACGCGTTCGGCGGCGGGTTCCTCGCCTGGTGGACGGCGCACGGGCTGGGCCGGCCCGACCTGCACAGAAAGGAACTGGTCGGCGCCGCGCTCAAGGCCGCCACCGCGGCCGCTGCCCTCACCTGCACCCGCCCCGGCGCCGACCCGCCCACCCGCGCCGACCTGCGGAGCGGAAACTGGTGGCCAGAGGCGCAGTTCCCCGGCTAAAGAGCCAAAAGCCAGGATCGAGGAACGGGCGCGGCTGCCTCCCTCGGCCAAACCGCTATCCGGACGCCGCCGGCGTGCCCGCCGGGCCGCTGGCGTCCTCCGCGGGTGGCGGCAACCCTGTGGCCGTGCGCAGAGCCACCGTGCCTGTCGGGGCGACCGGCGCGGTCGCGGTCTCCGTGCCTGTCGCGGCGACCGCCGCAGTCGCGGTCTCTGTGCCCGTCGCGGTCTCTGTGCCCGTCGCGGTGGCAGCGCCCGTCGCGGTCTCTGTGCCCGTCGCGGTGGCAGCGCCCGTCGCGGCGGCCGGCTGCGTGGGCGTGCTCTCTGCCGCAGCCGTTCCAGTGGCGGTGACGGTGGCTGCCGGCCTTGCCGGCCCGCCGGCGACACCGGGCTGGTCCGGGAGGTTGATGTCACCGCGGATGTCGACGAACCAGTTCCATGCCGGGCTGTCTGCCGTGGCACCGGTGGCGTACCCGAGGAGATCGCCGGAGTTCTGCGTCCACACGATGTACTGGCTGCCGCTCTTGGTCTGCGTGCAGAACAGCCGGCCCGCCGCCATGTCCGCGGGCACTGCCTGGGACTCCAGCTGCTCGACGGAATAAGCCGTGGAGTACTCGCCCGACTGGTTCCAGCTGCTCTCGGCGGTTGGCGCCGGCGCGGACGGCCCGCATACGTTCCGGTTCTCCGCATCGGTGAAGGGCCGGTCGCCAGTCAGGTTGGTGACGATCTCCTTGTAGTGGGTGTACAGCGTGGACAGGCTGCCGAAGGTCTCGAACGAAATGCTCGCGATGGCGGCCGACGGGTTCGTGCATTTGACCAGCGTCGGATCCGTTTGCTGACAGCTCGACAGGCGGAGGTCATCCGGGTGAGCTCCTGCCGCGCTGGTGAGCGCGGAGAACAGTTCGCTTGGCGGCGGTGACGGCGACGGCGAGACCGACGTAAGCGCTTGTGGTCCGATGGTGCGCGGCGTACCCGGCTGTCTGGGGATGACCAGGGCAAGCACGCCCCCTGCGATCATGGCGACGGCCAGGCCGCCCAGAATCCGGGCAGCCAGGCGCCCGCGCACCCGGCTTCCGCGCACCCGGCTTCCGTGCACCCGGCTTCCGCGCACCCGGCTTCCGCGCACCCGGCGCCTGCGCGCCGGCCCGGCAGGACCGTCTCCGTCGTCCGCACGGTCAGCGAAAAAGAAGGGCCACTCCGCGGCTTCGGGTACCTCGCCGCCATGACCCGGCAGCTCGTCGCTTAGCCGCCGGGCCTCACCCTGGCCCGCCGCCTCGTCACGGTAGAGCGCGCCAGCCAGGTACCACCGCGCGTCTGCGTACGGTCCATGTTCGCGGTAGGGCTCGTCGTCAGGGTAGGTCTGCCCGGCCGGGTGTCCTCCCTCGCCTTGATACGGTCCGCCGTCCGGATGAGACTTGTCGTCCGGGCAGGTCCGGCTCTCCCGGTTCCTCTCGTTACCCGGATAGCGCCGAGATTCCGGAAGCGGCTGCGCGGCGGAGCCGGGCGGCTCTGCACCGGACACGGGAGACGGCTCGATGGCAGGCAGCTCCATGCTTTGCGTCGCCGTCTCGAGCGGTCTTGCTGCGGCGTCTTGACTGGCAGAGAAACCGCCCGGCGGCGGAGCCGGCCGGAATTCGCACGGTTCCGCCCCGCTCAGCGGCCTCAGACGCGGCTGTCTGAGGGCGTCGCGGGCCGCCGCCATGAAGTCGCGGCAGGTCGGGTACCGGTCTTCCGGGTGCTTGGCGAGAACCCGGGCGAATACCTCGTCGATCGCGGGCGGCAAGTCGGGCCGCAACCGGGTGGCCGGCGGCGGCGACTCTCCGACATGGGCCTGCATGAGTGCCTGGGGCGAGTTCTTCACGAACGGCAGCCGGCCGGCCAGGCACTGGTACAGCACGCAGCCAAGCGCGTACTGGTCGGCCGCGCCGTATACGGGCCGTTGCCTGACCTGCTCAGGCGCGAGGTAGAGGGGCGTGCCGACAAGGCGTCCGGTTGCGGTCAGCCTGGCTGGCCAGGCCATGTGCCTGGTGATGCCGAAGTCAGCCAGGTACAAGTGATCGGGGTCCGCGTCGTCGCTGGTCCGTTCAAGGAGGAGGTTGCCCGGCTTGACGTCCTGGTGCACGAGTTCCCGCCGGTGCGCGGCGTCCAGGGCCAGCGCGGCCTGGCTGAGCAGGTGCACGGCGGTGCCTGGCTGGAGCCGGCCCCGGTCCGCGATCATATGTCGCAGGTCCGTGCCGGAGACATAGCGCATCGCGATGAAAAGCAGTCCCCCGGACGAGCCGGCATCCAGAATGGGGACAACATGCGGGTGGTTCAGTTGCGCCGCGATCTCCGATTCCTGAAGGAAACGGGAGCGGAACGTGTCGTCATCGGCGAGCTCGGGCATGAGGATTTTCACTGCGACGATATTCCCGAGCCGCCAGTTCTGCGCCTGGTAAACGACGCTCATGCCACCCTGGCCAAGCTTGGAGCGCAGCCGGTAGCCGGCGAACTCCTCACCAACCCGCGGCAAGCCCGGCATGCCCTCTCCCCATCCGGGATCGCTGCCCATCCGGCCTCGGATCCGGATGCCGCCCTGTGCAGCGAACCCTCTTCATCCTGATACTGCAGGCTGGTGAAGTCTCTTGCTATGGACAGGATGAAATGAGTTCTTCTCCGTCCGGTCGCTAAAGCTCCCCGCCAAAACCGGCCGCCCCCTCAACGAAACCGCTATCCATTTGCCGCCTGTATGCCCTGCGGGCTGCTGGCACCTTCAGATGGTGTCGGCGGCCCCGCGGCCACCGTCCCGGCCCCTGTCGCGGCGGCCCCTGCCCGCGTGGCGGCCCCTGCCCGCGTGGCGGTCCCTGTCGCGGCGGCCCCTGCCCGCGTGGCGGCCCCTGCCTCCGTGGTGGTGGTGGTGGTGGTGGTCGCCGCTGCGGTGGCCGTCCCTGTGGCGGCGGCCGTCGCCTTGGTGGTGACCGTGGCCGCCGTCGCGGTGGCTGTCGGCGTGCCCGTCGCCGCAGCCGCGCCTGTCGCGGTGACGGTGCCTGACGGCGTTGCCAGCGTGCTGGCAGCGCCTGGCTGGACCGGGAGGCTGATGTCCAGATGGATGGCGAGGAACCAGTTCCACACCTGCGCGTACGACCCGGCACCGGTCGCGTACCCGAGCAGGGTGCCGGAGTTCTGGGTCCACACGATGTACTGGCTGCCGCCGCCCTTGGTCTGCGTGCAGAACATCCGGCCCGCCGCCGTGTCCGTCGGCACCGCCCCGGACGCCAGCTGCTGGACGGAGTAGGCCGTGGGGTACTGGCCCGACTGGTTCCAGCTGCTCTCGGCGGTCGGCCCGGGCGCGGCCTGCCCGCAGACGTTCCAGTTCTCGACGTCGGTGAACGGCTGGCCGGTCAGGTTCTTGACGATGTCCTGGTAGTGCGCGTACAACGCGGATTCGCTGGTGAAGGTCTCGAACGTAATGCTCGCGATGGCGGCCGCCGGGTGCGTGCACTTCACCAGCGTCGGGTCCGTCTGCTGGCAGGTCAGCATGTTGAGGTCACCGGGGTGAGCCGCCGCCGTCTTGGCGAGCACGGAGAACAGTTCGCTTGGCGGGCGCGACGGCGACGGTGAGGTCGACGTGTCCGCTTGGCGTCCGAGGGTGCGCGGCGTACCGGGCTGTCTGGTGAGCACGACGCCAAGCACGACCGCCACAGCTATGATTACCACCCCGCTCCCCACCGTTACCGGGCTCCGCCACGTCGGGGAGTTCCGGTGCGGACGAACCCGCCGCCTGCGCGCCGTCCGGCCCTCGCCGTCGGCGGGATAGAACGACCACTCCTCCGCTCCGGGCGGCTTGCCCGCAGCATCCCGGTGCGCCCCGCTGTCCCGGCGCGCCCCGCTGTCCCGGCGCGCCCCGCTGTTGCGGTGCGGCCCGTTGTCGCGGTGCGGCCCGCTGTGGCGGTGCGGCCCGTAGTCGCGGTGCGGTTCCGCCCCCTGATGGGACTCCCGAGCCTGGCCGGCCGCTGCCGCCGGGGAGGCCTCCGCCGCCCGGTAGGCCTCCGCCGCCGGGGAAGCCTCCGTCGGCTGGCAGGCCTCTCCCGCCTGGTGGGCCTCTGCCGCCTGATACGGGGGCGCGGCTAGGTAAGGCTCTGCCGCCTGCTGCGGCTCCGCGGGGAAGAGGCGGCCGTCCGCGTACTGCCACGCCCCGGGAAGCGGCTCCATGGCCGGCACTTCCATGCTCTGCGTCGCCTGGCGCCACCGCTCGGCGGGATCGCCCACGACCTCTCCCGATCCTCGAGAGGGCGGCGCAGCCGGCGGGGACTCGTGGGATCTCCCGCCGCCCGTCGGCCGGCCCGGCATCCCAAGGGCCTCGCCGGTCGGCCGGGCCGGCATCCCAAGGGCCTCGCCGACCGCCGCCATGAAGGCACGGCAGGACGGGTACCGCTGATCCGGGTACTTGGCGAGGACCTGGGCGAACACCTCGTCGATGGCGGGCGGCAGTTCGGGCCGCAGGAGCGTCGCCCGGGGCGGGGCCTCCTCGACATGCGCCCGCATGACGGCGTGGATTGAGTCCTTGACGAAGGGCATCCGGCCGGTGAGGCACTCATACAGCACGCAGCCGAGCGCGTACTGGTCGGTCGCGCCCCCCACAGCCAGATCCTGTGCCTGCTCAGGCGCGATGTAAGGTGCCGTGCCGACGACGATGCCGCCCATGGTCGGCCCGGTCAGCCCGGCCACTCCGCCGACGTACTTGGTGATGCCGAAGTCGGCCAGGTACAGGTGATCCGGGTCAGCGTCGTCGCTGGTCCGCTCGACTAGCAGGTTCGCGGGCTTGACGTCCCTGTGTACCAGCCCGCGCCGGTGCGCCGCGTCAAGCGCGAGCGCGGCCTGACTGAGCAGGTGCACGGCGGTATCCGGGTCAAGCCAGCCTCGTTCCTCGATCATCTGCCGCAGGTTGGTGCCGGCCACATAGCGCATCGCGATGTAGAGCAGCCCGTCGTATGCGTCGTAATCGATGATGGGTACCACGTTGGGGTGGCTGAACCGGGCCGCGATCTGCGCTTCCCTCAGGAAACGGGTGCGGAAGATATCGTCATTCGCCAGCTGGGGTGAGAGTATCTTCAGCGCGACGACATTACCGAGTCGCAAGTTCTCCGCCTGGAAGACCAAGCCCATGCCGCCCTGGCCGAGCACCGGCCCCAGCCGGTAATGACCGAACTCCTCGCCGACCCGGGGCATGTTGGGCATGCCTTCTCCGCATCCGGGATCGCTGCCCACCGGCCTCGGATCCGGTTGCCGCCCTGTGCAGTGAACCCTTTTCATCCTGATACTGCAGGCTGGTGAGGTCTCCGGCTTTGGGACAGGACGAAAAGAGCTCTTCCCCGCCCGCTCGCTAAAGCTCCCGGTCAAGTTCAGCACGTGAATAGGCCGACGGTCAAATGACGATACGGTGACCGGGGCCGGGGTAAGCCGCAAGCGTTCGGGATAATCGTTTACTTCTATTTAGCGGCTGAAGAAACTGGGCGCCGCCAGGTGCACGGGCCAGGGGACTATCAGTCGCGCGCCGAGGAGCAGGGCCGCGGTCGCGACCAGTGCGAACAGGGCCACCCAGACCGCGCCGGGCACCCCGGTCAGCACGGCTAGCTGGTCGGCGTCGGACGTGACCGCGCCGGGGCGGCCGCCGGCCAGGCGGCGTCCCGGCGGCAGCCGTACCGCTTTGGTACGCGTCCGCGACAGTTCCACCACCGGCCGCACGCCGCCGAACAGCAGGAACCACGCCACGGCGTAGGCGAACGCGGCGCGCAGGGCCGGGCCGGCCAGCCAGATGACCGCGAACAGTGCACCGCCGGTCATCAGCACCGCGAGCGCGCCGTACCAGTTGCGGATCATCACAAGCGTCCCCACCAGCAGGACCAGAAGCAGCGACAGCAGCAGCGTCACCCGGTGCGCGGCGAGCAGCGCGGCGGCCCCGGCCCCGAGCAGCGGCGGCGTCATGTACCCGGCGAGCGCGGTAATGACGATCCCCGGCCCGCTGCGTCTGCCCCTGGTGAGCGTTTCTCCCGAGGTGTCTGCGTGCAGCCTGATCCCCTCGAGCCGGCGCCCGGACAGCAGCGACGCCACCGCGTGCCCGCTCTCGTGCGCGATCGTGATCGCGATCCGGGTGAGCCGCCACAGCCGGGGGCTGACCACGATCAGCAGCCCCACCGCGGCGCTCACGGCGATCACCCATCCCGGCGGAGCGCTCTGCGCCCCGATCACCCGATCCCAGAACACCGCCACGCACAAAGGTTATGCACTAGCCCGGCCAATTGCCCGGGTTTGCCCAGTGGGAGCGCGCCGTCCCCGTTCGGGATACTGGTCCGGTGGACTTTCAGATCAGGCGTGATGAGCACGGGGTGCCGCATGTGCGGGCCGAGACGGCCGCGGACGCTTGGGCCGGGATGGGATACGCGTGTGCCCAGGACAGGTTGTTCCAGATGGACTACGACCGGCGCCGGGCATGCGGGCGGTGGGCCGAGATCGCCGGGTTCTCCGCGCTCAGCGCGGACGTGCTCGCCCGCAGGCTAGGGCTCGCCGCCGCGGCGCAGCGGGACGTCGCGGTGATGTCGCCCCGTCTGCGGCAGGCGTTCGAGGCCTACGCCAGCGGAGTGAACCTGGCCATCGCGGAAGGTGCCCAGCCGCTGCCTGGCCAGTATCAGGTCGGGCCCTGGCGGGCATGGCACTCGGTCGCGTCCTTCCTGGTGCGGCACGTGCTGATGGGACAGTGGCAGCACAAGCTCGCGAACGCGGTACTGCTGGCCAGGGCCGGGGCGGACGCGTTCGAGCGGCTGGAGACGCGGCCGCTTGTCGGGTCGCCGGTCGCGTTGCCGCCAGGGGAGCGGCTGACGCGTCCGGTCGCCGGGCTGCTCGATGAGGCTCTCGAAGACATCACAGGGCACCTCGGCTTCCTGGCGGAGGTCGAGCCCGGGTCCAACGCGTGGGCGGTCAGCGGGCGGCGCACCGCTCACGGCGGCGCGGTGCTCTGCAACGACTCGCACCGCGCGCTCGACACTCCGAACGTGTACTGGCAGTGTCATCTGACCTGCCCGGACTTCGACGTCACCGGGGCCACCTTCCCGGGGCTGCCCGGGTTCCCGCACTTCGGGTTCAACCGCTCGGTCGCGTGGGCGATCACCCACGGGGACGCGGACACGCAGGACTTGTACCTGGAGCGGTTCGAGGGCACCCGCTACCTGACGCCGGACGGGTGGCAGCAGGCCGATCTGCGGCACGAGCGGCTCGGCGTCCGCGGCGCCTCCACGGTCACCGTCCCGGTGTGGGCGACCCGGCACGGGCCGGTCGTGCACGGGCACCCGGAGTCCGGGCTGGCGCTCGTACTCAGGTGGACCGGGACGCACCGGCCCAACCGCGGCTTCGAGATCATGCCGGCCATGCTCGCCGCGCGGACCGTCGCCGAGCTCGCCGATGCCCAGGACGGCTGGGTTGACCCGGTCAACAACCTGGTCTGCGCTGACATCCACGGCCAGATCGCCTATCAGTGCCGCGGCGAGCTGCCGCTGCGGTCGTCGGACGCGGGGCGGCGGCTGCCGGTCCCCGGCTGGGACGACGCGTGCGAGTGGACGGGAACGGTGCCGTTCGCCGAACTGCCGCGCACCGTGGACCCGGAGCAGGGGTTCGTGATGACCGCCAACAACGTGATCACCGACGCGGACCAGCCGTACATCTCCTACACGTTCTCCCAGCCGTGGCGGGCCGAGCGGCTCCGCTCGCTCCTCGCCAACCCGGAACCGCTCAGCGTGGACGAACTGGCCGGGATGCAGGCGGACACGTTGTCACTCCAGGCGCACGGCTGGGGCCGGCGACTGACAGGGCTCGGCCCGTTCGAGGATCCGGACGCCGAGGCGGCACGGGCGATGCTGGCCGGCTTCGACGGCAACCTGACCGCGGGCTCCGCCACGGCGCTGCTTTACGCCTGCTTCGTGCGGGGGCTTGCCGGGGCGCTGTACGGGCCGGTGCTCGGCGCCAGGACATGGGCGTGGGTGGCATCGGCCGCGCTGGCTCCCACAATGTCCATGGTGCGGCGCTGGCTCGCCAACGACACCTGGGAACTGCTCGGCGCCCCGGTGCCGCCGGGGGCCGTGACGAGCGAGGCGGACGCCGCGGATCTCGCCGTGCGCCGCGAGCGCGTGCTCGCGGCGGTGCCGGCGGCGCTGGCCGCTGCCTGGTCGGAGGCGGTCGCCATCGGCGGGCCCGACCCGCGGCAGTGGCGGTGGGGCGACGAGCACCGCGCGGTCCGCGTGCATCCGCTGTCCGGGACCGGCGCTGAGACGGAGATTTCCCCCGATACCTCGCTGCACAGCGCCTCCGTGGGCGGGGACGCGGATACCCTCCAGGCCGCGGCATACGGATGGCGGCAGGGCAGCCCGTTCACCGTGACCATCACCTCCGTGTACCGGCAGGTCGTCGACCTCGGCGATCCGGCCTCGGCGAGCTACGTCGTCCCCGGCGGCGCGTCCGGCGACCCGGCCAGCGGGCACTTCGCCGACCAGTTCGCCCTCTGGGCCGTCCAGCAGCGGATACCCATGCTCGATACGCCCGAGGCGGAGTGACGCCCGAGACGGAGTGGCGAGCGCCCGAGGCGGAGTGGCGCCCCTTCCAGATCACGACCGTCTGCACGTCGGATATATGAGTATTCAAGTAGACAAAGGGGAGTATTAGGGTGGGACGCATGACGTCGCCCAGTGCTCTCGAAGCGTTCCTCGCCGAGCCCCGTAACGTGATCGTCGCCGGCATCCGGAAGGACGGCCGCCCGCACATCTCCCCCAACTGGTTCTTCTGGGACGGTGAGAAGTTCTACGTCTCCACGACCCGCAAGCGCGCCAAGTACCACATCTTCCGCCGTGACCCGCGCGGTGAGCTGGTCGTGGACGACGCCACCGGCTTCCGTTACGTCCAGATCCCCGCCACGGTGGACATCCGCGAGGACGTCCCTGCCAACGTCTCCCTCTTCCGTGCCATCAGGGAGAAGCACGGCCGCGCGACGCCAGCGGACGATCAGCTCGCCGCCGACCTCATCGCCGATGACCGGGTCCTGCTCGTCTTCACCCCGTCCGCCCCCCGGTCCGCCTGGACCGTCGTCGGCCTGGAGGGCTAGTAGCCCGCTGAATTAGAACTCGTCAGCCGGGGGACCGTCTCGCCCGGGCGCTAACTCAGCAAACTCCTGATTCAGCAGACTCCTAGCTGACGAGGGCGGCGACGACCATCGCGGTCGCGGCGCTGACCTGGAGAATCGCCCCGAATACGTCGCCCGTCATCCCGCCTAGCCGGCGCTGCGCGGTCCGCTGCAGCAGCCGGCCGGCGAGCAGGCCGGCCAGCACGGCGGCGAGCCCGCGTTCCGCGAGCGCCGGGCCGCCCGCTGCGAGCCCGGCCGCGGCCACCGTGCAGCCGAGCGCGCCGACGGTGACGGCGCGCTCGCCCGCCTTCGTCCGGCCGGCGACGAGCGCGCCGAAGCCGCCGGGCCGGGCGGCGGGGGAGGAGGTCGCGACCACGACCGAGACCCGGCCGGTCACCTCGGCAAGGACCAGCGCGGCGGCGGCGAGCGGCGGTCGTGCCACGGCGGCCAGCGCCGTCACCTGGATAAGCAGCACCAGGACGAGGGCGGCGACGCCCATCGGGCCGATGTCGGAGCGGCGCATGATGTCCAGGGCGCCGGCGGCGGGGCGGCGGCTGCCCAGTCCGTCGGCGGTATCGGCCAGCCCGTCGAGGTGCAGCCCGCCGGTGAGCAGTGCGATGAGCGCGACCGCGAGCGCCGCGCCGAGCAGGCGCCGTGCCCCGGACGTGCCGACGGCGCCTGCACCCACGCCGAGAACCACGACGGCGCCGAGGGCGCCGAGCAGCAGCCCGATCGCGGGCAGCCACAGGATGGCGCGGGCCGCTACCTCGTCGTCGAGCGTCTCGTTGACCCCGGCCGGGATCGTCGTGAAGAGGCTCATCGCCACCCGCCAGCCCGGCGGCCGTCGCTCGCTCACGGCTACCGCAGCCGCCGGGCGATGCCCGCGGTGCACAGCCATACCTGCTCGCACTCGGCGGCGATGAGGGCGTTAAGCCTGCCGAGCTCATCGCGGTAGCGCACCCCGGATGCGGTGGCGGGGACGACTCCGGAGCCGACCTCGTTGCTGACCGCGACCACCAGCCGCCTGGTCGAGCGCCAGGCGGCAAGCAGCCCGTCCACCCGCGTGGCGAGTTCTTTGTCCGCGCCCTCGTATCCGGCCCAGAGCCCGCACTCGTCCATGACCCCGGCCAGCCAGGTGGACAGGCAGTCCACAAGCACCGGGATCTCGGGCCGCGACGGCGTGCGGTCGGCGCCGGCCAGGACGCTCTCCAGGTCCAGGCTCTCAAGCGTGGTCCAGTGGGCGGGCCGGCGTTCGCGGTGCAGCCGGATCCGCTCGGCCCACGAGGGATCGTCGTCACCGGCCGGAACCCCGCACGCGACGTAGTCCACCTGGCCGCGGTGGCCGAGCATGCGCTCGGCGGTGACCGATTTCCCCGACCGGGCCCCGCCGAGGACCAGCACCCTGAACGGCCTGCCGCGCCGGGGCCGGCCGGGCAGCGGCAGCAGGCCGGGCGCGGCAAGCGGAGCGGGACCGCCATCGCGGACCAGCCGCACCATCGGCACTCTTCCCCCTGACAACTAAAGGTGCGAATCAGCAGACCATGTCCTCCGCTCGCCCGTCAAGCCGCCGCCCGGCCGCACTGCCAGCCGGCCCCGGTTTGCGCTGAGAAGAGGCCGGGTAGGCCGCACCAAGCCGGGCGCTTACCGGCTGGTGAGTGCCCCTGACTGTCAGTGACTGCCCGTCGGGAGAGCTCTTCATGGCCTATGACCCGTTTGGGTCTGGTGACTTCGGTGCCAGCCCGTTCGATGACATCTTCAGCCGCTTCTTCGGCGGCCAGCTGCCGCAGCGGCCGCCCCAGCGCATCGACATCGGGCAGCTGCTGACCGACCAGTCCCGCGAGCTCATCAGGGACGCGGCCACGCAGGCCGCGCGATGGGGCGACGCCGACCTGGACACCGACCACCTGCTATGGGCGGCGACGAAGCAGGAGCCGGTTCGCCGCCTGCTGAGCGCGGCCGGGGCGGACCCCGACGCGATCGCCAGGGACATCGAGTCGCACGCCGGGCACGGCCAGCCCCGGGAGGAAGCGCCGAACCTGACACCCGCGGCCAAGCGCGCGCTGCTCGACGCGCGGCAGATCTCCCGTGCGTTCGGTTCCACCTACATCGGGCCGGAGCACCTGCTGTTTGCGCTCGCGGTCAATCCCGAGTCGGCCGCGGGCCGTGAGCTGCGCGATTCCCATGTCACTCCCGAGGCGCTGCAGAACGTGGTGACAAGCGGTGCGGGCCGTCCCGGCGGGGGCGGGGGGAAGCCGCCGTCCGACACCCCCACCGTCGACGAGTTCGGCACCGACCTCACCGCCATGGCCCGCGAGGGCCGCATCGACCCCGTGGTCGGACGCGCGGAGGAGATCGAGCAGACCGTCGAGGTGCTGTCCCGGCGCACGAAGAACAACCCGGTACTCATCGGCGAGCCGGGCGTCGGGAAGACCGCCATCGTGGAGGGCATCGCCCAGCGCATCATCGACGGGGACGTCCCTGACACGCTGCGCGACAAGCGCCTGGTCCAGCTCGATGTCGGCGGCATGGTCGCGGGAACGCGGTACCGTGGCGATTTCGAGGAGCGGCTGAAGAAGGTCATCGACGAGATCCGGGCGCACAGCGACGAGCTGATCATCTTCATCGACGAGCTGCATACAGTCGTCGGCGCCGGCTCGGCGGAGGGCGCGGTGAGCGCGTCCAACATGCTCAAGCCCGCCCTCGCCCGCGGTGAGCTGCACATCATCGGGGCGACCACGATCGACGAGTACCGCAAGGACATCGAGAAGGACGCCGCGCTTGAGCGCCGGTTCCAGCCGATCCTGGTCCCCGAGCCGTCCCAGGACGAGACGATCGAGATCCTCCGCGGCCTGCGTGACCGCTACGAGGCGCACCACCAGGTTCGCTACACCGACGAGGCGCTGGTGGCGGCGGCACAGCTGTCGGACCGGTACGTCACCGACCGGTTCCTGCCGGACAAGGCGATCGATCTGATCGACCAGGCGGGCGCGCGGGTGCGGCTGCGGAACAAGACGCCCGCCAGGGACCGCCGCGAGCTCGAGCAGCATGTTGAGCGGCTGCAGCGGGAGAAGGACGAGGCGGTGGCCGCGGAAGACTACGCCAGAGCGGGCGAACTGCGGGACCAGATCACGCAGCTGACACAGCGCGCGGACAGCGCCGGTGCGGACCAGGGCGGCAAGACCGAGCGGGCGGTGCCCGAGGTCACCCCGGCGGACATCGCGGAGGTGGTGTCCAGGTCGACCGGCATCCCGGTCGCGGAGCTCACCCAGGAAGAACGGGAGCGGCTGCTCCAGCTTGAAGAGCACCTGCACCACCGCGTCATCGGTCAGGACGACGCGGTGCTCGCCGTCGCGGAGGCGGTCCGCCGCTCGCGGGCCGGCCTCGGCGACCCGAACCGGCCCATCGGCAGCTTCCTGTTCCTCGGCCCGACCGGCGTGGGCAAGACCGAGCTGGCGCGGGCGCTCGCCGAGGCGCTGTTCGGCAGCGAGGACCGGATGATCCGGATCGACATGAGCGAGTTCCAGGAGCGGCACACGGTCAGCCGCCTCGTCGGCGCGCCGCCCGGCTACGTCGGCTACGAGGAGGCGGGCCAGCTGACCGAGGCGGTGCGGCGCACCCCGTACGCCGTGCTGCTGCTCGACGAGATAGAGAAGGCGCACGCGGACGTCTTCAATATCCTGCTGCAGGTGCTTGACGACGGCCGGCTCACCGACGGCCAGGGCCGCACGGTCGACTTCAAGAACACCGTCCTGATCATGACGAGCAACCTCGGCTCGGACATCATCGGCCGGCGCAGGCTCGGCTTCGACGCCCAGCCGGGCCAGGCGGGGGACGGCGAGGAGACGCAGGACCGGATCATGGCCCGGCTGCGCGAGTCGTTCCGGCCGGAGTTCCTCAACCGGATCGACGAGATCATCATCTTCAGGCACCTCGACGAGGCCCAGCTGCGCCAGATCACCAGCCTCCTGCTCGAGGAGACCACCCGTCGCCTGCACGCGCAGGACATCACCGTTAACTTCACCACCGAAGCGATCGACTGGCTCGCCCAGCGCGGCTTCCAGCCGGAGTACGGCGCCCGCCCGCTGCGCCGGACCATTCAGCGCGAGCTGGACAACAGGCTGTCCGGGATGATCCTCGACGGCCGCCTCCTGCCGGGCCAGCACGTGACCGTGGCCACGGAGGACAACGCGCTCGCCTTCCGCGTCTCGGAGCGAGAGCCCGCCCAGGTTCCCGCGCAGTCCGCCCAGGCCGAGGAGCAAACACCGTCATCCCGAACGTAGCCGGATTCCTCGCCCGGCCGCCCATGACCCCGCGTGCGTGGCGGGCCGGGCGAGGACGCGGCCGCTGGTGCCGGCGTTTTCACCCCGGCACCAGGCAGGACCGGGGTGGCTCACCCCACGCGGAGCCAGGCGGTGGTGTCGGGCGGCAGTGACCCGTCGGCCAGCGGCCCGCTGGCCAGCAGGACCGAGGCGTAAGGCGGCAGCGCGACCGGCCCCGCCGACAGGTTGGCCACGCAGCGCACCGCGGCGCCTTCGCCCGGGAGCCGGTCGAAGGCGAGCACCCCGTCCGCCGACGGCTGCCAGGTCATCGATCCGTCGCGCAGCCCGGGCGAGGACCGGCGGATGCGCAGTGCCTCCCGGTACAGGCTCAGCATCGAGTCGGGGCTCGCGGTCTCGGCCGACACCGTCAGGTCGCGCCACTCCTTGGGCTGGGGCAGCCACGGTTCGGACGGCGACCCGGCGGGGGAGAAGCCGAACGGCGGCTCCGTCCCCGACCACGGCAGCGGGATCCGGCTGCCGTCCCGGCCCGGGTCGGCGCCGGCCGTCCTGGTCCAGATCGGGTCCTGGCGCAGCTCGTCCGGGATGTCCTGGACCTCCCACAGGCCGAGTTCCTCGCCCTGGTAGATGTAGACGGCGCCGGGCAGGGCCATGGTCAGCAGCGCGGCGGCCCTGGCGCGGCGGGTGCCGAGGGCCAGGTCGACGGGGAACCGGTGGAAGTACGGCCGCTGGTCCAGGCTGAACGCGGTGTCGGGCCGGCCGTACCTGGACACCACCCGGTCGACGTCGTGGTTGGACAGCACCCAGGTCGCCGGCGCCTCTGCCAGCGCGAGGGTCTCGTCGATGACCCGGCGCAGCGAGGCTGCGTCCCACGGGCAGTTCAGGTAGGGGAAGTTGAACACCGTGTGCAGCTCGCCCGGCCCCACGTAGCGGGCGAGCCTAGCCGCGTCCGGCAGCCAGACCTCGCCGATGAGCATCCGGCCCCCGGATCCGCCGGTACCGTACTCGTCGGCGACGGCCCGCCAGGCCTGGTAGACGGAGTGCACGTCGTCACGGTCGGTGTAGGGGTGCGCGGGCCCCGGCCGCTCGCCACCGGAGACGTCGGGCAGTGCCGCGTCCTTGCACAGCAGCGCGGCCGAGTCGATCCTGATGCCGTCGACACCGCGGGAGAACCAGAACCGCAGCACGTCCTCGAACTCGCGCCGGACGTCGGCCGAGCCCCAGTTGAAGTCCGGCTGCTCGGGCGCGAACAGGTGCAGGTACCACTGGCCAGGCGAGCCGTCCGCCTCGGTCACCCGGGTCCAGGCGGGCCCGCCGAATATCGACTGCCAGTTGTTCGGCGGAAGCTCGCCGGAAACCCCGCGGCCGGGCCGGAACCAGAACCGTTCCCGCGCCGCGGAGCCGGGCGCGGCCGCCAGTGCCCCGGTGAACCAGGGGTGCCGGCTGGAGGCGTGGTTCGGCACGACGTCGATGATGATCCTGATCCCGTGCGCGTGCGCCTCGGCGATCAGCGCGTCCGCGTCCGCCAGGGTCCCGAACACCGGCTCGATCGACCGGTAGTCGGAGATGTCGTATCCGGCGTCGGCCATCGGCGACGGGTACCACGGGTTGAACCAGATCGCGTCGATGCCGAGTGAAGCCAGGTAGGGCAGCCGCTCCCGGACGCCCGCCAGGTCACCGATGCCGTCGCCGTTGCCGTCAGCGAAACTGCGCACGTAGAGCTGGTAGATCGCGGCGCACTGCCACCATGAGTCTGGATGCCCGGGGGCCTTGCGCCCGGATTCGGGCCTCCCTGGGCCAGATGGCGCGTGTGCGGACGGCATATGCACGTGGATCCCCATTTCTCGTGATTCGAAAACGGCATGCGGCAGCGGCTGGCCGCGGCCATGCTAGAGGGTCAGCCTCTGATGCCGCCGGCCGTCAGGCCAGCCATGATGTTGCGCTGGAAGATGAGGAAGAACACGATCGTCGGCACCGTGGCCATCGCGGAGGCGGTGATGATCAGGTTCGCCGGCGTCCCGTACGTCGCCTGCCAGATGCCGACGTTCAGCCCCTCCCTGGTCGGGGTGTAGCCGTACTCGACGAGCAGCGGCCAGAGAAAGTCCTTCCACGCCGCGACCGTGGCGAAGATCGAGACCACGCCGATGATCGGCCGCGACATGGGCAGCACGATCTTCCACAGGATCATCAGCCGGGACGCGCCGTCCACGGCGGCGGCGTCGATGTAGTCCGCCGGTATGGAGTCGAAGAACCGCTTGAGCAGGAAGACGTTGAACGCGTTGGCCACCGACGGCAGCCAGATCGCTTCCGGCGTGCCGACCAGGTTCCAGTGCACCAACGGCAGGTCGACGATGGTCACGTACTGCGGCACCACGAGCACCGTAGCCGGGATCATCAGCGTGGCGAGCATGAGGAACAGCACGACGTTGCCAAGCACCGGGCGCAGCTTGGACAGCGAGTAGGCGGCGGCCACGTCGAACACGAGCTGGAACGCCAGCGCGCCCAACGCGTAGTAGACGGAGTTCCACAGCATCCGCCCGAGGTCGAGCCGGTTCCACGCCTGTTCGAAGTTGCCGGGGGCCAGCTGATGCGGGTAAAGCGTCGGCGGTGTCGCGATCGCTTCCTGAGTCGACTTGAGCCCGTCGGTGAACAAGAAATACAGCGGCCCGATGAACACCAGCGTGAACACCACGATCACGAAACCCAGCAC
>Ga0335074_10006038_pt1 | contig 16770 bp, 15 predicted proteins | sample Lox_Sample_23_FD_206715 | JGI IMG/M metagenome (GOLD analysis project Ga0335074, IMG submission 206715) | Soil microbial communities from Loxahatchee National Wildlife Refuge, Florida, United States - Lox_Sample_2.3 | ecosystem: Environmental > Terrestrial > Soil > Wetlands | place: USA...
GCGTGGATCCGGACGAGCGCCGACTCCGGTCGGCGCTCGCGAAGGTCCGGTGGCCCGGTCGGCTCGACCGGGTCGCCCGCCGGCCGGACCTCTTCTACGACGTGGCGCACACGCCCGAGAGCGCGCGAGCCATCGCCCAGAGCCTCGGGGAGATGTTCCCGCTGGCGGATCCTTCCGAGAACGCGGTCGTCTTCGGGTGCCTCCGGGGCAAGCGCGTCGCGCCGATCCTCGACGCGCTCGCGCCGCTCGCCCGCACGATCGTCGTCGTGCCGATCCGCTCCGAGCGCGCGATCCCCGTCTCGGAGCTCCGCGCGCTCGCGAGCGGCCGGTTCCCGCGGATCGTGGAGGCCCGCTCGGCGATCGAGGGCCAGCGGCTAGCCCGGGCCGCCACGGGACCCGACGGGTTCACCCTCGTCGTCGGGAGCGACTACCTCGTCGGCCAGCTCCTGCGCGAGGCGCACGGCGGCCACGACGAGCCCGACCTCTCGGACCCGGGTACAGGCAGCTACCCCGGGGCCGGTGCGGCCCGGGGGACGGAGGTTCCGTGACGACCGGCCCGGCGCGCGCGTTCGACTTCGAGTTCGTCCTCGACCGCCTCGCCGAGCTGTACCATACGGGCGACTGGCGGGTCCCGTACCTTCGCGACCACGCCGAGAACCCGTTCCAGGTGCTGATCGGCACGATCCTCTCCCAGCGGACGCGCGACGAGGCGACCGACGTGGCGAGCGCGCGCCTGTTCGCCAAGTACCCGGACGCCCCCGGGCTCGCGCGCGCGGACCCGAAGACCCTCGCGCGACTGATCCGTCCGGTCAACTTCTACCCGACGAAGGCGAGGGCGATCCGCGACTGCGCGCGCGAGATCGTCGCCCGGTTCGGGGGCGAGGTCCCGCGCTCGATGGAGGAGCTCCTCTCGCTCCCCCACGTCGGCCCGAAGACCGCGAACTGCGTGCTCGTCTTCGGCTACGGGCTTCCGGCGATCCCCGTCGACACCCACGTCCACCGCATCGCGAACCGGTGGGGGATCGTCCGCACCCGGACCCCGGAGGAGACCGAGCGGCGCCTGCGCGAGGTCGTCCCGTCGCGCTACTGGATCCCCCTGAACCCGCTGCTCGTCCAGCACGGCCAGAACGTCTGCCGACCGATCGGGCCGAAGTGCGGCGAGTGTCCGATCGCGACGGTCTGCGCGACCGGGATCGCGCTCACCGAGGGGCGAGCGCCGCCGCGCCCGGAGGATCGGCCGCGGGGCCCACGGTCGGCCGCAGCGCGACCAGGACGAGGAGGCTCGCGACCATCGCCGCCGCGAGGAACTCCCAGCCGACGTCGTACGATCGGGCGCCGACCACCCACGCGAACGCGAACGCCACGGCGGCGCCGCCGCTCAACTGGATCGAGTTGAACAGGCCGATCGCGAGCGGGACCTCGTTCGGCGGCAGGTCGCGCCAGAAGTGCGGCAGCACGTACATCACGGCATAGACGAACCCGTACGCAAAGGAGAACCCGAGCCCGATCAGGACCGTCGCCGCGAGCCCCGCCCATGAGAGGAGGGCGAGCAGCGCGGCCCCTCCGACGACGGCGAGCGCGAACTGTGTCCGGTGGTTGGTGTGCCGCTCGGCGATCGATCCCCCGACCGGGCCGCCGAACACGCTCGGGAAGACGAAGGTCATCCCGACCGCGCCGGCGAGTAGGATCGACCAGCCTTGGAGCGCCTCGCCCCACGGCACGATGAACTGCCCCGTGGCGAACGAGGCGCCCTCGAGCCCGACGAACGCGAACCCGATCGCCCAGACCGCGGGGTGGCGCAGGGCGGACGGGAGTCGGCGCCGCGGGAGCGGCGGGGGCGCCGCGCCGGCGCGCGCCGGGATCAGGGCCAGCGCGGCGAGCGCCAGGACCGCGAGCGGCAGGCCGCCGACGAGCAGGGCTGCGCGCCAGCCGATCGCGGGAACGAGCGCCGAGCTCCCCACGATCCCGAGCGCCGCGCCGGCGCTGAAGGCGGAGCTGAACGTCCCGACGGGAAGCCCGCGGTGGCCGGCGGGGTAGAGGCTCGCGACCAGCCCGATCGCTGGGGAGAAGAACAGCCCCGCTCCGGCCCCCGCGAGAAGGCGCAGCGCGACGAGCACCGGAAAGGTCGGCGCCGCGGCGCTCGCCGCGCCGGCGACCGCGAGCAGCCCGACGCCGGCGATCGAGACCGACCGCGCCCCCCACCGGAGCGAAAGGAGTCCGGCGGGGACCTGCAGCAATCCCGCGCCGACGAGGAACGCGGCGACCAGGAGGCCGAGGTCGGCGGTTCCGACCGAGAAGGTCGACCCGATGGCGGGGAGCCCTGGGCCCGTATCGAACCAGTTGTAGGCGTACCCGATCCTGAGGGCGATCAACAGAACCGTCGCCCGGGTCGCGGTGCGCGGGTCCACGGGCGGCGCCGCGTCCGAACCGCGCGCCAGTGCGACCGCCCTCCGGGACCCCCGGTCCGTCGCGCCGCGGGCTCCCGGCGATCGCAACGTCCGAACGTCTTAAGGTCCGGGGCCCCTCGACCGGCCGTCATGGACCCGACGGAGTACGACCTCGCGTTCTTCCATGCCGGCGGGTTCCATCGCCGCGCGTGCGTGGTCTGCGGCGCCGCCTTCTGGACCCTCGGGGATTGGGACCGGTGCCAGGAGGCGCCGTGCCGGGAGTACGGCTTCATCGGCCGGCCCGGATTCGCGCGCGCCTACTCGAACGACGGGATGCGCGAGGCCTACCTCGCCTTCTTCGAACGGCACGGGCACACGCGCATCCGCCGCTACCCGACGGTCGCCCGGTGGCGGAACGACGTGTTCTTCACCCAGGCGTCGATCTACGACTTCCAGCCGTGGGTCACGAGCGGGGCGATCCCGCCCCCCGCGAACCCGCTCACGATCAGCCAGCCCGTGGTCCGATTCATCGACATCGAGGAGGTCGGCCGGAGCGGCCGGCACATGACGCTCTTCGAGATGATGGCCCACCACGCCTTCAACCGGCCCGACCACGAGGTGTACTTCAAGGAACGGACGGTCGAACTGTGCCACGAGCTCCTCACCGGCGAGCTCGGCGCCGACGCCCGGGGGATCACGTACAAGGAGGAGGTCTGGGAAGGCGGCGGGAACCTCGGCCCGTCGCTCAGCGTGGGCCTGCTGGGGCTCGAGCTCGCCACGCTGGTGTTCATGGAGTACGTCCGGGACGGCGAGACGCTGCGCCCGATGCCCCTCACGGTCGTCGACACCGGCTACGGTCTCGAGCGGTTCGTCTGGATGAGCCAGGGGACGAAGACGGCGTACGAGGCGAATTTCGGCCGGCCGTACGACGACCTCCGCGCGACCTTCTCCGCGCGGGAGGCGGCGATCCTCGTCGACCACGCGCGCACGCTGAACTACCTCCTGACCGACGGCGTGGTGCCGTCGAACAGCAAGGAGGGGTACTTCGCGCGCCTGCTCATCCGCCGGGCGCTCCGCATCCTCCAGTCGAAGCCCGAGGCGCCCGCGCTGACCGCCGTCCTGGACGACGTCGGCCGCGAGATCGCGCGCGTCGCCCCCGAGGTCGGGGCGCACCGCGACGACCTTCGGCGCGTGGTGGAGGCGGAGGTCGACCGGTTCGGCGAGGCGATCGAGCGGGCCCGCGCGACCATCCGCCGCTTCGACGAGCGGACCCGGGCCGCCGGGCACCGGGTCTCGCCGGAGGACCTGCTCGAGTGGTACGACTCGCTCGGCGTGCCGCCCGACCTCGCCGTCGAGGAACTGAAGGACCCGCCGCCGATCCCCGACGACTTCTACGCGCGCGTGGCCGCCCGCCACGAGGGCGAGACGCCCGTGAACGAGTACACCGGCCAGGAGAAGGGGCTCCCGAGCCCGCCCGAGGGCACGCCGCCCACCGAGGTGCTGTACTACCTCGACCCGTACACGCTCTCGTTCGAGGCGCACGTCGTCTGGGCGAACGGCCCGTTCGTCGTGCTCGATCGCACGTACTTCTATCCGACCGGCGGGGGCCAGGTCACGGACCTCGGCCAGCTCGGCGATCGGGCCGTGGTCGAGGTCGCGCGCCAGGGCCCGTGGGTGCTCCACCGGCTCGAGCGCCCGACCGAGCTCCGGGCGGGCGATCGCGTCCGCGGGACGATCGACCGCGCCCGCCGGATCCAGCTGATGCAGCACCACACCGCGACCCACCTCCTGAACGGCGCGCTCCGCGAGGTCCTCGGCCCGCACGTCTGGCAGGCCGGGGCGTACAAGGGCCCCGAGATCGCGCGGATCGACATCACCCACTACCGGGCCCTGACCCGCGACGAGCTCCGCAAGGTGGAGCGGAGGGTCAACGAGGTCGTCCGCGAGGATCGACCGGTGAAGAGCTACTTCGAGTCGCGCAACGAGGCCGAGCGCCGATTCGGCTTCACGCTCTACCAGGGGGGCGCCGTGCCCGGCCGCGAGCTCAGGATCGTCGAGATCGAGGGGTTCGACGTCGAGGCATGCGGCGGCACCCACTGCACCCACACGAGCGAGGTCGGGGCGATCGGACTCCTCGACGTCGAGCGGATCCAGGACGGCATCGTCCGGCTGTCCTACGCGAGCGGGGAGCGGGCGCTCGAGATCCGCGAGGAGCACGAGGAGATCCTGAAGGAGGCCGCGCGCCGCCTCGGCGTGGGGGTCGCCCAGCTCCCGGACGGGATCGACCGATTGCTGACGGAGATCGAGGAGTCCCGCAAGGCGGCGAGGGAGCGCCGGCGGGAGGACCTCGGTTCGATCGCGGCCCGGCTCGCCACGGACCCTTCCGCGAGCGAGGTCGTCGGCGGCGTCTCGCTCGTCGTCTACCAGGGGCCGCACGGACGCGAGGAGCTGATGGAGCTCTCGCGGCTCCTGACGAAGGGCGCGGACCGCGTCGCGGTGCTCGCCGGCGAGCGCGAGGGACGCGGGACGCTGTTCGTGGGCTCGACGTCCCCGCGCGTGCCGGCAGAGGCCCTCGTCCGGGCCGCCCTGCCCGCGTTCTCGGGCCGGGGCGGGGGGAATCCCGCCGCCGCGACCGCCGTGGGCGAGCCTGGCGCGCCGCTGGAGGACGCGGTCCGGGCCGCCGTCGAGGCCGCGCGACGCGCGGCGACCGCGTAAATCGGCGTTCCGGCGTCCGCCGAGACGAAACCTTTACCTCCCCCTCCCGACGTAAACGAAGCGGGAAACGGAATGGTTCGACGGGCTCTCACCCCTTCGCGCTGGCCGATCGCCCACTGATTCCATGACAGCGAACGAAGGGAGCACGGTCGGGGGGGTTCCGCCCGAGGTGGTCGCCTTCCTCAGCGGGAAGGGCGGCCGATCGCTGATCGTCAAGGGCGGCGCCGGGTCGGGGAAGACGACCTTCGGCCTCGAGCTGCTCGAGCGGGTCGGACAGCCGACGCGCTCGTTCTACCTGTCGACCCGCGTCGGGGACGAGGCCCTCTACCGCCAGTTCCCCTGGTTGAAGTCGACCGAGATGCGCACCCGCGTCCTCGACGCCGCGAAGCTGTTCCTCGACGCGATCCAGTCGTCCGGCAAGCCGCGCGAGCCCGAGCTCCCCGAGGTGGAGCAGCGGAAGGTCCGGGCAGGCCGCGAGGTCCTCTCGAGCTTCGGCCAGGAGCGCGGCCCCCCCACCCGCGTCGACCGGGCGCACCTCCAGGCGCTGCTGAAGCGCAGCCCGATGCCCGAGGTCGAGAACGTCTACAACCGGATCGAGAAGGCGCTCCCGGAGAAGTCGCTGCTCGTCATCGACTCGCTCGAGGGTGTGACCCACAAGTACGGACTCGAGATGGAAGAGTTCGTCATGGCCCTCCAGAAGGACCTGGTCGAGGGCTCGAACACCGACGTCGTCATGATCCTCGAGAAGCCCGAGGCCGGCGGGATCGAGTACCTCGTCGACGGGCTCATCTCGATCCAGCGCGAGGAGCTCGACGAGCGGCGCGTCCGGCACATGCGGCTCGAGAAGCTTCGGGCCACGAACATCGGCCGCGCGCGCTACGCCGTCACGCTGAACGACGGGCGGTTCGCGGCCCTCGGGATCGGACCGAACAACCACGTCGCTGGCGCCACCGGCAGCTGGAAGCCCCTGACGGACCCGGAGCGGTTCTACTCGACCGGCATTCCCGACTTCGACAAGCTCCTCGGCGGCGGTTTCCGGCGCGGCAGCTTCAACGCCTTCGAGGTCGACGTGAACGTCGGCATCGACGACTACTACATGCTGTTCACGCCGACGTTCCTCAACTTCCTGAGCCAGGGGCGCGGGATCATCGCGGTCCTCGCCGCCGGCGAGTCGCCCGAGAAACTGCGGGAGACCCTCGTGCGGCACGTGCCGACGAACCAGTTCGACACGCGCGTCCGGATCCCCGACTACACGGCGAACGAGACCGAGGACCCGTACATCCTGCCGATGGCCCGGTTCGGCCGCGACGAGGCGATGCGGGCGATGGTCACCGCCGAGAAGGCGGTCGCCGGACCCGACCGCAAGCCGTTCATCGAGTACACGGCGTTCGACACGTTCGAGAGCCTGATGGGCGACCAGGTCGCCATCCGGATGTACTTCCAGGGCGTCTCGCGCACGAAGCACGTCGGGAACCTCGGGATCGGCCTGCTCAAGCCCGGCCTCCTCGTATCGAGCGAGATCCTGAACATGATGGACACGTACTTCCGGATCATCAACATCGACAACGCGCCGTGCATCTACGGGATCCGTCCGCGGACCACGATCTACGCGATCAGCCCGGACCCCGAGAAGGGCGCGCCGCACGCGACCCTGACGCCGGTCGTGTAGGGCCGGCTCAGGCCGCGAGGCCGAGCCCGACCACCCCGATCGCGTAGAGGACGATCGCGGGCACGAGCACCATCGCGAGGTCGTCGTCGAACCACCGGACCTTCGGCCGCTCCACGGCGACCCCGATCGCGCCGGCGAGGACCGCCAGCGGGAGCGACGCCCCCGCGGGCCACCCGCCGAGCCCCGCGAGCCCGGCGAACGCGAGCGCGGCATACGCGGCGAACGGGACCCCGAGCTGGACCCCGAGGCGCTCGGGCCGGCGACGCAGTTCCCCCGCGAGCGGGTCGACGAACGCGGTCCCGAGCACGACGGCGCACGCGATCGGTAGGGGAAAGACCAGGATCGCCGCCACGATCGCGATCGCGAACAGCGCGAAGCTCCCGACGCGAGCCCGTTCGTAGTCCCGGAGGGTCGGGATGTCGAGACCGATCGCGTGGCGGAGGAGCTCGAGGGCGAGCACGGCCGCGAGCGCGGCGAGGAGGATGTACAGCTTCGGCGCGACGACGAAGAAGTCGGTCGGGAGCCAGAAGTAGATCAGGGCGGCCGCCCCGAGGCCGTGCAGGATCCGGCGCCAGATCCGGTCGCCGAGCGCGAGGTCGCCGCCGAACCGGGCGCCGAGCCAGGTGCGGAAGCGACCGCCCGTGTGGAGGCGGGGGCCCATGGGCGCCGCCATGTTCGCAAAGTTATTTGTCTCGCCGTCGCTCGGACGGCCCGTGAAGGTCACGGTCCTGGTCGGGAGCAAGTCGGATCTCGAGATCGCGGAGAAGGTCCGATCCCGGCTGACCGAGCTCGGCGTGGGATGCGAGGTCCACGTCGCGTCGGCGCACCGCGACCCGGACAAGGTCGATCGGCTCGTCCGCGACCCCGCGACCGACGTCTTCGTCGCCATGGCGGGTCTCTCGGCCGCGCTGCCGGGCGTCGTCGCCGCCCGGACGCTGAAGCCGGTGGTCGGCGTCCCGCTGCACCGCGGCCTCGGGCTCGACAGCCTGCTCTCGGTCGTCCAGATGCCGCCCGGGATCCCCGTCGCCGCGGTCGGCCTCGACGCCGCCGAGAACGCCGCGCTCCTCGCCGCCGAGATCCTCGCCCTCAAGTTCCCCGAGCTGACGAAGGCGCTGGAAGCGTACCGGGCGAAGTGGCGGGAGGAACCGGCGCCGTCCCCGCCCACCGGGGCCCCGCCGTGAACGACCCGGCCGCCTTCGTGCGGGAGGCGGTCGAGCGCCTCCGCCGGGAGATCCCCGAGCGCGCGATCGTCGCCGCCTCGGGCGGCATCGACTCGACGGTCGCCGCCGTGCTCGCGCAGCGCGCGGTCGGGGACCGCGCGCGGGCCGTCTTCGTCGACACCGGGCTCCTCCGCCGGGGCGAGGTCGACCGCGTGAGCGGGTACTTCGCCGGCGCCGGACTCACGTGCGCGATCGCGCCCGCGTCGGAGGAGTTCTTCGCCGCGCTCGCCCACGTCACCGACCCCGAGGAGAAGCGGCGGCGGATCGGCGCCGCGTTCGTCCGCCTGTTCGAGTCCGAGGCCGCCCGGTTCGGGACGGACCGCCTCGTCCAGGGCACGATCGCGCCGGACTGGATCGAGAGCGGCGGCGCGCTCCGCGACACGATCAAGACCCATCACAACGTCGGCGGGATCCCCAAGGACAGCCGGCTCGTGCTCGTCGAGCCCCTCCGCGACCTCTACAAGGACGAGGTCCGGGCCGTGGCCCGCGAGCTCGGGATCCCCGAGCCCGAACGCCAGCCGTTCCCGGGTCCGGGCCTCGCGGTCCGCGTGAACGGCGAGGTCACGCCCGACCGGGTCCGGCGCGCCCGCGTCGCGAACGCGATCGTCGAGGAGGAGATCGAGCGCGCCGTCGCCGCGCACCAGATCCCGCGCCCATGGCAGTACTTCGCGGTCCTCCTGCCCGTCAGCACGGTCGGCGTCCTCGGGGACAACCGGGTCCACGGGGAGGCCGTCAGCGTGCGGGCGGTGGAGTCGATCGACGCGATGACCGCGACGGCGCTCGACCTTCCGCGCGCCGTCGCGCGGACCATCGCCGAGCGGATCACCCGCGAGCTCTCGGGGGAGGTCGTGCGCGTGCTCTACGACGTCACGGACAAGCCGCCCGCGACGATCGAGTGGGAGTAGCGACCGCGGGCGCCGCGAAGACCCTATCTATCCCGGCCCGCCTCGCCCCGGCGTGAGCGGCCCGGCGGACCCCTCGGCGAGGGACCGGACGATCCACCTCTCGGACGATGTCGTCCGGGCGATCGAGGAGCGGATCCGCGGCACCGGCTTCGAATCGGTCGACGCGTACGTGGAGTTCGTGCTCGCGCGGCTCCTCGAGCGGCCCGGGGAGGGCGCGTTCAGCGAGGAGGACGAGCGGAACCTTCGGGAACGGCTGCGCTCGCTCGGCTACATCGACTAGCGCCGGCCCCCGCACCCTTCTTACGGCCGCCCCGTCGTGACCGGATCATGCTCCACTGTCCGTTCTGCGGGGCGCCCGAGACCGACCGGTTCGATCTCGAGGGGCACCGGTTCCTCGTCTTCCGCTGCATGTTCTCCCCCGAGGTCGAGCCCTCGCTCTCCGAGCCCGAGATCGAGGAGCGGCTCCGAACCGCCTTCGGCCGGGACGGGGGCGCGTACTTCCGGGGGACCTGCGACCGGCTGCACGTCTATGTCACGAAGGGCGAGGGGGCGAAGGTGCTCGATCCGAGCGCGTCGACCGCGTCCGCTAGTCGCCCCTGACCGTCAGGAGCCGCTGAACGACGAAAATCCCGAACCAGGTAATCTGGGCCCCCTCCACGCTGAAGAACGAGATCCCGATCGAGACCCCGAAGACGAGCGCCGTCAAGAGCCCGCGACGGGTGAAGTAGCTCGACACGTCCTTGGGGACGTTCGGTTTGACCAGCTTCGCGTGCCGGGCGTACTCCCATATCGCCGTCGTCGTGAGGCCGAGCGTGATCTGCACCGACGCGAACAACACCACGGCGTACTGCAGCGCCATCTGGGCGCCGCTCCCGAACCCGTACTGGGCGTAGACGTCGAGGACGAACGGCATCACCGCGATCTGGGCGAGCAGCGCCATGTTCAGCCACACGAGCGTGCTGTCGAACCTTGCGATGTAGAGGTAGGTCCGGTTGTGGATCACCCACCACAGGGCGATCATCACGAAGGCGAACCCGTACGCGAGGAAGGTGCCGTAGTCCTGGTTGAGGGCGGCGCCGAGCTGGCCGTTCGTGAAGTGACCGGTCTTCGCGACGGGGACGGTCAGCGACAGGACGAGCAGTGTGAGCGCGAACGCGAACACGCCGTCGCTGAGCGAGATGATGCGGCCGAGGTCCTCGCCCGTGATCCGTGTGTCCAGGCGGTGGACGCGGTGGCCCCAGCGCGGCGTCGAGGGCGCCGCGTCCTCTGACGTTGCCGGCGTCTCGGTCTCGGCCACGCGGCCCGGGTAAGTGCCGACCTTCTTCAAACCGACGGCGGCGCCCGGACCGGCGAACGCCGGCCCATCACGCGCGCGCGGGGGCGCGGATGTGGGCGAGGGCGGGCTCCGTGGGGACCAAGTGCCGGGACAAGCCCAGCTCTTCGGGCGTGGCCCCGAGCGCCAGCCCAACGACCTGCGGGAGGTGGAAGACCGGCATGGCGAGCGACTTTCCGACGGCCTTCTCGGCCTGGTTCTGGTAGGCGTCGAGCGAGATGTGGCAGAGCGGGCACGGGGTCGCCATCGCGTGGGCGCCGTGGCCCTTCGCGTCCTCGATCTGCCGGCCGGCGATGCGGCTCGCGACCTCCGGCTTCACGAACTGGATCGGGAAACCGCAGCAGAGGACCCGGCCCCGGTAGTAGACCGGCTCGGCGCCGATCGCGGCGAGGAGGTTCTCGAACGACTGGGGCTCCTCGGCGCTCTCGCTTTGGAGCTCGTCGGCGGGGCGGAGCAGGTGGCAGCCGTAGAATGCCCCGACCTTGAGGCCCGCGAGCGGGCGCCGCACCTTCGCGCGGATCGCGTCGAGGCCGACGTCCTTGGTGAGGACCTCGAGCAGGTGGCGGACCTTGGTCGTGCCCCGGTATTCGATGCCGAGCGGCTTCAGGGCCCCGTCGACCCGGGTGCGCACCTTCGGGTCGGTGAGCCTCAGGTTCGCGAGCGAGAGCATCCCCTGGCAGGTCGAGCAGATCGTCAGCAGGTCGAGGCCGGCGCGCTCGGCGATCGCGAGATTGCGCGCGTTGATCGCGACGTTAAGCACCTCGTTGGCCTCGTCCACGAAGCCGGATCCGCAGCAGGAGAACGACGGGAACTCGACCAGCTCGATCCCGAGCGTGCGGCAGACCCAGCGGGTCGACATGTCGAGCTCCTTGCCCGACTCCTGGGCCACGCAGCCGGGGTAGTACGCGAGCTTCATCCGGAGTCCTCGTTGGGTCGGTCGAGCGCCTCGTAGATCTTCTCGACCTCGTCGGCCCCCTCGATCGCGTGGGGCGTCTTCAGGATCTCCGGCTTCCGCCGATAGATCCGAACGCCCTGGCCCAGCTGGCCGAGCATCCCGCCGACGCCCGAGGTTTGCCGCACCAGCTTCGCCTCGATCAGGACGCCGCGCTCACGGATGTTCTCCTTGAAGCCGACCGCGTGCCGCGATCCGGCCTCCGTCGCGCCCTGGGCGGCGATCGCCATCTCCTTGAGATCGCGGATCCGCTCGGACGGACGCACGTCCTTCGGGCAGGCCTCCGTGCACAGGTGGCATCGCAGGCACGTCCAGAGGCCGCCGGGCTGGATCCGCACGAGCCGGTCCTGGCGGGCCTGATCGCGCGGGTCGACGACGAAGCGGTACAGCTTGGCGAGCGCCATCGGACCGGGGAATCCCGGATCCGCCTCGACGGCCGGGCATGCGGAGAAGCAGGCGGCGCACGCGATGCACCGCGGCGTCTCCTTGAACCGCTCGACCTCCTCGGGCGTCATCGGGTTCGCGACCCCCTCGGGCATCGGGTGGCGGGGGTCGAGGATCAGGTGCGGCTCGACCTGCTCGTAGTGCCGCCAGAACGGCTCCTGGTCGACCACGAGGTCGCGGACGACCGGCTGGTTGCGCATCGGTTCCACGACGATCCGGCCGTGGCGCGCGATCTCGGGCCCGATCGGGGTCTCGCATGCGAGGCGGCTCTTCGAGTTCACCTGCATCGCGCACGACCCGCAGATCGCGCTGCGGCACGAGTAGCGGAGCGAGAGCGTCGGATCGATCTCGGCGCGGATCTTTAGCAGCGCCGAGAGGACCGGCGTGTGCGGGGCGAGGTCGAGCGAGTAGCGCTGGTAGCGCGGCGCCGGGTCCCGCGCGGGATCGAAGCGGTAGACGTCGAACGCGGCGGTGACCATTTCCGACGCCATCAGTAGACCCGCTCCTTCGGTTCCCACCGGGTGTACGTGACCGGCGTATAGGAGAGGTTCGGGCCCTCGGGGGTCTTCCGCGCCATCGTGTGCTTCATCCAGTGCGCGTCGTCCCGCTTGGGATAATCGGTCCGGGCGTGCGCGCCGCGGCTCTCCGTCCGCGCGTAGGCTCCGACCACGATCACCTCGGCGAGCTCGATGAGGTGGCCGACCTCGAGCGCGTCCGTGAGGTTGATGTTGTAGACCTTCGACTGGTCGACGATCCTTACGTTCTCGAACCGGGCCTTGACCGCCCGCACGCGCTTCAGGCCCTCGAGGAGGTCGGCCTCGTTCCGGTAGATCCCGACGTACCGCTCCATCGTCTGCTGGAGCTCGGTGCGCAGCGCGGACGGGTCCTCGCCGTCCTTGCGGGCGGCCCAGGCGCGCAGCGGCGCCTGGGCGGCGTCGACGTCGGCGGCCGCGACCTCGGCCCGCGGGGCGCCCGTGGCGTGGGCCGCGGCGGCGAGTCCCGCCTGCTTGCCGAAGACCAGCGTTTCGAGGAGCGAGTTCCCACCCAACCGGTTCGCGCCGTGGATCGAGACGCAGGCGGCCTCGCCCGCCGCGAAGAGACCGGGGAGGTTCGTCTCGCCGCGCGAGTTGGTCCCCACTCCGCCCATCATGTAGTGCTGGCCCGGATAGACCGGGATCGGCTGGGTGATCGGGTCGATCCCGGCGAAGATGCGCGAGTAGTCGACGATCTCCTGGAGCCGGCTCTCGATCTTCTCCTTCCCGAGATGCATCAGTTCCAGGTGCACGTACGGGCCGTACGGGCCCGGGAAGCCGCGCCCCTCCGCGACCTCGGTCACGATCGCCCGCGACACCACGTCCCGCGACGCGAGCTCGAGGACGTGGGGGGCGTACCGGCTCATGAACCGCTCGCCGGCGGCGTTCTTCAGGATCCCGCCCTCGCCCCGGGCGCCCTCGGTGATCAGGATGCCGGACTCGAGCAGCGCGGTCGGGTGGAACTGGACGAACTCGAGGTCCTTCAGGAGCGCCCCGGCGTCGTACGCCGCCGCGACCCCGTCGCCCGTGCAGCTGTGCGCGTTGGTCGTGCGGCCGTAGACGCGGCCGAACGGACCGGTCGCGATCACGACGCTCGGAGCGGCGATCCCTTCGAAGTCGCCGCGCTTGCGATCGAACGCCACGATCCCCCGCACCCGTCCGTCGCGGACCACGATCTTCGTCAGGTCCCACTCCTCGTAGAGGGTGAACTCCTCGGTCCCGAGGCGTTCCCACAGACCCTGGAGCAGCGCGAGGCCCGTGCGGTCGGCGGCGTAGATCGTCCGCGGAAATCCCGCCCCGCCGAACGCGCGGCGCGCGAGCGAGCCGTCCGGCGCGCGGCTGAAGATCGTGCCGAAGTGCTCCATCTCGACGACCGTCGGCCCGGCCTCGGTGCAGAAGAACTCGATCGCGTCCTGGTCGCCGAGGTAGTCGGACCCCTTCACCGTGTCGTAGATGTGGGTCTCGACGGAATCCTCCTTCCCGACCGCGGCGTTGATCCCGCCCTGGGCCGCGCCCGAGTGCGAGCGCAGCGGATGGAGCTTCGAGACGATCGCGACGTCGCGCCCGGCCTGGACCGCGGCGAGCGCGGCCCGCTGGCCGGCGAGACCGGCGCCGACCACGACGACCTCGTGCCGTTGCATCGTCGCGGGGTCGAGCCGCACGGGTTTAATTGGGTGGCGGCGGATCGAGCGAGCGCATGGGGCCGGCCCCGCGCGGAACCTCCTCCACGAGGTGCGCCGGGGTTCTCGGGTGACGCGCGCGTAATCGGCCGGTGAGCCCTTATATAGCGAGCCCGGGTCCGCCTGCCGTTGTCCGCGGAAGGAGTGCCGTCGATGATGCGTCACGTCGTGAGCCCGGAGGAGGAGTTCCGCCTGCTGAAGGGAACGACGACCATCGGGATCGTCTGCAAGGACGGGGTCGTGCTCGCGTCCGAGCGCCGGGCCACGGCCGGCACGATGATCGCGAACAAGCAGACGACGAAGGTGTTCCGGATTGACCAGAACATCGGGATCACCATCGCCGGCATGGTCGGCGACGCCCAGGTCCTGGCGCGCTACCTGAAGGCCGAGGTCTCGCTCTACCGGCTCCGGCGCAACGGCCCCGTGAGCGCCGAAGGCGCGGCGACCCTCCTCGCGAACATCCTGAGCGGCAGCCGGTTCTACCCCTACTACGCCTGGTTGATCCTCGGCGGCGTCGACGGGAAGGGCGGCCACGTCTTCTCGGTCGACCCGGCGGGCGGCTGCATCGAGGACCGGTACTGTTCGATCGGCTCGGGATCCACGTTCGCCTACGGCGTGCTCGAGGAGGCGTACTCCCGGGACCTCGCCGTGACGGACGGGATCGACATCGCCCTCCGCGGCCTCACGGTCGCGATGCGCCGCGACTCCGCGAGCGGGGACGGCTACATCGTCCACGTGATCACCGCGAAGGACTACCGCGAGCTGTCGGACGACGAAATTAATAAGCGCCTGAAGGCCCTCAAGATACCGTTGCCACCGGTCCTGCCCTAATCCGGGACGGGCCCGACCGCGGCCAACCCCTTCGCCCGAACCTCTTCCGTGAACACATGAGTTTCGACTCGTTACTGGACCAGACACGGGAGGCCCTCAAGGAGGTGCTACCCGAGGGTATCGAGGTCACCGACATCGAGCTGGAGGGCCCGCACATCGTTCTCTACACGAAGCAGCTCGACGCCTTCCTCTCGGGCGGAGACCTCCTCCGCCAGATCGCGCAGCGCCTCCACCGGCGCGTGGTCGTCCGCAGCGACCCCGCGACCTTGAGCGATCCGAAGGAGGCGGAGAAGAGCATCCGCGAGCTCATCCCGGTCGAGGCCGAGATCAACCAGCTGTTCTTCGAGCCCGAGACCGGCGAGGTCACAATCGAGGCCGCGAACCCGGGGGCCGCGATCGGCCGCGGGGGCTCGGTGCTGAACGACCTCAAGCGGAAGATCGGGTGGATCCCGACCGTCGTCCGCACCCCCCCGATCCCCTCGAAGACCGTCGAGGAGGTCCGCATCCACCTCCGCAACTCGTTCGACGACCGCCGCTCGTTCCTCAAGAAGGTCGGGATCCGGATCGCCCGTGATCCCCTGCCCGAGAAGCTGTGGGCGCGGAACACCGCGCTGGGCGGCTACCGCGAGGTCGGCCGCAGCGCCCACCTCCTGACGACCCAGAACTCGAAGGTGCTGATCGACTGCGGCATCGATCCCGGGTCGGACCGCACGCCGTTCTTCAACGCCCCCGAGCTCCTCCCGCTCGATTCGCTCGATGCTGTGGTCGTGACGCACGCGCACCTGGACCACTGCGGACTCGTTCCGGTGCTCCTCAAGTACGGGTACAAGGGCCCGATCTACTGCACGGCCCCGACGCGGGACCTCATGACCCTCATGCTCCTCGACGCGATCAAGGTCGTGAACCAGGAGGCGCGTCGCGGCCTCTACGACTCCGCCCAGGTCCGCGAGCTCGTCTGGCGGACGATCCCGCTCCGGTGGGGCGAGACGACCGACATCGCCCCGGACATCCGGCTCACGATGCACAACGCCGGCCACATCCTCGGGTCGTCCATCTGCCACTTCCATCTCGGGGACGGCGACCACAACCTCGCCTACTCCGGCGACATCAAGTTCGAGCGGACGTGGCTGTTCAACCCGGCCACGAACCGGTTCCCGCGCCTCGAGACCCTGGTGCTCGAGTCGACGTACGGCGGCTACCGCGACATCCAGCCGAGCCGCCAGCAGGCGACGGACGAGTTCGGGCACCTGGTCTCGAAGGTCCTCGGCCGGAACGGCCACCTGATCGTCCCGGTCTTTGCGGTCGGGCGGTCCCAGGAGGTGATGCTCGTCCTCGAGGAGGCGATGCGCGAGGGGCGGATCCCGCGCGTGCCCGTCTATCTCGACGGGATGATCTCGGAGGCGACGGCGATCCACACCGCGTACCCCGAATTCCTCAACAGCCAGCTCCGCACGCAGATCTTCCAGCAGGGGGACAATCCGTTCCTCTCGGACGTCTTCCATCGCGTCGACTCGGCCGCGATGCGGATGGGTATCATCGACAGCAAGGAGCCCTGCATCGTGCTCGCCACCTCGGGGATGATGAGCGGCGGGCCGGTGATGGAGTACTTCCGCGGCTGGGCGCCCGACGAGAAGAACGCGCTCCTGTTCGTCGGCTACCAGGCCGACGGCACGTTCGGCCGCCGGCTCCAGCGCGGCCTGGCCGAGACGACGTTCCTGGACGGCCAGCGCCAGTCGTCCGTGGCGATCCGCCTCGAGCTCGCGACGGTCGAAGGGTTCTCGGGCCACTCGGACCGCGTGCAGCTGATGAACTTCGTCGCCTCGCTCGACCCCCGTCCTCAGCGCGTCATCCTGAACCACGGCGAGGAGTCGAAGTCGATCGACCTCTCTTCGAGCCTCCACAAGCGGTTCAACCTCGAGTCCCGGGTCCCGTACAACCTCGAGGCGATCCGGCTCCTCTGACGCGCGCTCCCCCACCCCGGGACGAAACGCTTTATAGCGCGGGGCCGCCGGAGATTTACCCGAACTCCGCGTAGCGGAGCGGCTCTCTCCATGCCGGGTGCCCAGCGCAGGTTCCTCATCCTCGGCCTCGACGGGGGGACG
>Ga0335074_10006039_pt1 | contig 16770 bp, 10 predicted proteins | sample Lox_Sample_23_FD_206715 | JGI IMG/M metagenome (GOLD analysis project Ga0335074, IMG submission 206715) | Soil microbial communities from Loxahatchee National Wildlife Refuge, Florida, United States - Lox_Sample_2.3 | ecosystem: Environmental > Terrestrial > Soil > Wetlands | place: USA...
TCGGCGAATCGGGTGGGGGTGGCAAAGTCAGCGTCCTGCTGGCAATGCCCGAGGCGCAGGGACTGTTCCACCGGGCGATTATCCAGAGCGGTGCCGCAATACGGGTGTCGACGCGCGAGCGTGCGAATGCGCTCGCCGAAGCGACGCTCAAACAACTCGACCTGCGCGCCGATCAGTGCGAGCAATTGCAGGCTCTGCCGGTGCCGCAGATATTGGCGGCGATTGCCCCGGCGTCGCGCGCCGTCGGCCGCTCGCGCTGGCCATTGCTCGACCGCTACGATTTCGGCCCGGTAGTCGACGGCGCCGACCTGCCGCAGCATCCGGCCGATCCCGAGGCGCCAACGATCGCCGATGCAGTCCCGCTGATGATCGGCGGCACCCGGGAAGAGAGCGCATTTTTCCTCGCCGACGACGATCAGGTGTGGAATGCGACGCTGAGCGAAGCTGAATTGCGGCAGCGCGTATCGGCGGTGGCGGGGAGCGAAACCGACGCACTCCTCGCTGCCTATAAAAGAGCAATGCCACAGGCGAGCCCGGCCGATCGGCTGATCGCGGCGCTGACCGGCTCGAATTTCTGGATCCGCACAATATTGTTGGCCGAACGCTATGCCGCGCGTTCCGACCGGGCTCCACTCTACATGTATTCGCTCGAATGGCAGAGCCCGGCGCATGACGGCCGGATGAAGGCGCATCACGCGATGGACCTGCCGTTTGTCTTCGATAATGTCGATGTGCCCGATACCACCTCGGGCGCTCCCGGCGCCCGCGAACTCGCAGCGCGGATCGCCGATACCTGGATCGCTTTTGCCCGTACCGGCCGCCCGGACAATCCGGCAATCCCGGTCTGGCCCGCCTATGGCCGCAAGGATCGCGGGACGATGGTCTTTGACAATGACTGCCAGGTTGCGCACGACCCCGGCCGCGACATCCGCTTGCTGTGGAGCCGCGTCGTGCAAGGCTGATTGCGTGTATTCGCCGCTTGCTGCCCACCCGCTTTTGTCATTCCCGCCTGCCGGCAGAGCCGGCGCGCCCGGAACCTGTGAAAACCGCGCTTTGGAAGTAAAGCAGGCGCCAGTTCTATCGGTGCGGGATGCCCGGAGAGGCGTCCCGGACCGATGATTTCCCCGTGCGGTGCGATCTCGTCACATGCTGGACGGTATCAGGCGGGTGTGACAGGCCGGCCGATCAGGTGGCGACGCCATCGGCACGGGCCCACTTAATCCCGCTTAATCCGCAAACGGGTGCGGTGCGCCTGCCGGCAGCGCCACCTCGAATGCGTTGAGCGCGTTTCCGATTGCCGTGTAGTAGCCGATGATGGTGCCGAGTTCCACGACACCCTGCTCGCCAAACGCGGCGATCGCCTCAGCAAAGCGGGTGTCGGAAAGTCGCTTTGTGTCGATCAGCTCGCGGACGATGTTGTAGACAAGGGTCTGATCAGCAGCAGCAAAGCTTGGGGTGGCTCCAGTGCGGATCGCTTCGATCGCGATTGTCGGCACCCCGGCTTGAACGGCCAGCGGTGCATGAGCGTGCCACTCGTATTCGGCGCGCAGATGGCGTGCGGTCAGACAGATCGCCAGTTCCGATAGTGCCGGGGGCAGCGAACTCCCCCAGCGCAGATATTCACCAAGCCGCTGCAAATGCCGGCACACTTCCGGCGCGCGTATCAGGATCTGGAACGGACCGCCAAACCGGCCGCGCCTGCCGGCGACGATCTCGTCGTGAACCTCCCTCTGTGCTGCAGTCATCTCGGCGGGGCTGATCTCGCGATAACGGCTCATCTGACGTCTCCTTGTCGTGGCTGGTGCAGCTACTGGAAAAACGAATGTTCGTGCGGCGGGACGGTTGCGCCGAGGCACCCTTCCCCTCCGCCTCGGCAAAGCCCGCCCAAGGTTACAGCGAATTAATTCCGGCGAAAGCCGGCTGTCACGTGGTCGGTGCCAATTATCCACCGATCCCGCGCGCTCGCCAGCCCTCGGGCCTGTTCGGCGGCCGCAACCGGTTTAACGACAGAGGTCAGAATGCAGAATTTCTCCGCTGAAAAGCTCCGCCTCCCGAAAATCACCCGCAGTCGTGCGGCCGCTCTCGGCTTCGGGGTCGGCGCGACACTCGCCTTGTCACCAATGGTATGGGCCGAAAATTCGCTGCCGACCGCCGCGGCGAGCCAGCCGATGACGGCGCCGGCGGCGCTGATCCAGCAGCAGAGCTTTGCACCCCTCGTAAAAAAGGTGTTGCCAGCAGTCGTCAACATTTCGGTCACCCAAAAAACCGGTCCCGATCAGATGTCCGAGGAGGAGGAGCCGTTCGGCGGCGAGCCGTTCCACGCCTTCCCCAATTCACCGTTTGACGAAATGCTGCGGCGCTTTTTCCAGCAGCAGAATCCGGGCGGGGGAGAAATGAACCCGTTTCAGCAGATGCCAGGTGGGATGCCGCAGCGGATCGCGCTCGGTTCCGGCTTTATCGTGACACCTTCGGGCTACGTCGTGACCAACAACCATGTTATCGGCGACGCCGGCAAGGTGACTGTCATCCTGCAAGACAAGACCAAATACACGGCAAAGATCGTCGGCCGCGATCCCAAAACCGATCTCGCCGTCTTAAAGATCGAAGCTGACCACCCGCTGCCCTACGTCACCTTTGGCGACAGCAGTGCCGCCCAGGTTGGTGATTGGGTGATGGCGGTCGGCAACCCGTTTGGGCTTGGTGGGACCGTGACCACCGGCATCATTTCGGCACGCGGCCGCGACATCAACGAGGGACCCTATGACGACTTTTTACAGATCGATGCGCCGATCAACCGCGGCAATTCCGGCGGCCCGACTTTTAATCTCGAAGGTCAGGTGATCGGCATCAACACCGCGATCTATTCACCCAATGGCGGCAGCGTCGGCATCGGCTTTGCCGTCCCGTCGGATGTCGCTAAGAACATCGTTGCCCAGCTCGAGGAGCACGGCAAGATCACCCGCGGCTGGCTTGGCGTTCAGATCCAGCAGGTCACGCCGGCGATCGCGGACAGTCTCGGTCTGCATGGCGACCAGGGTGCTTTGGTGGCGGTTGTCAACCCGGATGGGCCCGCAGCCAGAGCCGGCCTAAAGCAGGGGGATGTCATTTTGGCATTTAACGGCAGCCCGATCGACCAGCTGCACGATCTGCCCCGACTTGTCGCCACGGCCTCGCCCGGCAGCGAGGCGACGGTTACCGTGTGGCGCGATGGTCGAAAGACCGATTTGGAGGCAAAACTCGGCACCCTTCCCAATAATAACCGGGTCGCTTCAGCCGCTGACGAGCCGGATCAGGGACAGGTCTCGCAAGCCTCGGCATCAGGCATGCACTTTGCGCCGCTGACGAATCGGTTGCGGCAGGAACTGCACATCGCCAAAGGCGTGGAGGGCGTCGTCGTGACCAGCGTCGACAATGGCAGTGCTGCCGATGATGTCGGTCTTACCGATGGCGACGTTATCGTGTCGATCGATCAGCAGCCGGTCCGCACACCGGAAGAGGCTGCGGCCAAACTGAACAAGGCGGCTCACTCGCCAAAGAAGACCGCGCTGTTGCTGCTTAATCGCCATGGGGTGACGCAGTATGTCGGCATCACCCTCGGTGCCAATCAGGGATAAACCCGAGCGGCAGCGGGAGGTTGAAACCGTGCGCCGCTTTGCCGGCGCACATTTCTGCTAAACGAAATCGGCTTTGCTAAACGAAATCGGTCTTTTTGCTGTCACCGGGCGCGAGGTATCGGCAAGGGCCGCTGGCCGGCTTCGCGCGCCGCCAGCGGAACCCGCGCTTCGAGCCGCTCCAGTTCGATGCGCGTGCGGGCGCCGGCACGCAACAGCCGGTCGGTCGCTTCCCGCAACCCGGTGCGGCTTTCGGCGGTATCGTGGTCGAGCGCGGCATCGAACGCCGCGAGGAAGGCGGCAATATCATCATTGATGCGCTCGCGCAGCGCGTGGTCGATAAACGCGCCGCTCGCCGAGCTTTTGGACGACGGGTCCGGCGTCGTGGCCGGGCCACGCATGCCGGGCTGATTCGCCGGTCCGACATGCGGCGCTTGAACCGAAGGCTGGCGCGGCTGCGGGGCATATCCGGTTTGCCCTCCTGGTCGTGCGACCGGCCGGGCATCGGTAGCCAGATCGAAGCTGTCCGGGTGCTGTGAGCTCGGCGTGGGATGCGGCGCGGTAGCGCCGGCGCTGCCGTTTCCCTGTGGCAGGGACAAGTGCAATGTGCGGCGTGCCTCGCCGGGGGGCGGCGATCCGCCGTTGGTTGCGGGTGTGTGCGGGCTCCCGTTCCCGGACGCGATGCCGGTTTCGGCTAAACGGTAGTGGTGTAGGCCGTTGTCGTGAGGCGCTTCGCCACTTCGCTGCGCCGACCTGTCATCTTCTGCGGTGGGTTGATCCGCAGTCGGCTGATCCGCAGTGGGCTGAGCCTTCTCAGCAGGCGGAGCTGACGATCCCTCGGCAGACCATCGCTTCTCGTTCGCATCCGGAATACCGGCCGGTGCTGCGTCCGCATCCGGTTGCGCGGCCTCGCCAAGTGAAGGCTTGCTCTCAAAAAAATCATCGCTATGCATCAATTCGTCATCTGATATGTCATGAGTTGCTGCGGCCGGACTTGCCGTCTTGACCAACTGCGGCTCGGTGATGGCCAACAAGTCCGCCTTTGGTGCGGTTCCTTCGCCAGCCATGCCGCGTGCCCGCGTCCGGCTGACAATATAGCTGATGGCGGGCGGCGAGCAATCATATGTCCGGGCAATGCTCGCCAAGGTTTCTCCCGACTCGTACCGCGAAATAATCGACGGCCAATCGTGCTGGGGGATTTTCCCTCGTTTGCTCGATTTTTCCATACCAAAGACCTTCGTCTGTAAGCCTTGTATTTGCGTCTGTAAGTCTTGTATTTGGTCCTGAGAGCTATTGGCTTACCCGATTTTAGGGCAGAGCCGGTGGCATCTTGGTGGGACACGAAGCACAAAATTGCAGGCAGGTACGATAAGCGTGCTGGGCCGCTGACCCAAGCCGAACTCGATCCCGAACCGCAAATCCGTTCTAAGTCTTACGATAATAGCTACCGCCAAGTAAACAGTGAAGCGGCTTCTCAGTTCCGCCCGCTATCGTCAAGCCGCTGCGACAAGTCAGGTGCGCAGGATTTTACCCGGGTTAAGCAGATTGTTGGGATCAAGCGCCTGCTTGATCATCCGCATGACGCTGATCGCCTCGCCGTGCTCGGCGACCAGAAAGTCCATTTTACCATAACCGACCCCGTGCTCGCCGGTGCATGTGCCCTCCATTCTCAAGGCGCGAGTAACCATGCGGTCATTGAGGCGGGCCGCCTCCGCGATTTCTTCCGGCCGATTCGGGTCGATCATAAATACGAGGTGAAAATTCCCGTCGCCAACATGCCCGACCAACGCCGACGGAATCGATGATTGCACCAGGTCTCGTTTGGTCTCGCCGATACATTCGGCGAGGCGAGAGATTGGCACGCAGACATCGGTCGCCCATCCCTTCGAGCCCGGCCGCAATGCCAAAGCGGCATAATACGCGTCGTGCCGTGCCTGCCATAGTTTCGATCGTTCTTCCGCCGTCGTCGCCCAACAGAAATCGGCACCGCCATAATCGGCGGCAATCGACTTGACGGTCTCCGATTGCTCGGCAACTCCGGCAGGTGAACCATGAAACTCAAAAAACAGCGTAGGTGCTACTTTATGGTCAAGCTTTGAATATTTGTTTATCGCGGCGATCTGGGCTTCATCAAGCAATTCGATCCGCGCCACCGGCACGCCGGTCTGGATCGTTGCAATCACCGTGTTGACCGCATCTTCCAGGCTCGGAAAGGCGCATATGGCAGCCGAGATCGCCTCCGGGACACCGTATAACCGTACCGTCAACTCGGTAATGATGCCGAGCGTCCCCTCGGATCCGATAAAGAGCCGGGTCAAATCGTAACCAGCCGCCGATTTGCGCGCCCGGCGTGCGGTGCGAATGACGCGGCCGTCGGCGAGTACGACCGTCAAGGACAGGACGTTCTCGCGCATCGTGCCATAGCGCACCGCGTTGGTTCCCGAGGCGCGGGTCGCCGCCATTCCGCCGAGCGAGGCGTCGGCGCCCGGGTCGATCGGAAAAAACAATCCGGTGTCGCGCAAATATTCGTTCAGCTGCTTGCGGGTGACGCCGGCTTCGACGGTGGCGTCGAGATCTTCCGAATTGACGCGTACGATGCGGTTCATCTGGGCCATGTCAACCGAAATCCCGCCCTTAAGCGCCGCAACCTGACCCTCGAGCGAGGTGCCGGTGCCAAAGGCGATGACGGGCGTGTTGTACTTGGCGCAGAGCTTGATGATTGCGGCAACTTCCTCGGTGCTCTGCGGAAAGGCGACGGCATCGGGCGCGTGCGCCGGATGGTATGATTCGTCTTTGCCGTGCTGAGCGCAGATCGCTGCCGATGTCGACAATCGCTCGCCCAACAGATCTCTCAGTGCCGTGAGCACTGACGGGTCTGGCGGTTCACGGCTCAGAGCTGTTTCCGGCATATCGGGATTCCTGAAAATTACGACATTCGAGAATTTAAGCACCATTACCCTTGTGCCGGAGTTGCCGCAATCGGCCTTAAGCGCTACCTCGCAGCAATCGTGTCGCTTGCGGGCTGCTCCCAATCATTTAACGCTGTTTGCTCGCCCACCGGCGGCAGGTCGTTTCCTTTTCGCGACTGGGTTGTCCGGCTCATTGAGGAACCCACCATCGCCCACTACGTCTTATCACAAAAGTAGCGGCGGTTTCGGAGGTCGCGATGGCGCTGGCGGCAGTTACACTCGATGATAAATACATCCTTGAGAGGGGGCGCGTCTATCTGACCGGGACCCAGGCGCTGGTGCGGCTGCCGATCGCGCAACGGCAGCGCGACGCCGCCGCCGGGCTCAACACCGCCTGCTTTATTTCCGGTTATCGCGGGTCACCGTTGGGTGGCCTTGACCAGGCATTGTGGAGCGCCCGGCGTTTTATCGAGAATAACCACATCCGATTCCAGCCGGCGATCAATGAAGAGCTGGGCGCCACTGCGGTATGGGGCAGTCAGCAGCTGAATCTGTTTCCGGGCGCCAAGTATGACGGCGTCTTTGCCATGTGGTACGCCAAGGGGCCGGGCATCGACCGCAGCGGTGACGCGTTGAAGCACGGCAACGCCGCGGGTTCGTCGCGGCATGGCGGCGTCCTGCTGCTTGCCGGCGACGACCACACCTGCAAATCCTCGACCCTGGCGCACCAGTCGGAATACGCGTTCATGGATGCGTGCATCCCGGTACTGAACCCGTCCGGGGTGCAGGAAATACTCGATTTCGGCCTCTATGGCTGGGCGATGTCACGCTATTCCGGCTGTTGGATCGCGCTCAAGACCATCGCCGAAACCATGGACAGCTCGGCTTCGGTCGAGCTTGATCCCGGGCGGGTGCGGATCGTTCTCCCGGAAGATTTCGAACTGCCGCCCGGCGGGCTAAATATCCGCTGGCCCGATCAGCCGCTCGATCAGGAATATCGCCTGCACAAACACAAGCTTTACGCCGCACTCGCCTTTGGCGGGGCGAATCGTCTCGATCGCATTGTCATTGACAGCCCGCACCCGCGCTTTGGCATCGTGACCACCGGCAAATCCTATCTCGATGTGCGTCAGGCGCTCGATGATCTCGGCATCGACGATGCCCATGCCGCCGAGATCGGCTTTAGACTTTATAAAGTGGGCATGTCATGGCCGCTGGAACGCGAGGGCATCCGCCATTTCGCCGAGGGGCTCGAAGAGATTCTGGTGGTCGAAGAAAAGCGCGCGGTCATCGAGAACCAGTTCAAGGAGCAGCTCTACAATTGGCGCGAGGATGTCCGCCCGCGCGTGATCGGCAAGTTCGACGAGAACCGCAACTGGATCCTGCCGTCGACCGGCGAGTTGACGCCGGCGATGATCGCGCGGATCATCGCCCAGCGCATCGCGCGGTTTCATACGTCGCCGCGGATCGAGGAGCGGCTGGCTTTTCTTGAAGCCAAGGAGCGCCAACTCGGCGGCAATGTCGTGCCGTTTGCGCGCACACCCTATTTCTGCTCCGGCTGCCCGCACAATACGTCGACCAAGGTCCCCGAGGGCAGCCGAGCGGTCGCCGGCATCGGCTGCCATTATCTCGCCCAATTCATGGACCGCTCGACCGCGACCTTTACCCAGATGGGCGGCGAGGGCGTGCCCTGGATCGGGCAGGCGCCGTTCACCGAGACGCCGCACATCTTCGCCAATCTCGGCGATGGCACCTATACCCATTCGGGGATCCTGGCGATCCGCGCCGCACTCGCCGCCAAGGTCAACATCACCTACAAGCTGTTGTTCAATGACGCGGTGGCAATGACCGGCGGCCAGCCGCTCGACGGCGGGTTGACGGTGCCGGCCTTGACCCGGCAGCTCGCGGCCGAGGGGGTCGGCCGGATTGTCGTCGTCACCGACGAGCCCGACAAATATCCGGCGAATACCGATTTCGCGCCCGGCATCGTCGTCCGCCACCGCGACGATCTCGATATGGTCCAGCGCCAGCTGCGCGAGGTCCCGGGCGTGAGCGTGATTGTTTACGACCAGACCTGTGCCGCGGAAAAGCGGCGGCGGCGCAAGCGCGGCCGGTTCCCCGACCCGGCGAAGCGGGTCTTTATCAACGATCTGGTTTGCGAAGGTTGCGGCGATTGCTCAAAGACCTCGAACTGCGTTTCCGTCGTGCCGGTCGAAACCGAATTCGGACGCAAGCGCGCGATCGATCAGTCGAGCTGCAACAAGGACTATTCCTGCGTCGAGGGCTTCTGCCCTAGCTTTGTGACGGTGCATGGCGGCGCACTTAAAAAGCGGCCGGCCGGCGAACTCGGCGAGGACGGGCTGGCGCCACTGCCGGACCCGGTACAACCGGCGCTCGATCGGGTCTACGGGATCCTGGTCACCGGGGTCGGCGGTACCGGTGTCGTCACGATCGGGGCACTGCTCGGCATGGCGGCGCATCTCGAGGGCAAAGGCTGTACCGTGCTCGACATGACCGGTCTCGCGCAAAAGGGCGGAGCCGTCTACAGCCACGTCCGCATCGCCGAACGGCCCGACCAGATCCATGCGGTACGGATTGCTTCCGGCAACGCGGAACTTCTGTTGGGCTGCGATCTGGTGGTTTCCGCCAGCGCCGACGCACTGACCAAGCTCGAACCGGGCTACAGCCGGGCGATCGTCAACAGTCACGAGATCATCACCGGCGATTTCACCCGCAATCCCGATCTGGCATTCCCGACCGGCGCGCTGGAACGCAGCATTGCTGCCGCGACCGGCCCCGAGAATAGCGAATTCATCGATGCCACCCGGCTTGCCACCGGCCTTCTCGGCGATTCGATCGCGAGCAATCTGTTCATGCTTGGTTATGCTTATCAGCGCGGGCTTGTGCCGCTCTCGGGTGAAGCGATCGAGCGCGCAATCGAACTCAACGCGGTCGCGGTAGAGTTCAACCGCAGCGCCTTTCGCTGGGGCAGGCGGGCGGCGACCGATCTGGCGCTGGTCGAAGCCCGCGCCGTGCCGCGAAATGCGGTGCCGGTGAGCCACCGCCTGTCCGAAACGCTCGATCAGATGATCGATCGCCGCATCGCCTTCCTGACCGGCTACCAGGACAGCGCCTATGCGGCTCGATATGCGGCACGGGTGCGGCGGGTGCGCGAAGCCGAAACGAAAATCCTGCCCGGCAGCACTCGCCTGACCGAGGCGGTCGCGCGCAGCTTGTTCAAGCTGATGGCCTACAAGGACGAATACGAAGTCGCCCGGCTTTATACCGAGAGTGATTTCCTGAAGCGTGTGGCCGATCAGTTCGACGGCCCCTATCAGCTGCACTTTCATCTGGCGCCGCCGACCCTCGGCGATCGCGACCCGCAGACCGGCCATCTGAAAAAGCGCGAGTTCGGGCCGTGGATGCTGAAGATGTTCCGGCTGCTGGCCAGGCTACGCCGGCTGCGCGGCACCCGCTTCGACATCTTTGCCTACAGCGCGGAGCGGCGTACCGAGCGCCGGCTGATCGTCGAATACGAGGCGCTGATCGACGAGATCCTCTCTTGCCTGACGCCTGCCACCCACGCCACGGCAGTCGAACTCGCCGCGCTGCCGCAGGAGATACGCGGGTTTGGCCACATCAAAGAAGCCAACCTCGCCCGCGCCAAGGCCAAAGAGGCGAGCCTGCTCGCGCGCCTGCGTGCACCCTCCGGCGCGCCGGCGATGGCCGCGGAATAACGTCGTTTGCGGAAAGCCAGGAGACGAGCGGTCGACCTCGTCTCCTCCAGTCGCGCGGCCGGTACCGGCGGCGGGGTTATCGATCCCGCCCTTGACCCGCTTTTCGGTCGGCTTGACGGAGGTGACCCTGATCGCCGGCGGGCGCGGACAGGCCGGCGGGTTTTGTTGACATCGGCGACGCCGGGCGACAGGGTTTGTGCGTCTGCACCGTCGCCGGAGAGTTCCTAAAGGAGGAGCTCCTCGCCGCCATACCCGCGAACCCATCCATAGAATTGGGTGAGACGAGAGAGGAGAACGCTGTGTCGATAGCCGAACGGGTGGTGCGCACGCCGCGTATCCGCACAATTCAGAACGTCAGCATGACGATGTTATGCTTTATAATTGTGCTTAATTACATGGATCGTGGCAGCCTGTCGGTTGCCAACCCGCTAATCCGCAAAGAGCTAGGCATTTCGATCTCACAGATGGGGATACTGTTATCCGCCTTTCTGTGGCCGTATGCCTTGTCGCTGCTGATTGCCGGCGGGCTCGCAGATCGCTGGCTACCGCGACGGGTACTGACGGTCGCGATGATCATCTGGTCAATTGCCCAGGGTCTCGCCGGTTTTATCCTCAGCTATGGGCAGTTCATCGCAGTCCGCGCGCTGCTTGGCGTCGGTGAGGCGCCGATGTTCCCGTGTGCTGCACGCGTGGTGAGAGACTGGTATCACGAGACCGACCAGGCGTTCGGCGTCGGCATCTGGAATGGCGCCCCGGCGCTCGGCACCGCAATCGCGCCGGCCCTGCTTACGCCGGTCATGCTGGTCTTCGGTTGGCGCTGGATGTTTGTGCTGATGGGGTTGGTCGGCCTGGTCTTTGCCGGTATCTGGTTTGCGATCTACCGGGATTTCGACGCTGGCACGCTCGACCACGCGGACCGGCGCTATCTTTATGGCGGACAAGGGGCGCCGGTCGAGCATGCAGTACGGGCTTCTACCTGGGGACGTCTATTTCGCTTCCGGGCCACCTGGGGGCTGATCCTGGGCTTCTTCGGAAATGTCTATATCGGGTGGCTGTTCATCGCCTGGCTTCCCGGTTATCTGGAAATCCAGCGTCATATGAGCATCCCGAAGACGGGGTTTGTGGCCTCGGTCCCGTTCCTGTTCGGTCTGATCGGCAGCCTGGTTTTCGGCTGGCTCGCCGACCGTCAGACCCGACGCGGGATGACCGCGATAGGCAGCCGCAAACTTTTGACCGTTATTGGTTTAGTGGTCATGGCGCTCGCCACCTTTATCACCGCGGAAACGCCGAGCAACTTCGTCGCCGTCGCATCGATCTCGGCCGCGCTCTTTTTCGGCTTTGGCTCCGCCGGGACGTCCTGGTCGCTCGCCAATGCTGCGGCACCGTCAAGCTATGCGGCTTCGCTTGGTGCAATCATGGATTTCGGCGGGTTCATCGGTGGTGCACTCGCCCCGACGGTCACCGGTTTTGTGGTGCAGGCCGGCGGCTCGTTCACCCCGGCGCTGCTGGTGGCCGGGATCATCGGTCTGCTGTCTGCCGTCGCCTATGCGATTCTGATCCCCCGTCATCCAATCCCCGCCGCGGCCTTGGCCGGTGAGGTCGGCTGACCGCGGATCACCCGCCCTCCACCGGGAGAGCGACGAAGCGGGTGATGCCATCGCGCTCGACCCGGACGAGAAGATCCTTGCGCCCGCTTTTCTTGGCGATCGCCGCTTTCTGCTGAACCTCCTCCGGCGTCGTCACCGCAGCCGAACCAATTGCGATCACCAGATCGCCCGGGCGCAGCCCGATTGCCGCCGCCGCGCTGTTTGCCGGCACATCGGTGACAACCACGCCTTTCGCCGCTTCCGGCAATGAAAACTGCTTGCGCACATCGCCGTTGATCCGCGCCAGCTTTACGCCCAGGGCGTCGATGGTCGGCGTCGGTTTCGGCTTTTCGGGCTCCGGCGGCGGCGGTGCCGGGCGGTTCGGGTCAAGGGCTGCGATCTTGACATCGACATCATGCGCTTTGCCGTCTCGCCAGATCGACAGTTTGACCGTCTGTCCAGGCGGCGTGTCGCCGACCAATAGCGGCAGCTGTCGGCTGCGGTCGATTGCCTTGCCGTCATAGCTCAGGATCACATCGCCCGGCTGCAGTTTCGCCTGCGCTGCCGGGCTCGCGGGATCGATCGAGGCGATCATGCCGCCCCGGCTCTTATCGAGCCCGATCGCGTCGGCGATGTCGTCGGTGACCGGCTGGATTTGTGCTCCGATCCAGCCGCGCACAACCTTGCCCGTCGCCTTGAGCTGGTCGATGATCGGCCGGGCCGAATCCGACGGGATCGCAAAGCCGATGCCGATCGAGCCGCCAGACGGCGAATAGATCGCGGTGTTGATGCCGATCACCTGGCCCTTAAGGTTGAACATCGGGCCGCCCGAATTGCCGCGGTTGATCGAGGCGTCGGTCTGCAAAAAATCGTCGTAGGGGCTGGCGTGGATGTCGCGCGCCGTCGCTGAAATGATGCCGGAGGTCACGGTTCCGCCAAGACCGAACGGGTTGCCGATCGCGAGAACCCAGTCTCCAACCCGGGTCTTGCTCGAATCACCCCATTGCGCGGCGGGCAGCGGCGTCTTGGCATCGATCTTTAAGAGCGCGAGATCGCTGATCGGGTCGCGCCCGACCACACGCGCCTCAAGCGTGGTGTTGTCCGATAGCGTGACGCTGATCTCTTCGGCGTTGGCGATCACGTGGTTGTTGGTGACGATCAGTCCGGAGGGATCGATGATGAACCCCGAGCCCAGCGACGCCGCCGGCGGTGCAAAGCGGTTCTGTCCCTCGGGACCGCGGCGATCGCTAAAGAAATCGCGAAACAATTCGTCGAGTTGCGAACCCGGATTTGGCGCCTGGGGGTCGCCGCTGCCTTTTGTGGCCTGAACCGTGCCGGCCTGGGTCGTCGAGATGTTGACGACGACCCCGACCAGCCGTGAAGCCAGCTGGGCAAATACCTCGGAGAACGGGGTCCGGTCGGGCGGCGGCGGATCGGCCCGGTCGGGGGTCGCAGACACCAGCATCAGCGTCAAAATCGCCGCCCTAATGACATTCTGGCGGCAGAACAGCCTCACGAACTGCTTCCTCACTTGATAAGATCATCGCGACCGGGGATCGTCGCCAGACGATCTGATGCTGGCGCTTGCTCCCCGCTCGATATGAAATGCCGCCGGGCTTGGCAATACGGAAGAGGGCTGTGGCGAGGCGCGATCAATCGCCGCCGGGCGAATTGCTGAGGGTGCTGTTCGAGGCAGCGCTCGCCGCTGCGGATCCGGGCGTGGCTCTGGTCGGCCACATCCCGGCGCCGGTGCCGGGACGCACGGTCCTGACCGGCGCCGGGAAGGCCGCAGCGGCGATGGCGCAGGCGTTCGAGGCATTGTGGCCGGGGCCGCTCGAGGGTCTTGTCTTGACCCGCTATGGGCACGCGACCCCGTGCGGCCGGATCGAGATCCTCGAAGCAAGCCATCCGGTGCCGGATGACGCAGGCGAACGCGCCGCGCGCCGCATGCTCGCACTCGCCGAGGGGCTCGGGCCGGACGATCAGCTGGTTTTTCTGGTATCCGGGGGAGGCTCGGCGTTGTTGGCGCTGCCGGCGTCGGGTCTGACTTTGGCCGACAAACAGCAAGTGACGCGCGCGTTGCTGCGCTCGGGTGCTGCTATCGGCGAGATCAATACGGTGCGCAAACATCTCTCGGCAATCAAAGGCGGCCGTCTGGCGGCGGCGGCAGCGCCGGCGCGCATCGTCACCCTGGCAATCTCGGATGTCCCGGGAGACGATCCCGCCGTCATCGCCTCGGGGCCGACCGTCCCCGACCCGACCACTTGCGCCGACGCCCAAGCCGTGCTCGCGAAATACCGCATCACCGAACCCGCGGCTGTCATCAGCCACCTTGCCACCGCGCAGGCGGAAACGCCAAAACCCGGCGACGCGATCTTTCACCGGGCCAGATACGAACTGATCGCGAGCCCGCAGGCCTCGCTCGCAGCCGCCGTGTCGACAGCTATGCGGCTAAATGTCACGCCAATTGTGCTCAGCGACCGGATCGAAGGCGAAGCCCGCGAGGTGGCAAAGGTCCATGCCGCGATCGCCTTGCAATTGCGCGCCGGCGAATTTCGCGTAGGCGGAGAGGCGATCCGTCCTCCGGCGGTGCTGCTGTCGGGTGGCGAGACGACGGTCACCGTCGCAGGGGCGGGACGTGGCGGGCGCAACGCGGAATTCCTGCTGGCCCTGGCGGTGGCGCTCGACGGGGCCGAGGGTGTCTGGGCGCTCGCCTGCGACACCGACGGCATCGACGGGACCGAAGACAATGCCGGCGCGATCTTGTATCCCGACAGTATCGCACGCGCCGCGGCCCTCGGCGTTTCGGCCAAGGCGGCGCTTGCCGAAAATGATGGGTACGGGTTTTTTGCGGCCCTTGGGGATCTCGTCGTAACCGGCCCGACCTTGACCAATGTCAATGATTTTCGGGCCATCCTGGTTGGCGGTTGACCCGGCCCCCGGCGAGGAGATCGGCATGCGGCGCCAGCGCAGCGCAAAGATTGTCGCCACCCTTGGGCCGGCGAGTTCGACGCCAGAGCGCATCCGGGCCTTATTCGATGCCGGGGTCGATGTGTTTCGGCTCAATTTCAGCCATGGCACCCATGCCGATCATCGCGACCGGTTCGAAGCGATCCGGCGGGTCGAGCACGACACCGGCCGGCCAATCGGCATCCTCGCCGATTTGCAGGGGCCAAAGCTGCGGCTCGGCACGTTTGCCGGGGGCCTGATCGAACTGGCGGCGGGGGCCCGGTTCCGTCTTGATCTCGACCGCCGTCCCGGCGACCAAAGCCGGGCGCCGCTGCCTCATCCGGAGATCTTTGAAGCGCTGGCGCCGGGGACCCAGCTGTTGCTCGATGACGGCAAGGTGCGGCTCGAGGCGGAGCGGTGCAGCGCTGAATACGCCGAGACCTTGTGCCGGGTCGGCGGGACCCTGTCCGACCGCAAGGGCGTCAACGTCCCGAATGCCGTTCTGCCGATGTCGGCGATCACCGAAAAAGACCGGGCCGATCTTGCTTTCGCCCTCGATCACGGCGCCGATTGGATTGCTTTCTCGTTTGTCCAGCGACCGGACGATGTCGCCGAGGGGCGCAAGCTCGTGGCGGGGCGCGCCGGGGTCATGGTCAAGCTGGAAAAGCCATCGGCGATCCAGCGCCTCGACGAAATCATCGAACTGGCCGATGCGCTGATGGTGGCGCGCGGTGATCTCGGGGTTGAAATGCCGCCCGAGGATGTGCCGAGCGTCCAGAAACAGGTGGTGCATGCCTGCCGGCTTGCCGGCAAGCCGGTCATTGTCGCAACGCAGATGCTCGAATCGATGATTGGCGCGCCGACTCCTACCCGCGCCGAGGCGTCGGATGTGGCGACCGCGGTCTATGACGGCGCCGATGCGGTGATGCTGTCGGCGGAAACCGCCGCCGGCCGTTACCCGGTCGAATCGGCGGCGATGATGAACCGGATCGCCTGTCGGGTTGAAGACGACCCGCTCTACCGCACAATGCTCCGGGGCACCCGGATCGAACTCGAGCATACCGCCCCCGATGCGATCAGCGCTGCTGCGTGCCAAGTCGCCGCGACGGTGGGGGCGGCCGCGATCGTGTCGTATACGACGTCGGGGGCGACCGCTTTGCGCGCGGCGCGCGAGCGTCCCGAAGCGCCGATCCTGGTCCTGACGGCCAGGCTCGCCACCGCCCGCCGGCTTGCAGTGCTGTGGGGCGCGCATTGCGTCCATACGAGTGATGTCAAGAATTTCACCGACATGGTGCAAAAGGCGGTGCGGATCGCACATCGCGAGGGGATCGCCGAACCCGGCCAGCGCATCGTTGTCACTGCCGGGGTTCCGTTCGGCACTCCCGGCGCCACCAATGTGCTGCGGATCGCTTGGGTCGATCGCTGAGCCGGGCTATCCCGATCGCAATCGGCGAGCGCGTGAGCGCAGCAGCCGCGCTGTTTCAAGGGTGATCGAATTCCATACCCGAAACGCCTCCGAGCGCGGCTCCCGGGCATGTTGAGAACGCCGCTGCCGGGCAAAAGCCAGCGCCGATCGCCCGTATTGGGATACGAGGATCGCCGCGAGTTCCCTGGCCTGAGGCTTGTTCATCATTTATTCTAATGCCCGCGCCGCCGATGAGGTTCCCTGGCGATCGCTTCCCAGCCGGCCGGTCTTTTGACATTCAGAATGGCGAGGTTGCGCCGAAGCACCGGCACCGAGCCATATGCACGGGAGAAGGGCCTGATATCAGTTCTTTGCGCCAATTCGCCCGCCGGACACGATCGGTGCGACCTCCTGCATAAAGCACTCCATCGATTGGAGGAGCTGATCAAGGTTGCGGTTGCCGTGAAAGTTGATCTGAAAGGCATCGAGGCCGGCTTGTTCGCGGTAGCTCAGCAGGTCACCGGCGATTTCGGCCGGCGTGCCCTGGCCGACGGGCCGCTGACCGCTGGACGG